>Ga0181530_10001335_pt1 | contig 31207 bp, 35 predicted proteins | sample PEATcosm2014_Bin_42_FD_119769 | JGI IMG/M metagenome (GOLD analysis project Ga0181530, IMG submission 119769) | Peatland microbial communities from MTU Mesocosm Facility, Houghton, MI, USA - PEATcosm2014_Bin10_60_metaG | ecosystem: Environmental > Terrestrial > Soil > Wetlands > Peat | place...
TCACTCTTCGCGCCGATTGAGCCGCTCCCTCATTTCCAGCCCCGTCTTGAAGTGGGGAGCAGCCCTTTTTGGTACTTGGACCAGCGCGCCCGTCTTGGGATTACGGCCAGTTCGGGCCTCACGAACCTTGATAGAAAACGCCCCAAATCCGCGTAGCTCGATCCGCTCACCGCGCGCCAGTGAAGCGGTAATTTCGTCGAATATAGCATCGACGATTTTCTCAACGTCCTTATGGTGAAGGTGGGGGTTCTGTTGTCGTATGCGCCAAACCAGATCGGACTTAATCATCCCAAATTTCCCCCAAGGACGCGACAACGCTCGCCGAGACGGGGATCGTGGCTAGGAATCCATGGTAGAAAGTAGGCCAGATGACGTCCGAACCGGGACGTGGCGGTGGGGTTGGGAAAACCAAACCGTGTTTTACAATTCGCTCGTATCCAATTGATTTGGAATGGCGGCTTTTGGCAGATTTTACATTTGAGCCGTTGATTTTCTTTGTAATAAAAGCTGACTCTTAATCAGCGGGTCCAAGGTTCGAATCCTTGCGCGCCCCCCAACTGGGGCTTTACCCAGGCTGAATAGTAACTGTGGGGGTTTAACCTCAGGTGTTTGTACTTGGGCCCTTGTTATTGGGCATTTCCGGTGCGCCAGTTGCTGACCACGGTTCGAATGCTTCGAATGGCTGCGGCACGGCCGCTGGAGCTGTCAGAAAACTCCGCGGCGATCTTCTCGATGCTTTCTGAAAAAAGACCTTGATCGACGGTCATGAGGTAGCTCAAATTGTTCAGAAGGCCAATTAATGTGCGTTCTACTTGGTTATCAAAATTGTCTGCCGCACCAGGTTCGATCTTAGCTTGCCACAGCTCGGCAGGAAATGGCTCTACAGGTGTTCCATTTCTTCGATTCGGCATGAAGTCGACACGAGGTACGAAATCGCTAAGACAATAGACAACGGTGTACGTTCGCTGGCTTTGATCGATGATTAACTTGAAACCGCCCTGGTCCGGTGTTGATGTTTCCTTATCGAGAGCCTTCGTCCCATACATGGGACAACTTCCATCCGTTCCTGTCTTCTTCATTTCGGGCCACGCCGTAACAGAAGCGCTGAGTGGCTTCCTAAATTCGTGGTCGATAGCCCTCCCTTCGTGCCAATATTGGCCGGACGCAGCCGCGCCAAGACTGAACAATCCCGCGCCTATCACGATGCCTATTCCGACCAGCGCCACATTGCCGAACACGCGATGAGCCATATCAAACCTCCAGCTGCCAAGATGATGAGGCGGATCGTCCAAAGATCGTCCGAAAGATACATCGTCGTTCTAGCCGGCATGCTGATCCGACGAATCACACGCGGCGGCTTGCAATCGATCTCCACGCGCTGCGGATAGACGAAGCTATCTATTTGCAATTCGGGGGTGGGGGAATCCCAACTGATCATCTGGATGGAGAGTCGGGGAAAGTTGCCCTCGCTTCGATCATGCCAATCACAGGCGCTATCCTGCTTTCTGGGCAACTCAATAGTTACGCTGTCGACACTCGCATCAGGCGCAATTAACAAGGTAGCCGATTTGTCCGCCTCAATTTTCTCTAGAAGTTGTAAGGTAAATCGCTCGGTGAGATACCACGCAAACCAGGTAAATCCCACGCAAAGTACAGCGAGGAGCATCGCAAATAGGAAGAACCGCAGCTTCGAGCGGCCCTCTTGAGGGAGGCCAAATCCAACATTTTCCTGCGCTGGCCTAATGTGTTTTGCAAGCCAACTAGCGGCACTAAAGATGATGAGTGCCGCAGCTAGAGCAGCGACAATTAACTTTGGGAGTAGCCCAACAGAAGTGAACGTATCAAACGCGCCGCCTACCGAGAGAACTGAAAGTGCGAGACCTATTGCTGCACTGAACCGTTCCATCTTAGTCCCGCCAGTATTCGCCCCAGCAGTTACGCGACGGACCATCCACGTCTACGTTGCAGTACGTTAAGTCACAAGTGGAATTTGTCAATCCGCCAAGCTTCGGGTATGAGTGGCTTCCGAGATGAATCCCAGAGGCTCGTAGAGCCGAATTATCAGGCCTCTCTCGCCTTTCCATAAGCGAGGACATGACCAAGCCTGCGGTGGGCGATTAGCTGCACCTGAGCAAGACCCGCATCGTGTTTCACGAACTCCTCAAGCAGTCGCTTCATATCGGCGATGTTGTTGTCTGGCCGATGCTCGATTGGCAGCCCGCTGAGCGCCTCAACCGTGAAGGACAAGGCTTCGACGAGGATGTACTTGTCGCGACCAGTGACGTCCTCTTGCTCTGACATGGAGGCCCTTCATTGCCATCTTAGCTAGCCGGTTCCGCGCCCATCACAATCCGTTTCAAGGTTAGACAGCATGGCTAGAACGGCAAAGAATTCAATGGAGTGATTTCGGGCGGGTAGACACTATATGTCTCTGATTCCAAAAGAATTCTTGGTAACGAGCGGTTAACGTCGCGGAACGCCCGTGTTCTTGGCTTTTTGGCGGGCGGGTGAAACGCCCGCCGCGCGGCGGGCGCGGCCGCGTTACGCCGGCACCATGGTCTCGCTCAGATCATAGCTCGACGTATCGCCCTTCGGCCGTTCGCCGGCGATGGCGTGGCCTTCGACCATGTAGTGCACGGCTTCGGCGATATTGGTGGCGTGGTCGCCGATGCGTTCGATGTTCTTGGCGCAGAACAGGTAGTGGATGCACAGCGAGATGGTGCCGGGATCCTCCATCGTATAGGTGAGCAGCTCCCGGAACAGCGACACATAGAGCGCGTCGACCTCCTTGTCGCCTTGCCAGACGCGCAGCGCATTGCGCGGGTTGCGATCGACGAAGCTGTCGAGCACCACGGCCAATTGCGCGACCACCAGCGTCGCCAGGTGGCGCAGGCCCCGCATCAAGGTGCGCTGCGAGTTCTCGCCGCTCACGGCGATGACGCGCTTGCCGACGTTCTTGGCGAGGTCGCCGATGCGCTCGAGGTCGCTGGCAATGCGCAGCATGGCGACGAGCGCCCGCAAATCGAACGCCATCGGCTGGCGCAGCGCGATCGTCGCCACGGCCTTTTCCTCGATCTGCCGCAGCATACCGTCGACGGTTCCATCGAGCGCGATGACGCGGCGCGCCAGAGCGACGTCGTGCCGCGCCAGCGCGTCGATCGAATCGGTAACCTGCTTCTGCGCCAGTCCGCCCATCTCGGCGACCATCTGCGTAAGCTTGCCGAGGTCGCTGTCGAAGACGCGCTGGGTGTGGTCGGACACATTCATGATCTGATCGCAGCCATTGGCGTTTGCATCACCGGCGCTTGCATCACAGACGCTTGCATTGCGGCGCCTACCGCCGCGCTCACGTCATCCAGCCGGCGCACCAAGCGCGTTTAACGCCTTGATGATTCTACGTTTCATGCGTGACGATGCGATGACATCGCGAGCGCGGAAAAATCAAACAACACTCCGCGCGCAGCAAAAATGCACGTCGCAGTTTTGTGGTTTCATTTCTGTCATACCAAGGCGGCAAAAACGATGGATCGATTCGAAATGGCGATCCGCATGACTCTTGCCGCGATGCCATCGGGGCTTGTCGAGGCGATCGGCGCGGCCGGCGCCGTGCTCACCACGGTGTGCTGGGTGCCGCAGGCGGCCAAAATCATTCGCGAGCGCGACACAAGGGCGATTTCGCTGCCGGGGACGACGCTGTGCGTCATCGGCGTCTTGTTATGGCTTATTTACGGCCTGGCGATCGTCGACGGGCCGCTGATCGGCTCGAGCATCGTCACCTTTGCCATGACGTTCATCATCCTGGTGCTGAAAATCCGCCACGGCTGAACGAATCAGTCGTACACCGTATCGAGGTAATGCTCGGAATCGACGACCGCCTCGATCACGGTCGGTCCGTCGGCGGCGAGCGCGGCCTTGACGCTTGCTTCCAATGCCTCGGTGCTGCGCACGCCTTGCGCCGGCACGCCGAAATAATGCGCCGGCGGATCGCGATAATCCTCGGCCTGGAGCGCGGTGCCGTAGAGCGGGAACTGGCGACGGATCTGCTTGACCTTGATCAGCGCCAGCCACTTGTCGTCGAGCACGACGATGGGCAGCGCGATGCCGAGCCGCTTGGCGGTAGCGACCTCGCCGCAGGTCATCTGGAAGCAGCCGTCGCCGATCAAGCAAACCACCGGCAGATCGGGCCGCGCCAGCTTGGCGGCGATCGCGCCGGGCAGGCCAAATCCCATGGACGACCAGCCATTGGTGATGAGGAATGTCTTCGGCGCGTGCGCCGGCCATTGGCTGGCGATCTGATGGGTATGGGCGCCGACGTCGAAGGCGAGCACGCCGTCGCGCGATAGCGCCCGGCGCACCGCGTCGATCGCGGCGTGCGCCGTGAACGCCGCGTTCGCCGGCCGCAGCGCCGCTTGAAAGGCGCGGCGATGGGCGGCGATCTCGTCCCGGAGCCAATCATTGACCGTCGCACTAAGTGGGACAAGCCGCGTCAGGGATGATGCCAGATCTCCAACGACCTGATGGACGAGATTGACCGATGGCGCGATATCTGCCGGCTCGATGTCGATCTGAAGTAAAGGCACGTCGCCGATCCAGGCTTCGTATTCGACTTCTATGGTGTCGTAGCCGAGGCCGACGATGAGATCGGCGGAACGCAGCATGCGGCGCTGCATCTGGCGACAGGCGCGTTCGATGCAGCCGAGCGACAGCGGATGATCCTCATCGATCATGCCCTTGGCCATGGTCGTGGTGGCGAACGGCAGATTGAAATGCTCGATGGCGCGAACGAGCTGCGTCGTATCGGCAAGCCGCATGGCGGACGTACCGAGCACGGCAATCGGCCGCCGTGCCCCGTCGATCAATTCGGCCGCGCGCTCGATCGCCGCGTCGGCGGCGGGCGGGAGCTTGACCGGCGCCGCAAGCACAGGCACCGGCTCGTTGGCCGGCGCCAGCGCTACGTCTTCGGGCAGGTCGAGATGCACCGGCCCTTGCGGCTCGCTCAAGGCCAACGCGATGGCCGCTGCCAGCGTCGCGCCGATCTTGCCCTGGCGCAGCGGCATGGTCGCCTTGGTGATCGGCTTGAACAAAGCGTGATGATCGATCCACATCTGAATGCGCCGGCCGAGCTGATCGGTGTTGAGATTGCAGGTGATGGCGATCAGCGGCGAGCGGTCGAGAAAGGCGCAACCGATGCCGGTTGCGAGATTGGTCGCACCGGGCCCCAGCGTGGCGATGCACAGTCCCGGCGCGCCGGTGATGCGCCCGGTGACGTCGGCGGCAAAGCCGGCGGAGCCCTCGTGCGCGGTGAGCACGAAATCGACGCCGCCCCGGCGCATCGCCTCCATCAGCGGCAGCACATTGCCGCTCGGAATGCCGAAGCCGCGGGTGATGCCGGCGGACTTCAGCGTGGCGACGATCAGGTCGGCATTGTTCATGGGATTGCCCGGCCATGCTGCATAGGCCGAGCGTTATGCCATACTTCCGAGGTCACGAGAAAATTGTTACGGTCCGCGCGCTCCGAGGCAGGCAGGACCGTCGATCGATGAAAACAAAAGCGAATGCAACGCGGCGCGCAACCGAACGGCCGCTCGACAAGGCCTTCATCGACGACCTCGTCGCCGCCAACCGCACGCTGGCGCGGTTGAACGTGCTGGACGCCTTCGGCCATGTCAGCGTGCGCGACCCGCGCAATCCGCGCCGCTATCTGATGTCGCGTTCGATCGCGCCGGAATCGGTGACGGCTGCGGATATTCTCGTGCTCGATCTCGACAGCCAGACCGTCGATCCCAAAGACGACGGCAAGCTGCTGTACCGCGAGCGATTCATCCACGGCGAAATCTACAAGGCACGCCCCGACGTCAACGCGGTGGTGCACAGCCATTCGCCGACCGTCGTTCCGTTCACCGTGACGCGGGCAAAACTGCGGCCGCTGTTGCACAATGCCGGCTTCCTTGGGCTGGGCGTGCCGCTGTTCGAAATCCGCAAAAGCTCCGGCGACGGCACCGACCTCATGATCCTGACGCCGAACCTCGGCAAGGATTTGGCCAAAAAGCTCGGCAAGGACGCCGCGGTGGTGCTGATGCGCGGCCACGGCGATTCCGTGGTTGGGCCGTCGCTGCCCAACGCCGTATTCCGCGCCTATTACACTGAGATCAATGCGCGCCAGCAACTCGCCGCCATCACTATCGGCGGCCCGATCAATTTCATGACCCGGGCGGAGGCGCTGACCTCGAACGACGCCATGCTGCGCGCTTCGGCGCGGCCGTGGGCACTGTGGCGCAAGACGGCGCTGCAGCAACGGTGAGGGGGCATTTGGCTCGACGCCGTGGATTGGCCGCCCACCCCTTCGGATGACCTCCAAGCCTGATCACGCTGGAACAAAATCGACGAAGAAACGTTGCGATACGTCAATTACAGTTTTTCAACACGGGTATCTAATCAGCGTGCTCGCGGCAATTTTTGAGGGTGGCCGAGAGGGCGCCAGTTCGCGCCGGATCGAGAGTCTCACGAGAGTCGCCGTTTGCCATCGGTTCAAGGGAGATGATTATGACAAACGTCTGCAAGATCACGACAGTGCAAGTCTCCAGGCGCTCATTATTGGGGGGCGCGATATGCGCAAGCGGCGCAGCCACGATGCTCGCTGCGAGCCAGCCTGCTCAGGCAGCCAAAATCTCACAAAGTGTCGTCAAGTACCAGGAATCGCCGAAGGGCGAGCAGATGTGCAGCAACTGCAAGCTTTTCACGGCTCCGAACGCGTGCCAGACGGTTGATGGAACCATCAGTCCGAACGGTTGGTGCATGATTTATCAGAAGGCTTGACCAGTGTGGCAAACGTGGCTCGCTGTCGAACGACAATCTGATTATCGTCGGACCAAGCGCGGCTTTGATCTATATCAAGGACAGTTGCGACACACAGTCCATTTCTAAGAAAAGTCGGGATGCTTGAAGGAGTCGCAATCATGGCGGCGCTGACAGCAGGCGAGTTGTGTCCCAATCACACGGTTCGAATGATGCAGCGCCTCGGTATCGAGCCGGGCGGCGGCGCCGTTCCGCACCTGAGCTTGAGCTACATCGCGGCGTTTCACTGCTGCGATACTTGCCCATACATACAAGCCTGCCGGGAATGGCTCGACAGCGCGCCGGTGTCCGCGTTGTTGGCTCCGCAGTTCTGCCCGAATGCCGATATCTTCTTTGAGTTGCGGGTTGATCAACCTGGCGCATGGATCGACAAAGCGCGCACTACGGGCAAGGCATCTTGTCCGTGAGGCGGACGATCTCGCATATTGGCGAGACCTATGAGAGCGATCGACATTGATTCAGATCAAGGACATCTCGGCGGCATCGCTTATGAAAGTGGCTTGGCTCTTGTCGTACGGGAGTACTAAAGAGCCGAGCGGCCTTGACCGAACCGAACCTTTCCCGGCTCCGATCCTGGCCGCTTTCTGTTGTGTTGATGGCCGGATCTCACATGCCACAGCCCGACAACTTGCCCCGTCAAATGGGGCGCTGCGCGTTGCAAACTCGATTTTGAAAAGTAGACCGCAAGCGGCGCTCACAATTGGCGAAGCGTCGTGGCGTGGCCTTTTCTGGTCCAGTCGCCGCGGGCGATCTGCGCCGCTTTGACGATGCAGCGGTCGCTGGGCGGCAGACCACACCGATCGGATCGTTCGCAATCGCCGCAGGTAAATTCAGGCCGCCGCCGCAGCGCCATCATGGTCCTTGCAAACTTGGCAAAGACATCCTGGATAGCCGTACGCATCGCTGTTCTCCTTCGGAACCGATTTGTCGGCCACGACGAGCCCGGGCGTTTTGATAAATATCAATTCGGCGCGTAATCCGGCCCATGAAATTGCAATGCAGTCATTCGCTGACGGGGGGCGCCCATTGATATGGATCAATGTGCCGGGTCGCCAAGCCACGAATTATTTAAAAAAGATTATTTTGCTCAATGGTAAAGAGGAGGAACCGATGTCCGATTTGTATCCCGTTGCGAGCCCCTGGCAGATGTTCGATGGGCTGAGACAATGGTGGCGGAATTGGCGAGGGGCAGGTTCTAGCCTCACCGAGTTAGCCTGCTGCGGCGAATACGAGGTCGAGCGCATGGCGCGCGATTTGGGCATGCCTCCGTCTGAACTTCGCAAGATCGCGAACCGCGGTCCTGACGCTGCCGATTTATTACTGCGCCGCATGACTGAGCTTAATCTCGACAGCAAGGAGGTCGCCGCGACGGCACCCGGCACGTTTCAGGATCTGCAACGGCTTTGCACCTTGTGTGAAAGTCGCCGGCAGTGCGCGCGCGACCTCGGGCGTGATCCGACCGACAAGGCCTGGGAAGAGTACTGCCCGAATGTTGCGATGTTGAAGTTATTGGATTCTTTGCCGTGGGCGTCGCGAAGCGAGTGGTAGTCCCGGCGGCTTTTGACGATGACGCGGGCGCAGAAGTATCCGCGAAGGTGTATTGTAGCCGGAGCCGACCTCAAATGCATGCAAACGTCGCAATGTTTCGGGCACATGAGGCAGGCCGTGGATGTCCAACTCGAGCATAGCCATACCAGGGAAGCAATTCGCGCACGGCTCGCGCGAGATCCTCGGATCAGCTATCTCCGCGACTGGATTTACGGGGGGATCGACGGAGTCGTGACGACCTTTGCGGTCGTTGCAGGCGTGGTCGGCGCCGACTTGTCTTCAAGGATCGTGCTTGTGCTTGGGCTTGCCAATCTCGTCGCCGACGGTTTCGCGATGGCGGCGGGCAATTATACTGGCACTCAGGCCGAACGCGATGATTATGATCGTCTGCTCGCCGTCGAGCGTAAACATATCGCCATTATTCCAGACGGGGAGCGAGAGGAAATTAGACAAATCTTCGGTGGCAAGGGCTTCTCGGGTGACGAGCTTGAAAGAATAGTCGCTGTGATCACAGCGGACGATTCGCGCTGGGCAAAGACCATGGTGGTGGAGGAATATGGGCTTGCTCCGACCCCGAAGTCGCCCATATTGGCCGCGCTCAGCACCTTCGCTGCGTTCTTGCTGTGCGGCTTGGTCCCGCTTGTGAGTTATCTCGGGGCGGGAGGTCTCGTCCCGTGCGTGGCTGCAACCGGAATGGTTTTCTTCGTGATCGGAGCGATCAAGAGCCGGTGGTCGCTGACCGGGTGGTGGCGCTCGGGGCTCGGGACCTTCTTTATCGGCATGAGCGCCGCCGCGCTGGCCTTTGGCGTCGGCTTTGGCTTCAGGATGCTTTTCAATCCGTCCCCTGGTTGAATGACGGCGGTCTTCCGGCGGTTAGCGAATAGCCATTTGATATCCACACCATAAGCCGGTCGCGAATGGCAATTGCATGAGTCAGCTTTGGCCAAAAGCCAACGAGCGAGAGCGTCCGATCAATGTCAAGGCGGCTTTGCGTGTTGCCGCTATCGAATATTGGAACGGACGGACCTATGTGGAATGTGATTATCGAGGGCATTTCTCCGCATCTCGTTGCCGGCTGCATTATGGGACATCACGGGCGTGATGTTCGCCGTTTACAAGTGGCGCGGAGCGAAGCTCGAGCCGTGCACCCGAAATTTTGAAGGCGCGATTCGGACGCAATTCGACGGAACCTCCGTGTTGCGGAAATGCATCATGGCGCCGAAAAAGTCGTCCGCCATAGTTTTTTAGATGGCCGCCTCTGGTCCGACTTTTTATGATGTGCTTACCCCCGTAGGGAATCGTGCTCCATTGACAATGGGCGTGTGCACGTCGCGCCTACGCCGGATCGTTGCACATGATGACGGGCAATCGCGGTCGATTCTGGTGTGCGCTTCGATGTTCCGGAATGCTGTCGAAGGCGACGGCAGTCGTCCTCCTTGCTGGATTCCTCGCGCTGGGACGCGCGCCGTCGGCGCAAGCGCTGCCGAGCTTTGCGCGGCAGACCGGGCAGCCCTGCGGCACCTGTCACACCGATTTTGCCGGACTGACTCCATTCGGCCGTCGTTTCAAGATTGGCGGCTATACGTATGGTGGTGGCGCGTATCGTACCGCATTGTTTCCCGATTCTGATGATTCGACCGACGGTAAAGACAAGAAATGGGTGCCGCCGATCTCGATGATGGCGATCACCGGCTTCACCAACACCCAAGCCGCCCAGGCGCCACCGACCGCGCCGTACAATTCAAACAATAATGTCGTGCTGTCGCCCGTGAGCTTCTTTTGGGGCGGCGCCATCACCGATCATGTCGGTGCGTTCGCACAAGTGACCTATAACGCGCCGCCTGTTGGCGGGTTTGGCAGCGATCCGTTCGGGCAACACACCTGGACTTGGGACAATACCGATATCCGTTATGCGGACTCCACGGCGATCGGCCGCTTCAACGTGACCTACGGCATCACCGCGAACAACGGCCCGACCGTCCAGGATCCGTGGAACACGACGCCGGCTTGGGCCTTTCCCTACGCCGCATCGACCATAGCGCCGTCGCCAGGAACACACACGATCATCGATGGCACATTTGCTGCGCATGTCGGCAGCGTCGGCGCCTACGCCTATATCAACGACACGCTCTATCTTGAGGCGACGGCGTATCGCACGCTCGATTTCAACGTACAGAACGATCTGGGCACCGATCCATTCGGCGCGCCGGGTACGTTTGATTATGCGCCCTACTGGCGCGTCGCCTTCGAACCGCACTTCGGCAATAACTGGCTCGAGATCGGAACCTTCGGCATGATGGCCGACGTCCATCCGTGGACAATGCCGGGGACGCTGACGACCACGACGTTTTCGCAGACCGACAAATTCACCGACATCGGCTTGGATTCGCAGTATCAGTATCAGGGCGATAATTATTGGTTCACGCTGCGCGGCACCTATATTCACGAATACCAAAAGCTGGACGCCAGCTTCCCTAACGGGCTTGCCGCCAACCTGACCGACGATCTCAACGAGACGCACGCCTATGCCTCGCTGGCCTACGGCAATCGCAACAGGGTCGTGCTGACCGGCCAATATTTCAATACCTGGGGCAGCCCCGATCCGATCCTGTATGCGGGACTTGCCAGTACCTTCAGTCCGAACAGCGACGGCTGGATCGGCGAGATCGCCTACATTCCGTTCGTCAACAGCTTTTCGCCGGGATGGCCGTGGTTCAACGCGCGCATTGGGCTGCAATACGTCTGGTACGACAAGTTCGACGGCACCACCGTGGGCGCGAAGGCCAACAACACGCTGTTCCTCTATGCATGGGTGGCAATGTAGCGGTTCAACGACACTTGGGGAGTTGACGATGAAAACAACACTGCTCGGATGCGCCGCGGTTTCGCTGCTTAGCGTTTCCGCGTTCGGCGCGGATCTTGCGGTGCCCCCCGCACCGCCCGTCGTTCAACCCTTCACGTGGACGAGCTGTTATGGCGGCGTCCATGTCGGCGGCGGCGCGTTCCGCAGGGACGTGACCGATCCGGTTCAATTGGCGCAGGATTCGGTTCTCGGCGCGGGCATGACAGCGGGCGTCACCACCACCAGCTTAAATTCCACCGGATTCCTGGCGGGGGCGCAGATCGGCTGCGATTATCAGTTCTATTCCCATCTGGTGCTCGGCGTCGAAGGCACCGTCTCCGGCTCGACATTGAAAGACAGCACGACGGTGAGTTTCCCGTTGGGCTTTCCCGGCGAGCAGGGCGTGGTGAATGCAAAGACCGATTTCCTTCCAAGCATCACTGCGCGGCTCGGCGTCGCCGTGGATCGCGTGCTGCTCTACGCCAAAGGCGGTGTGGCCTGGGCGGGCGACGAAACCAACGTCATCGGCAGTGTCCAGGGCACGCCGTTCAGCTTCCAGGGGCTCGACACCCGTACCGGCTTCGTCGCGGGCGGCGGCGTGGACTGGGCGTTTTCCGGGCCGTGGTCGGTCAACGTTGAATACGACTACTACGGATTCGGCCACGGCAACGTGTTCATGACCGATTCGATCAATGCCTTCACCGGCCTTGTCGACACCAAGCAGAGCATTCAGGTCGTCAAGGTGGGAGTGAACTTCCACCTGTGGTCATCCGATGAGTGAGGCAGGGCGGAGCCGTCTATGAAGATTTTCGGCCCACGATTGGTTTTGCAGGCCGCCGCGCTGGCGCTGGCGTTTTCCGGGCCGTGCCGCGCCGAGGACGCCAAGGCGTCGGCCGTTTCCCAGCAAGAGGTCGCGGCCAAGCTCGCCTATTGCGAGGTCTGCCACGGCGTGTCGGCCCAGGGCTTTCACGGCTACTACCCGATACCGCGTCTCGCCGGACAGCAGACAGAATATCTGGAAAATCAATTACACGCCTTTGTCGAGCGCCGCCGCACCAACACCATCATGTTCAATGTCGGCCACGTGCTGAGCCCGGCGATGGTCGCGGCGCTGGCCGCCAATTTTCACGATCTCGATCCCAAGCCGCTGGGCGGCGCTCCCAAGGATCTCGTCGCCGCCGGCAAGAAAATCTTCGATGAAGGAATTCCGTCCGGCAATGTGCCGCCGTGCGCCTCCTGCCACGGTCCGGACGCCAAGGGTAACGGATCGTTTCCGCGTTTGGCTGGCCAGCTGTTTGACTACGTCTCGAGCAAATTGACCAATTGGGACAAGGAGCGCGGCCAAGATCCGAAGAACCCGGACAACTCGGCGATCATGGAGCCGATCGCGCACGGCTTGAACGAGGCGCAGATCAAAGCGGTCGCGGCCTATGTCAGTTATTTGGAGTGATCCGGTGCGCTGTCTCGATGCGATCAGAATCGGCAGGCAAACGATGGCCTCAAGTCTTCGGCCTATCGATGCCAAGCCGCGGCACGATCGGCCGAAGCGCCGCATTGCCGGCGCAGTCGGATTTGCTTTGCCGGTGGCGTTTCTGGTCGTCGTTTTTGCCGGAGTCTGCCACGCGGGTGACAGCAATGCGGTCGCGATGGGCGGCATTCAGGCCAAGTTTTCGTACTGCAAGGATTGTCACGGACCGTCGGCGCAAGGCTATGACGGATATTTTCCGATCCCGCGCCTCGCCGGCCAGCAAACCGAGTATCTGGAGAATCAGTTGCGGGCCTTTATCGAGCACCGCCGCACCAACAATATCATGTTCAACGTGGCGCATGCCTTGAGCCCGGGGATGGTCGCGGCTCTAGCGGCGGATTTCAGGGCTCTTAATCCCAAGCCAATCGGCGGCGCGCCGACGCGCTTCGTCGCCCTGGGCCGGACGATTTTCCAGGATGGAGTTCCCGACGCCAATATCGCGGCTTGCGCCGCCTGTCACGGACCCGAGGCCACGGGCAGCGGGCCGATTCCGCGGCTGGCCGGTCAGCTCTATCCCTACCTCATCAAGGAGCTGGTGAATTGGGGCAAGGAACGCGGACAGAATCCGACCAAGCCGGACACGTCGGCGATCATGAGCCCGGTGGCGCACAGCCTCAACAAGTCGCAAATCGAAGCCGTCGCGGCCTATGTCAGTAATCTGAAGTAACTTTCAACTCTCCGGCATGTCGCCGGTTACGAAGGGCGAAGAGCGTGGGACTGGGATCATGAGCTACGTCCGGCTGAAAATAGCGGTCATGGCGGTTGCCTTGTCCGCCGCTGCCGCACCGGCAGGTCACGCGGAGGTTCTCGCCCTTCGCAGTTGCAACTGGTGCCACGGCGGATCGGGACAAGGCTATACGCCGGCGCCGCGCCTGGCCGGACAGCGGCCGCAATACGTCGAAACCCAGCTCATGAATTTCAGCATGCACACCCGCGACAATCCGTTCTCGAAAATGTACATGTGGGGCGCCGCGGCAAATCTCAGTCCTCAAGTGGCGCACGACCTGGCCGCGTATTATTCGACTCTGACGCCCCGGGCGGCCAATGACGGCGACAGGGCTCTCGTCGCCGAAGGGCGAGCGATTTATCAGGAAGGGATGCCGGATTCCAACATCGTGGCCTGCGTCGTCTGCCACGCCCCGAATGCAGAAGGCGTCAGAGGGATTCCTCGCTTGGGAGGTCTGGGTTATTCCTACTTGAAAAGAAGGCTCGAACAGTGGGGCGAAGGATACCATGCCGCTGCGGGCCCGATGCCGAGCATCGCCGGCAAGTTGTCCGAGAACCAAATCGAGGCGCTTGCGTCGTACCTCAGTTTTGTCAAATAAGACGCGGGCCGATTCATACCTCGGCGCTGCCATCGGCGCTGTGGCGCAAGGCGGCGCTGTCTCAGCCTGCAGCCTCCCAGGAGTGCTTCGATGTTCCGGCTTTCGGTCGCCGATCTGGATTCGCCTTCGTATTTCGTCGCGGTCGCTGCGGCCGAACTGGGATTCTTTAAGCAGGAAGGCATCGACGTCGAGCTCATCCGCGAGTTCGGCGCGCGAACCGGGCCGGAGCGGTTGCGCGACGGCACGTTGCATTTCTTCGGCGGCCCGGCCTATGCGGCGACCCGCGCGTTTCCGGCCTGGAAGGGCGCCAAGCTGTTGTGCGCGCTGTCGCAATATTCCTACTGGTTTTTGGCTGTTCGTGCCGACCTAAAGGTCGAGCGGGGCGATCTCCGTGCGCTGAAGGGTTTAAGGATTTCGTCGTCCATGGAATCGCCGGTGCTCGGCCTGCGTCACCTGTTGGCCGAATCGGGGCTGAACGTGGAGCAGGGCGATGCGCAGATCGTGCCGGCGCCGCCGACCCAGGCCGGACGCTTCATGGGCCATGCCGGCGTCGAGGCCATCAAGCAAAACCTTGCCGACGGCTATTGGGGCAACGGCATGCGGGTTGCGCTTGGCGAGAAGGCGGGCGTCGCGAAAGTCCACCTCGATCTGCGCCGCGGCGACGGTCCGCCGGGCGCGCGCTGGTATAATTTTGCCGCGCTGACCACGACCGAACGGTTGATCGAGGAAGAGCCGCAAGCCGCCGCCGCCGCGGTGCGCGCCATCGTGAAGACGCAGAAGGCGCTCAAAGCCGATCCGTCGCTCTCGACGGCGATTGCCGAACGCCTGTTTCCGGCGGAGGAAGCGCCGCTGATCGCAGGCTTAATCGCACGCGACGCGCCATTCTACGACGCCACCATTTTAGCCGAGGCAGTCGAGGGCTTGAACAAGTTCGCCGTGGCCAGCGGACTCACTACCGCGCCGGTCGCTTACGACCAGTTGGTGGCGACGCAATTCCGCGAGTTTTGGTAAAAATACCCCTGCTCACACCGACGCGTGGGCGACGCCTTGCTTGGCCTTGAGCGCATCGCCGGCGGCTTCGTAGAAACTTTCGCCTTCCGGCAGCACGATCGAGGCCGAGCGCACGGCATGGGTCGCCGGATCGATGCCGTCGGGCTCCTTGCCGTCCGCAACGGCGCGTGCCGCCTTGCTCAAGCGCTGCCGCGCCATGATGACGCCGTTGTCGGTCGAGACCAGGTTTTCCTTGGCACGGTCCTGGATCGGCCCGGTGCTTTCCTGGATCGCGGCGTCCTGCATGGCGATGCCCTTCACGCCGGAATAGGACTTGTGGTGCTTCTGCGCCAGGCGGTCGATCATGTAGTCGTTGTCTTTGTTGACCACCGGGCGGAACGAGCCGGGAATGAGATTGACGTGGATGCCGCCGCCATTGCGCATCACCTCGAGCTCGTGCGCGGAGAGCGGCCGCGCCGGATGATGCGTAAAGCACCATGACATGCAGTTCTCGTCGTCGATCGGCACGAAGGCGTGGCCGTTGAGTGCGTTGTCGCCGTAGGGCGGGATCATGGTGTGGAACGGCATCACCCATTGCGTAATGCGCCAGTAGAGATTGCCCGGCGTCGCCGGCCGGCGCACGCCGATCACCATGCCGCCCTTGCTCTCGATCACTTCGAAACGTGCGTCGGTCTCGCGGGTGAATTCGGCGCCTTGGCCGACATGCAGCGGATCGCTGCGCAGATCGTGACGGTGCAGGAACGAGACGTGCACCGAATCGATGCCGCCTTCGAGCGCCTGCAGCCAGTTGCATTCTTGCGTCCGCTTGGAGACGAAGCGGTGCGTGCCCGGCACGGTGGCCCATTCGAAATTCGGCAGCGGCGGCTTGAGCGCCGGCGGCCCCATATAGATCCAGATTGTGTCGCCCATCTCGGCGCAGGCATAAGATGTGAGCTTGACCTTGTTGCAGAAGCCGCTTTCGGCCGGCTCGGACGGCACTTCGATGCACTGGCCGGTGACGTCGTATTTCCAGCCGTGATAGGGGCAGCGCAGCCCGTTCTCCTCGTTGCGGCCGAACCACAGCGAGACGCCGCGATGGGCACAGAATTCGTCCATCACGCCGACGCGACCATGCGTGTCGCGAAACGCGATCAACCGCTCGCCGAGGAGTTTCACCCGGACCGGCGGACAATCGGGTTCGGGAATTTCCGACGACAGCAGCGCCGGAATCCAGTAGCGCCGCATCAGGTTACCCATCGGCGTGCCGGGGCCGGTGAGCGTGAGGAAATCGTTCTGCTCGCGTGTGGTCATGCGCGTTAGATTATACCAAATGTCGGGCAGCTGCAGCGCCGACAAGGGAGTCGGAACCGCCCGAACCCCCTCACCCTGTCCCTCTCCCCCATGGGGAGAGGGGACGCAGCGCAACGGTCACGGATTGTTCTGCGAAATGGTGACGCTGCGGCGTTCCGGCGAACTCCTCCCTCTCCCCAGAGGGGAGAGGGATGGGGTGAGGGGGCTCGGGCCTCGCGGTCTAATCTCGGCGCGCAGTATGGTACGATCTCGTTGAACGGAGCCGCACCATGACCAAGCTCGTCCGCAATCATTCCCATTGGGGCGCATTTCTTGCCGAAGTGGAGGATGGCCGCGTCGTCGGCGTGCGGCCGTTCGAGCGCGATCCCGATCCGTCGCCGTTGATCGAGGCAATTCCCGCGGCGGTGCATTCGCAAACGCGCATCGCGCAGCCGTTTGTTCGCGAGGGCTGGCTCAAAGCCGGCCCGGGACACGGCGAAGGCCGCGGCCGCGAGCCGTTCGTGCCGGTGTCGTGGGAACGTGCGCTCGATCTCGTCGCCGGCGAACTTTTACGCGTGAAGCGTGATTACGGGCATGACGCGATCATGGCCGGCTCGCAAGGTTGGGGTTCAGCGGGGATTTTCCACGAGCCGCGCGGGCAATTGCGCCGCTTCATGGGAATCTTCGGCGGCTTCATCGACCAGGTCTCCAACTACAGTTTCGGTACCGCGTTGGTGTTCCTGCCACATGTGCTCGGCAGCGCCCAGGCCTGCACCGGGCCGCTCACGTCATGGTCGTCGATCGCGCGCCACGCCCAGCTGATGGTGATGTTCGGCGGCGCCAATCCGAAGAACATGCAGGTGACCAAAGGCGGCATGGGCGCGCACGCCATCGGCCAGTCGCTTGCGGAGCTCGCTAGCGCCGGCGTTAAGGTCGTCAATGTCAGCCCGATCCGCGAGGACGGCCCGGCCGCGGTGGCGCCGGAATGGATCGCGATCCGGCCCGGCACCGATACGGCGTTGCTCTTGGCGCTCAGCCACACCTTGATTGCGAACGGGCTGCACGACGAGGCGTTTCTCGCGCGCTACTGCACCGGCTTCGCGCGGGTGTGCGCCTACGTCATGGGCGAGCGCGATGGCCACGCGAAAGACGCCAACTGGGCGGCGCCGATCACCGGCATCCCGGCCGAAACCATCCGCGCGCTGGCGCGGCGCATGGCGGCGAACCGCACCATGATCAGCGCCTCGTGGTCGCTGCAGCGCGCCGATCACGGCGAGCAGCCCTACTGGGCGGTGCTGTTGCTGGCCTCGTGCCTCGGCCAGATCGGCCTGCCGGGCGGCGGCTTCGGCTTCGGTACGGCTCCGCCTCCGGCATCGCCGAACCGCCGCCGGCGTTCCGCGCGCCGGGCATGGAGAGCGCGCCCAATCCGCTCAACCGCGCTATTCCGGCGGCGCGGATTGCGCAATGCCTGCTGCATCCCGGCGAGCCATACGACTTCAACGGACGCAGCAGTACCTATCCCGACATCAAGCTGGTGTATTGGGCGGGCGGCAATCCGTTTCACCATCACCAGGACTTGAACCAGCTGCGCTCAGCCTTCCGCCGGCCGCAGACCGTCGTCGTGCATGAGCCGTGGTGGACGGCGACCGCGCGCCACGCCGACATCGTGCTGCCGGCGACGACCACACTAGAGAGAAACGACATCGGCTCCGCGCAGCGCGACCCGTTCGTGCTCGCCATGGAAAAAGCCATCGAGCCGGTGGGCGAGGCGCGCAACGATTATTCGATCTTTGCCGCGTTGGCGCAGCGGCTCGGCTGCGCCGAGGCCTTCACGCAAGGGCGCGACGAAATGGGCTGGCTGCGGCACCTCTACGACAGCTGGCGCGACAGCGTGCGCACCAACCAGGCCGCCATTCCCGACTTCGACCGGTTCTGGGCGGACGGCTATTTCGAGATCCCGAAGGGCGCCGACGAATTCGTCATGTTCGAAAAGTTTCGCGCCGATCCTTTGGCCAACAAGCTGACGACGCCGTCCGGCCGCATCGAGCTCTATTCGGAGAAGATCGCCGGTTTTGGCTACGACAATTGTCCGCCGCACGCGACGTGGATCGAACCGTCGGAATGGCATGGCGGGAGCGACGCGGAAAAATTTCCGCTGCATCTCGTCTCCAGCCAGCCGCGCTACAAGCTGCACAGCCAGATGGATTCGGAACAGATCAGCGCGCGCGGCAAGATCAATGGACGTGAGGCAATCGCCATGCATCCCGACGACGCCAGGCGGCGCGGCATCAAGGACGGCGACATCGTGCGCGTTCACAACGCCCGCGGCGCCTGCCTCGCCGGCGCGCAGTTGACCGACACGGTGTCGCCCGGCGTCGCCAAGCAGTCGTGCGGCGCCTGGTATGATCCAGCCGGCGCCGAGGATGGCGCGCTTTGCGCGCACGGCAACGCCAATGTGCTCACCCACGATCGCGGCACGTCGAAGCTCAGCCAGGAGCCGTCAACCGGCACCAACATGGTCGAGATCGAGCTGTGGACCGAAGCTTTGCCGGCTGTACGCGCGTTTACGCCACCGGAAGTGGCGGCTTCAGCCTGAGCAAAAACATTCCGCGTTGACGCAAATTCCGCGCCGACAATCTCAGCTTGCACGACGGACCTTCCTTCGCGACTATGCGGCCGGATTGGACCAATAAACTTCCGCCTTGGGCACGCCGTCTCGCTCCACTTCGGCTGCTGGCAGCGCGAAGAGAGGAGTTGCGATGGTTTTGAGCATGGCCCAAATGGGCAACGATGGAACGCTGTGGTCGATCGACGCGAGCGCCGGCTTGGCCCAGTGCTATGCCGCAAACGGCCGCTGGCAGCCCAATACCAATCGCAAGATGATGGCGGTGAGTTGCGCTTCGGCCGCTCAGGTCTGGGGCATCGACGCCAACGGCAAAGCCTGCGTGCTCGCGTCCTCGCCGGTGCAATCGTCCAGCACCTCCGCTCAACGCCTCGCGGTGGGCGGACCGGCGGGCCCGCTCTGGGTCTATGCCGGAGGCATCACCTGGACCGATTCCGCGGGCAAGACCGGCACGATTCCGGCGCCGAGCGTGGAGCTCACATCGTTTGCGGCAACGGATCCGGCAAAGGGCGGTTATGCGCTGTGGGCAACGACGGCCGACTATTCGCCGAAGCCGCCGAAATTGTCGGCACTGTTCTGGGATGGCAGCACATGGAAGGATTCGGGCGGGCCCGGCTTCAGCGCCATCTCGATCGGGCTCGATAATTCCGTCTGGGGTAATCTTGCCGATACGGCAGCCTCGGCTCCGGGCCTCTATCGCTTCAACAGCCAAGGGCAATGGGGGCTCGCGGTGAAGCCGCCGGCCGGCGTGACGTTGCAGTCGTTTACGGTTGTCGAGCCGTACGACATCTGGGCCGTCGACAACAATTCGAAGCTCCATCACTGGAATGGCCAGGTCTGGATGGCGCAGGCCGATGGCTCGCCTACTTGGATCAGGTGCGGATCGGACGGCGCCGTGTACGGGCGCAACACGTCGCTCGGCACCCAAGCCGGCGTGCTGCGGTTCAACGGTTTCGCGCAATGGCTGCCGATGCCGGTGACATTCAGCAACCTCACCGACCTCGCCAGCCGCAACGCCAGCGCCCTGTGGTTCAGCCATTGGGCGGATCGCTTGCAAGTGATGGGATCCTGGCCCGGCGCGGTATGGCAGGACATGGGCGGCGCGGTGCTCGCCACCATCTCGGGCGCTCCCGACGGCACCGTGTGGGGTACCGATGGCAATAACGCGCTGCTGCGTTTCAACGGTACGTCGTGGGATACGATGCCCGGGCAAGCCAAACAGGTCTCGGTCGGAAGCAGCAATCTGGTCTGGAGCATCGACGTCAACGGCAATGCCCAGCGCTGGACTGGTTCCGGCTGGGAGGCGCATGGCAATCCGGGCTCGGCGCTGACCAGCATCGCCGCGCTCGGCGACGGCACGGTGCTCGCGACGGCTTCCGTTGCGCGATATGCCGGGATCGCGATGGGCGAGATCTTCACGTGGGATGGCAAGACCTGGACGGCGACGGGGGTGCCGGCCGACCAGATCGCCGGCACCGACAACGCGCATCTCGCCGGCGTGACCCGCGGCCCGAACGGAAAAGGCGGCGACCTCGTCTTCTACAATCCGTCACCGGCGCCGCCCGCGCCCGACACTATGCAGAACGCCGGTTTTGCGCCGCCCAATCCCGTCTACCCGGGAACCGTCATGACCCTGTCGTGGGACGCCTATCCGGGAGCGGTTGCCTATGAAGCGAGGATCAACTCGGCCGCGACGGGTTACGAAGTCAGAGTGACCGGCACGTCCATCTCTTATACCCTGCAGAGGGGCGACATGTTCAGCAACATGGGCGGATGGGTGCACGCTCTCGACGGCTCCGGAGCCATCGTGGCTCAGGGCACCGCGAGCTACTACTGCGGTAACAATCAGGGATGATGTCATGCCCCGCGAAAGCGAGGCGTCCAGTCATCGCAACGCGTGCCGTTTATTGTTTCAATCTCACGCCGACGGAAAACGAGCACGCCGGGTTGCGAGAAAACTCGCTGCCGATCAACCCGATATGACGGCCCAAGCCTTTGCCCGGGAATTCATGAAACCAGTGAGATGTAAGTAAAAGGTCATGAGCGTAATCACCGATTTGAACGCGCCGGGATTGTGGCGCACACAGTCAAAAAGAGTGCGCCAGAAATGACGCCTAAGTTCCGGCCGCTTAACCGTCATGCGCCACATCACACGGAAAAATATGGTCCAGTCCTGCAGAAATCCCTTGAATGTCGACATGATCAAGTGCTTGGGACAGTCGAGTGTGCGGCCAACGAACTTAACGCGCTCAAAAAAGGCGTCTGGCTGGTAAATACTTTGCAACACAGCCTTGTAATCTCGCAGTATGTCGCGACGTGGCCTCAACGTGACAAAATTCAAGCCGCCATTGAGCGGATCACCCGTGGTATCCAATAGCGCCGGCGTCAAGCGGCCCTCCTTCTCCAGGCGGCGCGTCAGCTGGGTGTTTGGCAACGCGGTCATCAATACCACCATGCATACCGGGATGCCCGTCGCCTCGATGCATTCGATCATGTCGTTGGCGACGCTATCCTTTTCGGTATCAAAACCGACAATGAAGCCCGCGGTAACGAACATGCCGGCTCGGTAGATTTTGTGCACGCTATCGGCAAGGCTGCGCCTGGTGTTTTGCTTCTTCTGGGTGGCGATGAGCGTTTCCGTATTGGGACTTTCGATACCGACGAACAGGGCGAAGAAATTCGCGTCCCGCATCATCTTCAAGAGCTGGGTGTCATCCGTCAGATTCATCGAAGCTTCGGTCGAGAACTTGAACGGATAATTTCGCTCTAGTTGCCAGCGGTGCAGTTCGGGCAGGAAGCGCTTGAGTGCCTTTTTGTTTCCGATCAGGTTGTCGTCGACGAAGTCGACGTGACCGCGGTGACCCATTCGGTACAGCGTGTCGAGTTCGGCGAGCATCTGTTCGTTCGTCTTTGCCCGCGGTACCCGCCCATAAAGCTCGATAATGTCGCAGAATTCGCAGTTGAACGGACAGCCGCGCGAAAACTGAACGCCGATATAAATGTATTGCTCGCGCTTGAGCAGGTCGAAACGTGGGATGGGGCTCTTGCTGACATCGACTTGAAACTTTTCCGCTTCGAACACGCCTTTTTTGGAACCGGAAGACCACGCCTCGATGAACTGATCGATGACTCCTTCGGCTTCGCCTAGGACAAGAAAATCCGCCTCACCATAGATCTGCGGGCTGGACGTGGGGGCGGGACCGCCGACGACCACCGGCTTGCCACGGGAATGGCAAAGTTTGATCAACACAAACGTGTCCGCCTGTTGTGGAAACATTCCGCCAGTCATGACCATGTCGGCCCAGTCGAGATCGGCGTCGCTCAGCTCCTCGGCGTTCCGATTGACCAGCCGAATATTCCAGGCTGGTGGCAGCAGTGCCGCCACGGTGATCAGGCCAAGTGGCGGCGCGGGACAGCGCACACCGGCGATGTCGCATACCTCCTGAAGGTTCCAGAATGAATGAGAATTGAACTTCGGAAACACCATCAGAACGTTCGGTGCCGTCAATATTTTGTCCGGATCGCGCTCGCTGCCGGTGTCCATTCGATCCGGCTGCTGGTTTGCGGACGCGATTGGGAGCGATTTTTTCGCTGCTCCAAGATGGATGTTCATAAAGGCACTCGATAAAATTGGAGCTTGAGGATTGAACCGACATTCCCCGGATAACCGGTCGGTGGACGGCCGCGCATCCTTTCACAGCGTCAGGGTCACGGCAAGGTAGCGGCGCCGCTCAGCTCACCTTCTTTTTCAGTAGTTTCTCGGCATTGCCTGAGAAAACCTTGCGTTTGTCGCTATCGGACATGCCGAGCGCCTTGAGCGCCTCGATCGCCGGCTTGATCGGGCCAAGCGGGGTGTCGGTGGCGAACACTACCTTGTCGGCGCCGAAGAAGTCGAACCCGCAGCGCAGCGCGTGCACCCCGCCGCCGAACATCGCGGTGTCGGCGTAGAAGTCATGCATGTAGTCGAGATGCGGCCGCTGCAGCGACGGCAGGATTTTTGAATAATCCTCGTCGATCGTGCGCTGGCCGAGCACGTCGAGGCCGGGGCCGATGCGGCCGTCGTAGAACGGGATCATGCCGCCGAGATGGTGGGTGATGATCTTCAGATTCGGATAGCGGTCGAACAGGCCGCAGAAGGCGAGCCGCACCATGGCGACCGATGTGTCGTAGGGCCAGCCGAAGCACCACCACATTTCGAAGCGCGATTTCTGCTCTGCGGCGTAATCGGGCATCGCCGCGGTGCGCGCGGGATGCAGCCAGATCGGCCTGTCGAGCTGCGCCATGCAGGCGAACAACGGCTCGAACACCGGCTCGTCCAGCGGCCGGCCGGCGAGCGGCGTGAAAATCTGCACGCCGGCTGAGCCGAGCTGGTTGACGGCGCGCTTGGCCTCCTCGACTGAACCCATGACGTCGGTGAGGGAGAGCGCAGCGACGAAGCCGGCGAAGCGGTCGGGATGCTTTTGGCAAAGCTCCGCCATGGCATCATTGGCGATGCGCGCCAGCGTGAGCCCCTGGCCGGGCGTGGCGAAATCCTCGATCGGCGGATTGGGCAGCGAAATCACTTGCCGGTAATCGCCGAACTCGTCCATCTCTTTGAAGCGCGCATCGAGATCGTGGATCTTGCGCACGCCGCGCAGCCGCGCGGCGATATTGCCGAGTTTCGGCGCCACCTTGTTCATCTCGTCCAGAAAGCGCGCCGGCGAGACATGGCAGTAGAAATCGATGAGCGTGTCGGCGCTCATGTCATCACCCGCACCGGCTTGCCGTCGAGGAAGCCGCGGATGTCTTCGACCACGCCGGCGAAGTAGTGCTTGTAATTCTGCTCGGAGACGTAGCCGAGATGCGGCGTGAGCACGACATTGTCCATCTTGCGCAACGGATGATCGACCGGCAGCGGCTCGACGTCGAACGTGTCGAGGCCGGCTCCGGCGATCTTCTTGTCGCGCAATGCCGCGAGCAGCGCCGCCTCATCGACGATCGGGCCGCGCGAGGTGTTAATGAGAAATGCCGTCGGCTTCATCAGCCCGAGCTCGTTAGCGCCGATAATGCCGCGGGTGCGCTGCGACAGCACCACGTGGATGGTGATGAAGTCGGACTGGCGGAACAGATCGTCTTTGCCGACATAGGTCACGCCGGTTTCCTGCGTTTTTTCCGCCGTCAAATTCTGGCTCCAGGCGATGACCTTCATGCCGAACGCCTTGGCGATATTGGCGGTGCGGGTGCCGAGCTTGCCGAGGCCGAGGATGCCGAGCGTCAGGCCTTCGAGGTCGGGGCCGATGGTGCTTTGCCAGGTCGCGCCGGCATGCATGCGCGCGTTCTCGTAACCGATATGGCGGGTGAGCTCGAGCATCAGCCCGATCGCTATGCCGGAGGTAGGGCTGCCGAACGACCCGGTGCCGCACACCGTGACGCCGCGTTCCTTGGCGGCCTCGGTGTCGATCGAGGCGTTGCGCATTCCGGTGGTGATGAGAAGCTTCAAGTCCGGCAGCGCCTCGATCACCTTGCGCGGAAAGCCGGTGCGCTCGCGCATGGCAACGACGATTTGGAAACCCTTGAGCGCGGCGATGACGTTATCGGGTCCGCCGAGATGCTCATTGAAGACCTTGATGTCGACGTCGCCCTTGACCTTCGACCAGTCGGTGACCTTGAGCACCACGTTCTGATAATCGTCGAGAATTGCGCAGCGAACCGCCATGACGCTTCCACCCCGTGTAAGAACCCGGAGGTGGTTCTAGAGCATGCCGGCCGCGAAAAGAAGCAGCCCCTAGGCGTGACTGTCGGCGGTCTCGTGCAGGGCCGGCGCGGTGGGCGGCGAGGTATGGGTCAGGAGGCCGTCATACTTGGCGTGCCATTTCGGGCCGGGGCCGCGCATGTAATGCAGGTCCGGCCGGTAGGCGCTGGAAGGCTCGCCCGAAGCGCGCCAGACCTCGCGCAAAGCATTGGACAGATCACGCCACATGAACCGCTCCCGTAAGCCTTGCGATGGCCCTTCTTGGCAAGTCGCCACCGCTCGATCGCTTGCCCGCAGGAACCTTATGTTAACCCTTAGAGTTAAACGCCAGTTCCAATTTCAAACGCACGTTTGACATAGCTAGTGTCGCGCAGAAATCATTAAAATTTGTCGTGATTTCGGCAGGGCGAAGTTCCTTTTGTGACCCAGGGCTTATGAAGCTTTAATGCGAGCGCGGAAACCGGGCGTGGCAGGCCCGCCGCCAGCGAGGCCCGCTGACGCGGGCTCGGTCGCAGAGACGGTCCTTGCCGACGGCCCGTCAGGTCGCTACATCAGCGCCAGATTTCCCCGAAATGAGCGCCTTTGTGGCGGCGCCGAGCAAGAGGGCAGGGCGCTTATGGCCCGTCAATTCGTCTATCACATGGAGGGTTTGTCCAAGATCTACCCGGGCAACCGGAAGATTTTGGAGAACATCAACCTGTCGTTCTACCCCGACGCCAAGATCGGCGTGCTCGGCGTCAACGGTTCCGGCAAGTCGACGCTGTTGCGCATCATGGCCGGCCTCGACACCGAATATACCGGCGAGGCCTGGGTCGCCGAGGGCTCCCGGGTCGGCTACCTGGCCCAGGAACCGCAGCTCGATGCCGACAAGTCGGTGCGCGAGAACGTCATGGAGGGCGTCGCGCCGCAGAAGGCGATCGTCGATCGCTACAACGAGCTGGCGACCAACTATTCCGACGAGACCGCCGACGAGATGACCAAGCTGCAGGACCAGATCGAAGCCAAGGGGCTGTGGGATCTCGATTCCAAGGTCGATCAGGCAATGGACGCGCTGCGCTGCCCAGCCGACGACGCTGTGGTGGCAAAACTCTCCGGCGGCGAGCGGCGCCGGGTGGCGCTATGCCGGCTCCTTCTGGAGCAGCCCGAGCTGCTGCTGCTCGACGAGCCTACCAATCATCTCGACGCCGAATCGGTGTCGTGGCTCGAGGGCCATTTGCGCAACTATCCGGGCGCCATTCTCATCGTCACCCACGACCGCTACTTCCTCGACAATGTCACCAGCTGGATCCTCGAGCTCGATCGCGGCCGCGGCATCCCATACGAAGGCAACTACTCGTCATGGCTGGTGCAGAAGCAGAAGCGGCTCGAGCAGGAAGGCCGCGAAGATGAGGCGCATCAACGGACGCTGGCGCGCGAGCAGGAATGGATTGCGTCATCGCCGCGCGCCCGGCAGGCCAAATCCAAGGCGCGCTACGAGCGCTACGAAGAGCTGTTGCGCAAGGCCGGCGAGAAGCAGACCCAGACCGCCCAGATCGTCATCCCGGTCGCCGAGCGGCTCGGCCAGAACGTGGTCGATTTCGATCATCTGCGCAAAGGTTTTGGCAATAATCTCTTGATCGACGATCTCACCTTCAAGCTGCCGCCGGGCGGCATCGTCGGCATCATCGGGCCGAACGGCGCCGGCAAGACCACGTTGTTCCGCATGATCACGGGGCAGGAGAAGCCCGACAGCGGCACCATCAAGATCGGCGAGTCGGTGCATCTCGGCTATGTCGACCAGTCGCGCGACTCGCTGGACGGTAAGAAGAACGTATGGGAAGAAATTTCCGGCGGCCTCGACCAGCTCATGCTCGGCAAGTGCGAGGTTAATTCGCGCGCCTATTGCTCGGCCTTCAACTTCAAAGGCGCCGACCAGCAGAAGAAGGTCGCCTCGCTGTCCGGCGGCGAGCGCAACCGCGTGCATCTGGCAAAAATGCTCAAATCCGGCGCCAACGTGCTGTTGCTCGACGAGCCGACCAACGATCTCGACGTCGACACGCTGCGCGCATTGGAAGAGGCGCTGGAGGATTTCGCCGGCTGCGCCGTCATCATCAGCCACGACCGCTGGTTCCTCGACCGCATCGCCACCCACATTCTGTCTTTCGAGGGCGACAGCCACGTCGAATGGTTCGAGGGCAATTTCCAGGACTACGAGAAGGACAAGATGCGGCGGCTGGGGACCGACACGATCATCCCGCATCGGATCAAATACAAGAAATTTTCACGATGAATCGCACCGACCCGCTTTGCCTGCGCGCCGGCTGGTAAGGTCGATGGGCTTATCTTTCCAAGATCAATGCCTATATATCCGTCGATTCAGTTTGCATTGATTGGCGGCGCTCACAGATAATCATTGCGCCGATTCGCAACCCAGGAGAGGATATTGGCCACCAAAGCCAGCGATGCCCGGTCCAGCGAGGCTCGCGCCCGCGCCGAGGCGAGTTTCAAGAAGGAAGAGCGCGCCAAGGAAGGCGCCAAGGCCATGACGGAATATCAGGCCAGCGGCAAAGTGATTCGCGAAAGAATGGCGCAATTGAAGGCGCTTCGCTTGGCCAAAGAGGCGGCCGAGAAGGGGCGCAATGGTTAACCGGTGACGGTGACCCGTTACTGCGGGCCTTGAAACGAACACATCTTTAGTCCATATGATGTACGTGGTCTTATAGGCCGGCGGCGAGCCGCGTGTACGGGACCCCGTTAAACGCTTTGTGTTTAAGACGGCTTCTGGCTCGCTCTTTATCAGTTCACTGACAACCCAGATCGCGCGGGGTGTCTTGTTTTCACCCGCAAAAGCGGTCGCGGCGCAATGGCGTGGCGGCCGTGCAAGCGCGTATACCAGAGAGTTTCTTCATTGACCTCCTTTGCTGACTTCAATCTCGACGACCCAATCACCCGTGCCCTCGCCGAGGAAAAGTACCTCACGCCAACCCCGATCCAGGCCCAGACCATCCCGCTCCTGATGTCGGGGCGCGACGTGATCGGCATTGCCCAGACCGGAACCGGCAAGACCGCGGCCTTCGCGCTGCCGATCCTGCATCAGCTCGCAGCCTCGCCGCGGCCGCCGGTGCGCAAGAGCTGCCGCGTCCTGGTGCTCAGTCCGACGCGCGAATTGTCCGGCCAGATCCTCGACAGCTTCCGCGCCTATGGGCGCCACCTGCATCTGCGGTCGGCGCTCGCCATCGGCGGCGTATCGATGGGCGCGCAGGTCCGCTCGCTGCTCAACGGCGTCGACATCCTTGTCGCCACGCCGGGCCGGCTGCTCGATCTCGTGCAAAGCAATGCGCTACGTCTCAGTGACGTAGAGTTTTTCGTGCTCGACGAAGCCGACCGCATGCTCGACATGGGCTTTATCCAAGACATCCGTAAAATCGTCGCAAAACTGCCGGGAGAGCGGCAGACGCTGATGTTCTCCGCGACCATGCCGCGCGCCATCGCCGAGCTCGCCGCGCAGATGCTGCGCGACCCGGCCAAGGTTTCGGTAATACCGGCCGCTACGACGGTCGAAAAGGTCGAGCAGCGCGTCATTCGCGTCGATCGCGCGGCCAAGGCCGCGATCCTGATCGATGTGTTGCGCCAAGAGACGATCGACCGCGCGCTGGTCTTCACCAGGACAAAGCACGGCGCCGACAAGGTCGTGCGCAGCCTGGTGCGGGCCGGCATCGCCGCCGAGGCGATCCACGGCAACAAATCGCAAGGCCAGCGCGAGCGCGTGCTGGCGGCGTTTCGCAAGGGCGAGGTCAGGACGCTGGTCGCCACCGATATCGCCGCGCGCGGCATCGACGTCGACGGCATCAGTCATGTCGTCAATTACGACCTGCCGAACGTGCCGGAGACCTATGTGCACCGCATCGGCCGCACCGCGCGCGCCGGCGCCGAAGGCATCGCGATCTCGCTGTGCGACGGCGAGGAGATGGCGTTCCTGCGCGATATCGAGAAACTCATCCGCATGTCTATTCCGCTGAGCGACCGCCGCGCCGATCCGCGGCACTCGGAGCCCGTGCCGGCAAAGCACGCCGCCACGCGGCCGCCGTCCCATGGCAAGGACCGCCACTGGCACCGCGGCAACGGCAATTCCCATAAGCAAGTCCGCCGTCATCAACCGAGCGAGACCGCCGGATCAGGCGCAGGCGGCATTGAAGCGGTCGCTTTCCTGAAGCGCAACGCCCCGCCGCGGCGCGACCGCCAGCAGCGGCCGCAGCGTTGGACCGGCCAGTCGAAAGGATCATAAAGTGCCGAAAGAAGAACTTTTGGAATTCGAGGGCCTCGTCACCGAGATTTTGCCTGACGCGCGTTTCCGCATTCAGCTCGACAACGGCCATCAGCTCGTCGCCTATACGGCGGGGCGGATGAAAAAAAACCGCATCAAGACGCTCGCCGGCGACCGGGTGACGGTCGAAGTGTCGCCCTATGACCTGGAAAAGGGGCGATTGATCTTTCGTCACAAGGACGAGCGCGCCGGTTCAGTGAACCGCCCGCCGCAACGCAACCAATTCCGCCGGCGGTGACACATGGCCAGCAATAGCTTCGATAGCGCCAATGACGGTTCGGCAAATGGAGGCCGGTCGATGCGAATCTTCATCTTCAAATCCGACACCAACGCCGAGCTGCGCGCGTTCGGCGGCGATCTGGCCGGCACGCAACTGCCGAGCCAGTTCAAGCCCTGGCACGTGGTCGGCGCCGTCGCCCCGGACCAGGCTCCGCCGTACAATCTTTCGCGCGACGTGATCGAGACGGCGATCAACGGCCAAGGCTTTCAGCTCTTTCGTCTGGGCAAAAAGGCCTGACGATTTCGGCAAAGGCGTTCATGTGATGAGCGCACTGACCTCAATGCTGACGGAGTATTCGCGATGACGGACTCCATGCACAAGTACAAGATCGGCCAGACCGTCGATCTCATCACGTCAACGGCGCGGTCCGCGGCTTCAGGCCGGTATCAAATCATCAGCCTGCGGCCGACCGACGGCGGCAACGACCCGCAGTATCGGGTCAAGAGCAAAAGCGAATCCCACGAACGCGTGGTTTCGGAAAGCGATCTGGTATCTTCGGCTCATTCGAATTTCGATAGTGACTGAAGACAAGCGCGCAAATTCGAGACTTTGCGGGGACCGGCGCGACGCAACGAGCCTTGATAACTCCGGCCAGGAGGCCGACGATGTTCAAGATTCTTGAGCTCAAGAACGCGGTTTCGGCGCCCACGAGCGAAGTTGGTCAAGGCTTCTCCACGCGCCAGGAAGCCTTGGTTGCGGTGAAGAGGCATCTGAAAACATTCAACGTGTCCGGACATAATCCGGAGGGCGATTATTGGTGGGCGCGCGATGCCGAGGGCTTGCGCAAATGCTGGATTGCCAGCGCCGAATAAAAGCAGCGCCAAGAGATAGCGCCAAGAGATCATGCTCGATTTTCCCAATCAGAGCCGGGTGTTCGATCCAACACGGCGCGCCGTGCGGTTCTGGGGCCATGACGGCGCGATGGAATGGTCGTTCTACGTCAGCGAGGATGCGCTCAAGCTGCTGCAACCGGCCATGACGCGCGACGAGGCGGCCTTGCTTTCGGCCTTCGATAGCTCTCGATTGGCGATCTACGCGGCGGCCAAGAAGGCCTACAAGCGCAGCCGTAAAGGGTCCTATGAGCTTGCGGCGGCGGATTTCTGACGGCGCTTCGAGCGCTCGCCGGCCGGCTCATATGGCGGCGGGATTGCGGGTGTCGAAAATACCCAGCTGCTTTTGCGCGGCAATCGGCATATCGGAAACGCAGATGATGCGGCCCATGAATGTCACCCAGGGCTTCTCCGCGACCGGCTGAAGCTGCGCAAAATTCCAGAACTGCCGTTCGTTCATCTCGATCTCGGTGACCGCGTTGTCGAGCACCCATGTCCGCAGCATGGTGAGCCGGCTCCGTTCGGGATCGCAGAACATCGTATCGGGAAGGGTCTTTCTCATAACGTTGTTCCTTGTGCCAACGAGCTGAAATATCGGTTCATGAAGCATCGGTTCGTGAAGCATCGGTTCGTGAAGCTTGGGCCGGGCGTACCGCGCCGCGCGCAATCGAATGCAGCCTGCCGCCGCAGGCACATTGCCACGCTATTGGTAACCTTTCTGTTAGGAGGCGCCGTCGAGAAACCGATTTATTGGCAGCTTCCGCTAGCTTTCGTCGGAAAGCCGCTTGAAATCGGCAAGGACCGCCGCGATGAGCTTCTGCCGCCGCGGGTCCTGAGCCCGCAGCGTCGCGGCAAACAGATTGAGCAGGTAGCGCGCCTTCTCGGCGGCATCATGCCAATTAGCCGCCGGCGCCGCGAGCAGCTGCGTTTCCAATTCATCTTGCCGCAGCCGCAACGTCCTTTCATTGGCTTCCACTTCGGCCAACAACCGGCGCAGGCCGGTGGCCTTCTGGGCCGACATGCCGCGATGCTGGTCGAGATCGATGGGCTTGTCGGTCATGA
>Ga0181530_10001337_pt1 | contig 31199 bp, 29 predicted proteins | sample PEATcosm2014_Bin_42_FD_119769 | JGI IMG/M metagenome (GOLD analysis project Ga0181530, IMG submission 119769) | Peatland microbial communities from MTU Mesocosm Facility, Houghton, MI, USA - PEATcosm2014_Bin10_60_metaG | ecosystem: Environmental > Terrestrial > Soil > Wetlands > Peat | place...
CCATGGAGGTGAGATCGCGCTTGGTGGTGGCGCCGTAAATGCACATGGCGCCGAAGGTGCCGGCGGTGATGAAGAACGTCAGGCCGATGGACTGGGCGGTGTAGAGCAGGAAGATGACCGAGAGCGTCAGGCCATTGAGAGCGGCGTAGAAGAGGAAGGCGCTGATGGCCATCACCGGGGTCATGTGCTTGATCGCCCAGGAGAGCCCCAGCACGATGGCCAGTTCCGCCACGATCAGGACCCAGAACAGGCCGGAGCCGAAGATGGCCCGGATGAGCGCGGGATTGTTGGCGGTGTAGGCGGCCACCACACCGGTGATGGCGAGCCCGCCCGTCATCCAGCCATAGACTCGGGTGATGAAAGTGCGCTCCGAGGTCATCGACTGCGAGAGCGCATACGGCGGAGTGCCCATGGTGGCCATCGTTTCGTCCTCGTTCGTACGAAGAAAACGGGAGGATTGTACCCCGTTTGCCCCTGTCAGGGTCTGTCAAATGGTCCCCGCGCCTTATCCGGGATCGCCGGCATAACAGATCAGGCCGATCATTAAAACCTTGCTCGCCCGGGCCGGTTCCGGCAGTCCCGGCCTCTGTCCTGCGGGACAAGCAAGCAGGTACGGAGGACCGTTCCGCAGGTCCTGCCAATCCTTTCGCATCGTATCTCGATCTGAATGCGCCTCAAATCGCCGGCGCCGTGGCCCATGCTCCCGATTTTCGTGCTCCGGCCTCCCACGATGCACCGCACCAGGTTCGGCCGCTTTCTCCGATAGCTACCGCGCCAGCGCTGGCTCCGGTGAGCGCACAGCTCGATCTGCCGGGCGATCTCAACCTCTCTTCCTCTTCTTTTGACGTGGAAACCATTCGCCGGCGGGTGGCCCATACAACCTCGGCTACAACGAACAAAGGGTGCCCCAGACGAGCGGTTTTGTGCTCGTCTGGGATAAGACTGTTCCAGCGCAACTACCCAGCTTTGTGATTCTACGCCGCGGTCCTTTTCTTTGCGGTTGAATGCAGCGGAAGCATGGGGCGGGTGGCCCACACAATCTCCCGCTCAAAGTATATCGGGGTGCCCCAGACGTGCGCGCACGTCTGGGACTGGGATTCTTCTCCGCGCAGCAAGGACCGCCGAATTTCGTTAGAAGAAATGGTCGGGGAGACTGGATTTGAACCAGCGACCCCCTGGTCCCGAACCCGATTCTACAGCTTATTGAAATCTATTGAAATCTGTAGATCACAACTGGCTTTGATTGAATACGTTGCACGCTGCCTGTTGAATCCTGTTTAAGTCTGTTGTTATTAGGTGCTCTCAACGACACAAAATCGACTACAGAAACGTGGGGTGAACCCCTTCATTGAGACAGCTTGCGTTGCTACACCTGCCGTCGTTTTTTCATTGAACCCCTCACTTGAAACGATCCGGAGTTGCTACACATAGGAACACTCGTCGTCCCTTCGATTCATCCCGTTGATTCTCCGAGCAGGGATGGGGTCTGGGGAAGGGACGGCGTCTGAGTCCCTTCTCCCAGCATCCCTGTAGAAGATTCCTCGCGTGTTTTTGGAAAGAACGTCACTGTCGCACTGGTTGACGCTTTGGAGCGGCCGATTTGCTCGAACTCCTCCGGCGAGCGATAGCCCAGCGCCGAGTGCAGCCGCTTCTGGTTGTAATACCGCTCGATGAACTCTTCGATGCGATTCGCGCAGGTCGTCCAGGCTCTCGTACTCGTTGGCATAGATCTCTTCCCGCTTCAGCGTCTTAATGAAGCTCTCGCAGCTCGCATTGTCGTACGGATTTGCTGGCCGGCTCATGCTGGAGATCATCTCGTGCTGCTTCAGGATCGTGACGTATTCTGCCGAGGCGTACTGTACGCCGCGGTCGGAGTGATGCACCAGGCCAGCGAGCGGCTTCCGTGCCGCGATGGCGTCCTGCAGCGCTTCGCTCGCCAGACGGCTCGTCAGGGTGCGGTCCAGTCTCCACCCCACCACCTTGCGCGAGAAGCCGTCCAGGATCACCGCCAGGTAGACGAACTCGGTGCGCAAGCGAATGTAGGTGATGTCGGCCACCCAGAGCTGGTCCAAGCCGGTCAGCTGCATGCGCCGCGCCAGGTTCAGGTACACCTCCAGCGCGTGGTTCGAATCCGTCGTGGTCACAAACGCCTTGGACTGAACCGCGAGCAGGTTGTCCTCTCGCATGATCCGCCACACTCTCTTGTGGTTCACCAGCATCCCGCGTCGTCTCAGTTCCGCACTCACTCGCCGATAACCGTAGCGCCGCCGGTGCTCCAGCGCGATCCGCTGAATCGAGGATCGCACTTCCGTGTCCTCCTCCCGTGGCGCCAGCTCCTGCAGCGAACGATAGAAGCCGGCGCGGCTCACGCGTCCCAACTGACACATGCGCTCGATACTCAGGCCGCCTTGCATCGGCATCACTTCCCGGATCTGGTCGTAGACGCCGTCCCGCCAGAGCCGCTGCTGCCCTGGCGCCGAGCCTCGATTTTTTGCAAGGCACCTTTGAAAAAATCCACCTCCAGCGTTTTGTCCGCCAGCAGTCGCTTCAGGTCGCGGATCTGCTTACGCAGCTCACGCACGCGCGAGTTTGCTGCCGGCTCCGCCCCGTCCTCCGGCTCCACCTGGTTCTGCCACTTGTATAGCAGGGTGCGATCAATCCCCAGTTCTTTGGAGAGCGCAGTTACGCTCGCGCAGTTCTTCAACCGCTCTAGCGCCATCCTGCGGAACGCTGTGGGATACTTCCCGACTCGCTTCGTGACCACTCGCAGCCTCTTTCCCGGCTGGGTGTCGCAATCACGCGTGTCTCATTTTAGGGGGTCAGTCCACGAGAAGCACCAGGCAGGAGGACCTAGTATCTTTCCAAAACATCGACTACCCGATGGATCTTGATTCTGTTCCCAGGTTAGCGCCGAAAAACACGGCGCGAACCTCGGGCACCCGGCTGAGCGTGGTGGCTTCCCCTCGCCATGCCCTCAGTTGTTGACGAAAACAGCGCTACACTATCGACATTTCGTCCCGACGATATGGGGAAGGGCTCTGGCAAGATGAAAGCCATCCGCATCGCTGCCTTCAGCAACAGTCTCGATAACCTGAAGCTGGAAACCATCCCGGACTTGCCGCTCCTGCCTGGGGAAGTGAAGGTGCAGGTGATGGCGGCGTGCATCAACCCCAGCGACGTCAAGAACGTGCAGGGGAAGATGGAGGGCACCACGCTTCCACGCATACCGGGACGCGACTTTGCCGGAATTGTGGTCGAGGGCCCACCCAACTTGGCCGGCAGAGAAGTGTGGGGCACGGGCGGAGACGTGGGATTCACTCGCGATGGCAGCCATGCCGAATTCATCACATCCCGGCGGAAGCGGCGTCGCCGAAGCCGCATAATCTCAGCTTCGAGCAGGCGGCATGCGTAGGCGTCAACTTTGCGACCGCATACCAGGGGCTCATTGCATGTGCGAAGCTGCAGGCGGGCGAAACCCTGGGGCGCACCCTCAAGAGCATGAGTAATACGAACAGCTTTGGCCGGGCCACCCACCCCTGGCAGTCCCGGTGTCGGAAATGGGCTTGGGGCGTGCAATCGCGCCCTACTCTGCTGGCGGCAACTGGAAGACTTCAACAAAACCCTTGTTTAGAATAGCGAGCTTTGATCCATCCGGTGATACAGCGAATTGCATCTCGTCTTGAATCTTCGGTCCCTTAATGTCTAGGGTGCATGACCGGACCTCGGACCGCATATCGTAAAGAATAATTCGTTTCAAAACTGAATGGCCGCCTATATCGAGGCTGGCAACAGCACCTTTCGCTTCGCAGCCCGGGATGACAAACCGTTGCCCCGCGGACGAGACAAGTACTCTTGTTCCCCAGCATCCGAACCCCCATCCAAGGCGATGTTCATTGCTTTCCGCGAATAGTACCTGACCGTCGGTCCGGACCAGACGCCTTTTAGTGATGCCAGAGACGAAGAGTGTGTTCTCATTCACGAATTGCAGATATGACTTTGGTTCGCTTGGGGCAATGCTTCGCCAATCTGTTGATATCTCTCTGACCATTATTGTGGGCTCACAGTCATCCTGAGCCGAAGGAGGCGGGGTGGTTACGCCATTCCGTATTGCCAATCGTCGGCCCAACAAACAGGTCGCGGTGGCCACTTCTTTGTCGGATATGGATATGAATCCACTCGAAGCGTCTTCCCACGAGCCTAGTATCTTTAGAGTGTCGCTTTCAACCCATATCAATGGACTTTTCTCCGATTCGCGTGAGTAAAAGAGAATGTTTTTCCCTGTCGGTGAGGAATGGCTGTACCAATTACCTCCTTGAGGTGATGGCAGTTTGGCGGTTCTTAGGGGATTGCGATCCGAATCATAGAGCGTCAGTTCGTTTCCTCTTTGCGCAACAATCCTGCCGTCATGTGCAGCGACAATAAGAGAACGCCTGGACTCAGTGGGCCAGTTCGTTGCTGCTGTGACCCTCCCGGTGTTTGTGTCGAGGAAAATCGCCCTGAGGCGCAAAGCCAGAGCACTATCCAGGTTATCACGACGGGAGACCTGCGGTCTTGCGCTGCTGTCGCGAGTCACAAAACTGGCGACTATGGTGTTGTTGTCCGTAAACCACAACGAGGTTATCGGCCTCCCTTTGTATTCCTGCCGACCACCCCAAACACTGCCAAGAGGGGCACCTCCGATCGCAGCGTGCACGTCCGTGCGCCACGCCGGAGCCACCGGCAAGTGCTGCGCCATTACGTCGTTTCCGCTAGTAAGGAAAGACGTAAATAATAGAATTACCACCCAAAACATCGATAATGCCATGTTTCAAGAAGTTGATGGGGTTAACAGTTGAAAACGAAAACGGACTGATCCATGGAGTCACGGTATCATCATGAATCCAAAGCTGGCCACTTGAGTCTTCTTTCACGTGAATTCCTAAAGGGTACATTCCCGGCCCACAATCTTGCGCATCTGGGCAGCTGAACGCAAAATCCGCGTGTCCACCATCTATGCTGTATTTATCCTGGTCTACCTTGCCGGGCATCCCTAAAGATGCCATATTACTGGTCAGCCGGCCGAATTGACCACTTACACTGTAGTTCTGGGCTAAATAGGTCTGCCATTGGCTCGGCGTGTAGAACTTTCCGTTTGCGTCATACAAACCCTGGGCAAGATCGCTAAATTTCACATACCCCTGCGCTGCGGCAGAGGCCACATATACAACGTATTGGCCGTCGACAAATCCACTGCACTGGCCAGGACACGGTACGCCCACATTGGTCCGGACAACATCCGAAGCGTAGTCGCAACCCGTGGGAACCCCGTCAACGGTGCACCCGTAGCCCCCGAATCCCCCACTGAGAATGCCGTTAATTTGACTAAATCCGCAAGTCTGAAAATCCTTAACACCAGGCGGACACGGCCACGGCGCCCCGCCTCCCAGACCGTTTGGATCTATGAGAGCCAGCGGGTTGTTTGTGACGTACGCATAGCGGTTCCATGTCTGTGGGTTTGCAATATTCACAGCCTTCCGGCCGGCCGGATCAGGAGAAATCCACCGACCGTACTGGGCATACTCCCGGAACGTCGCGTCATACAATGCCGCGGTCGATCCCTGGACGGTATCTTGGTCCATCCCGGCGAAGACGCGATCCGGCGTGCCTGACTCAGCATAAGTCTCGCCATAAGGAGCATACGAAACATCGAAATACATCGTCCGGCTCGGGGTCGAGCCAAACCGGATGCTGCCCAGCCAATCCGGGTGCCGGTAATAGCTGAGTGTTGGCCCCGATGTGTATACCGCCGCCGCTCCGGCCGGCAACGGGATGAAGGCTTTGCTCACCGTCTGCCCATTCATCAGCGCCAGTTTACCACCGTTTGGGCTGTACAAGATAATCGAATCAGGCGCCGGCTGTAGTACGGGGATTTGTAGCGTAAGCGGAGGATCCGGAACTAGTTCTTCGGGGACCCAGCCCGTAGGTACCGGCACGAGTTCTGGCGCAAGCGGTGGAGCGGGAGCCTCCGATCCGGGCAGCGCAGGCCCCGGGAATCCAGGGCCGGCCAACCCTGCTCCGGGCGGTGGTTCAGCCTCCGGTGACGGTGATGTTTTAGTCGACAATGACATTTGGCACGAAAGCGCGGGATGCCTCAACTGTGGACACATCTGGACTGATTCGGCAAATTTTGTTTATTGGTTCGCGCGCCAGCAAGCGGAATCTCTAGTATTAGGAGGCGTGCTGGCAAAGGTCGGTGTAGTGGCTAGTGAAGCACTTAGTAGATTGCCTAGAATTAACATTGCGGTTGGTGAGGGCAGCCCCTTTCATGTAGCATATGGTGTGGGTGACAAGTGGCTACACGCTCAGGGGAACCAATTTTTTAGAATGCGGATTATCCCCATGAAAAGCTCCGCTGTCTTTCTGAAGGGAGCGACGCAGTTTAGCTTGCCAATTAGAAACGAGGCGGCAGTATTGGCAACAAGGGGCCTCTCGAGCTGGTCGTGTGTTACGGCCGCAATGGGAGCGTTTATTCGAGGGTGGATTTTTTGACAGACGTGGGAACAACCAATGCGATCAAGAGCTGCTTTGTTTTTACGGTAGCCTGCAGCACTCTGGATACTAAGGTGCTCCGGCCGTTCCGTGACCCTCTCGGCCCGCTGCTTGGCACGAGGATCGCAAACCAACTTCGGGCTCAGGGATTCCGGGTTACTGCCGTTAAACCAGGCAAAGCATGCGATGCTGGATTCGGCGTCGAATTTCCTAAGTTCCAGGTCGCAGCTGTACTTTCCGTCACTCGGCGATCAGGTGTGATCGAATGCGATGTTCTGACATGGTGTATCAAGCACCTTTGGCGACGCGTATCACCGGACTCTCTCGCTGACGGGTGGACCAGCGTTTGTGTGGCAATTAACGAAATACTACGGCAAGATTCGAATGTTACCGCACTACAGTGGTTAACGGAAGATCAGGCAGCCAATAAATGTTGGGAAGAAAGAGAATGGAAAGAATAGTTGCTAGAACGGCCGTTAAAGGCAGACGAACTATAGGCTTAACTGTATTACTGCTTGTTTTTGTGGGAGCGACGCTCACAGCCCATGGTGGCGGACCAGATTTGGCGACCGCATACTCGAATAAGGATCTAGGATTTGTGTATCTGCCACCCCTCGACATGAAGGATAAGACTGATCGGGTGAAGCGTGAGACTAAAGCGCGTGCGGACGCGCTCCATACCGCAAACACACTTAATCTGCTGCTGGCGATGTCCTCTGGGCAGGACGACCAGGCGCCGAGCTGGCACTCGTTGGCGATTGAGACCTACCCCCGGGAAGCTTTCAGAAACTTGGATGACCTTCGAGCCGAGGCGAGAATGAGTGCGCGAGTCGCACGTTGCAAGGAGGAGACTGCCCTACCGCGTCAAGTCGTTGTTTCCGGCCAGAGCTTCGCGATTTCAATTTTTGGCCTCAAAGAGGGTCCAGTGACTAGGAGAGCTGTTGTCTGGACTACTATTCGGAAGGATCAGCTCTTGTCATTCGCGTTTGTCGCGAATTCCCCGGACCAGTTGAAGACGCTGACCGAAAGCATGAAGACCCTTCAGTTTTTCTAAACGAAAGCCTGATTCTATTTGGATTGCTTCCCGACGACGCTGCGCTAGAGGTGTAGAAATCGTCGCAAGATGCTAGTGGGTGCGAATCGCAGCGGGGTGGAGGGAAAGCGCTTATTACACACCCCAATCGGATCACAAGCCACTTGCGGGGCCTCTGGTGCAACACCAAGGGTTCGATCGGGAAGTCTTGCCAGCTAAGCCTTCAGATTCAAACAGTTGGTAAACGGTCAAGTGGCGGGTGGCGAGGACTGTAGTCAAAATTGTAGCTGTGAGATCCTCCACCTTCACCACTCTTCGCATGAGGACTTTTTTCGCGGAGAGAGGAAGGAGCTTACTGGCCATGCGACGTAAGTCTTCAAGGAACCTTCCGGCAGGAGAGATCACCGTTTCTCCCGGAGCAAGATAAGTGCCGAGATTATTGAATTGAAATGGACCGCCGATCCTCCGCCAGTATTCAACGGCACTACGGATGTTGAATTCCGCTTCAGCGACTCAAGGAATTCCTCAGCGTCCATCTGTCGGCCAGCAGCCGAACCGGGCAAATCCTCCAGCAATCGCTGCAGAGGAGTGCGCAATACCTGGAGAAAGAGAGTCTTGTGCAACTCCCCCAGAGCACGTTGGGTTGCCTCCTCGCCATAGACGCGCGCAACACCCCAATGCACATACCTGTCGCCCTCCCGCAGTTCGGCAACGTACGCGAGCTTTCCCAGGAGTCCAGGAATGCCAAGCAGCGTACGCTGTTGAAAGTCCTCTTTAATTGGCAGCAGGGGCACGTTCCGTTGCCACCCTATCGAGTCTTGCAACCGGTTCTCGTCTGTTCCAAATTCCGAACACCGAACAGCCCGCTGATTTTATACCTTACCTGTTTGCGGCTGTGCCATGTTACTGGAAGATCCTGGCTGCAAAGTCGGTTCCTGGCATGAAGCGCATGGGTCGTGCCCGCTCCTTCCGACAGTTCACCGAGTCGGTGGAGGTGAATCAGGAATTGTTGCCGGAGTTCATTCGAAGGTGATGCACCTGTTTAATCCCGCTAAAGTCTTGATTGCTGTCGCTATCCCACTGCATGCGTCTCGGGGGCACTCACAGTGACCAGCCTATCCGAATTGGATTTTATTCGACCGGTGGACGTGGCAGCCTTTCGCAACCTCGTCGATTCGGCCGAGAAGCAATACCTGATGACCCGCCTTACAAAGTACGAGTTTCGTACGGTACAACGCCTACGACTACGTGCAGCCCTAGACTATCTCGCTCGCGCGAAGCATAACCGCTCTATTCTACTTAGTCTTGGCAAATCTGCTCGCCGTGATCACAACCCGAAGGTAAGCGCCGCAGCCCGTGACGTGGTAGCAAGTGCGCGGCGGCTGTGGATCAATGCGCTACTCGCTACATGCGCCATCTATGCGGAGATCGCTCTGCCGGAAACTCAAATCTCTATGGGGCAGGTTGCCGAGAGATATGAGGATTTCACCGACAGGGTTGTTCGCCTTAAACAGCTGCAAGACTTATTGCTGACAGTCACGCTGCGTTCCACAGATGAACTACCGGATGTGGGGGAGTGAGGCAAGAGGACGGAGAGATCCTCAGGATTCAACAGGCGGCGAGATCGACACACGCTTCGCCACCCGACCGATGGAAAACACTAGGTCGGATTGATTGGTGACCGAATCTGCAATATTTGCACTTCAGGAAGCACACATGCCCGCCCTGAGCCGGGCTGAAAGCGTTTCGTGCTGCAACCGCAGACTCCGTATCCCATTGAGTTTGCACGATGATGCAGCAGGCGCACGTTCTTGGGTAATGGTTTTTTCGTCTTAGGAATAGCGCCTAGGCCGAAGCAAGCAGCTCCGAACGGACTGGCTGCCGAAGCAGTCCAAGGCCACCCCGGCAACACTGTGTTGTTCTGTTTCTGGAACAGAACAGTTGATTGTGCTTGACATTGCCCCAGTCATGCTAAATTGCACGGCCATCCAAAGAGACCCAGGGGACAAGGTCAGCTTTTCGATCGGTCTCTTGAGGGTATATTGGCGACCTTGAAGGCTACCGTAATGACATTTTGCAAAGGAGATCTTCTGTGCGATCAAGAACACCGTTGCTGGTTTTAGCCGTTATCGTTATGTCGACCATCCTCGTTTTGGTCACGTTCCCGATAGGCGTGGCGGCTCAGTCTGGAAACAAAAAGCTAAAGCCACCATGCAAAGCAACGCTCGCGGATTGTCCAGAAGTAGGATGCGGCACAAATTTCGATCCGAACCTGAACCGGCGAAAGAACATTACTTCTGACGACCAGGCTCCGACTCTGCGAACGCTCGCTTGGATGAAGAAGTTAGACGACCCCGAAAACTTCACCGAGGGTGGCAGCCGTGAAGAATTGAGTGCTTTGGGTGAGGGGCAAAAGATCACAGTCGTGGCTTATCTGCTGGTAGCGAAGCCTGAACTTGGCGGAGAGTCATGTAATTGCGGATTACACACTCCAGAGGAAACGGACAACCACCTGGTTTTGGTTTCGAAGGCCACCGTTGAGAAGTTTCCGTTATCCAACAATGCCGCCACAAATAAGCAGCTGTTTCACTCCCGTGAATTGGAGTCGGAAACGGCAGAATTTACGCCTCGCGTGAGACTGGACCATCCACACTTCACCCGCGAGACGATGCAGCCGCTGATAAACGCGACACCACAGAAAGCCCTCGAGGTTCGCGTTACAGGTCTTCTGTTATTTGACTCGGAACACTTCATCAAGAATCACCTGGTGCGTGTAAACAACTGGGAAATTCACCCAGTTCTCAAAATGGAATATTGCACGACGGGCGAGACATGCCAAGCCACCAACGACACAGGCTGGAAATCAATTGACGATCTCTAGACCGCGTCAATGCGTGGGTCGAACCCCAGCTCGGCACGATGAAGTCAGTACCGAAGGTGTTGCTCGGTCGTATGTTCGAGAAAGTGAGTACGCGGGTCGGCATGGGGCTACGTATGCGACCCAGGGAACCAAATTCGAAGGACGACCATTGAAGGGGTATCACGATGCTTATCATCATTAGCGACCTTCACCTGACGGACGGCACCTCTGGCGAAACTATTCAACAAGGCGCATTCTTTCTTCTTCGCGAACGCCTGTTTTCGCTCGCTTATGACGCGTCATGGCGCGCACCGGGAGTTTACAAACCTCTAGAACGCACCGCCGAGTGTACGGCCGTGGGGTGATCCCACCGATCCCGCCTTCTTCACCGCGGTTGAGACAATCAGTCAGAGCATCATCACCAATAATGCAAAATCTCTGGGCGTCATTAAGAGTTTAGCGCGCGACATCACTGTCTTCGCGATTTCAGGCAGCGCCCCGGCTCAATTTTCGCCATGATTCGCCAAGCGAGAGCAGCCCTCGGCAACTCCTGCGAGAGGCCGTCCCGTGCTGATTTACTGATCTTGGGGTGTTGGCTGCAATACGTCTCAGCTACAGCATTGGCGTCGAAAGTGATTGCTCTCTCCTTTTAGTGGCGCCGCATTGGCGAAAAACGGGCTTATGACTCGACGGGTAGATCTTACCTGGTATTTTACCAAGGCGATGAACGCGTCGGTCGAGAGTTCGAGCGTCGTGGTTGCCAGGTACGGCGAGTACATCCGTCGGTTTACATCCGCAGAGCGATGTCACCTGCTCCAGCCATCTCGCGACGTCTTCGTACTCCGTTCGGCTACCCGAAAAAGCGACGTCACCGGCGATAAGGACCTTGTCAATCTTCCCTGACTTCGGGACGACCTCGTCGCGGAGGTCGTTTAGTAATTGATCCCTGACGTCCTCATGGACAATTTTTTCCTCGTCAAACTTGGTCGAGAAATGGATGTCCGAAAGATGGAGAACTCTGAGCGCCATAGGGAAGGACGATTATACGCCGCAAGCCCTTGTAATCATTGGTTCGGGCGATACGGCTTCAACCCGTGACCCGCTGCCCCATGAGAGGTGCGCTCGCTCAAATTACTACTGAGGAACCGGCGGGTTAAACGCGGAGGATTCGACTGTCTACAAAATCGACTACAGCCGATTTTCAGCCGTTCGGAAAACGGCCGTATCTGATTGAAAAAAATGGTCGGGGAGACTGGATTTGAACCAGCGACCCCCTGGTCCCGAACCAGGTGCTCTACCAGGCTGAGCCACTCCCCGACTCTGCGGGAAAAACTGCCAACTGAAGGAAGCAAGCAGGGCTTGCGGCGCCCCGCGTCCGCGCTTTGTGCATTATAGCAAAGGAGGGGTGCAGCCAATCCCGCCCCGGCGCGCGGCGGCGGCGGCGAGGGCCGGCAACGATGCTACAATAGCCGTTTTCAAACCGCATCGCGGCATCTCCCACTCCAGACTGGGCGTGGATCTTGGCTGAGCAGGACCCGGCACAATCCGCCAGCATCACCTACGCCGACGCCGGCGTGGACATGGAGCGCGCCCACCGCACCAAGCAGCGCATCAAGTATCTTGCCCACAAGACCTTCAACCGCAACGTGCTCAGCGAGATCGGCGGCTTTGGCGCCCTGTTCGCGCTGGACACCAAGAAGTATCGCGACCCGGTGCTGGTCTCGAGCGTGGATGGCGTGGGCACCAAGCTCAAGGTCGCCTTCGAGATGCGCCTGCACGGGTCCGTGGGCGGCGACCTGGTGAACCACTGCGTCAACGACATCGCGGTGCAGGGCGCCGCGCCCCTGTTCTTCATGGACTACCTGGCCACCGGCAAGCTGGAACCCGAAGTGGCCGAGGCGGTGATCGGCGGCATTGCCGAAGCCTGCAAGCAGAACGGCTGCGCCCTGATCGGCGGCGAGACCGCGGAGATGCCTGGCTTCTACGTTGAGGGCGAGTATGACCTCGCCGGCTTCATCGTGGGAGTAGTAGAGCGCGAGCGCATGATCACCGGCAAGAGCGTGCAGCCGGGCGACGTGCTCATCGGGCTGCCCTCGCTCGGGCTGCATACCAACGGTTACGCGCTTGCCCGCAAGCTGTTCTTCGAGGTCGGGCGCTATTCGCCCGAGAGCTACGTCAACGAGCTCAAGAACAAGGCCGGCGCCGAGCTGATGAAGCCGCACAAGAGCTACTGGCCGGTGCTGCGGCGGCTGATCGACGCCGACGCCGTCTCCGCCATGGCGCACATCACCGGCGGCGGCATCACCGAGAACCTGCCGCGCGTGTTGCCCAAGGGAATTGCCGCCGTGGTCGAGAGAACCGCCTGGCCGGTGATGCCGGTCTTCGAGCACCTGCGCACCCTGGGCAATATCTCCGACGAGGAGATGTACCGGACCTTCAATATGGGGATCGGCATGGTGCTGGTGGTGCCGCTGGCCAAGTTCAAGAAGGTGCAATCGATTCTGGAACGTCTGGGCGAGAAGGGCTACACCATCGGCCGGATCGTCAAGGGCGAGCGCAAGGTGATCTATTCCTAGCATTCAGCAGTCAGCACTCAGCATTCAGCCATGCACAAAAGTTCCGGCGGTTTTGGCTGAGTGCTGATTGCTGAGTGCTGATTGCTTGGTTGTGGCTCGACTATGCCTGACGCAAAGAACATTGGCATCCTCCTCAGCGGCCGCGGATCGAACTTCGTCGCTATCGCCGACAACATTGACGCCGGCCGCATTCCCGGCGCGCGCATTGCGGTCGTGATCTCGAACCGCCCCGACGCGCCCGGCATCGAAACCGCGCGCCGGCGGAGCCTGGATGCACGCGTGATCCCCTCCAAGGGCAAGCAGCGCGAGGAGCACGATCGCGAGGTCGTCGCCGTGCTCAAGGAGAAGCGGGTCGAACTGGTGTGCTTGGCGGGATACATGCGCCTGCTCTCGGCGTGGTTCGTGCAGCAGTTCCCCAACCGCGTGCTGAACATCCATCCGGCGCTGCTGCCGTCGTTTCCCGGACTGGAGGCGCAGAAGCAGGCGTTCGACTTCGGCGTCAAAGTGTCCGGCTGCACCGTCCACTTCGTGGATGAGCAACTCGATCACGGCGCCATCATCGTGCAGAAGGCGGTGCCGGTGTACGACACCGACGACGAGCACGCGCTGGCCGATCGCATCCTGGAGCAGGAGCACATCGCCTACAGCGAGGCCATCCGGATCGTGCTCGAAGGGAAATACGACATTGTGGGGCGGCGCGTGGTCCGACAATCCGCGCTTAAAGAATTTGTGTTGCCGCCGGCGAGATGATAGGAAGCCCGCGGGTGGAGCAGGGCCTTCAGCCCTGCATAATGGCGGCATCAATGTCGCCCGGCTTTAGCCGCTGAGGGACTCCCTCCCTGTGCTGCGGTCATCAGAGTGCCTCAGGGGCTAAAGCCCACAATTCCACAGCGCCCGATGCATGCAGGCCTGAAGGCCTGCTCCACCCTGGTGGGCGGCCCTAACTAAAGGCTCGCATCGGTATAATCCCAGCGATGGCATTCGCTCCGGTCGACGAGCAAATCGAGTACATCCGCAAGGGCGCGGCGGAGATCATTCCTGAATCCGAGCTCAGGCAGAAGCTCGAGGAATCGCGCAAAACGGGCAAGCCGCTGCGCGTGAAAGCCGGCTTCGATCCGACCGCGCCCGACCTGCACCTGGGCCACACCGTGCTCATCCGCAAGCTGAAGCACTTCCAGGACCTGGGCCACACCGTCATCTTCATCATCGGCGATTTCACCGCCATGATCGGCGATCCCACCGGCCGCTCGGTCACGCGCCCGCCGCTCACCCGCGAGGAGATCGAGAAGAACGCCGAAACCTACAAGACGCAGGTCTTCAAAATCCTCGACAGCAAGAAGACCGAGATCCCCTTCAACAGCGAGTGGCTGAGCAAGCTGGGCGCCGAGGGACTCATCCGCCTCGCTGCGAAATACACTGTTTCTCAGATGCTCGAGCGCGAGGACTTCCACAAGCGCTTCCAGGAAGAAAAGCCCATCGCGCTGCACGAGCTGCTCTATCCGCTGGCCCAGGGGTACGACTCGGTGGCGATCGAGGCCGACGTCGAACTCGGCGGCACCGACCAGAAGTTCAATCTTCTAGTGGGGCGCGAGCTGCAGCGCGCTTACGGACAGCCGTCGCAGGTGGTGCTGACCATGCCGCTGCTCGAGGGCCTGGACGGGGTGCAGAAGATGTCGAAGTCGTACGGAAATTACGTGGGCATCACCGAGCCGCCGCCGGAGATGTTCGGCAAGCTGATGTCCATCTCTGACGAGCTGATGTGGCGCTACTGGGAGCTGCTCACCGACACCTCCACTGCCGGTATCCAGGCCATGAAGGAGAAGATCGCCGCCGGAGGCCTGCATCCAATGACGGCGAAGAAGGGCCTGGCGACCAAGATCGTCGCTGACTTCCACTCCGAGCAGGCTGCCAAAGAGGCGGGCGAGAACTGGGAGAAGATCTTCCAGAAGAAAGAAGTTCCCGCCGACATTCGGCAGGTTTCAGTCAGCTATGATGACGTTGCCGCCAAGGACGGCGGCGGCGTGGTGAAGCTCGACAAGTTGCTGGCCCGATGCGGGCTGGCCGAATCGGTGAGCGACGGCCTGCGGAAGATCAAGGCCAAGTCCGTGCAAATTGACGGCGCGGTGAAGACCGAGCCCATCCTGCACGTAAAGGTTCCGGCGGAAATGACCATCCGCGTCGGACGGCTGCTGCGGAAGGTGACGATCTCCTGATGTGGCTGGCGAACATTCGCGGTTTGCATCCAGCCCCAAAGCCGGTATTTCCACAGGCCATGGTGATCAAGGTCACACAGTAGTGTGCGAAATACCCCACATCTGCGCTGCGTCCGGCAGCGCAATACCGCCTACGGCGTACGCCCCGGACTCGTGTTTTCTTGCAGTTAGAGTAGTCCCGTGCACCGCCGCGGATTGGTCTGCCAGTTGCCTTCAAAACCAGGGGATTTAGACATGCTTGTCGCGCGTACTGCAAAAGTCGCCGTGAACTCCACGCCGGAACTGGCTATCTTCCGTGACTTTTCTCCGGCATTACGAAACGCCCTGGAGTCCGTGCAGTGCATCACCTACTATCCGGCCGGAGCGGTGCTGTTCGTGGAGTCGCAACCGTCTCGCGGGGTGTTCTTTCTGTCTCGCGGGCGGATCAAGCTCTCGGTCTGCGCCCGGGATGGCAAGACGCTCATCCTTCGCGTCGTGCAACCCGGTGATGCATTGGGCGTAGGCGCGGCGGTCGGTGGCCGAACTTATGAAGCCACCGCCGAGACCTTGGAACCTTGCGAGATCAGCTTCATCCGCCCGAGCGATCTGCTCCGCCTCATGAGCCAATACAACGAGTTGGCCATGCGGATGGCCGAGTATCTTAGCCAGGAGTACAACTCCACCTGCCGCGAGCTCCGCAGCCTGATGCTGTCGGAATCCGCGAGCGAGCGGCTGGCGAGGCTGCTGGTCGGATGGTTGGACACCAACGGAGACACCAAACACCGCGGCCAGATGAAGCTTACCCTGACTCACGAAGAAATCGCACAGATGATCGGCACCTCCCGCGAGACCGTGACCCGCCTGCTGACCGGGTTCAGGAAGAAGCAATTTGTCCAGCGGCACGGCTCCACCATTGTGGTGTGCAACCGCGGCGCCTTGGAGTCCTTGATCACAGCCTAGGGCCGAGCGGGGTTAGGAGATGGGGATGTCGAATAGCTTTCATGTAACAAGGTCCCAGGGTGGCTACCGCGTCGAACTGTACCGCAGCGGTAAGCCCTATGTTACGTTCGTCGATGGTCTTACCAGGGAGGCGGCGGAGCAGGAGGCACGCAGCCTGGAGAAGCTCTGGCAGAACATCAAGAATAGGCGGGATGTGCCTCCTCACACGCTGCGGCAGCAAGTTCTTCTAAGGACTGATCGAGATGCGCTATCCCACCGGCAGTAAGGCAGAACTGAAAGCCCCTCCCAAGGGCTTTCGCGTCATCGGCGTTGACCTCAGCTTAGGGGCAGACAACTTTGTCATCGGGGATTTCGAGACATTGCTGGAGGCGAAGGAAGTCGCTACCCGGAGGGCGCAGGTCGGCAGTCCAATCTACATCTATGATGATGAAGGCGAGCTGGTCGAGAGGTACGGAAGCTGGCACTAGCGGCCCGTTGCAGTCATTCCCTCCGCGTTCTCCGCGTCCTCTGCGTTTTTCTTTTGGTTTTCCTGGACATCGGCCAGGCATAGCGGTGCTGTTTCATGTCCACGCGTAAGCCGATGAACGCGACGCCCTCGCTCTGCAACAGGAATCTTTGCTCCGCGCCTTTCACTCCCGGCAATAGGATCTTGCCGCCGGCGCCAACCACGCGCTGCCAGGGCAGCAGGCCACCGGAACCGTGCAGCGCCCAGACCACCTGCCGCGCCGCGCCCGGGAAACCGGAGGCGTAGGCGACGTCGCCATAGGTGGCGACCTTCCCGCGCGGGATCTTGCGGATGGTGGCGCGGATGCGCGCGAACATGCCATCATTGGTCTCCGGTTTCATTTGTGGTTAAATCTTCGGCGCGTGCGCGCCGTCGCCATCCTCGGCCCTGACGTATCGCCCCAATACCTGGCCCTGTTTTCCGGGACCGGGTGCGAGATCATCGGCCACAAGCGCGGAGAGCCTGTGCCCTCCGCCGATGCCGCGATCGTCCTGGGCGGAGACGGAACCCTCCACCATTATCTGCGCGATCTGTCGCAACTGAAAATCCCTGTTCTGATGGTCCCGCGGGGAAGCGGCAACGATTTCGCCCGCGCGCTTGGGTTGCGGAGCGATGGCGATGCCGTGGCTGCCTGGAATCGCTTTCTCGCTACCGGCCACTCTCGCGAGATCGACCTGGGAATCATCACGCCGCTGGGCGAGATGCCATCCTCGCCGCGGCTGTTCTGCAATGTCGCTGGAGCCGGTCTCGACTCCGAGGCCAACCGCCGCGCCAACGCCATGCCGCGCTGGCTGCGCGGACGCGGCGGATACGTGCTTGGAGCGCTGGGAGCGATCCGGGTATTTTCAGCGAAACGTTTCATGATCGAGACGCAGCAACACCAACAAATCGACGAGACCGGCCTGATGGTGGCCTTTGCCAACGGCCCCACCTACGGCGGAGGCCTGCGCATCGCTCCGGCGGCGGACTTCGCGGACGGGCAACTCGACATCTGCTTCGTGCGGCAGGCCGGGAAGGCCCGCCTGTTGCGGCTCTTGCCCCGAGTCTTTTCCGGACGGCACGTGAACTTGCCCGAGGTGGAATATTTCAAGGCTTCCCGCCTGCGCCTCGATACCGAGGTTCCGCTGGACGTATATGCGGATGGAGAGTTCGTCTGCCGCACGCCGGTGGAGATCGGCGTGGTTCCCAAGGCGTTGCGGGTGATTGCGCCGGGATAGAAGCCAGGGCTAAAGCCCGCACCAATTCGGGCCCTCAACGGCATGGCTAAAGCCATGCCCTCCCGAAAACATTCTCACTCATACCGCAGCGACTCGATGGGGTCCAGCCGCGCCGCCCGCGCTGCGGGATAGATCCCAAAGAACAGCCCCACCGAAAGCGCGACGGTGAAGGCCAGGACCACCCAAGACATCGACACCCGCGAGGGCAGCGGCGAGAACGCGTCCACCGCCATGCTTATGCCCGCCGCGAGGAAGATGCCGATTACGCCGCCGATCGCCGTCAGCACCATGGCTTCCAGCAGGAATTGCACCAGGATGTGGCGCTTGCGCGCGCCCACCGCTTTGCGCACTCCGATCTCGCGGGTGCGCTCGGTCACCGACACCAGCATGATGTTCATCACTCCAATGCCGCCCACCACCAGGCTGATCGACGAGATGATCAGCAGCACCACGTAAATGCCTCCGGTAAGCGACCGGTAGAACTCGATGAACTGGTTCTGGGTGCCGACGTCAAAGGAATTGGGTTTCTTGGGCGGGTCGTGGCGGCGCCGGCGCAGGATCTCCGTCACCTGTTCCATCACCGACGGCATCGCGGCCTGGGCGTTGGTCTTGATGTCGATGTAGAGGCCGTCCTTGGCGTCGGGGTGGAGTTTGAGCAGGGTGGTGATGGGCAGCCAGATGAAGTTGTCGCGATCGAAGCCGAACATCGATCCCCGTTTCTCCAGCACTCCGATCACCTCGAAGGCGTCGTTCTCGAAATTGACGGTTCGTCCCATCGGGTCCTGGTGCGGGAACATCTTTTCGGACACGGTGGCGCCCAGCACCACCACGTTGGTGCGGTGGCGGACGTCGCCATCGCTCAAAAAGCGGCCCTCGCGCACGTAGGAGGTGTAGACGTTGATGTAGTCCGGCTCCACGCCCAGGATGGCGACGCCGGAAGCATGCACGTTGCCGTAGCGCACGTCGGGGTTGGGAAACTTCTGGGGGTCGAGGTAGACGCGCGGGGTGACGATGGCGATGTCCTGCGCTTTCTGCCGGATCTCCTCCGCATCGTCGCGCGTCAGTTCCTTGCGCTGCCGCTCTTCCTCGGTGGGAAAGCGGAAAGCGAACGACGGCATGCGGGAAACGGTCACGATGTTGGAGCCGAGGCTGGCGATCTGCTGCGCGACCGAAGTGTTGAGGCCGGTGATCACCGCCGCCATGGCTACGATCATCATTACCCCGATGATCACCGTCAGCATGGTGAGGCTGGAGCGCAGCTTGTTGCTGCGCAGGTTATCGAAGGCGACGCGGATGAGTTGCAGCAGCATGGGTCAATCCGCCCGCAGCGCGGTCACCGGGTCCATGCGCGCCGCGCGGCTCGCCGGGTAGATCCCGGAGGCGACGCCGATGGTCGAGGCCACCGCCAGCGCCACCACCACCGACCAGAGGCGGATCACCACCGGCAGCGCCGACAGCCACGCCACGATGAAAGAAAAGGCAACTCCCACGGCCACGCCCAGAGCGCCGCCGGCGACCGCCAGGGCCACCGATTCGGCCAGGAACTGCCCCAGGATGTCGGAGCGGCGCGCCCCCAGCGCCTTGCGCACGCCGATCTCGTGGGTGCGCTCGCTGACCGAAACCAGCATGATGTTCATGATCACGATCCCGCCCACCACCAGCGCGATGCCGGCGATGATGGTGGTTACCAGAAACACCGCGCTGGTCATGTTGTTCCACATCTCCATCATGGTGTCGGCGGTCGAGATGGAGAAGTCGTCCTCGTCCTTGTACATGCGATGGCGGCGGTTGCGCATCACCATGCGCGACTCATCGATGGCGAGCTGCATGTCCGCCGGCGTGGCCGCCTGCGCCTGGATCACCAGCGATTGGCTGGCTACGTTGTACATCTTCATATAAACGGTGATGGGAATGCGGACGTAGGTGTCCTGCGGCTGCCCCAGGAAGTCGCCGGACTTCTTGGCCACGCCGATCACGGTAAAGGCGGCGCCGTCCACGATCAGCTCCTTGCCCAGCGGGTCTTCGTGAGGGAATAGGCGGTCGGCCACGTCGCCCCCGATCACCGCCTCGTTGCGCGCGTGATCGATGTCGGTCTCGGTGAATTGCCGTCCCGATTCCAGCTCCATCACCTGCCCGATGAAGGCGGCGTGCACGCTCACCCCACGCAATTGCGTGGTGTCGATGGAGTGGTTCTTGTACTTCGCCGTCTTGATATCCTGGAAGTTGGCGGAGACGAGCTGGCAGTGCGCGCAGCCGCGCTCTACCGCCAGGAAATCGTCGTAACCGAGATTGTGGCGGCGGTTCTCCTTCAGGAAATCCTCCATCGACCGGATGCCCTGCGTGAACTTCGACAGGCTGAACGAGGTGGAGCCGAAGTCCATCACCTGCGCCGTCATGTACTGGTTGAAGCCTTGCAGCACGGACACCACCGCGATCACCGTGGCCACCCCGATGATTACCCCCAGCACGGTGAGGAAGGAGCGTAGCTTGTGTGCCCGTAGCGCATCCAGCGCCATCGCCATGGCTTCGTTTCGCAGCATAGAGAGATAGACAGAGGGAGTGCGGGAAGGATAGCAGAATCAATAAGATTTGTGATTTGCGATTTGCGAAGCAGATCGACGGAACAGGCCGCAAATCACAAATCCCGTATTCCCACCGCTCCCATCTGCCTGCCCGTCACTCCCTTCTCCGCGCGATGGGAGAAGAACAGGTCGGTGCGGCAGGCAGTGCAGAAGTCGAGTGCGGCAATGTTTGTCTTGGCAAGCCCCGCATCCAGCAGTTGGCGGCGGTTGGCCTCCCGCAGGTCGAGATAGATGATGCGCCCAACATCGCTGTGCCCGGGGGCGCGCGCCGTCAGGAACAGCAGCGGATAGCGCTCGTGCACCGGGTCCGACTCGGTGGCCTCGCGGAACAAGTCCCCGGCGTAAGCGAACTGCGCGTGGAAGCGCTCCCGGACCTCCTCGCCCACGGCGTAACAGCACGAGGCGATCCCCGGCCCGATGGCCGCCCGCAGGTCTTCCGGTGCAGAGCCGAAATGCAGCCGCATGGCGCCCACGCCTTTCTCGACGATGCGCGCCAGCGTGCCCCGCCATCCCGCATGGAATGCGCCCACCGCCTTGCGCTTCCGATCCGCCAGAAGCACCGGCAGGCAATCGGCGGTCTGCACCGCGAGCACCAGGCGCGGAGTATCGGTCACCAGGCCGTCGCCGCTCAGGATTTGGTCAGACGGACGATCCACGCGGTGGATGATGTCGGAATGGATCTGGCGCAAGCGGACCAGCGGCCACGGCTTGCCGTCGGCATCCACTGCTCCCAGCGCCCGCAGCAGGATGGCGCGATTCTCGTCCACCGCGCCGTGGGTGTCGTGCTTGGTGTAGCCGAGGTTGAGAGCGTGCTTGCCATAGGCTTCGGAAACCCCGCCGGAACGGGTGGAGAAACCGTGCCTGATCCAGCGAATGCGGGACAAGACGCCAGCGCGGACCAGCAGGGGATTTTCGTTGGGACGATTGTCTTTGGAAGCTTGCACCGGGAATGATTCTAATGGTTCTGATGTCAGCGGTGGCTCCCACCAGGTCCGCCGGTTTGACACCATCACCCACTCCCACCTAACCTTTTCTATTCTGTGGGAGCGCCGATGAAAGTCCTGATCCTGGGAAGTGGCGGACGCGAGCACGCGCTGGTCTGGAAGCTGCGCCAGTCCCCGCGCGTCACCCAGGTGTATTGCGTCCCGGGCAACGGCGGCATTTCGGCCGACGCCCAGTGCCTGGCCGGCGACTTGAAGAACGTGGACGGCCTGCTCGAAACCGCTGCTGGCATCCAGCCCGACCTGACCGTGGTCGGCCCCGAGCTGCCGCTCAGCCTGGGCGTGGTGGACGAGTTCCGCCGCCGCGGCTATCGCATTTTCGGGCCCACGGCCGCGGCCGCGCGCCTGGAATCGAGCAAGACTTTCGCCAAGCAATTCATGCAGCGGTACAACATCCCCACCGCCGGGTACGCGGTGTGCGCCTCCGAGGCCGACCTACGGGACGCGCTCCCGCACTTTTCCGCTCCTATCGTGGTGAAGGCCGACGGGCTGGCGGCGGGCAAGGGCGTCGTCATCTGCACCACCAAGGACGAAGCAGCCCGGGTCTCGTCCGAGATGCTCAGCGGCAAAGTCCTGGAAGGCGCCGGTCGGCGTGTAGTGCTGGAGGAGTGCCTCGAGGGCGAAGAGATTTCCTTCATGGTGGTGAGCGACGGCGAGCGGGTGGCGCCGCTGATCGCGGCGCAGGACTTCAAGCGCGTGGGCGATGGCGACACCGGTCCCAACACCGGCGGCATGGGATCGTATTCCACCGACGAGCTGCTCGACGGCGAGATGCAGGAGTGGCTGCTGACCCACGTGGCGCGCCCCGTCGTCGCCGGCATGAAGGCGGAGGGTTCGCTGTACAAGGGCATCCTTTACTGCGGGCTGATGATGACCGCGCGCGGCCCCATGGTGCTGGAGTTCAACTGCCGCTTCGGCGATCCCGAAACCCAGCCCGTCCTGATGCGCATGGAGAGCGATCTGCTGGGCCCGTTCATCGCCTCCATCGAAGGCCGGGTCAGCGACGGCGATCTAAAGTGGTCACACGGCCCGGCCGTCTGCGTGGTGCTGGCCTCGGGCGGCTACCCCGGCGCCTACGAGATGGGAAAAAAGATCACCGGGATCGAGGAAGCCGACCGTCTGGAAGGCGTCAAGGTCTTCCACGCCGGGACCACCGCGCGCGACGGCGCCTTCTACACCGCGGGCGGGCGAGTGCTGGGCGTTACCGCGCGCGGCGCCGACCTGGCGCAGGCGGTCGAGCGCGCCTACGCGGGCGTCGCCCGCATCCACTTCGAGGGCATGCACTATCGCAAGGACATCGCGGCCCGCGCGCTGAAGTCCAGTCCCGCGCGGTGAGGGAAGGCATGAGCAAGCAACCACTGGTTTCGATCGTCATGGGCTCGGATTCCGACCTGGAAGTGATGCGCGAGGCCGCCAAGGCGCTCGATGACTTCGGCATCGCCTACGAGATGGATATCACCTCGGCGCATCGTTCGCCGGCGCGCACCAGCGAGTTCGCGCGCCAGGCCGCCGGCCGCGGAATCAAGGTCATCATCGCGGGCGCCGGCGGCGCCGCTCATCTGGCGGGCGTGATCGCCGCCGAGACCACGCTGCCGGTGATTGGCGTGCCCATGCCCTCGTCGTCGCTGCAAGGGCTCGATGCGCTGCTGGCCACGGTGCAGATGCCCGCCGGGATCCCCGTCGCGACGCTCGCCATCGGCAAAGCCGGCGCGACCAACGCCGGCATCCTGGCAGCGCAGATCCTGGCGCTCAGCGATCCCGCGCTCGCCAAGAAACTGGCTGCCCACAAAGAAAAACTCGCCGCCAGCGTGGAAGAGAAATCTAATACGCTGAAATCGCAAAGTCGTCGTTAGTCGGTAGTCGTTGGTCGTTGGGGTTAGCCACCGACAACCGACCACCGACTAACGACAGGGGGGTGAACATCATTGGAATCTCGTTTCCCGAACTGCTGCGCTTTGACGAGCAGGAGACCGAGCGCTGGCATCAGTTCCTGGCCAAGCAAGGCCCGGCAGCGCTGGATATCCCTGTCGATCTCGGCCAGGGCAAGACCGTGCGCGACCTGCTGCTGCACATATTCGGCGTGGAGCTGAAGTATGCCGAGCGCCTCTCGGGCGGCGCGCTGACCAAGCCCGGCGATCTCCCGACAGGCACGGTCGACGAGATCTTCAGCATTGCCACCACGGCGCACGGGAAGATGAAGACCTATCTGAAGACGGCGTCGGAAGCCGACCTCAACGGGAGGATTACCTTCCCGACGCTCTCCGCCGGAGAACAGACGGCCAGCCGGCGCAAGGTGCTCGGCCACGCGCTCTTCCACAGCCTGCGCCACTGGGCGCAGCTCACCACGGAGATGCGCCGCCACGGCCACAAGGCGGAGTGGCATCATGATTTCTTGTTTACGGATGCGTTGCAGTAGGGCAGTTGGCAATTAGCAGTTGGATCGCTTGCAGAGATGCCAGACCTTCCGACGTTGCCGCAGATTTGTCCCCATACTTCGAAGATGTCATCCTTCGCGAGCCGAAGGCGAGCGGAGGATCTGAGGGAACAACAGCCGCCACTGAATCAGGTTGCGCAGGCGGCATCGTTAGATTCTCCCGCCTCCCTTCGGTCGGCGGAAGAATGACACTTTTATTGGCCAATTGGTGAAGCTTCGTGCACTAGCTGAACGCTGACGGCTGAATGCTGCACTGGTGCTTCAGCTCCTTCATCCACCCCCTCGAACTACCGCCTCCGAGGAGCTTCTATGCCTTGCGAGAGCCGAGCACCAAAGCGAGGACACCCCCAGCCACAAGTACGATGCCCACTGCCGGGGGTAGCTTCTCGCTATGTTCAGTCTGGACGCCGATTTTGGCGTCTCCGATGTTGAGGCTGTGGCTCTCGCGGTGAGGAACCGGTACAACGAAAGATAGCAGTCCCAGCACCACCAGCAAGATTCCGACCAGGACAACAGCCTTCATACTAACCTCCTGTCAAGAGAGCGGGTTGCGCCCCTGAATCGCGAATCAGCACAACCACCAGTGTGACCACCAGACCCGTCGGGTGGAGTGCTGACGATTGCCTGCTGCTCGCCGCCCTACAACTTCAGCTCTTTCAGCCACTCCCGCAGGCTTCCGCCCAGGTCGGGACGCTTGAGCGCAAACTCGACGGTAGCTTTCAGGAATCCCAGCTTGTCGCCGGTATCGTGGCGCTTGCCTTCGAAGACGTATCCGTAGACCTTCTCCCGCTGTAGCAGCAGGCGCAGTCCGTCGGTGAGCTGCAGTTCGCCGCCGGCGCCCAGCGGCGTTTGCGCCAGCGTCTCGAAAACCGTGGGCGTGAGCACGTAGCGCCCGATGACGGCTAGATTGGAGGGCGCGTCCGCGAATTTCGGTTTCTCCACCAGGTTGGTGATGTCGTGGAGCCTGCCTCCAAAGCGCCCCTCCACCGGCTTGCCCTCGATCACGCCGTAGGCCGAGATGGCCGGCCCCTCGACCACCTGCGCGGCGATCACCGAGCACTGGGTCTCGTTGAAGACATCGATCATCTGCTTCAGGCAGGGGACGGGCGCGTCGATGACGTCATCGGCCAGCAGCACGGCGAAGGGCTCGTGCCCCACCAGTTCGCGCGCCATCAGCACTGCGTGCCCCAGGCCCATGGCCTCTTTCTGGCGGACGTAGGCCACGTGGATCATGTCCGAGATCTGCCGCACCACCGCCAGCAGCTCGGTCTTGCCGCGCTCTTCGAGCATCTTCTCCAGCTCGTAGCTGACGTCGAAGTGGTCCTCGATGGCGCTCTTGCCGCGGCCGGTGATGATGATGATCTGGTCGCAGCCCGCGGCCAGCGCCTCTTCGACTCCGTATTGAATGATGGGCTTGTCGACCAGCGGCAGCATTTCCTTGGGCTGCGCCTTGGTGGCGGGCAGAAAACGCGTGCCCAGGCCGGCGGCGGGAAAAACGGCTTTGCGGACTCTCATCTTTGTCATGCGATAGCACTCAGCACTCAGCAATCAGCAGTCAGCATTATGCCGTGCGGCGGTCAGCATTGACCTTCGAGATCAGGCTGGCCAGCATACGCTTGACCTCGGTTGCCGCAACATCCAGGTCCTTGTAATCGATTCGGTCGAGATAACCCAAGTCGAGGGAAATCAGAAGGAGGTATTCCAACTCGCTCGCCGATCCCATGGCGATGCTCAAGAACCGCGCCAGCTCGGCGTTGCCGCTGCGTCCGCAGCCCTCCGCGATGTTGGTCGGGATAGAAACTGCCGCTCTGCGCATCTGGCTTGTAATTCCGAACAGCTCCTGCTTGGGGAAGGACTGCGTGTGCTTGTAAAGCAGAAGCGCGAGATGGTGGGATTTCTCCCAGACTTTCAGATCTCTGAAGTCCTTCAACCCTGCCTCCCTCTCCAGCATTCAGGTTTTGCTGAATGCTGAGTGCTGATTGCTAGAGCACCGGCGAGTCATCCCCCATCATCGCCTTCCGGATGATCTTCACCGGCGGAAAGCCCTGCTTCAGGAACTGGTCGTGAAACTCCTGCAGGTTGAACTTCGCTCCCATCTTCTGCTGGTAATCATGGCGCAGCTTCAGAATCTCGAGCTTCCCCAGCGTGTAGACGAGATACGTTGGATCGGAAGTGCCGCGCTTGGTCTCGGTCGCGGCTACGGCCCGCGACTGGTAGCCTTCCTTGACGAAAAATTCCACCGCCTGCTCGAAGCTCATCTTGCCGGTGTGCATCTCGATGCCCACGATGTAGCGCACGTTGCGCAGCAAGGCGTCCTGCAACTGCCCCAGGCGGAGCTTCAGATATTTTTCGTCGCTGCCCCCGCCTCCCGATTTGCCGTAGCCCTCGTCCAGCATCATCTGCTCGCAGTAGTGCGCCCAGCCTTCGGCGTTGGAGTGCGAACCCACCAGCTTGCGCACCTTCGAGGGCGCATTCTGCACCCACAGGAACTGCACGTAATGTCCAGGATAAGCTTCATGGGTCGCGACCGAGGTCAGCGTGTCGTAGTTGAACTGCGCCATGAACTCGCGAACGTGCTCCGGCGTCCAGTCTTTCTCCGGCACGGTGACGTTGAAGAACGCTTCCTTCGCGGTGTGCTCGTAAGGGCCGGGAGTGTCCATGGAGGCGAAAGTGAGCGCGCGCATGAACGGCGGCGTCTCCTCGACGATGGGCAGCACCGGTGACGGGATGGTCACGATGTGAGCGCTTGCGATGAATCCACGCAGGTCGCCGAACATGTCGCGAACCGTCTGCAGCAGCTTATCGGGCGGCGGATAGTTCGTTTGGGCCTCCGCCAACACTTGCTCCAGCGTCTTGCTGGGATCGATCCGCGCCGCGGTTTCTTTCAGCCATTGCTGGTTGTGGCGCAGGTCCGCGTAGCCGAGCTTCAGCAGCTCGTCGAGCGGCGTGTCCACCATTTCGTCGTACAGCAGCTTCTTGCGATAGTTCTCGGCGCCGATGCGGAAATCCCCGTTGGAGCGCGGCAAGAGGTCGTCCTTGAGCCACTTCTGGTAGGCCCCGAGGCTCTCGATCACCGCCTGATTGCTCTGGTTGAACTCCGCGAGCAGCTTGCGATCCTTCACCTCTTTGAACGCCGCGGGGACGTCCTGCTGGAAGAAGTGGATGATCCCCGGCAGTTGCATCAGCGCAACCTGCGTATAGATTTTCGGCGGGTTGGCCAGGTTGGCGCGCGCCGCCTCGAACACTTTGGGCATCAGCCGCTCGCGCGCGATGACCGACCGCAGCCGCTCTTCCGGGGGCGCGAAGTTGCGGCTCATGATCAGGAAGACGCTATAAGTGATGCCGCCGGCGTAACGGTCGGGATTCCGCTCCCACTGCTGTATATGCTCCAGCTCGAGCAGCCGCCCGTCGATTTCGTGCAGCACTAGCTCGCGGTCGGACTGCTGCTCGGCCGTGAGCCCGTTCGCGCTGAATCCCTCGATCTTCCCCCGCGCCTGCTTCAGCGCCTTGATCTCGGCTTCCACTCCGGCGCGCGAATAGTCTTCCAGTTGCGTGTCATAGCGATGGAATCCGGCGGACGTGCCCGCGGTGGGGTGGAACGGGAAGTAGTAGTCGTCGAAGTACTGGTCCACCAGCCGGTCCCAGCCAGCCGGCGCCTCTGTCTGTGTTCTTCCTGCTTGCGCCATACCTGTACTAATCATCGCCGCCAAAATCAAAAAGCTCAACATGATATCGCGGAAGGGATGTCTCATCAGCACCTCGGCAGGAGAGTAAGGTACCACATGCGCCTTGCTTCGAAAGGGCGCTTGCCTTGGCTGATTGCTGAATGCTGATTGCTGACCGCTGGCCGCTGCTACTTCCCCACCAACTGCCTGAGCACATACTGCAAAATCCCGCCATGCTGGTAGTACAGCGCTTCCTGCGGCGTATCGATGCGCACGGTCACGGAGAACTCGATCACGTTCCCGTCGGCGCGCTTGGCGCTAACCTTCAACTGCCCACCGCCGGTGAAATTGCCGCTGAGCATCTTCTTCAGCCCGGTGATTTCGTAGGTCTCCTCGCCCGAGAGCCCGAGCAACTCCGGATTATCGCCTTCCTTGAATTGCAGCGGGACAATGCCCATGCCCACCAAATTCGAGCGGTGTATGCGCTCGTAGCTTTCCGCGATCACCGCGCGGATGCCCAGCAGCGCCGGCCCCTTGGCCGCCCAGTCGCGTGACGACCCCGAGCCGTACTCCTTGCCCGCCAGCACCAGCAGCGGCACGCCTTCCTTCTTGTACTTCTCCGAGGCCTCGAAGACGCTCATGCCTTCGCCGCCGGGCAGGTGGCGCGTCCATCCGCCTTCGGTGCCGGGCGCAATCTGATTGCGCAGCCGCACGTTGGCGAACGTCCCGCGTACCATCACCTCGTGGTTGCCGCGGCGCGAGCCGTAGGAGTTGAAGTCCTTCACCTCCACGCCGTGCTCGATCAGGTATTTGCCCGCCGGGCTGTCGGTCTTGATCGAGCCTGCGGGCGAGATGTGGTCGGTGGTGATGGAGTGGCCGAGCTTCAGCAGCACGCGCGCGCCCGTGATGTCCTTCACCGCCGGCGGCTTCACCGGCATGTCCACGAAGTACGGCGGGTGCTTGACATAGGTGGACTTCGCGTCCCAGGCGAAAGTCTCGCCCGAAGGCACGGCGAGCGAGCGCCAGCGTTCGTCGCCATCGAACACGCCGGCGTAGCTCTTCTGGAACATGCTGGATTGAATGGAGCGTTGCACCGTTTCCACCACTTCGCGCTGCGTCGGCCAGATATCGCGCAGGAAGACCGGCTTGCCGTCGCGGCCGGCGCCGAGCGCGTCCTTGCTCATGTCGATGTCGATGCGGCCGGCCAGCGCGAAGGCCACCACCAGCGGCGGCGACATCAGGTAATTCGCGCGGACTTCAGGATTGATCCGCCCTTCAAAGTTGCGGTTGCCGGAGAGCACCGAAACCGCGACCAGGTCTTTGTCCTGGATCTCGCGCGAAATCTCCGAGGGCAGCGGGCCGGAATTGCCAATGCACGTGGTGCAGCCGTAGCCCACCAGGTTGAACTTCAGCTTTTCGAGATACGTCATCAGGCCAGCTTCGGTCAGGTACTCGGTCACAACCTTCGATCCCGGCGCGAGCGACGTTTTCACCCACGGCTTGGTCGCGAGTCCCTTCTCGACCGCTTTTTTTGCCAGCAAGCCGGCGGCAACCAGCACGTAGGGATTCGAGGTGTTGGTGCAACTGGTGATGGCGGCGATCACCACCGAGCCGTCTTGCAAATGCCCGTTGCCGGAGGCCGCATGCGCCTTGGCGCCGGGCTTTTGCAACGTGGGCAGCGCCTGCTCGAACGAGGTGCGCGCGGCTGAAAGTGTCACGCGGTCCTGCGGGCGCTTCGGCCCGGCGATGCTCGGCTCCACGGTCGAGAGGTCGAGCTCCACATTGTCGGAATAGATCGCCTCGGGCGTGCTCTCGGTGTGGAACAGCCCCTGCTCCTTGCAATAGGCCTCGACCAGCGCGATCTGTTCTTCGCTGCGCCCGCTGAAGCGCAGGTAGCGCAGCGTTTCTTCGTCCACCGGGAAGATGCCGCAGGTCGCGCCATATTCCGGAGCCATGTTGGCGATGGTGGCGCGATCGGCCAGCGGCAGCGTCCGCAGCCCCGGCCCGTAGTATTCGACGAACTTCCCGACCACGCCTTTCTTGCGCAGGATCTCGGTGACGGTCAGAACCAGGTCGGTGGCCGTCGAACCTTCGCGCAACTGGCCGATGATTCTGAAGCCGACCACGTTCGGGATCAGCATGGAGACCGACTGCCCGAGCATTGCCGCCTCGGCTTCGATCCCGCCCACGCCCCAGCCCAGCACGCCCAGGCCGTTGATCATGGTGGTATGCGAGTCGGTGCCGACCAGCGTATCGGGATACGCGACCGCCTTTCCGTCTTCTTCATTCACGAACACCACGCGCGCCAGGTATTCCAGGTTCACCTGGTGAACGATCCCAGTGTCCGGGGGCACGACTTTGAAGTTCTTGAACGCGTCCTGGCCCCAGCGCAGGAACGCGTAGCGCTCGCGGTTGCGCAGGAACTCGAGGTCGGCGTTGGCCTGGAAGGCGCCCGGAGTGCCGAATTCATCCACCTGCACGGAGTGGTCGATCACCAGTTCGGCCGGTTGCAGCGGGTTGATCTTCTTGGCGTCGCCGCCCAGATTCTTCATGGCATCGCGCATCGCCGCCAGGTCCACTACCGCGGGCACCCCGGTGAAGTCCTGCAAGAGCACGCGCGCGGGCATGAAGGCGATTTCCTTGTCCGGCGTAGCTTTGGCGTCCCACTGGGCGAGCGCGCGGATGTCCTCGGCCTTCACCGACTTGCCATCTTCAAAGCGCAGCAAATTTTCCAGCAGAATGCGCAAGGAGTACGGCAGGCGCGTGGTCGCGAGGCCCTGCTTGTCGAGCGCGTCGAGGCGGCAGATCTGGTATTCACGATTCCCCACACGAAGCTGCGAGCGGCTCTTGAAACTGTCCTTCATGACTTCTGTCCTTCCACGATGGCGATAGCGAAACTTCTCACGTTAACACAAAATACTTTGGATTTGTCATCCTGGCGACGGAGGGCTCCCGGCGTCCTCTCAGCGGGCCCGCAGCATCAGCACGGGGACGCTAACATTGTGTTGCACCCGGGTGGCGGTAGTGCCGAGCGCGATATCGGCCAGCAGTTTGTGCCCGTGGGTCGCCATGGCCACCAGATCACAGCCGTTTTCGTTGACCCACTTGACGATTTCTTTTGCCGGCTCTCCGTAGCCGAGCTCCGCCGCCACCGGAATCTTCGCGGCTTCAAACTCTGCCTTCACTTGATCCAGGTACGCCCGGCTGTCATCGATCTCCTTGCCGGCGGCGTCCTTACCGTGAAACTGCGCCGAGGCGCCCGTGGCCACGCGGAATAGGATGACTCGGCTGTGCATGATGTTCGCCAGCTTCTTGATGTGCTCGATGATCGGCCGGTCGGTCGGTGAAGCGTCCAGAGCCAAGAGAATCTTGTCGTACATGTCGGTTCTCCAGAAACATCCTACCGCCGCTTAGCCTGGATTACTCACCAGGGTGGAGCAGGCCTTCAGGCCTGCCTTCATGCGCTCTTTGAATTGTGGGCTTCAGCCCCTGAGGTAATTTCCTCAGCGGCTAAAGCCGAGGTCTAGCAGCCCGTGGCAGAAGTGATTTGTTCATTCTGCCGCGAGGGGAATGAAAAAGTCGATGCACACGGCATGCCGGGGCATGAGCATCGTGCCCGATGAGCCCTCTTGTTCTGTGCCGACCA
>Ga0181530_10001338_pt1 | contig 31194 bp, 28 predicted proteins | sample PEATcosm2014_Bin_42_FD_119769 | JGI IMG/M metagenome (GOLD analysis project Ga0181530, IMG submission 119769) | Peatland microbial communities from MTU Mesocosm Facility, Houghton, MI, USA - PEATcosm2014_Bin10_60_metaG | ecosystem: Environmental > Terrestrial > Soil > Wetlands > Peat | place...
GGCTACTCGCCCCACAACAACATCGCGGTCACGCTCTACACCCAGCAGGCATTCTTCGATGTGACCCGCGCGCCTTCCTGGACCGGCGCCCTCAACGATGGCAAACTGCGCATCCCGATCAGCGGCGTCCAAAGCGTCACGCCCGAATTGGCCCGCATCCTTAAACATGAACTGACCCACTCTTTCGTCTCTCAGATGTCGGGCAATCGCTGCCCGACCTGGCTCAACGAAGGCATCGCGCAAATCGAAGAGGGCAAGTCGACCGCCTCCAGCGGACGTCAGCTCGCCCACCTCTTCGCCTCCGGAAATGAGATCCCGTTCAACGTGCTCGAAGGCAGTTTCATGAGCTTGTCCGCTCCCGAAGCCAATGTCGCCTACGCGGAATCTCTCGCCGCCGCCGAGTACATCCGCGACGCCTACGGCATCAGCGAAATCGCGCGCATTCTGGAAATCCTCTCGCAGGGCGGCTCCAGCGAAGCCGCGTTGCGCACCACCGTCCACTCCGATTACCGGCAACTTCGCGACGAAATGGCCCGCACACTGAAAGATAAATACGGCGAATAAAAGCCTGCCTCAATTCCTGAAAAGTGCCACTCGCGCGACTCCAGCATCATTCGATCTTGTCCGAGACCAAGAGCTGCCCCATCCGGTGTATAATTCGACCGCTCGGCGACTGCCCCGATTTCAGGGCACTCACTGATTCCTGTTTATGGAGGATTGATTATGGGTCCCTGTAATTGCCTGCAGTGGATTGGGAAAATCACTTACTACGTCGGTTGGATCGCGCTGTTATGTGGTGGACTGGCGCACTATAGTTCTGCCAACAACTGGTTCATGGCCATGCGCCTTTCACAGCGAAACCTGTTTGAGGTCGCTATCGCGTGCTTCGTAATCTGCATCGCCTCTGGGCTTCAAACCTGCAACCAGACTTGCAAGAGCAAAGAAACGTCCAGCGCAGGGAACAAGCCCGCATAGCAGACGCGATGGCCGGCAGCCGCGACGCGGCTCCGTTTGTGGCCTCCCATGCGGGAGCGTGTTTGTGGCAGCCGGACCTGTAAGCCGAATTCTGTCCGCAGCATGAATGCTGCGGGACGGTCATTCCTCTGGGCCACGCATTACTGCGGGGCTCAAGCGACCTACCCGGAGGTTGTGGCGCGCCGAGCCGGCACGCCTTCAGCCGAAGCCGAAATCCCTCCCTATTTGGTCTTGCTCCGTGTGGGGTTTGCCCTGCCCGCCGCATTACTGCGACGGCGGTGCGCTCTTACCGCACCTTTTCACCCTTACCTGAGCCTTGCAGCCCCGGCGGTATGTTTTCTGTGGCACTTTCCGTCGAACGGTCCCGCCCCTACAAGCGCGGGGGCCCTCCCGGACGTTATCCGGCACACTGCTCTGCGGAGTTCGGACTTTCCTCTCGTCTTGCGACGAGCGACCGTCCGGTCCGGCTGCCAACCGATCCATTATAGTGCAGGCCCACAGCGCCGGCACGTAGCTGCTCGTTGGAGGAGCCTTCTCTTACTCTTTCTCCTTCTCTTTCGGCGCGAGCATATACGCATACGCCAGCATGGCCACTCCGATCAACAATGGAATCATCCCGGCAAGATACACCGGCTCATCGTGCTCAATCCCACGCAGTAGCACAATGAGACCGATGCCGACGGCGACCGTGATCAGGCCACCCAGCTTCGTGCCTTCCAGGCGGCGTTTGATGGCGTTTTTCTCCTGCTCGCGCAGCAGTTGCAGCGCGCTGCTCGCTCCTTCAGCTGAGCTCTCTGCGATTTTCTTCAGGGTTTCACTGGTGTAGTACGCTTCACGTTCCTTGCGTCGCGCACCGGCCCATGCGGCCACAGCCAGGAATGAGAAAAACGCTATACTTCCTACGATGGGCACCATGATGCCTGCGATCGGGACGAGGTCACTGTCGAATGCCATTGTCAGCTCCTTGGAGTTTATTTGCTTTCGTCCGGTAAGACCGCCCCGGTTGGTTTTCGGTTGCATAATTTGTGTGCGCCGCCGGGCCAAATCTGGGCGAAAATAATGCAACCGGGCAGACACCGGCCCAGTCCTACCTTTTGAGGCAGAGTCCCAAGTGAGCGCCACCGACGATCAGACCGATGTCGAAAGAGTCCTGGCTGGCGACATCCCCGCCTTTGAAGGAATCGTCCGCCGCTGGCAGGGGCCGCTGATCAATTTGGCCTACCGCTTCTGCCGTGATCGCGGACGCGCCGAAGAAATGGCGCAAGAGGCTTTTCTTCGCGCCTACCGCGCACTCAGCCAATGGCGTAAGGATGCCGTCTTTTCCACCTGGCTCTTCGCGCTGGCGACCAACCTCTATCGTTCCGAGTTGCGCCGCATCCCGGCGCGGGCTGTGTTATTGCCGCTCGACGACATTGCCGAACCTGTGGACACGCGCTCTCTTGATAGAGGTCTCGAAGACCATGACCGGGATTTGGCGGTGCGGCGCACGGTCCGCGCTTTGCCGGCGAAATATCGCGAGGCTCTGATTCTGTTTTACTTTCACGACATGGATGTCGCCTCCGCAGCGCGGAGCCTCAACTTGCCCGAGGGCACCGTCAAGGCCCGGCTGTCTCGCGGACGTGAAATCCTGCGCGGGAAACTCCCGCAACTGCTGGCTCTGCCGCGATTGAAGGAGGCTTGATGAGAAGCTTGATTGCACACGACGAAAACGATGGCGAAATCGACCGCATTCTTTCCCGCGAGGATGAAATCCTCCCATCGTCGGGATTCTCTGCCTCCGTCATGGATGCGGTGCGGCGCGAGGCTGCCGCTGCTGCCGCTCCACCACCGATCCCGTTCCCCTGGATTCGCGCTCTCCCCGGCTTGGTGGTTGCGGGCCTGACACTGATAGTGGTTCTGATCGCGGGCGTGGTGGAGATAGCGCAGTTGGCGAGAGCATCAACCTCAACCGCCGCACCGTTTTCCCTCGCCTTACCTTCCGCGCTGTCGTCTGCACTGAATAGAGGTGTAGCGTCTGCGGCGCTTTGGGCCGTACTGGCGCTGCTGGCGACGTGGGTCTCAGTGAAGCTCTCGATGCTCCTGGCTTCCGATAGGATGTGAGCCTCCTCTGAAGTTCAACAGTGGAGAGCCGGGCATCCCCGCCCGGCCGCTAAACTACAAACGACTCGCCCCCCGTCTCCGCTCAGGGCAGGCTCCAGACACGCCCGTAGCTCCCTAGTGTTGTGTCCCGTTAATTCCCAACATGAATCAACCCTGTCATTCTGAGCGAAGCGAAGGACCTATGTATTTGAATTCGCAGCGCAGGTGATCCTTTGCATTGCCCGGATGACCACCGGAACTTATGTCGCAAATCGCAGAAGTCCGGCTCCGGGCTGTTAAACTGATAACCGGGCGAAACGCTCTGGGCGAGCAGTCGGCACCCTGAGCCCTGAGCCCTGACACCTAAGACCTGAAACCTGAAACTAGCGACCTGACCGATGAACATCTCCGAGGCAATCAAGATTGCGTTGCAGTCGTTGTGGGCGAACAAGCTGCGCTCCGCCCTCACCTTGCTCGGCGTGGTTATCGGAGTGGCCGCCGTGATTGCCGTGGTCACCTTCGTCAACGGCATCAATGGCTACGTCGCAACGAAAATTTTCAATCTCGGCGCCGACGTTTTCATCGTCTTCAAGAATTCTCCTGTCGTCACCAACATCGACAAATTCCTCGAGGGCGAGAAGCGCAAAGACCTCACCATGGAGGACTACCAAGCCGTCCTCGAAGCCTGCAAGGACTGCGAATGGGTGGGAGCCTCGATCAATAACACCAGTGGGAATGTTAAGTACGGCGAGCAGTCCATCAGCGATACGCTGGTCCGCGGCCTGACGCCTTCCATGGTGTCGATTCTCGATATTGACCTCACCGCCGGGCGCATGATCAACGACATTGATGTGAGGAACAATTCCGCCGTTGTCGTCGTCGGGCCCGACATCACCGATAACCTGATGCCCGGAGTGGATCCCATTGACAAGGAGATCCGTATCGACGGCTGGGTCTATCGTGTGGTCGGCGTCGGCAAAGCTAAAGGCAAGACGCTCGGCCAGAGCATGGATAACTACGCGCTGATGCCGATCACCGCGTTTCAGAAACAGAATGGCACCCACCAAACCATTCGCATCTCCGGCAAGGCCGCATCCAGCGGCGCCGGATTCGACGAAGCCATGGATGAAACGCGCGCCATCCTGCGCGCCCGCCGCCATGTCCGCCCCGGCGACGACGACAATTTCGACATCGAGACCAACGACAGTCTGCTCAGTATCTGGTCCAACTTCAGCAGCACATTCTTCTACGCCATGATCGGCATCGCCGCCATATCGCTGGTGGTCGGCGGCATCGTGATCATGAACATCATGCTGGTCTCGGTGACCGAACGGACGCGCGAGATCGGCGTCCGCAAGGCCCTGGGCGCGCGCAGCAACGACATCCTGCTCCAGTTTCTGATCGAGTCCGTCACCTTGGCCCTGCTCGGCGGTGCGATTGGCGTTCTCTGCGGCATTTCCTTTGCCAAGGTCATTACCCTCGCCATCGGCATGCCCTCGGAGATCAAACTCTGGGCGGTAGCGGCGGGATTGCTGGTGGCGGCCAGCGTTGGCATCTTTTTCGGCGTGTATCCCGCGCGCCGCGCGGCTATTTTGGACCCGATCGTGGCGCTGCGCTTTGAAACGTAAAGCAAGAGGTTTTCTCGGCGCACTCCGCGTCTCGGCGGTGAAAAGGTTCTAAAGCCATGCAATTCAAAGGCGAACTCGGCGAAGGCCTCAACATGGCGGTCGACACCATCCGCGGCAACAAAATGCGGTCGTCGCTCACCGTGCTCGGCATCGTGATCGGGGTCGCCGTCGTCATCGGGATTTCCTCGATCGTGCGCGGCCTCAACGACAACGTGAGCCAGGTCATCAGCAGCCTGGGCTCCAATATTATTTTCGCCTTTCACTTGGAGCCCTTCACCTTCGGACGCCCGACGGAAGAGATGCGCACCCGCAAGGAGCTGACCTACGACGACGCCATGGCGATGAAGGAGTTGCCTCACGTGAAAGCGGTCACCGTCGGCGTGCGCTATTTCCGGCCGGAACTCGGTACCGGTACGTACTCCGTCAAATACCAGGATCGCAAGGCCAAGCAGACAATTCTCGAGGGCGACACAAGCTCCTACAAAGATGTCGTTGACGTCGCTCTCGACTCCGGTCGCTGGTTCAGTGATATCGATGAAGAGCGCCGCGCCTCGGTCATTATCATCGGCCACGATACTGCCGATGAACTTTTCTCGACAGGCGAACCCCTGGGCAAGGAACTCGACATCGATGGCCAACTTTTTACCGTGATCGGTGTGGCCAAAATCCGCAAGAGCGTGTTCGGCGGCGGAAAAAATCCCGACGACAACATCGTCTTCTTCCCGTTGAGCACGTTCCATAAGTTGCACCCCGAACTGAAGCAGTTCTGGATCAGCGTCAAGGCCACCTCGCACGATGACATGCCCAAAGCTGTCGACGAAATGCGCGAGTTGCTGCGCCGCCGACGCAGAGTGCCGGTCGACAAGCCGGACAACTTCGCCGTCTTCACCCAGGACTCGCTTTCCGACGTTTGGAATCAGATCACCGGCATGATCTTCATCTTCATGTTTGCAGTATCGAGCGTCGGCTTGATCGTGGGTGGCGTGGGCGTGATGAACATCATGCTGGTTTCGGTCACCGAGCGCACCCGCGAAATCGGTGTGCGCAAAGCCATTGGCGCCCGCAAGCGCGACATCCTGGTGCAATTCACGCTCGAAGCCGTCATGCTCACCGCCGCTGGCGGGGTGATCGGCCTTTTGATAGGCGCCATCATCACAGCCATCATCCCGGTCGTGTTTCCATCGCTTCCCGCCACCATGTCGGTGGACTGGTCGATCTTCGCTTTCGCCGCCTCCGCCGCGATCGGCCTGATCTTCGGTATTTATCCCGCGTGGAAAGCGGCCAACCTCGATCCCATCGAGTCGCTGCGTTACGAGTAAGATGCTACTCATGCTTCCGCCATGCACACCAAGAGCAGTGCTCGAAGTCGTAGCCGTGATTGGGACCGTCGCCAGCCTCTGTTTCTACTTCCTGTCCGCGCTTTCGATGGCCAGCTTCCTCAGCGACACTCGCAAGAAACTCAAGCGGCCCCCGCTGCCCGAAAGTCAGCTGCCGCCGGTCTCCATCCTGAAGCCCTTGAAAGGCGCCGATCCAGAAATCTGGGAGAGTTTTTGCAGTCACTGTGCGCAAGATTATCCCCAATTTCAACTAATCTTTGGCGTCAGCGATCCGGGCGATCCCGCCATAGGGGTGGTGCGGAAGTTGCAGGCAAAATATCCCAGCCTCCCGATTGAGCTCGCCGTGTGCGATCGCATTCTGGGAGCAAATGTCAAAGTCAGCACGCTAGCGCAGATGCTGCCCAGGGCACGCCACGAACTCCTTCTGGTGAATGACAGCGACATTCGCGTCCCCTCCGACTATCTGCGCAACGCGACCGCGCCGTTCGCCGACCCCTCCGTGGGACTCGTGACCTGCCTCTACCGCGGCGTTGCCAGCCTGACCCTCGGCTCGCATCTCGAAGCCCTGGGCATCGCCACAGATTTTATCCCCGGCGTTCTGAGCGCAAGATTTCTGGAAAAAGGATTGCACTTCGCGCTGGGTTCCACGCTCGCGTTTCGCCGCCGCGACCTCGAAGCCATCGGTGGCTTCGAAGCGTTGATCGACTATCTTGCCGACGACTACGAACTCGGCCGCCGCATCGCCGCCACCGGGAAACGAGTCGAACTCAGCGCCGCGACCGTCGAAACGTTTCTGCCTGCCTACACGCTACGCCAGTTTTTCCGCCACCAACTGCGCTGGTCGCGCACCATTCGCGATGCGCGCCGCTGGGGATACGCCGGACTGCTCTTCACCTTCGGACTGCCCTGGGCGTTGCTGACGCTGCTGGCGGCCCGAGGGGCTATGTGGGCGTGGTTGCTACTGGCGCTGACCTTCGCCGCCCGGCTGGCTGTCGGATTCGCCACTGCGGAGCTCGTGCTCGACGACCGAGAGATCTTCCGCAGAGAAGTATTGCACACCATTCTCTTACTGCCCTTGCGAGACCTGCTCGCCCCGTTCCTCTGGGCCGCAAGTTTCATGGGCAACCGCATCCACTGGCGGGGTGAGGTGTTCCATCTGAAAGACGGGCGACTTAGTAGGTCAGAGGGGAGAGGTCAGAGGTCCGAGGTTGGAGGCTAACGTAGTGTGTTGAAAATAGCGACCGTTTGCCGCAAGGGGTAAACCTCTGCAATCTGACCTCTGACCTCTAACCTGAAGTTGCTGGCCGATTAGAAAAAATAATCTTGCCCCCGCGCCGAGCGACCACATATCTCGTCAAGCCGCGCAATGCCGGCGGATCGTCCTCCTCGGCCCACAAGAAAACGCGCTGTGGGCCGTTCCACATCTCCATAAACGACGCCTGCGTTTCCCAAACCGGCGGGGCTCCGGGAAATCGCGTCCCGTTCCACATGTTTCCACCCGGCGCGTGCAGGCTGCGCAGCGGCAGCCCGGTATAGAAATTCAACGAGGACGCATATTCGTAAAGCCCTATCACAACAATCTGATCGCCCGGCCGGTACTGCTCGCGAATCGCCATCGCCAGGTCTTTCGACGAAAGAATGGGAGAAAAGATGCCGAACGCAATCCGCACGCACCCGAGCACCACCACCATCATCAAGACCAGCGCCGCATTCCCGGCGCCCGCGCGCCCGCGGCGGCGCAAAATCCAGTTCGCAAGCGTTCCGAGCAAAAATGCCAGGGAAAATCCGAACAGTGGCACTCGGAAAGCTCCCATCGCCTGCGGCGTCAAATCCAGAAAGTGTCCGAACGAGAGTGCGTAGTCTTGTGGATTTTTCCGCAGCAGGTCCGACAGGTCCGTGCCCGCCGCCGGCGCTTTCGAAAATAACAGCAAGGCAAAGCCAGCCACCGCGATGCTGACGCCTACCGCCAGCAATACCACCGACGAAATTCGCCCGCTGCGCCGTTCCCGGCTGTCCGCGGCCGATGTTCTCTCGCGCTCCAGCCATCCGCCGACGAGCAATGCCATCCCTGGAATCGCCGGAATCGTGTAGTATTCTTGCCGCGTCGAGAAGCTGAAGAAGCCCACGATCACCAGGTTCCACAAGAAAAACATCAAATACGCGCGTTGGCGCCGCGACATCTGCGCGCAAAATTCCGGGGTCCCCGACGGGCCCGGTTTTGGCCCGTTGGGGTGTAAGTCGCGCCATCGCCGCGGCACTTCCAATAAAGACTGGGGAAGAAACGCCGTCCACGGTATCAGCCACAGAACCAGCAACGCCCAGAACAGCACCAGCGGGACCGTATCGTAGTCGCGCGGAACGCGCTTGTTCAGGAAACGCAGAATGTGCTCATTGACAAAGTAGAACCAGAGAAATCCGTGCACATTGCCCTGCGCCGGATTTCGCAACTGCGCCAGAATGTGCCAGGGCGCTGCGACCGCTAAAAACACCAGCGCGCTCGACGCCAGGCGCAGCTTCAGCAGGTGCCGCAAATTTCCCGTCAGCAGCAGATAAAGCCCGATCGCCCCAATCGGAAACACCAGTCCGATCAGTCCCTTGGTCAGCACGTTGAGCGCGCAAACCGCGGCCAATCCCCAGCAGGTCCAGCGCGCCGGTTTCGCCTGACCGAGCTGCGTTTGCTCCAGCGTCACCAGAAAAAGCCAGAACGTAAGCGTCAGCCACAGACCCACGGCCGCGTCGGGAATCAAAAAGCGCGTAAAAAGAAATGGCCCCAGCGCGGTCGCAAGCACCACCCCGGAATCGAATCCGCCTTCGCTGCCCAGGGCCCAGCGGCCCAAACCATACGTGGCGAGAATCATCGCCAGCACGCCCAGCATCAGCGGAAACCGCGTGCTCCACTCGCTGACGCCAAACAGCTTGTAGCTCGCCGCCACGCTCCAATACATCAGTGGAGCTTTTTCCAGGTAGCGTATGCCGTTGGCGTAGAGCGTCACCCAGTCGTGCCGCTGCACCATTTCGCGCGCCGCCTCGGCGTGCACCGTGTCGGCATCGTCAAGCAAGGGCGCCCGCGAAAGTCCGGCCATATAGATGACCGACCACAACGCAATCAACAGCAGCACGCAAACCCGCCAGTCCGCCAGCAACCGGTTCGAACGTGTTGCTGTCGAATGAATCGTCGCCTCGTTTGCCGGTTGTTTGGGATTAAGCAGAGCGTCTGATTTCATCGGGAGAACTTTATCTTATATGCAACTGAAAGGGAACTCAGTCTGCCGCGGCCCCGCGAGAAACGCGGCCGTCCGCCACTTCGCGGTAAATCTCGAGGATCCTCGACACCGAATTCGTCCACGAAAATCGTTGCGCTTGATCGTAGCCGCGTTGTTTCATCTGCGCCCGCAGCGCCGGGTCGAGCAGAGCGCGCTGCAAGCCTCGCCGGATCTCAAACACGTTTTCCGGATTCACCAGCAACGCCGCGTTCCCCACCACTTCCGGCAGGCTCGAAGTGTTCGAAGCGACCACCGGAGTCCCGTGGGCCATCGCTTCCAGCGGCGGCAATCCAAATCCCTCGTAGAGCGATGGAAACACAAAAATCTTGGCGGCATCGTAAAAAATGCGCAGCACTTCGATGGGCACGAATCCGAGAAAACGCACGTCGTTCTGCACGCCGCTGCGCACCACCGTCCGTCGCAGCCGAGGATGGCTCGACAGATCGTCCCCGATAATGATCAGCTTTAGGTCCGGATACTGCTGCTCTTTCTGCAGCTCGCTCTTCAGCGCCGAAAACGCCTCGATGATGCGCACCACATTCTTGTGCGGCCGGATCGCGCCCGCATACAGAATAAATGGATAGTTCACCAGATAGCGCTGGGCAATCAATTCGCGGTCCGCGTCGCTGGCGTGGCCGTGCAGAAAACGCTCGTCAATCGCGTTGTACACCACTTCGATGCGCGAGTCTGGAATCGCCAGCAGCCTCTCGAGTTCATTCCGCGTAAATTGCGACACTGCGATCACGCGCGCCGCTCTGCGCAACGCCCGCCGCGTCAAATAAAAATAGAGACTGCGCCGCAAACTCGAAGCGTTGCGCAATCCATACATGTGCTCCAACAAATCGTGCACCGTAAGAATATAAGGACAACCGAGGCCCCGCGGAATCCAAAACAGGTGCGGAATGTGGACCAGGTCGCACCCGAGGTTCCGCACGATTGCCCGGAACGCAAGGTTCCCTTTCAGCGTTCCGTCGCCGCCCTCCAGCGCCACCGCGTGGAAGTTCGGCGGCAGCGCGCCGCATTCCGCCACCTTCTCCTGCGATCCGATGAGGAAGTACGTGCTGTCGCGATCAAGCCGCGCCAGCGTCCGCACCACATTTCGGATGTAGGTGCCCACTCCGAACTCCGTCATGCGACGGATGTCGATCGCTACTTTCACAATCTGAATTTAACCACAGGTGTGACACAGGGGCACAGGGAATTCAAAAAAGCGGCATCGAAATGATTTGTAGAGACGGGGCTTGCCCCGTCTCGCTCTGTCCCGCCTATGCCCGAACTTCCGCCTTCGCCCGCCGCTCGGAATACAGTGGAAACTCCTCGGCCAGCCCCAGCACTTCCTGGCGGATTTTCGCGAGCACCGCGGCGTCCGTCCGATGATCGAGCGCCTCCGCGATCCAGTGCGAAATCTGCCGCATCTCCGCCTCTTTCATCCCGCGCGTCGTCATCGCCGGCGTCCCAATGCGTATGCCGCTCGGCTTCATTGGAGGGTTCGTATCGAACGGAATCGCGTTCTTGTTGACCGTAATGCCCGCCACGCCCAGCGCCTTCTCCGCCTCGCTCCCCAGCATTCCCTTCGCGAACACGTCCACCAGCATGAGATGCGTGTCCGTCCCACCGGAGACGATGCGATAGCCATCGGCCGCCAGCGTCTCGGCCATCACCTTTGCGTTGGCCACAATCTGCCGCGCGTAGTCGCGGAAACTCGGCAGCGATGCTTCGAGGAAGCACACCGCCTTGGCCGCGATGATGTGTACCAGTGGCCCTCCCTGCGTTCCGGGAAACACCGTCTTATCGATCGCCGCCGCAAATTCCTGCTTGCTCAGGATCATCCCCGACCGCGGCCCGCGCAGCGTTTTATGCGTGGTCGAAGTCACGATATGCGCGTGCGGCACCGGCGAAGGATGCGCTCCACCCGCCACCAGTCCCGCGAAGTGCGCCATATCCACCAGATAGAGCGCGCCCACTTTGTCCGCAATCTGCCTCATGCGCGCGAAATCAATGATTCGCGGATAAGCGCTCCCGCCGCCAATAATCAGCTTCGGACGCGCCTCGGTGGCGATCCTTTCCAGTTCGTCGTAATCGATCGTCTCCGTCTCCCTGGTCACGCCGTAGGGAACGATCTTGTAAGTCTTGCCCGAAAAATTCAGCGGATGCCCATGCGTGAGGTGCCCGCCATGGGCCAGATTCAATCCCAGAATCGTGTCGCCGGGCTGCAAGATCGCCGCATAAGCCGCTTGATTCGCCTGCGATCCCGAGTGCGGCTGCACGTTGGCATGTTCCGCACCAAAAAGTTTCTTGGCCCGCTCCCGCGCCAACTCCTCCACCACGTCGGTAAACTCGCACCCGCCGTAATACCGCTTGCCGGGATACCCCTCCGCATACTTGTTGGTAAACACCGACCCGGCCGCCTCCAGCACCGCCTCGCTGACAAAATTCTCCGAAGCAATCAGCTCCAGCCCTTCATGCTGCCGGCGAACTTCGTTGTCAATAGCGTGAGCAACCTGCGGATCAACTTCAGAAAGAGGTCGGGACATCGAGGAATTTTTCATAATTAGATACCGAAAACCATTTTACTGTGCCGCGGACACTCTTGTCCGCGAAAGGGAACACGGATTTTCCGGGCCCTAATCTTGCTCTAGCCATGCGCTCCAGAAATGCTGAGGAATGTTCGCAGCTTCGATTTAGAATAACGGCGATGACGTCAGCCAGGCATTTGTTCCCAATTTTCGTGCGTCAGGGCAAAGGTTTGACGCGTTTTAAGGTTGGCTATATCGACCATCAAGGTCAGGTCCTCATTGACCCAATCTTTGATGAAGGGACTCGCTTCTATGAAGGTCTAGCCGCAGTTAAGGTAAAAGGTCGTTGGGGAGTCATCAACGCCGACGGCAGTTTTGTTATTCAGCCAAAATCGTGGGGCTGGTGCCGATTCCGTGAGGGGTTCGCCAGCATCTCGGTAAAAGGCAACTGGGGCGTAATTGACCGAAACGGCAATTTTATCGTTGAGCCGAGATACGATTACGTTGGTCCGTTCAAGGAAGGGCTTGCATTAATCAGGGTTGGCGAGAGCGAGAAAGCGCGGTACGGTTTTATCGACAAGACCGGAGTTGAGGTAATCCCCCCGAAATTGCATGGTGCCAAAGATTTTTCTGACGGCTTAGCTGCCGCCAAGGTGGTAAACCTTTGGGGTTATATCGTATCGTCTGGTGCTTTCAAGATTACGCCACGTTTTGATGGAACAGGTTCTGGAAAGCGTTGGCCCGATACACGCGCTGGTTATTTTGTGAAAGGTCTGGCTCCTGTTTGGGCAGGCCAGGACTATTACAGATTCATCGACACGACGGGATGTTTCGCGTTTGAAGATGGCTTCGATGGTGCGAACAGCTTCTCTGAAGGTCGTGCTGTAGTTAAACGGGGTAAGCATTTCGGATTCATTGACACTGAAGGCAGGATGGCCATCGAATGCAGATTTACTCTTGCGCGGGATTTCTCGGAGGGATTGGCAGAAGTGGAAGAGAAAGAACCCCGCGTTGGATTTTCCCCTCCCAGCGGATTCATTGATCTTGAGGGTCAGATGGTCATTCAGCCCACATTCTGCAGCGCGCTAAGTTTTCAGAACGGTTTGAGCCTTGTGACAACCGAAGACTCGATTGGCTACATCAATAAACTTGGAGAATTCGTGTGGCAGGGACCATATGTCGAATACGGGGTATTGTGTTGAATACGATGCCGACCCTCTATCTCAAAACCGACAGACGTTCATCTGTGAGATTAGTATCGGAAACCAGGTCGAAATAGTCAGCCGATCCAACTGCCGATTGGCTCCCGTCCCCACTCGGTATATCATTCGGACGACCATGGAAGCTCTCGATCCGGCAGAAGAATGGCGCCACATCTCGGAGCGTTATCGCCAAATGAGTGACGAAGAACTCCTGGCTCTCGCCCCGCAAAGCTCCGAGTTGACCCACGTCGCACAACAGGCTCTGGCGTCCGAGATGTCCCGGCGCGGGTTGAAGCTGCAGCCCGAAGAACCGACACCTCCGCCTGAGCCAGTGCCGGATCCCGATTCTCCCTACGCCGCAGACCGGGAATTAGTCGAGGTCCGCACCGTGTGGAGCTTGCCGGATGCGCTTCAGTTGCAGTCTCTTTTAGATGGGGCCGGAATTCCGTTCTTCATGGGACCCGAGAAAGCTACGAGCGCCGGCGCAGTCACCTCGAGTTTCGCCAATGGCGTCAGCGTCAAAATCATGAGCGTTGGCGTACCGTGGGCAAACTTAGCAATGATGCATTACACGCCCGAGAACGAGCCCGCTCCAACACCGCAAGAAGAGCTGAGCGAGCCTGTCGTCCGCTGCCCCAAATGCCATTCCGAGGAAGTCGTCTTCGACGGTTTAATTCGGGACGGACTATTCGGTGATGATCAAATCGGTGATGTTCAGATCGGTGAGCCGCCAGCCGCAACCGGCAACCCGCAACCCAAATTCGAATGGACCTGCGATTCATGCGGTCACCGATGGAAAGATGACGGCATCGTCGAAGAATAATATCGTCGGACCTCGGGATGACTAACTGCGTCCTACTCGAACGCCGTCCGCAGAAAACTAACCAGCTGCCACCCATCCATGTATTTGTACGGAGTCTCGCCCATGGTGTAATGCCCGCAGGGCAGCACCACGACTTTGTGATTGAGATTGTGCTTCTTGAATTCTTCCACCACCTGCTCCGAAAATTCCGGCAGAAACGTCATATCGTACTTGGCATAAATAATGAGCGAGCGCCGCGGCCAGCGCGAGAACTTATCAAAGTACACGGCCGGACTCACGGCGCGCCAGACGTTTCGCAGGTTTTCCAGGCTAATGCCGGTTTCCAGTCCCTCGCGGATGTGGCGCGTGGATTGCCCGTGCCAAACCACGTCGGCAAAATAAGTCGATGCGTGATTGAAGGCGGCCACCTGTATCCGCGGATCGTGCGCCGTGGCGATAAACGCATAGCACGATCCCAGACTCGTCCCGACAATGCCAAGCCGGTTGTAACCCTGCGCTTCCAGCCAGTCGAGACAACAGCGCGTGTCGATCACTCCCTGGCGCACCGAATCGAGCGTGCGTCCAATGTTAGCGGAAACTGCGTAATCGGCGCGGTAGACCTCCGCCGGACGCCGAATGTCGTGATACGGCATCGACAGTCGCAGCACGGCGATCCCCATGTAGTTGAGCATGCGGCAGAGGCTGTTGTAGGAAATCGCGTCGGAATTCCAGTGCGGCAAGAGCACTACCGCGCGGCGTCCCCGTGCCGGGAACCAGCGCGCGTTCGCCAGATTATTTTCCGGGAAACGAGTAATGACCGGCGAGGTGAAGCGCAGAAACCCAGCGTACGTGCCGCGAACTTTTTCGTCCAGCCGCGGATCGGGACTTTCGCGCGTGCTGAATACCTGCACCTCCCGGCGCTCCAGGCGAAAATCGGTGGGCTTCCGGTAGGAATAAAAATTGTCGCTGTCGCGAATGATGCGCTCGTTAAAGCGCGAGAAATATTCCAGCAGCTCGCGCGAGTCCGGTCCCGCCGGCCCGCCGTTGCGGCCAGGCCAGCCCAACGTCCAATCCAGCCCCCAATCCAGCGGACGCACCACGCGATTATTGTCCACCGAGGTGAGCCGGGTCTCCCAGTCGTACATCCATTGTGCGTAGCGTGAGGGCATGAAATAGATGGAACAGATGGAATAAAAAGTTTATCGCAAAGTCGGCGAGAAAGTTCCGCGATCCGGCAGGCAACACGAAGATTCGCTCGCCAGCCTCATTTCAGCGTGTGCAGATATTTGACCAGGTCCCTGACATCTTCTTCACTCAAATACCGGTCGAAGGCAGGCATCGTACCCCGGCCCTCGACGATTGTCTTGCGGATTTGCTCATCGCAAGCAGGGCCGCCACTCGGCAGCGATTTTCGAAGAAACAGCCCATGCAAATTCGGAGGCTGCTTGTGCAAATCCGGCTGCGAATTCTCGTGACATTCGGCGCAGCGCGTGTCATAACGCCACTGACCTTCGACCTCGGCATTGCTGAGCGTTCCGCCAGGCTGCTCGTTTCGCGTACAAGCCATCAACATGAACGCAGTTAAGAGACCGGCCAGTAACAGTGGCCCGCGAACCATTACTTTCCCCTCTGTCCGGCTGCGTGGGCAGAGTGTTGCAGACTCTCCATCAACTCCGTCCATGTCCAATCCGTGAACCAGAACCTCTCCACCGTCCCATCGCGCGCAATCAATGCGATGCTCATGGTGTGGGATATCTGGTTGTCTTCTTCCTGGTAGGCCAAGCCGAATGCCTGGGTTAGGCGGCGTAAATCGGCTGGATTCGTGGAAGCGAAGTCCCAGTGAGAAAAACCGCCCGCATCGCCGTCCAGATAGGCAAGGCCGTATTTTCGCAGAACGGCAGGAGTGTCATATTTCGGGTCGAAGCTGATGGTCAGTAAATGTGTTTTGCCGTAGTCCTCCGGATTCTTCTTGAGTTCATTGTGAATGCGCGCAAATTGACTGCTCAGGCGCGGACAGAGATTCGGCATGGGGCAACGTGTGTAGATAAAGGTTACGAGCAGTGCCTTGCCGGCGAAATCTGAAAAATGAATCGTGCGGCCGTCCTGATTGACGAGCGCGACGTCGGGAACCCGTGCTCCGGGCATGAGCATCTGCGCCGCTGCCGGCGCCTTTCCCTGGTTGCGCCCGGATTCATCGGTGATGCGAACGTCTTCCAGCCAATAGTCGCTCGGATCTCTGCCTACAACCACTTCCGCGGCGATTTTGTCGCCGGGTTGAAGTTCCTGAACTACGGCGGGGTCTTTCACGCGGTAAGGCATGGTCATGGCCGCCATGAAGCCGGGAATGTCTTTATGGTCCACCGTGATCTCGTTGATAGCTGTGTTCTTCGCGACTACTACGCCTTGCAGCGGATATCGCTTGGTGCGGTTGCAGCCCATAAATACGGTTAGTAACAGCACGACCGATGTGAGCACAAGCCGGGATTTCATGGGTCTCATCCTACTCCTCGAGGTTGCCTTGGCAGTCATCGCTAATAGTGGAACCGCCAGCGCACTTGCAAATAGATTTCGCGCGGCAGGTTCCAGTGGAATCCGCCGAAGGTCAGGCTGTTGTCGTACTCGACGCGGTGGTTGGTCACGTTGAGTGCGCTCAGCGAAGCGGTAAAACGTTCCCCGAAGTCTTTAGCGAGCGATAGATCGAAGGTGGTGTGCTGCGGGAGGTAGTTGCCGGGATATGGCGCGCCCGGGAAACCATTGCTGAATCCCGAGCCGTAATAAACGTTGGTGGAAGCATAAGACCGCCAGGGGAGAGTTATGTCTCCGCCCACGTTGAGCGTGTTGCGCTGGTCATGGTCGAGCGGGCTGAGTCCGGGCGCGAGCGTGAAATCCGTGAGGCCTCCTGTGATGGTGCCGCTGCCCTCGGCGATCTGGTTGGAATAGGCGAGGTGAATCTGGCCACGATGCGCGATCCGGGGAGAGCGCAGCGTAAGTTCCCATCCGCGAATTAAGGCCTGGGAAACGGTGATGGGAAAGAAAATATTCGAGGCTCCGATGTTGTTGTGATCGAGAAAATTGGCGACGTTGGTTTGGAAGTTGTCGGCGTCGAGTACCCATCCGCGGTAAGGGATGGTCACGCCGAACTGGTGCTCTTCGTCGCGCTCGCCGGGCAACGGGATGAAACCCAGCTGCTGTCCTTGGACATAATCGATTAGGGCCGGTCCAGACACGGTCTCAATCGGCGGCGCTTGATAGTAGTGTCCGTAGAAGGCGCGGAATGTCCATCGAAGCTTAGGGATGGTGACGGCGGCGCCGAAGCGTGGACCAATAGACGACTCGGAGATGGGTGGCGCGGAACCTGCTGCGAAGTTGCCCTCTGCGAACCACGTCGGACGCATCCCGGCCGACAGCGTCAGCCAGGAAAAGGGTTTGAATTTGTCGTCGATGTAGAAAGCTTCGAGATTGGCGGTTGGGTGCTCACTATCCGCGATTGGTGACGGGACAGGTGGAGGGTAACTGAGCGGATTGAAGACGGCCCCAAAAAACTGGTTATCACTCTGGTAGAAGCTGAGAAATCCGGCCTGTAGATCGTTCTTCTTGTAGTTGACTGCGACGGTGGCCTGCCCGCCAACGTAGGTGGAACCGCGGTTTTCCGTGCTGGCTACGGGATTGTCGTTGGGATTGCTCGCGTAGTCTCCGCTGTTGTAGTGGTAGAAGGGCGAAACCGTGGTCATGAGATGCGAGCTAAACGTATGGACCCAGGTGAATAGGACTCCAGCGTCGGCTTCGTGTTGGCCATCGCGAAGGCCAATGCTGGGGTACTGCGGAGTGTAGTTGTTGGCCGGGATCGATCCGTTTTCGATGTCATTGGGGTAGGGGTCGTAAGGAATCTGAAAATAATCGCGCCGGACCGAGGTCATAAGTCGCAGTTGATTTGCGGGATCCACATTGAAGATAAAAGATCCAAACCCGCCGAAGCCGTTGACCGCATCGTGCACAACTTGGGGAACCGGCGGTTGCAGCCCGAGATTGCTGCGATTGGCGTTGACGCTGGCGTAATACGCGAAACGCTCGGTGTGGCTGCCAAAGCTGAGCGCATCATTTGTCTGATAGAAATTGCCGGCGCTGACGACGAGTTCGGCCTGATTGTTGCGCTCGAATCCGGTGCGGGGCACGACATTGAAGACGCCATAGGTGCGGTCACCGAACTCTGCCCCATAGCTGCCGCGATCGGCCTCGACGTAATCCATGTCTTTGGGGTCGAACTGCGCGCCAAGATTTTGCGCGATGGCCGTGTTGACGATGGGAATGCCGTCGAGCAGCCAGGTGGTCTGGTGTCCGCCGCGCATGTGCAGCATGTCGTGCGTGACGTAGGCTCCGGGAACGTAGTCGGTGATCATGGCCATGCTGTTGGTGCGGTCCGCGCCGGGAGTGCGCTCGATGTCGAGACGGCTGACCAGCGTGGTGGGAGTAAAGCTGTCGGTGGCGACGACTGCGGGCGACCCAGAGACGGTGATTTTTTCATTGGCCGTGGCGACTTGCAATAGAAAGTGGACAACCGGCACGCTCCCTGAAATCACGGTGACATCCTGTGAAACCTGCGCGAAGCCCTCACTGGCGATGCTGACCGAGTATTCCCCGAGCGGCACGGCGTTGAGCTGGAATTCACCGTTGGCATCGGTGTTGACACTCTTCGTCCACTCCGACGATTTCGCTTTGAGCATCACCATGGCGTCTTGAATGGGACGATGCTCCGGGTCGTGTACAACTCCGCGGATGGCGCCGTAAACGTTGGCGAAGGCTGCAGGAGGCATCAACAATAGGACAGCGAATGCCAGCAGCTTGAGGCGAGTCATATTTTATCCTTATCTCTTTGCCGGTTTTTCCCAGGCGGAAAACTTCATGCCACAGGTCTCGGGCAAACTACGAGTGTTCGCTCGCAGCCCGAGGTTCGCACCTCGTAGTAGAGTTGCATTTTTCTGGGTTCAGGAAGAGGACTTAGCGGCGAGGAGGGGCGCGTGTGGAATACTGCCGCGAGACATCGTTGAACAACAGGATCGCGTTGTGTGACGAGCGAGCAGGTTCGACCGCGAGACTTACAAACGAGAACGGACGGCAGGCCGGCTGCGCCCACTCGGAGATGGTCGAGCCGCAACAGCAGTGGTGGTTCGCGCAGCAGTCATCGTTGGCTTGCAACGACGCTCCAGACGATTCGGCCTGCGGCGGATTCGACTGTGCCATCGCATGATGGCACTGCATCCCAGGCGGCATCGACTGCGGAGGCTCCGCATGACCAGGCATGGATTGGTGCATGCAGTGCATCGCTTGCGGCAGGGCACAACAAGGCATCGCCATCGGCCCGAAGATCGGAGCGAGCATGACCGGCAGCAGTACGCTTGCAGCCCAGCGAGAGTTTCCCCACATTTGCGGCAAGCATAGCATGTTTTCAGCCGTCATTACTTGCTCGCCACCAAACACGGCTACGGCATACTGGTTCCTGGGCCCGACAACTGCTTTTCTGCTGTAACATTTCTCCGTGCACGTGCTAGCCGAACGGCTGCTGGGTTCAATTCGGAAACACGATTCGATTCGCGCCGGAGACCGCCTCGCGGTGGCCGTTTCCGGTGGCGCGGATTCCGTGGCCTTGCTTTGCCTGCTGCTGGAGTTGCGGGCGGAATTGGGCATCGTGCTCTCGGTTGCGCACGTCAATCACAAGTTGCGCGGAGATGAGTCGGACGAGGACGAACGGTTTGTCGCAGAACTGGCCCGTCAGCACGGGCTCGAATTCCATGTAAAGGAAGCGCCAGTTGAGGGGAAGAACGGTTCCGGCATAGAAGCCGCCGCGCGCGATTTGCGTTACGGTTTTTTTCGCCAGCTCGCTCGCGAGGGTCGCATCACGAAGATTGCCACGGCCCACACTCTCGACGATCAGGCGGAGACAGTCTTGCTGCGCATTTTTCGCGGTACCGGAATTCGGGGACTTGCGGGCATTCATCCCAAGATCGTATTCGAGGAGCAGGGGCGCGCGTTTGGCGAACTGGTGCGGCCATTGCTGCGCTTTCGCCGCCCCGCATTGCAGGATTTTCTGCGCGAACGGGGCCAGACCTGGCGTGAGGATTCGTCCAATCAAGACCTCGCCTTCCTTCGCAATCGCGTGCGCCAGCGCTTGCTGCCGATCATCGCAGAGGAATTTGCCGAGCCCGCGATCGAACACATCGCCGAACTCGCCGAGATCGCGCGCGCCGAGGAGGACCATTGGGAGCAGTGGTCAGTGGCCGGTGGTCAGTGGCCAGCGAGTTTCCAGGATTTTGCACCCAGTACACGGCGATCCGCTGCCGAGGCTGCGGTACCGCCCTCCGCGGCGGCTGACCGGATTGCGAAAGACATCGGCTTCGTATCAGGGTATCGCTTTAGCGATACCGCAAGTTCCTCGGAATCCGACGCCCCTTTAGGGGCTGCGGTGCAGCCTGAGACGCGGCCCGCTGCGTCTCTACCGTTAAGCCCGTTGCTGGCGCTTCCCCTAGCGGCCCAGCGCCGCCTGGTGCGCGCATGGATGGAATTGAATGCGCCAGATTTGAGTGTCTCCTTCCGCCTGATCGAAGACGCGCTGGAATTGGCCATCGGACCAGCAGGCGGAAAAGTGGAAATGCCGTCCGCATGGCATCTGCGCCGGGGACGACATGAGCTTCTCCTGGAACCGGAAGCCAGCAGCACCAGCAATGGAATCGCGCATTATCAGTACATTTTGCCGGTGCCCGGCGTGGTCGAGGTCCCGGAACTAGGCGCTTCGATCGAAGCCCGCGTTGTAAATGCGTCGGCCGTTCCGGAGAATGACCGCGGTCAGTTGCTGGATGCTGCGCTCATCCCGCAAAAACTTCTGCTCCGCAACTGGCGGGCGGGAGATCGTTTCTGGCCGGCGCATACCGCGGCGCCAAAAAAAGTGAAGGACCTGCTGAGTGACCGGCACGCGACGGGAGCCAAGAAGAAGCTCTGGCCGGTTGCGTTCGCCGAAGGCTGCGGGCTGGTCTGGATGCGCGGGTTTGCCGCCCCCGCAGCCTTTCAGGCGCCCGCCGGGGCTCGGAAAGCGATTTGGATTCGAGAGATTGCGGGCATGATGTAACATTGCCGTTAGCTATCAGCCGTCAGCCGTCAGCGATGTATGATTTTACTGAGAGCTGAGAGCTGAGAGCTGAAAGCTGAAAGCTGAAAGCTGCCACGCCGGAGGCCTCACTTCCGCTATGAATGTTTCACCGAATTCCGGGTTGCGCCAGGTGATCTCGGCCGACCAGATTCAGAAGAGAGTCCGCGAACTGGGACGCCATATTTCCGACGACTATCGCGGCGAAACCGTGGTTGTTCTGGGGATTCTCGAAAACAGCTTCCTCTTCATGGCCGACCTGGTGCGGGCCGTCGACGTCCCCGTCATCTGCGCCTTCATCAAGCCGGCCTACAAGCAGAGCCAGCAAGGCGACGCCGCCGTGTTGGAAATCCTCTTCAGCCACGCCCTCGCGATCGAAGGTAAACACGTGCTGCTCGTCGAGGGATTGGTCCACTCGGGAGTGACCACCGAGTTTCTGATGAACGACCTGCGGGGACGGGGCGCGGCATCGGTGAAGCTCGTCACCCTCCTCGATCGCCAGGCAGCTCGCCGCGTGCCGCTACAGCCCGACTATTTCGGATTTCTGGTGGACGAGGCTTTTCTTTGCGGCTATGGACTAGGCAATCCGGAGCAGACGGGGCGAAACCTGCCATACCTGGCGGTAACGGCGTAAAACGTAAATGGAGTCAGTATGAATAGTGTCGTGAGAACCGTCGCTTTCTGGTTTGCAATTTTGCTGTGCGCATTCCTCTTTTGGCAGGCGGTGAAAACCGTAGGCAATGCCCAGAAGGAAAAAGAAATCACTCTTTCAGAGTTTATGTCGGACGTGGATCAGGGTAATGTCCACGACGTGACGTTCGTCGGCCAAGAAGCGAAGGGGAAGCTCAAGAATGGCACGGCATTCCATACGGTTGTACCGCCGAACTATCCGGATGTGTACAAGAAACTGCGGGAGAAGGGTGTTACGCTCATCATCAAAGACATCAGTAATGACCCCTGGCCGACCTGGATTGCGACGGCAGCCCCGCTGTTCCTGCTGGGCGTCGGCGCGTTCTGGCTTTTCATAATCGCCGCCTTGGGGTTTTGTCTGATCCGCCAGATGCGGAGTCGGCGTTCGGGTGGGGATGGACCGTCGAGTTCCACGCCCTCGCAGGACTCCAGGCCGCACTTCGGCTCGTGACTTCTGTTACTTCCTTCCGTTCCCCCCGTTTTCTTTGGAAAAGGTCTAAAATCGAGGAGCGGTCTTTTCCCCGTCGAATTTCCGGCTCCGGCATCTAATAAGGTCAGATGAAGAAGCGGCAATCTTCTTTGGAATGAACGAGGCTGCACTTAGAGGAGTTTTAGGTGAATTCAACCATCAAGACGGTATTTGTCTGGGCGGCCATACTGGTCTCCGGCCTCCTGCTCTACTCAGCGCTGAGGACCGGCAGCAACGCCCCGAAGGAAAAGGAAATCACTTTTTCCCAGTTTATGTCGGACGTGGACCAGGGCTCGGTCCAGAAGGTCAAGGTCATCGGCCAGGAAATCCGCGGCGAGTTGAAAGATGGATCTACCTTCCACGGCATTATTCCGCCTCCGCTGGGCGATACCGAAATGTACAAGACGCTGCGCCAGAAGGGCGTCGATATCGAGATCAAAGACATCAGCAATGGAACCTGGCCGACTTGGATCGCGACCGCAGCCCCGCTGATTCTGTTCGGCGCGCTCTGGTTCTTCATGATCCGCCAGATGCAAACCGGTGGAAACAAGGCGCTGTCGTTCGGCAAGAGCCGCGCGCGCCTGCTCTCCATGCAGCAGAAGAAGATCACCTTCAAAGATGTGGCCGGCGTGGATGAGGCGAAGGAAGAACTTCGCGAGATCATCGAATTCCTGCGCGAGGCCCAGAAATTCCAGAAACTTGGCGGACGCATTCCCAAAGGCGTACTCCTGGTCGGCCCTCCCGGAACCGGCAAGACTTTGCTTGCGCGCGCCGTTGCGGGCGAAGCCAATGTTCCATTCTTCTCCATTTCCGGCTCCGACTTTGTCGAAATGTTCGTAGGCGTGGGCGCGAGCCGCGTGCGCGACCTGTTCGAACAGGGCAAGAAGAACGCTCCCTGCATCATCTTCATTGACGAAATCGACGCCGTCGGGCGTCATCGCGGCGCCGGCCTCGGCGGCGGACACGATGAGCGTGAGCAGACTTTGAACCAGTTACTCGTCGAAATGGACGGCTTCGAATCGAACGAAGGCGTGATCCTGATGGCGGCGACCAACCGTCCCGATGTGCTCGATCCCGCGCTGCTCCGCCCCGGACGTTTCGACCGTCGCGTAGTTGTCAATCGCCCCGATGTTCGCGGACGCGAAGAAATTCTGCGCGTCCACACCCGCAAGATTCCTCTGGCCGACGATGTGGATTTGTCCGTGCTCGCTCGCGGCACGCCGGGATTCTCCGGCGCCGACCTGGCCAACATGGTGAACGAAGCGGCCTTGGCGGCGGCCCGGCAAAATCGCAAGGCCGTGCTCATGTACGACTTCGAAGTCGCCAAAGACAAAGTGCTGATGGGCGTCGAACGCAAGTCCCTTCTGCTCTCCGATGAAGAGAAGAAGAACACCGCCTACCACGAAGCCGGACACGCGCTGGTCGCGGCCAAACTGCCACACTCCGACCCCGTGCACAAGGTCACCATCATTCCGCGCGGCATGGCGCTCGGTTTGACCATGCAATTGCCGACCGACGATCGCCACAACCTGTACAAGAATTATCTTGAAACGGAGATCGCCATCTTCATGGGTGGCCGGATTGCGGAAGAGCTTTTCCTGAACCAGATGTCAACCGGCGCGGGCAACGACATCGAGCGGGCCACGGAACTGGCGCGCAAAATGGTTTGCGAGTGGGGCATGAGCGACCTGGGGCCGCTGACCTTCGGCAAGAAAGAAGAGCAGATTTTCCTGGGACGCGAAATCGCGCAGCATCGCGATTACAGCGAATCTACGGCCATCCAGATTGATGAAGAAGTGAAAAAGATAGTCAGCATAGGGTACGCGACGGCGAAGAAGATCCTCTCCGAAAATCGCGAAACCCTGGTTCTCATCGCCAAGGCGCTCATCGAACGCGAAGTGCTCGACGCATCCGAGATCAAGATGCTGGTCGATGGCCAAGACCTGCCCCCAATCAAGCCGCTCCCCGCGAAGACCGACGACGGCGTGCAGCAGGTAATCAAGCCCGACCGGGTCCCAGCGAAAACCGGCGAGCGCCCAGCGACAGCGTAGGGGCAGCCGTCAGTCATCAGTTTTCAGCTATCAGTTCTTAAAATGGCGGCCCACTGGCCGCCTTTCTTTTTGGCGTGTCTTCCGTGCGATACTACAACTTCCTGCATGAACGGTCCTGGGGCTTGGTTGGACAGGAGAAACGCATGAAACTTACCTGGATTCACTTCTTCGCATTCGCCATTTTGGTTCCCGCATTTGTTTGGGCACAACAACCCAGCAATGGCTCATCGCCTACGTTGGCGTACGAACATGGCAGCATCACAAACCATGTTTACACGAACGAATGTTTCGGCATTTCGCTCGCCATTCCCGACGGTTCGCTGCTGGGGATGAATATTCAGCTCGTCGGCGCCGACGGAAAACCCAGGCAAATGCCCGGAGGGGAGATTACCCTGCTGAAGATGGACCAACACAAGCAAGGGTCTTTCGGAAACAGGATAGCCCTCACCGCCCACGATGCGAACGGCTCCGTTTTAAGCGTTCAAGATTTTGTTTCCAATGCTGCTCACGGACAAGTCAATCTCGACCCAGAACACAGGGAAATTCTGAGGGATACTTATTCCGTTGATTACGGGGGGAAGCACTTTTCTAGGGCGGACTACAAGCAGTCCCTGCCCAACGGCGGCGCGCTGTACCAGTCTTTCGTCTATACGAAGTTCCGAGGGTACTTCATCGGTGAAACCCTTGTAGCTGAATCGCCAGAGGAGCTGGAGCAAGCCGCGAACTCGCTTCAGCATATCGCTTTCCGGGAAGATGAGCAGAATCGCAATTGCGTGAGGCGAGGGGAGGATAACCCCAGTCCAGGGGGGCAGCCCACCTCGGGACCGCCCCAGCGTGTGAGCCTCCCGCAAGAGGCCTCGAAAGGCTTGCTGATCAAAAAAGTACCGGCGCAATATCCTCCACTTGCGCAACAAGCCCAGATTCAAGGACGGGTCGCTCTGGATGTTGTGATCAACAAAGAAGGGCATGTCCAGGACATCATGCTCATCTCTGGCCATCCGATGCTCGCCCCGGCAGCCATTAATGCGGTCAAGCAGTGGGAATACAAGCCCTATTTGGTCAATGGTCAACCCGTGGAAGTTGAGACGCAGGTCGTTGTGATATTCGATTTGAAGTAGCAATTCAATAGCCGGAGCATCAGATCCTACGATCGGATACCGCCGGACCGATCCTGAGCGAAGCAGAGGGAGGGTAGCCGGCCCTCTGTGCATGCTGGTGCGGCTAGTAATGGTGCAGCTAAAATCAGCTAGATCGCTTCTAATAACTATGTCTATGTTGTCCATGCCCCGCTTCTCCGCCATTCTGCTGCTCTGCGGCTTGGCCGTTGCCCAAACCGCTCCCGCTCCGCCCGCCGTCAACCAGCCTGCCATAAATCTGAACGACTCCGACAGCGCCCGCCACGCGCGCGCGCTTCTCGATCAGACTATCGAGGCCATGGGCGGCCAACCCTACCTCACCTACGTGAACCGCGTTGAGGTAGGCCGCTACTATCCTCTCTATCACGGGCGCACCGCGAGCACCGGCCTTCCCTACCGATACTATGTCGAGTATCCCGACAAGGACCGCTTCGAAATCCTCCGCTTGAAAGACATTCATATCATCCCAGGGGAAATCGACATTGGCGGCGTCAAGTCAACCGTGGTCGATATTGCCCTCATACACAACGGCGACAAGGGATACGAGACGACGTACAAGGGAACGTCGGCGCAGGAGCCGGAGGATTTGCAGAACTTTCTTCGCCGCCGCCAGCATTCGCTCGAATGGGTGTTTCGCAAGTGGATCCGCGATCCGAATGTCGCGCTCTTCTACGACGGTCCGTCGGTCGTCGACGGAAAGGTCACCGAAGGCGTTACCCTCGTCAACAGCCAGGACGACTCGGTGAGCGTTTTCCTCGACCAGGATACCCACTATCCCATCAAGATCAGCTATTCGTGGCGCGATCCGAAAGACAAGCAGAAAAATGTGGAAGATGAGATTTACGACCATTACAAGCTGGTGCAGGGAATCTGGACCGCCCACTCCATTACCCGTTATTTCAACGGAGAAACTTCGCAACAGCGTTTCATCAACAGCGCAAGCTACAACTTGAAGCTGCCCGATTCGATGTTCGAAGCGGCAGTCACCTACGATCCGAAGGTGCCCCTGAAGCGTCACTAAGACTGCATCCCTTGGTAGGGCCACCAGAAAACAAGCAGGGTCTCCCTTGGGTACACCCCAATCATCTACCACTGGCGGAACAACTTAGCGGCTATTGCGGTGGAACGAGCCACGGACTGTGGTCATTTTGCCACAGACGGAATTCGATCCATCGCAGTAAACTGATACACAGCAAAACACTTAGTCCGTCCCCCGTTGATACACGAGCAGACAATTCGTGCCGCCGTGACCTGCAAAGGAGTGGGGCTGCACAGCGGCGCTCCGGTCAACTTGCGCATTCTTCCCGCGCCCGCGGGAACCGGAATCGTCCTTCATCGCACCGACCTCGACGGCTTCGCCATCGAAGCCAGCGGATCGAATGTCGCCCGCGTCAGTTACGCCACCAGCTTAATGAAGAAGGGCGTGCTCATCTCCACCACCGAGCACCTGCTCTCGGCGTTTATCGGCGCCGGCATCGACAACGCCATCGTCGAACTCGACAATCTCGAATTGCCCATTCTCGATGGCAGTGCCCGTCCCTTTGTCGAGATGATTCAAAAGGCCGGGATTCGGCGCCAGCGCAAAGCCCGCACCTATCTACGGATCGTGCGCGAGATCGAGTTGCGCGAAGGCGACAAATTCATTGCCGTCTATCCATCTGACATTTATTCCGTTGCCTATTCCATTAACTTTCCTCATCCCCTCATTGGCAAGCAAAGCTTCTGCGTGCGGCTGACGAATGGCAGTTATCTCAACCAGATTGCCCCGGCGCGGACTTTCGGCTTTCTCCATGAAGCCGAGGCCATGCGCCAGCAGGGACTGATTCGCGGCGCTTCCACCGACAATGCCATCGTGCTGAGCCGCGACGAAGTACTCAACCCGCCCTTGCGCTTCCCCGACGAGTTCGTGCGCCACAAAGTTCTCGACTTGATCGGCGACCTCGCCCTGATCGGCAAACAGATCCTGGGATCGGTGGTCGCCGACCGCGCCGGCCACGCCATGCATACCGCCCTGGTGTCCCGCATTTTGCGCGACAAGTCGTATTGGGAAGAAACTACTCTGGAAGAGGAAACCTCGGCGCCGATGCTCGCGGCTGCGGCGAGTCTTAGCCTGTAGCGGGAAAATCGAAAACTTTTTTAGCGCGGTTCCGCCTTTGCTCTACCACACTCGTGTAGAGACGGGGCTTGCCCCGTCCCCGACGGACGTAATTCAGCTCAGCGGACGATGGAGCAAGCTCGAAGCTCGCGGCTCGTAGCATTCTACGCAGATGCATTTCACTTAGGAGAGCTCCACGTAGCCTTGCAGTTGTTCTGGCATTTCGCTGCGCAGTCGGTCGGTCAGCCACTTGTCGAGCTGATACTGCGCGCTCTGCGGAACCTCGAAGAAGCGGATGCCGGCGTGGCCCGTCCCGTCCGCCCAAGCGACTCGGCCTTTCAGTTCGAGAGAAATGTTGGCCATGGGAAGCGTGAAGCGGAATTGCGCTTGCGCATCCTTGGCCAGCTTGCCGACCACGCGGATGGCCATTCCTCCCTCGCTCAGGTTGGTCGCCGTGGCCGTCATTTCGCAGTTGGGAGGCAGCCCGATTCGCAAAGGCATTTCCACCGGATGGCGGTAATACCGCCGCCGTTCCCGCACCATGAAATTGAGGGCCGCATTAAAGCAGCGCGAGGCGTGCAGCGGCGCGAGCGGCTTCTGCAGCACGAAATTCGCGCCCGACTGGAATGCCCCTTGCGTGGTCGTGATTCCATTCACCACCGCAAACGATACAGACAGCGCATTGCTTTGCGTCTGGCGGAGTATCTTCAGAAGTTCAAAGCCGTTCTTCAGATCGTCGCAGTCAATGATGACTGCGTCGAACTTGTGCTTCACCAGCAGATCGTTGCCCGATTGAAATTCTGGGCAAACCTGGACATCGACCGAAACCTTCGCCAGCGCTGGCCGCACCACCTCGAGCAGAGCGGCGTCCTGGCTGATCACAAGCGAGTCCAGATTCATGCCATTGCCATAGTAGCGGCCCCGGAAAAGTTAACAAAGTGACGTAGGTACCGGGTGCCGACGTTCCTCGGTCACTGTGGAAAATCTACAGCGTCGTTTGCCGCAGTTCGTTGTCCCGGTCGATTACAACTCACGCGCGCGGCCCTGCGGAGAGCAGCGAACCAAGAATAATCACATTCCCGCCAGATTTCTCTGGCTTCTCGCGCCGTTCCCCGCGACACTGACTCCATGCCTGAAACCGCTTATCTGTCGTTGGGATCGAACCTGGGAGATCGCGCGGCCAACCTGCGCGAGGCGGTCAAACAATTGGAAGCGGCAGGACGGCTGCTGGCGCTTTCCGCATTGTACGAAACCCAGCCGGTGGACGTTCCCGACCAGCCCTGGTTTCTAAACTGCGTGGCGGCAATCGAAACCGAGAAGACGCCGGGAGAATTGCTCAAGCTTGCATTGCAGGTGGAAGCAACCATGGGACGCCTCCGCATGCGCGAGAAAGGCCCGCGCAAGATTGATATCGACGTGGTGCTGTTCGGGGACCGCATCGTCGATGAGCCCGACCTGAAGATTCCCCATCCCGCCATGCATCAGCGCAGGTTTGTTCTGGAACCGCTGGCCGAGATCGCTCCCCAGGCGTCCCATCCCGCACTAGGGAAAACGGCGCGCGAACTTCTGGCCGCGCTGCCCGCCGGCCAGAGGGTCCGGCGCCTCTGAACCCGGACCCGATCGCGACCTCACGATGGCAAACGCTTTCCCCTGTGAACCCCTGTGACCTCTGTGGTAGTGACTTTCTTCAACCACAGAGGTCACAGGGGAAAGTCCTACGGAATCACGATCCGGCTGCCGCCATCCTCTGCCCCGGCGAGGGCCGAGTTTTGTTCGGGGAATTGCGCCAAAAGAAAGTCGACGAACGCCCGCGATTTCGGCCTGCCCGACGTGCGCCCCAACCCCATGCGCAACAAAAATACCAGCGCCTTCAGCAAGTCTGAATCCCGAAGTCGCATGTGCCCCGGTATTTCGCCGATGTGTTTCTGCTCGGCCTCGCGAAACTCCCGAATCATGGTCTCGACTTCGCGTGCGATCTCCTGATGCGCCACGTTAGCGGTCGGCGGCTCATAGATGAGGCTGGAGTTCGCCAGCGTTTGATACTTTTTGGCGAGCGATCCGAGGGCCGCGATCAGGTCGCGGTCCGTCAGCGACCGATCCCCGAGCGATCGATCCCCGAGTAAACGACTGGCGCGACTGCTCTTCGCCAGCGCAAAACTGAGTCCCACAATCAGTTCCTCGCGTTCGTAGAGAAACTGCTCGTTAATCTCAACCTCGGGGATCTCAATCTCGGCAGGTAGAGTCTGCCGACCCTGGTTGCCCGAGTGCTCGCGCGCCTGCTGTCGTGACTGTTGTCGTGACTGTAAAAGATAAGGACATTCGCTGGGGCAGTCTATCGTCACCTCGCGCTGCTCGCCGCAGCACTGCGGACAGATTTTCCCGTGCAGAGCCGGGCAAAATCGCTTTTCTCTTCGCTCTGCACAAATCGCGCAACTCAAGTGCCGTTCCTCAGATTTTATTATTTCATGGAACCGGGAAGTCCCACCGCCGAGCCGCCGAGATCGCGGAGAAAGAAATTCTTGATGAGCCTTCTAGATCGGAACGGCCGCGATGCAGTTTGGGGCGGGCGCGATAAAATTCGAAACAGCTTTTCTCCGCGATCTCGCCGTCTCGGCGGTGAACCTGTTTCTCGCCATCCACGCCGAATTGCACCGTTTCCGATGCAAATTCATCCGGCCAGACACGATAAGCGCCCCCTAATCGTTGCTATAACCGATTTCTATTTGTCTGCTTGCCTCTGACACGATAGCCTATTCAGTCACCCCACTATCCAATTTGATTCACGGGCTGCGCCCGAACAAGGAGAAGCATGTCAACTGAACTGCGAAACTTTCTAGCCATTCCCTACGACGAACTGGAAGAGATGAATCTCAAGGCCAAGAAGCAGCGCCTGGACCGCGTCGACCCTAAAAAAATCCAGGAGGAGCGGCTGAAGTATCTGACCGACGAGGCGCGCATCAAGGCCGTGACCGTAATGTTCAGCGACCTCGAAGGCCGGCTGCACATGCTCGATTACGACAAGAAGTTCCTGCTCAAGAACTACGAAAACCTGACCTTTGACGGCTCCTCGATTCGCGGCTTTACCGCGCAGCGCGAAAGCGACTTGCGCCTGGGCATCGATTGGCCCGCTTTTTATTGGGGCCCGGCCGATGTGTTCGGCCCCGGCAAGGTGCTGGTATTCGGCGAAGTCATTGACAAGGGCGGAGAGCCCTACGTCGGCGACATGCGCGGCGTCCTCAAGACTTTCGCGGACGGCATGCACAAGAAGCACGGCTACACGTTGAACGCCGCCAATGAAATCGAAGGCTTCCTGTTCGCCGGACCCGATGCCGAGCGCCGCTACCACGAGACCGGCAAATTCGATTACGTCAATACGGGCGGCTATTATCACTCGTTGCCCGGCGATCCACTGCGCACCTTTATCGATACCACCGCCGAAGTCCAGCGCGCCATGGGCTTCCAGAACGAGAAGGACCATCCCGAAGTCGCGCCCTCGCAGTTTGAAATCAACTACAACTACGCCGAAACCGTGGCCGCCGCCGACCATATTCAGCTCTATAAGCTGATCTGCCGCCAGGTCGCGCGCAACATGGGCTTGACCGCCTCGTTCATGCCCAAGCCGGTGGTGGGCGTCAACGGCAGCGGCATGCACACCAACGTCTCCGTCAGCCAGGAAGGCAAGAACCTTTTCTGGGATCCCAAGGGCGCAGAGATGCTCAGCAAGCTTGGATATCAGTTCCTCGACCGCATCCTCACCCACGGGCTCGACCTCTGCCTGGTGTTCAACTCCAGCGTCAACGCCTACCGCCGCCTCGA
>Ga0181530_10001340_pt1 | contig 31170 bp, 34 predicted proteins | sample PEATcosm2014_Bin_42_FD_119769 | JGI IMG/M metagenome (GOLD analysis project Ga0181530, IMG submission 119769) | Peatland microbial communities from MTU Mesocosm Facility, Houghton, MI, USA - PEATcosm2014_Bin10_60_metaG | ecosystem: Environmental > Terrestrial > Soil > Wetlands > Peat | place...
AACGACTAGACATAAAGCAGTGTGGCAGCGGCGTCCCGCCGCTGTGGCTCTGCCGGGCGGGCAAGCAGCGGCGAGACGCCGCTGCCACTTTTCATGTCTAGCTATTTCAGGGACACTACACTAGATGCGACCCCGAATCGCGTTTTGACGAAGCCGTCGGCGAGACGCCGACGGCGGCGGTCGAGACGGCCGGGCTCCCGAAGACGTCGCTAATGATTGGGGCGAATTTCCTTTGTGTGCATTTTGCCATTGACAACCACGGCATATTAGCTAAATTGGCTTGAGTGGATAGGCCAGTCAACTTTAAGGTTAAAATATGAGCCGGCAGACAATCTATTATTTTGACAATAACGCCACCACCCGCGCGGCCCCGGAAGTCGTGGACGCCATGCTGCCCTTCCTGCGGGACCATTACGGCAACCCTTCCAGCATTTACAAATTCGGCAGCCAGACCGCATACGAAATCAAGATGGCCCGCGCCAAAGTCGCCGCCCTCCTCAATGCCGAGCCGGAGGAGATCGTCTTCACCAGTTGCGGCACGGAAAGCAACAACGCCGCCCTGCACAGCGCGCTGGCCACCCAGCCCGGCAAACGCCACATCCTCACCACCGCTGTGGAACATTCCGCCATCAACAACCATTGCGCCTTTCTCAAAAAGCAGGGGTGCGAGGTGACTTTTCTCCCGGTGGACGCCGGCGGCGCGCTGGATTTGAATATGCTTGACAAATCCATCCGCCCCGACACCGCCCTGGTGTCCGTGATGTGGGCGAACAACGAAACCGGCGTCGTCTTTCCCATCGCGGAAATCGCCGCCATCTGCCACAGCAAAAAGACGCTCTTCCATACCGACGCCACCCAGGCGCCGGGCAAGCTGGAAATGGATGTCAAGGCGCTGGACGCGGATTTGCTCACGCTCTCCGCCCACAAACTGCATGGCCCCAAGGGGATCGGTTCGCTCTACGTCAAGCGCCGGACGAAATTCCAGCCGTATCTGCTCGGCGGCCATCAGGAACACGGCCGGCGCGCCGGCACCGAGAACGTCGCTTCCATCGTCGCCTTCGGCCGCGCCGCCGAGCTGGCCCTGGACCGTTTTGACCTCGAGAACACCCGCGTCCGCGCCCTCCGCGACCGGATGGAGGACGCGATACTGGCGGGCATTCCGAACACCGTCCGCAACGGCGCCAGGGAACCGCGCCTGCCCAACACCAGCAACATCGCCTTCGATTACGTGGAAGCCGAGGCGATCCTGTTGTTGCTGGACCAGATAGGCGTGTGCGCGTCCAGCGGCTCGGCCTGCACCACCGGCTCGCTGGAACCCTCCCATGTGCTGACCGCGATGGGCGTCAGCCCCGCCCGCGCGCGCGGCTGCATCCGTTTCAGCCTGGGAATTTACAACACAGAGGGGGAAGTGGATTACCTCCTGAAGCACCTTCCGCGGATCATCAAAAAGCTGCGCGAGATTTCGCCCGCGGGCGCGAAGAAGGGCGCATGACAAAATTCTTCGCCATCTTGGCAGGGCAGAGCTGCCGCTCTGCCCTGAATTCTTGGGCGGCTCCCGATTCGGAATCGGGACGCCCTGCCAATGACATGAAGAATTTTGTCCTGCACCCCGCCACGGCCCGGCGCGAAGAAAAAAGTTGACTTTAGAAACCGCGTCTATATATAAAGTGGCCTATGTTTGATCGTTGGTATGCGAATGTTCTGCGGGAGAAGTTGACGCGCCCCTATGTCCACTTGGTCTTCGGGGCGCGGCAGACGGGAAAGTCCACTCTCCTCCGGGCGTTGTTGCCGGCGGACACGATGATGGTTGACTTGGCGGATCCCCAGGAGCGGACGCGGCACTTGGCCAATCCCGGAGCCTTCGCGGATGAATGCCGGAGCCTGCCCGCCGGCAAGAAGGGACAGTTTGTTTTCGTGGATGAGGCGCAGTCGGCGCCTTCGATTTTCGATGCGGTTCAACACCTGTATGACGGCAACAAGACGCGCTGGCGGTTTGTGTTGTGCGGCAGTTCGGCGCGAAAACTTCGGCGCATCGGGGCGAACCTGCTGCCCGGCCGAAGCTTCTACCATCGGCTTCTCCCCCTGACGCTGGCGGAGCACCCGGCGGACCGGCCGCCGATTTCCCACGCGGTCTCACCATTGCCGTTTCCGTGGCACAAAGGCCAAAAGCAGGAAAGACCGTTTGCGGCATCGGACTTGTTGACACGGCTCGCCTTTGGGGAACTGCCGGGCGTGGTGGCCGCCCCGGAATCCGACCGGGCCGAACTGTTGAGGGCCTTTGCCTTCGTGCATCTCGAGGAGGAAATCCGCCGCGAGGCGCTGGTGAAGGACTGGGGGGCGTTCGTGCGTTTCCTGCAACTGGCTGCGGCGGAATCGGGGCAGATCGTCAACTTCGCGGGCATTGCGCAGGAGAGCGGCGTATCACAGCCCACCGTCAAGAGCCATTACCAGTTGCTGGAGGACATGTTCATTGGCTTCCGCATTGAGGGATTCTCCCGCAGTCCGAGGAAAGCCCTGCTCTCCACGCCGAAATTCCTGTTCTTCGACCTGGGCGTGCGCCACGCGGCGGCGGGGTTGATGGCAACAACCGACATAGTGAAGGTAAATGCGGGCGGCTTTTTCGAGCAATGGGTCGGCATTGAATTGTGGAAGCGCCTCCAATACCTCGGCGAGGGCAAGTTGTGCCATCTGCGCACCAAGGACGGGGCGGAGGTGGACTTCATCATTGACCGGGGAGGCGTCCTTACCCCCATCGAGGTGAAGTGGACCGAGAACCCGACTGTCCACGACGCGCGGCATTTGCTGGCCTTTCTGGGTGATCACCCGAAGCAGGCAAAGCAAGGCTACATCGTGTGCCGGTGTTCGCGCCCGGCACAACTCCACGAAAAGATCACGGCCCTGCCGTGGTTCTGCCTATGACGTTCCTCAACGCCAATTAGACGCGGCAAGAGGTCACCCTGTAAGTGCGATATTTGGCTCCTCCCACTCCGATACTGGTGCAAAAAAGCTCGGAGGCAAACACGGAAACACGCACAAACTTGGTGAGGCTTTTGACACTATTTCACGTTTAGACGCTCGCTTTGAGAATCCAATTTGGCAGCTATGTCGAAATCGGATTTGGCTCCTGCCTCGTCATTTAGGAAATGCCTCGCTATTCCACGAGAGCGATAATTCCTCGCATCACCTGGATTCAATTCAATAGCCGTGTTTAAGTCTTCGATCGCCGCAGGGAAGTTGCCAAGCGCTATTTTTGAAAAACCACGAGCGGTGAAGGCGTCGGAATCCTTTCCGCGCTTCAAAATAATTTTGTCGTAGTCGTCAACAGCTCCACGAGCATCATTTAATGCTAATTTAGTCACGCCGCGGATGCGGTATGCTTCTAGGTTTTGGGGATCAAGTTCGATGCATTGATCGAAATCCCGTAAAGCTGAGGTTGGATCATTCAGTCTCAATTGGACAAAGCCGCGGGACTGATAATATTCTGGTTCATCGGGATCTAGTTTAATGGCCGCAGTAAAATCATCAAAAGCTCCAGGCCAATCACCAGAGTTCACCTTGGCAATCGCTCGGTGATAATAGTATTGTCCCCGGTTTGGGCTTAACTCAATTGCCATGGTATAATCTGAAATTGCACCGCTTAGATCCAGCAAATTCACTTTGGTCGTGCCGCGATTGTCATAAGCCTCGACCGATTGGGGATTCAACCTGATCGCCTGGTCATAGTCAGACTTTGCCGCCGTGAAATCATTTAGGCGTGATTTGGCAGCCGCGCGGTTCATAAATACGTCAGCGTTTTGGGGATTCAATTCGACCGCTCTGTCCAAATCTCGAATGGCTCCCGAGAAGTCGTTCATGATAAGTTTTGAAGTTCCGAGAATCTGATGGATGCCGATATTCTGCGTATTTAAAGTTACCGCCCGTTCCAAATCATCATTCGCACTGGCGTAGTCGTGCAACAAGTACTTTACAGTGCCGCGGCCTCCGTAGGCTTCAGGATCACGGGGATCGATTTGAATGGCCTTGGAAAAATCGGCGTTTGCTGCAACGTAATTGGTCATGCTCAATTCAGTATTTCCTCGCAGCACGTAGGCTTTCCCATTTGTCGGCTGCAATCGAATGGCGATATTGAGGTCATCTATTGCCGGTGCGCATTCCCCCCGTTCCGATTTGGTTATCGCGCGAAACAGGTACGCCTCAGCGAAGTTCGTATCCAGAGCAATAGCTTCATTCAGGTCTCCTAAACCTCCCCGGTCATTCCCACTTGCGCACTTCGCTGCACCTCGGAGAGCATATGCCTCCTTTAAAAGCGGATTTAATGCGATTGCGTTAGATGCGTCAGATATTGCTGCGACATGATCCTGGAGAGCGAACTTGGCAGCTCCTCGGTTAACATATGAATCGGCTAGCTTAGGATTCAATTGAATTGCCTTGTCGCAGTCAGCGATTGCTCCCAGATCGTCATTCAAATTATATTTCGCGTTGGCACGATTCTGATACGCCTCAAATGATTGAGGATCTTGTTCAAGTGCTTTGTTATAGTCTTCAATGGCCGCCAGATTATCGTTCAGCCTCATTTCGGCAAGGCCGCGACAAATAAAGACGCCCTTTAGTATTGGTCTCATTTGAATGGCCTTGGTGAAATCCTCTTTTGCCTTTGCGTTCATATTCATTGCAATATAAGCATTACCCCGATTGAAGTAAACCTGGCCGAGAACTTGGTGTAAGGCGAGCGCTTTGTTGTCGTCATCCACTGAGCCGGAGAAGTCTTTGTGATCAAAGCGTGCTTTTGCCCGAAGAGAATATGCAATCGCACTTTTTGAATCCAATCTAATGGCCTTGTCAAGGAGGGCCAACCCAGCCGTGTAATCGAGGGTGTTGGTTGTACTACATCTGATCATTCCTAGAATAGCATAGGCGTCTCCCCTTTTGGGCGCAATTGCAATGGCTGAATTGGCATAGGCCGTTGCTCGATCGTTGTCTCCCCTCGTGACAGCTACGCCCGCCAAATTGCAATATGCGCGATATGCCGTCGTTTTAAACCCAGTGGCTTCATTCAACTTTGCAATTGCTTCATCATAGCTTTTTTGTTCGGAAAGAATAGCGCCCCATAAGATTAGCGCCCAAGCCTCATGTTCGTTGTTGTGGTCATCTGAGATTTGTTGAAGTATCTGCTCTGCGGCGTCGGTTTCGCCCTGCTCGTAGAGATGGCACGCCAGATCATAAGGATGCGTCCTCTTAAGGATGTTCGTGGCTGCACTGTCCAAAAGCTGGTTCAGGTTAACCAATGTTCCCTCCATTTTGGGCACATTATCGTTCGGAGCTTGAATCTGCACGATCATTGCCAGCTGATTAGTGGGTCCGAAGACTGCCCCCGTGATGCGCGTGGGGCCATGGCCGTAAAGCTCAGTAAGGTAGGCGAATATCGAATGGAGCGAAACTTGTGTTTCTGGGACATCGATGTCAGGCCGTGATTCGTCATCCGTTCGAGTGAATACTCCGGGATCAACGCCAGTCTGAGTAGTATTGATGATTGTTTCGCATTTATCAACCAGCAGATTGGCCATGACCCGTGGCGAGTAACCGAGGTTCTCTAAATCTGGGGGGACTGCGAATGGCTCTATCAAGATGGTTTGAATTTGAAACTGTTTGTAAAGTTGTATGGCTGTGGGTATGGCTATCCCCCAAAAGATGAGGAACGTAAATAAGCGAAAGAGTTTTGCGTTCCATTCAATGAAACGCCCCGACTTGGACGGTTTTTCCTTTTTAGGGGATATCTCTTTAATTGCCTCAACCAGCGGTCGTAGGGATTCCTTCAACGATTCCGGTTGGCCTTGGCCTGTCCGTACGTCGGGCTGTTGCTCATCGTTCATATCAGCAAACGGTTCACGCCCCCTATAAGAGAACAGGGGTTCACTTCCGTGTAATCGCATTATTTTCGTTTGATTCGCGCAAAAGGCGCGGAAAGGTCAGTTAATTGTATTGTCATATTTGCAAAGCGGACAAGCCCGGAAATGAATATGGACATGTCCGCCATGCGGATACACCCGTTCAAAAGCGTTTCTTGGACAAGCCCGGCCGGACCCAAATCCGGCTGGGTTTGCTCTTTCTGGCCGATGCCTTTTCTTCCGCCCATATTCTTTGTGCCTTTGTTTGTTTTCTGGTGACGGCGCAAATCATACGCTTTCCCCGCCGCCCGGCAAGTGGAAAATGCGCGCCCGCATGGTTCCCCATCGGCGCATCTTGATACAACCACCATTGGCAAGGTTTTTGGGAGCACACGTCCCGATTCGGAATCGGGATGTCGGCAGCGACGCCCTGGTCGCTGACATCGGGCAGTGGGTTCCGCGAGGGCGCGGAACCCTGCACGCGAGGGCGCGCGCTCTCCCCGGGAAATCGTGTTGCGGCTCCGCTGGAGCGTCGCCCTGCCTGGGAGGGGCGGAGGGCCTGAATGGCGGCGGTCGCAGACCGCCGCTACAGGGTATTTCATCGGCGCAGAGCGCCGAAGCCTCTGACCTCTGACCTCTGACTTCTGCAAATCACGGCTTGACAAAAATTAGAGTCTATGATTAAATAGTCAGGATGAGGCACGAAGGCATAGAGAGGGAGCGCGACAGGCGGCATTGCGGATTGCCCCGATGCACCGGGACGGATTGGGGATCGGCGGGAGCAGTCAGCGAGGCTGGAGTCAGTGAGCTGGTGAGTTCTGAATCTCCACTCGCTGATTCACTGATTCCCTCATTCACAACTGCCTTTCCGCATTGCGGATTGCGGAATGGGGATAGCCGCGAAAAGGCGCAGGAGGCTCAAGAAGGGAAACCCCTCTCGCCGGCTCTCTCCCCGCTCCGCAGGAGGAGAGGGGAGAATTTGCATTGCAACCCGTCGGAATCGCGCATTTCCGAGCGGATTTTACCACGGATGGACGCGGATGTACGCGGATGGCAAGACGCTTTTTATCCGTGTTTATCAGCGTCCATCTGTGGTTCAATTTTCGGTTGCGGCTGGCCGCGCCGGGCTTTTTGCGCCTTTTGGCGGGAATTGAGCGCAAGTGCCTTTCCATGAACAACTTACAACTAAAATCGAGTTTTGGCGGTCAAGGCCGATCAAGGCTAATCAAGGCTAATCGTGTTATTTTTTTATGGTGCGACGCCCCAAAAAGAACCCAATGGAGTGCTGGAGTGTTGGAGTAATCCCGATTCGGAATCGGGATCACTCCACCGCTCCATCACTTCACCCGCCAGTCCGGGTGGATTAAGGCTGATTAAGGTTAATTAAGGTTAATTAAGGCTAATTAAGGTTAATTAAGGTTAATTAAGGCTAATTAAGGTTAATTAAGGTTAATTAAGGTTAATGAAGCTTGAAAAAGACCGCCGGGACTCGCAGGCTGCCATCGCCGAAAACGGCACGGAGCCGGTGATCCCATGGGAACAGGCCACGGCAGAATTGAATATGGCGTGACCGGACCGGAATGCTTGCCCTGCGCCGTTTTATGAAGCAAAATACCCAGATGAAGAAAGAGTTCGTGTTTGAAATCAAAGTATGAAATCGAAACCTAATGTCGCTGTCGTCGGCGCCACCGGCGCGGTCGGACTCGAAATGATCAAGACGCTGGAGAAGCGCAATTTTCCGGTCGGGCAACTGACGTTGCTCGCCTCGGCGCGCTCCGCCGGGAAAACGCTGCCGTTTCGCGGACGGCAGATTGCGGTCAAGGAATTGACGAAGGATTCTTTCGCGGGGGTGGACCTCGCGCTGTTCAGCGCGGGCGGCGCCATTTCCAAGGAGTTCGCCCCCATCGCCGTCAAAGCCGGTTGCGTGGTGATTGATAATTCCAACGCGTTCCGGATGGATGAAGGCGTGCCGCTGGTCATTCCCGAAATCAATGCCGGCGATTTGAAGAACCACCGCGGCATCATCGCCAATCCCAATTGCACCACGGCGATAACTCTGATGGCGCTTTATCCGCTGCATCAGGCCTTCGGCGTCACCCGCATTTTTGCCTCCAGCTACCAGGCGGTTTCCGGCACGGGCGCCAAAGCGATTGAGGAACTCAAACGGCAGGTCGAGCAGGTGGTCGCCGGCCAGCCGGTGACGCGCGAAGTGTATCCGCATCAAATCGCGTTCAATGTCCTGCCGCAGGTGGACGTTTTTCTGCCCAGCGGTTACACCAAGGAAGAGGCCAAGATGGAAAACGAAGGGCGCAAGATCATGCATCATCCCGCCTTCCGCGCCAGTGTGACCTGCGTGCGCGTGCCCGTCTATCGCGCCCATTCCGTCGCCGTCAGCGCCGAATTTGAAAGGCCGGTGAGCCTGGCTGCGGCCCGCGCCGCGCTGCTGAAGGCCCCCGGCCTGGACGTTGTGGATGATCCCGCCAAGAAGGAATATCCGCTGCCGCTGGCGGCCGCGGAGAAATACAATTGCCAAGTCGGCCGGCTGCGGCTGGACTGTGCGCTTGACAACGGCCTTTGTTTTTGGGTGGCGGGCGATCAGCTCCTCAAGGGTGCCGCCTTGAACGCCGTCCAGATCGCCGAGGAACTTCTGAAATGACCCCTCATGGCGCGGCCTTGACGTAGGCGCTGGAGACCGGGATGTGCGCGGCGTTGGCGGCCTGCACCACCTTGACCACCCGGCCCCAAGCCGCGTCGGTGTCGGCCCGGATGGCCAGCGTGGTTTGCGGATTGGCCCGGACGGCCGCGGCCAGTCTTTGCTGGAGGCTGTCCAGCGTTACCGGATCGGTCTTCAAGTAGAGCGGCCCATCCTTGGGAATCGTCACGACCAGCGCGTTCTCCGTGGCGCCGGTTCTGGGCTGCGAGGAGCTGGGCAGCGTCAACTGGACCGCAGGCTGTTGTTTGAAGGTTGTCGTCACCATCAGGAAAATGAGGACGACCAGCAGCACGTCAATCAGCGAAATGATGATGACCGTCGGGGTCTGGCGGCGTTTGTGCAGGTTGAACTGCATGGCTTTTAGCGGCCGCCCCCGGCCATCGCCTCCGTTGATTCCAGGTCCTCCTCGCGGTGATATTGGCTGATGAGAAACCGTTCGCAAAGCGCGGCCATCTCCACCGAGAAGCCTTCGACCTTCTTGTTGTAGTAGCTCCAGGCGGCCAGCGACGGGATGGCCGCCAGCAGGCCGAAGAGGGTCGCGTTCAAGGCCAGCGCGATGCCGTTGGACAGGGTGCTGCTATCGTTGAGACCGGACGCGCCAAGCCGGTTGAACAGCTCGATCAAGCCGTAAATCGTTCCGAACAGGCCCATCAATGGAGCGACGCCGACGACAATTTCCAGGATCACCAGGCGGCGCTCCATCATCGCCACCTCCTGGCGGGCGGCCGTTTCCAGGGTGCTGACATTCTCCCCCTTGGGCCAGTTGCGGCGCTGGCCGGCCTGCAACAGCAGACGGCTCAACGGCGACGGATTCTGTTCGCAAATCCTCTGCAATGCCGGCCAGTCCGGCGCGGCGCGGCAGCCGTCCAGCGCGATCTCCACCACGGGCGGAATGATCCGGTCCTGGCGCAAGGCCAGGCCCCGTTCGATGATGATGGTCAATCCGACAACAGATGTCAGCAGCAGCACGCCAATGATGATGTTTTCCATGTTTAAGCCGGCTTTAGTTTAACCGGTCAGTACGAATAGTAAAAAGTAAATCGAATCGGGCGCGGGTCCTTGACCACCGCGATCATTTCCGCCGGCCACGGTTTGTAAAGGGCCGGGTCCAGCACCGCCTGCTGGCAGATGAACGTCAGCAAATAATTCACATCGCTGTACTGCTCTTTCATGTCGCTGACCCGTCCGTCTTTGTGCAGGTTGAATTCCAGCACCACTTTTCCCGTCACATCGTCCTGGCGGTTCCTCAGCAACGCATCCCAGCGCGCCTGCACCGCGTCAATAAAATCACGGTCGTAATCGCCATACACCGTCCGCACGGCGTCCACCGATGAATCGCTGGCCAGATGGTTGACACCGCCCGGCTGCCGCATTTTCGGGCCGGGCGCACCCTGCAGGGCGCGGACTTGATCCAGGGTGCGGGGGCGCTCATGTGCCGGCTCGGGGGCGGCGCCGGTGCCGTTCTCCGATGCGGAGGTTCCCGTTGTCGTCTGTGTCTTCGGGGCCGGCTTGGCATCGGCCAGTTGGCCGGCGGTTTCCGCCGGCTTGGGGAGCGGTTTGCCGTCGCCGGTTCCTGTTTCCGCTGGAACGGTTTTTGCCGTTTCCGGTTTCTTGTCTTCGCGCGGCGCGGGCTGCAAAGGAGGCTGCGAGGCGGGCGGCGGCTCAACCGCCCGCGGCGCGGGGGCGACGGTCTTCATCACCTTGTCCTGCTCGCCGGATATTTGGGGCTTTTCGGACGGGACTTTGATTTCCGGGTTGGCGGCGACGGTGTTCTTCGTGCTGTAATACTGGGGATTGGCAGGCGGCTCGGCGACGGCCAGGGCGGGGTCCACTTCCACATAGACCTTGAGCACGGGCGGCGGCTGCGGAAGTTGCGCGGCGGGAAGCCTTCGGGCAAGAAGCGAATTGGGCGACGGATTATGCGGCGTGAGCGCGAGCCAGGCGGGCAAGGCCAGCGGCTTCCACGGGATGTGAGCACGGCCCCATTTCCATCCGCCGAAGGCGGCCAGATGGATGGCCAAAGACAACACCACCGCCTTGAGCAATAACTGCTCGGCGGATTTAGCGGCTCTAAATAGCGCAATCGTCATCCTCTATGAATCTTCCCACATTGTGGAAAAATCGCAATACTTTACCCTGGCTTTTCAGGGAGCCGCTTCTCCAACTCATGGACGCGGCGGATCAGGGCGGGAAGCTGGTGGAGGGCGATGATTTGGCGCTTGGCCTCGCGGTCCGGTTGCGCCGGGGCGCCCAGCCACTTGCCGCCGTCCGGGATGTCGTGCATGACGCCGGATTGCGCCGCCACAGTGACTTTGTCGCCGATCTTCAGATGGCCGGCGATGCCCACTTGTCCCGCCAGGGTGGTATGGTTGCCAATCTGCGTGCTGCCGGCAACGCCCACCTGCGCGACCACCAGGCAATTCTCCCCAACGGTGACGTTGTGGGCGATCTGCACCAGATTGTCTATTTTGGTGCCGCGGCCAATGACCGTCGGCCCGAGCGCGCCCCGGTCAATCGTCACGTTGGCCCCGATTTCCACGTCGTCGTGGATGATGACCAGCCCGACTTGCGGGATTTTGCGATGGATGCCCGCGTCAAACACATAGCCGAATCCATCCGCGCCGATCACCGCCCCGGCGTGAATCCGGACGCGCCGGCCGATCCGGGTGAGAGGATAAAGCATGACTCCGGGAAACAGGTTCGTCTCCGCGCCGATAACGCAATGGCCGCCCAGGTGGTTGCCGCCCTGCAGAACGGCGCGCGCCCCGATTTGAACCTCTTCGCCAATGTGGCAAAACGGGCCGACATGCGCCGTCGGGTCAATTTGCGCGGAAGGCGCGACGACCGCGGACGGGTGGACGCCGGCCGGAAATTGCTTTTCCGGGAAGAACAAGGGCAGCACGCGGGCAAAGGCGATCCGGGCGTTGGGGACGCGAAGCAGGACTTTGCGGGCCGAGGTGAAGGGGCCGTCCACCAGGATGGCGGCGGCGGCGCTTTGTTCGGCTTTGGCGAAAAAGACCTCGTTCTCGGCAAAGGTCAGATCGCCGGCCTTGGCGGCCACCGCGGGCGCGAAACCGGTCAGGACGACGGAGCCATCGCCGATGACTTCTCCCTGGAGTTCCAGCGCAAGTTGGGCGGCGGTGAACATTAACGGAATGGGCATCTTCACAGACCGCGTTTGTTGACAATCTTGTTCCCGGCGCCGAGCACCAGGACGCGCGGACGCCATATTTCGGCTTCCGCCGCCTCCATCCAGGCAAAACTCATGATGGTGAGGAGGTCGCCGGCCTTGCCCAAATGGCACGTCGCGCCGTTGAGGATGATCTCCCCCGCCTCGCCGGGAATGGCGTAAGTCTCAAAGCGGTGCCCGTTGGCCAGGTTGCTGGCCAGGATCTTCTCGTAGGGCAGCAGCCCGGCTTTCTTCATCAGCGCGCGGTCAATGGTCAGGCTCCCCTCGTACTCGATGTCGCCCCCCGTAATTTGAGCGCGATGAATTTTCGATTTTAATAATTGAACCTGCATAGACTTTACAATATAAAGGGAACGCTGGCCGGAGTTCAACACCAAGTTGCGGCCGGCTTCAGACGCCGATATTATTTTGATCAAACAACCTGCACAATTGACCTCCTCCATTTATGCCAAACAAACCTCTTAACGTCGGATTGGTGGGCGGCGGACGCGGCGCGTTCATTGTCCATCCGCATCAAAAGGCAATTCACTTTGACGGCACCCGCCGGGTGGTCGCGGGCGCGCTCTTTCCCGATCCCAAGATCGCGCTGGAAGAAGCCGCCAACTGGCCTTACCCCATCAAGGGCTACGGCTCCTACGACGAGATGATCGCCGCCAACCGGACGCTGCCCGAAGATGAAAAGCTGGACTACATCCTCATCGTCACGCCCAACTTTGTCCACTACGACCCCGCCATGAAGGCCATGAAGGCCGGCATCCCCGTCTTCTGCGAAAAACCGCTTTGCCTCAACCTCAAGGAAGCCAACGACTTGGTCAAGACCGCCCGGAAGCTGGGCATCCCCTTCGGCTTGGCGCACACCTACCTGGGCCATTGGACCACGCGCTTGAGCCGTTACATTGTTCGGAGCGGCCTGCTGGGCGAAGTCCGATGGGTGGACAGCTACTACATCCAGGGCTGGCTGGCGACCAAGCTCGAAGCCAGCGGCCAGCAACAGGCCGCCTGGCGCGTGGACCCCAAACGCGCCGGCGGCTCCGGCTGCGGCGGCGACATCGGCACGCATGCCCTCATGCAACTGCGCTACGTCACCGGCCTGGACGTCACGGCCGTCTCCGCGCAACTGGAGACCTTCGTCCAAGGCCGCCAACTGGACGACCATTTCACCGTCTATTGCAAACTGAGCAACGGCGGCAAGGCCCTGGTTCGCGCCTCGCAAGTTTGCATCGGCCACAAGAACGACCTCGGCATCGTCATCGCCGGGACCAAGGGCACCCTCCGCTGGCGCCAGGAAGACCCGGAGTGCCTGACCATTTGCCTGGCCAACCAGCCCGACCGCACCTATTGGCGCGGCGCGGTCGCGCCGGGCGACGGCTTCCTGCCCGCGGACATGCCCGCCGATCTCATGGCCGAGCCGACCATTCCGAGCGGGCACCCGGAAGCGTTCCACGACGCCTTCGCGCGGCTGCACCGCTGTTTCGAGGCCGACGTGCGCAAGTGGAAGGCCGGCGGCAAGTTCGTTGGCGACGGCAGCAAATACGCCAACATCGAGGACGGCTGGATGGGCATCGCCTTCATCGAAACCTGTGTCAAGAGCAGCGCCAAAAAAGGCGCCTGGACCCCGATGCCAAAGAGGATTTGATCTCATGTAAAGGCCATCTACATTGGTAGTCGTAGCGGCGGTCGGAAGACCGCCGCAAATTTTCGGCTCGACATCCCAATAAGCTCTCATCGGCCATCCTGGTCAGCGCGGAGGGCTGTTTCCCTCCGGCGGCTTCCCGAAATTTGGGTCCTTTGGGTCCAGCTCCTTCAAAATCTCCCGGCGCGTCTCCTCGATGTTCACATCCAGGCTCTTGAGAACCCGCGCCGCCACGCCGTCCCCTTCCCGCAACAAGCCCAGGAGAATATGCTCGGTGCCTACATAAGTATGATTAAGTTTTTTGGCCTCCTTCGCCGCCAGCGCAAGAATTCTCTTGACACGCGGCGTGTAGGGGATTTTCCCGGCCCGTTTTTCGCCCGGCCCGACGCCGACCGCCTTCTCCACCGCCATGCGGACGGCTTCCAAGTCCAGGCCGAGTTTCTTCAGCACATTGACGGCGACGCCCTGCCCCAAGGCAATCAGCCCAAGCAAAAGATGTTCGGTGCCGACAAAACAGTGGTTGAGCCGATCCGCCTCCTTCCGGGCCAGCGCCAACGCTTGCTGCGCGCGCGGCGTGAAGTTGTTGGTCCCATCCTCCTGTATGGGCCGGCGGGAAATGACAGGCGCTTTTGAAAACAACCGGCTGAAAAAACTGCGCTTCTTGATCTTGGCCGGCACGAGACCTTGCAGAACATCGAAGTCTTTCAGTTTAATCGAAGCCGACTGCTGCACACTCGCACAGGCGGCGCCGACAAGTTGCATGGTCTTCAAATTGTCGGCTGCGCTGAGTGAGGGTTCCGTCCCTGTTTCCAACGCGATGAGTAATTGAGCCATTGTTCCGATGAAAGCGTCGGGAAACCAGCTTTCGGTCCATTTCGGTTCTTGAAACGCCTGAGCACCCTTGCTGGCGAATTTTATGGTGGATGGCGTCGTGATGGAATCATGGCTCCAGCCGATGTCGCCGATGGCCAAGCCGTTGAATCCTTCAATCCGCCAGCGCAAATAAGTCTCAGCCGGCCAAACTTCCTTGCTCACGCACATCCACGGGTCATCTATCCCAACGCAACGGAGGCCACTGGCGTATTCAAGGATGCAAGTGCATGACAAGTCAGGGAATCCTGTGCGTTGCATGCTGCAATAAATGGCTTCCGGCTCCCCGAACCAATGGCGGAAGCAATCCAGGTGGTGAGTGGAGATCAAGCGAACGGTATCCAAGCCCAAAACACGCCGCAACGGCATCCAGCGCGGGATGCCGCGCATCTCAATCGTGGCGAAAACGGGCTGGCCAATGACCCCATTTTGCAGGAGCGTTTTGGCGGCGCGCACCGACGGGTCATAGCGCATGTTGTGGTTGACAGAAAGGACGATGCCCGCATCCCGGCAAAGCCTGGCTGTGCTGGCGGCTCCCCTGTAATAGTAGCCCAGCGGGTCGTCCACGAGGATTCCCCGGACAGTCTTGCGCGCGCAAGCCCGCGCAATTAGATCAACTCTGCCGTCGAGCCGCTCGGCAATATCCAGGACTTCAATGGAAGGGTCGTTCAACAAATCCTCGCAAGTGTTGTGGACTTTCGGGATGCCATGCCGTTGGGCGGTCTGTTCAGCCTGCTCGCGGTTGCGCGAGGCGATGGCGACGGGATTAAAGCCGGCCTTGCGATAAGCCGGCAGGCGGCCTTCGTTGACCATAAACCCGCTGCCGAGAATCCCGATGCGAAAATCCCGTTTCTCCGGCATCGGCGGCTGGATTTGCAGGTCCATAATTCCTTTAATGTGGAGACCATACCCGGCTTCCCGCCCTGGCGCCAGTCATATCGGCGTTTCCCACCAAGCATAGCGGCGTCCCGGCAGAGCGCCGCCCTATTCGGTTTCCGCGGCACCCTCCCGTTGCCGTTTCTTCAGGTCGGGACGCCTCGCCGAGGCGTCCGGGCGGCGATCCGTTCCGCCACTGGACGCGGCGTGGACAGCGCGGTCCCGATTCGGAATCGGGATCCCTGCCTGAATCGTCACCCGTTGCCGGCGATGGAAGGGACAATGGCGGCTTACTTCCTAAAACTGCGAAATTTCGTCGCGGATTGCGGTTTTTGCCATTTCGAGTCATAAAACGGTTTCTTTTTTAGGCTTAATTAGCCTTAATTAACCTTAATTAACCTTAATTAACCTTAATTAACCTTAATTAGCCTTAATTAACCTTAATTAGCCTTAATCCACCCGGACTGGCTGGTGAAGTGATGGAGCGGTGGAGTGATCCCGATTCCGAATCGGGATTCCTCCAACACTCCAGCACTCCATTGGGTTCTTTTTGGGACGTCGCTCCATAAGAAATAACACGATTAGCCTTGATTAGCCTTGATTGGCCTTGATTAGGTTTGATCTGAAAGGTCTTCCTTTCTTGTGTAAGTTGTTGATAGTAAGTAAGTTGCGCTGATTTGCCGCAAAAAGGCGCAAAATGCGCAGCCCGGCCAGCCGCAACCGGAGGAATTGAACCATCCCGATTCCGAATCGGGAGATTTCAGGGATAGAGAAGTTTCTTTAACGCAAAGTCGCCAAGTCGCAAAGACGCAGGGCGGCAAAGCCGCAAGCAAAGAAATCGAACAGGAGCGAACAGGGAAAACGGAGATGGAAAAATTTTGCCAACAATGCGCAATTCTCAGGAATAGCACTGCAAAGCGGCAGAGCATTTCTGCTTTCTGCTTTCCCAATTTCTGCTTTTCTCTTTGCGCCTTCGCGCCTTCGCGCCTTTGCGTTAAATCCGCCCCCCCGCCATCCTTCAAGAAGCCCAACCGAGCGATGGAGTGGTGGAGTGATGGGTTGCTGGATCCGGCCATCTTCCCAACACTCCAACACTCCATCACTCCAGCCACCATCCGGGCTTTCAGCATTTGCCTTTCCATGTTCCTTACCATACTCATGCAAATTTAGCTCTTAACTTTGGATTTGTCAACGGATAAATGCCACGCCATGCGAATATCTGTAAGTGTATGATGCGTAGCCACTTACGCAGTTGCTGACGACACAGTGAACACTCTCACGCGACGGGAACGGCAAAACCCGGCCAGGCCGGATACTTCACACTTTCGGATTCGGAGCGCCGATTTGCAATCGGCTTTCAGCGTCATCGGGGCCGCAAAGCCGACTGCAAGTCGGCGCTCCGGACTGGTGGCGTTTCGTGCGAAGCATGAATTATCCGGGCAAGAAATGAGGGGAAGGGCGGCCTGCCGCGAAGCATCCGGCGTTGCCCGCGGATCGCGCGGATTAACGCAGCCGGAAAACGGGTTTGAACAGGACCCAACAGAGAGAACAGAGAAATTCCTCTCCGTTTCCTCCGTTCCCTCTCAAGAGCCTCCTTTGTAAGTTGTTGATTGGACGCATGTTACAAAAGCCTCAAAATCTGTCGGATTCGCTGACTTTGGATCGAGTTTCTTCCATGATCAGCCCCACGCCGCGTGGGGTGGGTGCTCCTGTTCAAGAATCCTGCATCTGCATCTGCGGGCAACATTCCCTTCACCGGGGGTTCACGGGAAAACCAGGCGGATGGAGGGGGAGGATGGAACGTGCCCGGCGGGCCAGTTGGTGGTCGGGCCGGCGTGAATGAGCCAATTCGTGCGGAAACCGGCGCTGGAGACTTGTTGCACGCTGCCGTCGCCGAGCAAAATGTTGCCTGAGCCCGAAGTGTTTCCTGCCGAATGCATCTTCAACGACCATGAAACGGGGCCGGAGATTGGGACGGCGACGTCGTTGCCTTTGCCACTTTTGGGGGAGTAACCGTAATCGGCATCCGGCAAGGGTCCGGGGCCTAAATTGCGGTCGCCTGAGAGTATCCCTTCAGGTTGGACGTCATTTACGCTCACGCCCACGAAGTATGAAAGGGTGCTGTTATCCTTGAAATAAGTGCGGCCTGCCGGGAGAGGTGGCGCGTTTGAGTCGTAATCTATTCGTTTCACTCCGTGGGGAAGCCACTCGTATCGCATCCCGTTTGTGATGAAATCTGTTGCGGGCTGCCGTTCGTCGGCGGGGCAAATCAGCAATTTTGGAGTTGCGTTTCCCGCAGTGGCAGGAGTCAAGTAATCGGCAATGATCGCATAGTTGCTCCAGCAGTTTACGCCCTGATCGGCATTAGTCAGGAGGTCCTTCCATCCCCACCGGTCAAGAGATTCCGTGGCTGGAAACTTCTCCCCATGAACGTCCCCGCACCAGAGGCGATAAGCCGTGCCGATTTCTTTGAGATTGTTCACGCATTCAATGCGCGGGGCCTTCGCCTTGACCTTGTGCATTGGCGGCAAGAGCATTGAAGCCAGCACCAGAACGACCACAAGGACGACGGCCAATTCAATGCGAGTGAAGGCGGATACATCACGCCTCATTTTTTGTTTCATAAACCCTCCACGGACAAGTCAAACACATCTCGCGGCGGAAAGCAAGCCGGGAATGGCGTTGCGGGCGAAAGAGGGCGCAGCGCAGCGCCGTCAGGCGCGACATATTTGTAGTTGGACGATGGACATAAAGTAAAGCTCCGTCAGGAGCGGCATATTTCGCTCCTGACGGAGCTTGAGATGTTTTTCCGCTTGTTGGCTACAAATATTTCGTCCCTGACGGGACTTGCATGGGCCTATTTGGACGGTTCACCGGACCATAAATCACCGATCACCGGGCTATTCAAATTCCACAATTCCCAATTCCACAATTCACAATTCACAATTCCCAATTCACAATTCACAATTCGCCGCGCGGTTCCCAGGCGTCGCGCAGGGCGTCGCCGATGAAGTTGAGCGCGAGCAGGGTCAGCGCCAGCACCGCCCCCGGAAAAACGATCAGCCACCAGTACACGCGAATCGAGTTGATTTGCTCGCTCCCGCTGGCAATGAGCGATCCCAAACTGGCCTGCGGCGGCTGAATGCCCAATCCCAGCCAGCTCAGAAACGATTCGTATAATATGATCGAAGGAACCGTCATTGTCAGATAAACAATGATCACGCCATAGACGTTGGGCAGGATGTGACGCCGCAATATCCGCCAGTGGCCGGCGCCGAGGACGCGGCTGGCGTCCACGAAGGCGCGGTGGCGCAGGGAGAGGACCTGGCCGCGCACGATGCGCGCCATCGGCAGCCAGGACACCGCGCCCAGCCCGCCAAACAGCGCGGTGAATTGCAGCCATTGCACCGCCGCGTCGGAAAGGCGCTCCGGCCCGGTCTGCCATTTCGCCAGCCAGGCGTTCAGCGTGGTGATCAGCAACATGACAAATATGATGGACGGCATCGAATAGAGGACATCCACGCAGCGCATCAGCACGGCGTCGCAGCGCCCGCCGCAGTAGCCGGCAATCGCGCCCCACAAGACGCCGATGAACAGGCTGACCGCCGTTCCGACAATTCCGACCAGCAGGGAAATTCGCGCGCCGTTGCAAATCCGGCTCAACAAATCGCGTCCGTGAACATCGGTGCCGAGCCAGTATTGCCCGCCGGGCGGCTGGAACTGGGCGTCGGAAACGGCGTTGGGCGCATGGGTCATTCCCGGCGGGAGGTGCGGCGCGATTTGAGGCCGGCTGAAGAGCGGCCAGATCAAAATCGCCGCCACGATGAATCCCAGAACAAAGCAACAGGCCATCCCCACACCGTTGCGCCGAAAGCGCCGCCAGGCGCGCTGATTGGGGCTGAACGACATTTGCTTCATGCTAATTCGCTGTTATTCATAATTCACGCGCGGATCCAGCACGGTGTACGCAAAGTCAACGGCCAGATTCAATGTCAACAACAGCACGGCATAGAGCAAGACCAGGCCGACTCCCATGGTGTAGTCGCGATCCAACAAGCTGTTGACCATGAACACGCCGATGCCCGGTATTTGAAAAAGGTTCTCCACGATGAACGAGCCGGTGAGCAGGTCGGCGAGCATCGGGCCGGAATAGGAGAGCACCGGGAGCACCGCGATGGGGAAGGCGTGTTTGGCGAGGACGGCGAATTGGCCCAGGCCCTTGGCGCGCGCGGCGGTGATGAATTCGGCCTGCATGGTGGCGAGCATCCCTTCGCGCATGAGGCGGGCGATGCGCCCGGAAAAATAAAGGCCGAGCGTGAGCACGGGGAGGATGGCGTGCCAGGGCGACCCCCAGAGGGCGACGGGGAACCATCGGAGTTTGATGGCGAAGAACATGATGAGGATGGGGCCGATCACCAGGCCGGGAACGCAAATCACCAGCAACGCCGCCAGGCTGCCCGCGTAATCCTGCCACCGGCCCCGGCGCGCCGCGGTGAAAAAGCCCAGCGGAATCCCCGCGCCGAGCGCAAAGCAAAACGCGGCCGCGCCGAGCGTCAGGGAAACCGGCAACCCCTGGCCGATGATGTCGCTGACGGAGTGATTGCGGTATTTGAGCGACGGCCCGAAATCGCCGTGGAGGATGCCGGCGAGATAGCGGAAGTATTGTTGCAGGAGCGGTTCGTCCAGGTGGTATTTGGCGCGGAGATTGCGTTCGATTTCGGGCGAGGCCGGTTTGCGTTCGCGATCAAACGGCCCGCCCGGCACCGCGCGCACCAGCGCAAAGGCGAGGAAGCTGATGACCAGCAGCAGCGGAACCAGAAAGAAAAGTCGCTTAACGAAATACATTCAAAGTTCTGGCGATGTCTCAAATTGGGGACCGCACGCGCCCTCGCTGAACCCACCCACGGATCTCAGCGAAGACCGCCGGAGCGGGCTTGCAGCCAGCGCTCAAACGACTTGGAACTTTCGCCCGACATTCTGCCTGCCAGGATGTTCTCCACGCTGATATCCTCGTCCAAATCGGGCCAGTGAATGCCTTCGCCCTGGCCGATAAACCTGTGGTTGGCGCGCTCCAGCGGAGAACCGTGCAACAATCGGGGATACCAAGCCAGCGGCACAGAAACGGTGCGCCCATCGGCCAAATCAACAACCAAGCTGTCCTCAGTTAAACGGACTGCCGTGGCTCTGCTGGCTGCGCTGTCAATCACCAAAGTATTCATGCCATTTTTCCAAGAGTACCGCCTGATGCTCTGAAATCAACCTGTAAATGGAGCGATGAAAAGTGTCGGTCCACCAATGGTAGGGCGGCGCTGCTGCGCCGCCCACGAATTCAGGGCGGAGCGGCAGCTCCGCCCTACCGGAAATTGGGCGAAACCTTCAATCGCGGCGATCAAGTTCGAAAGAGGACGTCTTCGCGTTTGAAAAGGGCGACGGCCAGGGCCACGGTCGCGGCGGCGTAAAGGCACATGGAACCGAAAACGACGGCGATGCAATTCCAATGAAACAGGCCCGACATGATTTCGCGTCCGGCCAGACTGACGTTCAACACCGGCACCAGGGCCAGCGGATAATTGAGTTCCACGCCGGGCAGCGCCGCCACCGCCGCCGGAACCACGGCGCAGATGAGCATCGGCTGGAGATAGGAGTTGGCCTCCTTCGGGCTGCGGGAATACAGGCCCACGGCCAGCATGGCCCCGGAAAAGAAAATCGCCAGCGGCAGCATCATCACCAGGACGGCGAGGAGGGAGGCGGGATCAATCGTCAGCGGCAGCGGATTGCCTCCGGTCGCATTGCCCGCCAGTCGCTTGAGCAACATCACGGCCGCGCCGTTGGAAAACAACGAGAGGCAGGCGGTGGCCAGCGACACGGTCAGCACCACCAGGCCCTTGCCCAAAACCAGGTGCGTCCGCGCCACCGGACTGCACAACAGGGTTTCCATCGTGCCCCGCTCCTTTTCGCCGGCAGTCAAGTCTATGGAGGGATAAATCGCGCCGGTCATGCACATCATGATGACGACGTAGGGCAGGATCATCCCGATGAGGTTGCCGCTGACTCTTTTGGGCGGGACGACGTTGGCCTTCCGGACTTCAAATGGCGCGAGCAGTTTCTCCGGCAGATGGCGCTCGGCCAGCCGCCCGGCCACAATGCGCTCGCGCATGGACTGGAAGAATTGGTCCAACGACTGCGCGGCAAGAGTGGATTTGAAGTCGCCTTCGTAGGTGTAAATGGTGACGGACGCCGATTCGCCGGCCCGGACGGCGGCATCGAAGTTCGTGGGGATGCCAACGGCGGCGTTGATGTTCTTGTCGGAAATGAGGTTGGTGAAATCGCGGCTTGGCGGGACGAAGGAAAAGGCGTTGAGCGCGCGCAAGGCCGCCATCGTTTCGGGGGAATCCTCGCCGCCCAGCACCATCACCGCGGGGATTTCCTGGCGCATTTTCCCGCCCAGCTTCAAGGAGGCCAGGACCAGGCCGGTCATCAGCAGCGGCATGACGATGACGGGCACGACGATCATGGAAACGATGGTGCGGCGGTCGCGCAGCAGATCGAGCAGTTCCTTGCGATAGACGATGGCTATGGCGCGGCGGCTCACGGCGTTTCCTCCACGATGCGGACGAAAATGTCCTCCAGGTCCCGGCAGGCAAACCGCTCGCGCAACTGCTCCAGGCTGCCTTCCGCCAGGATGCGCCCGCGATGGAGGATGGCGATGGTGTCGCACAGTTTCTCCATCTCGCTCATGACATGCGTGGAGAAAATCACCGTCTTGCCGCGCCCGCGGCATTCGCGGATGAACGCCATGACCGCGCGGGCGGCCAGCACGTCCAGCCCGCGGGTCGGCTCGTCGAAAATCATCACCGCCGGGTCGTGGATGAGCGTGCGGGCGATGGAGACTTTTTGTTTCACGCCGGTGGACAGCTTGTCGCAGCGGCCGTCGCGGAATTCATTCATGTCCAGCGCGGCAAAAAGGGATTCCAGGCGCGGGCGCAAAACGACGTCGGGCAGGCCGTGCAGGCGGCCGAAATACTCCACCAATTCGCGGGCGGTGAGGCGGCCGTAGAGCGCCGTGCCGGCGGAAAGAAAACCGATGTTGGCGCGCACTTTCTCCGGCTGGGTGAGCACTTCGTAGCCGGCGACGGTGGCGGCGCCGGAAGTGGGCTGAAGGAGGGTGGCCAGAAGGCGGAGGCAGGTGGTCTTGCCCGCGCCGTTGCCGCCGAGCAATCCAAAAATTTGTCCCGGCTGGCAGCGGAGGCTCACGTTGTCCACGGCGCGGATTTCCCCGCGTTTCTTGTCGCGGAAGATTTTGGTCAATTGCCGGGCTTCGATCATGGCGTCGTGAGGAAACGATAACCGAAGCGCCCGCGGGCCGGAATAGAAAATTGGGGACCCACCTCACACCCCTGAATGCCGGAACTTCCTTGAAATCCAGACTCCCGCAGCTACCATTAGACCGATGGTCGGCATCAGGAGAGTTGCATAATCAAGGACACCTGAGACCTCCACTCTGCCGTTGCCAAGAACCAAGAACACGAAGGACTTCATCACCTGAATACCCAATTTCGAATCTGCAATTCGCACGGTCCAGTCAGGCTGCATGAGGTCGAGAAGCAATCGAAAGCCACCCAGCAGCAAACCTCCACACACAAGGATCAAAATCCACTTCTGTGCCTTGGCCCACTTCGGTAGATCTGCTTTCATGCACATTCGGTCCATTAGTCCAACTGCAGTTCTTTTTTTACATGCGCCCACGGGATGCGCGGTTTGCTGCCATTGGCGCGTTTGGCGCGCTCAATGGTCCGGGCATCCTCGATATCTTCCACAGTCCGGCTCATCTGGCGCAGCATCGTCTTGGCCTGTGTGAGTTGCTTGCTGAGTTGCGTCCAGTTACTTGGCGTCTTGGCGGAGGTCAAAATGGCGTTACTCATAAATGTCTTTTCTGTCGCCGACATCATAAACCACAAGACAAGGGCCTTCCAACTCAAAAAGCGCGCGGTAATTTCCGGCGCGCAGGCGATACTTGTTCTTGAAACCCCGCAGCTTTTTGATGTCGCCGGTGAGATCGTGCTGGGCTCGGTCAAGTTTCCAGCCGATCAAATGCCGTGCGTCCTTGGGCAACTTGCGAAGTTGTTCCAATGCCGATGGAAGGAATTCAATTTGATAGCGCATACCATGCAAAATCAGCATGCCTACGAAATCACGGCATGCCGAGGATTTTGTTTTCCGCAATGTCCGCTTCCAACCGGGCCAGGATCTTTACTCCCCATCACCCCATCACTCCAACAACCCGTTGGGTTCTTCAAGGTCAAACACCCGGTCATTCTTGCCTATCGGGGCGAAGCGCGCTGGCAATAATTACCGCGTTTGACCGCCGGCCCCTTCGCAGCCGCCCCGTGCGCAAGGCATTCCTCCGGCTGGCATGTTGGCTGCTAAGGTCAAGCAAGCTCTCGAGCCATGATAGACGCATTGTTCAATCAGCCCGCTTATGTGGCTGCCAAAAAGATGCTGGACGCGACCGTCCTGCGCCAGGAAGCCATTGCCAGCAACTTGTCCAATGTGGAAACGCCCAATTACAAGCGCCTGGATGTCGCGCCCTCTTTCGAATCCCAATTAAGCCAGGCGGTCCGGAGCGGCGACGCGGCGCAAATTTCCAGCCTTCAGCCGCGCCTGGCCGTGGACGCTTCGGCGGAGTCGGGACGCAGCGACGGCAACACAGTGACCCTGGAATCGGAGATGATGAAACTGAACCAAAACACCGTGGAGGACGCGCTGGAAACGATGTTGATCACCGGATCGCTCGCGAAAATGCGCCTGGCCATCACCGGCAAATAACCCATTTTGAACCATGATCAGCCTTCTCACCGGCATCAACAGCACCGCCGCCGCGCTGGACGCGGAGCGCATCCGCATGGACGTGATCTCGCAGAACATCGCCAACGTCAACACCACCCGCGGGCCGGACGGCAAGCCGTATCAGCGCCAGCAAGTCGTCTTTTCATCCGTCCTCCGCGCGCAACAGGCCGGCGAAACCGGCGCGCCCCAACAAGTCCAAATCGCGCGCATCGAAAAAGACAGCCGCCCGCCGCGCATGGTCTATCTGCCCGGCCATCCCGACGCCGACGAACACGGCATGGTCGCCGTGCCCGACATCAACATCCACGAGGAAATGGCCGACATGATCTCCGCCTCCCGCTCTTACGAGGCCAATCTGGCCGTGGCCAAAAACGCGCACGCCATGGCCATGGCCGCCCTTTCCATCGGCAAACACTGATAACCACCGCTTCCCATGGACCCGCTCTCCGCCCTCAAGATTGCCGGCTTCCCCGACATGGGAAGCCAGGTGGCCCAGGCGGCCCAGGATGCCCAAGCCGGCCCAAAAATCTCCATCCCGGACTTGCAGCAATTGTCCCCCGGCCTGGACCTCACCGCGCCCGCCGCCGCTCCGTCCTCCGGCGCCGGCGCGACCTCCGGCGGCGCCTCCTTTTCCAATGTCCTGGGCGGCTTCATCCAGGAAGTTTCCGACAAACAGGCCGCCGCCAACGACTCGGTGGCCGGGTTGCTCGGCGGGAAAAATGTATCCCTGCACCAGACCATGATTTCGATGGAGGAAGCCAGCGTCTCCTTCCAGCTCATGGTGGAAGTGCGCAACCGCCTGCTTGACTCCTACCAGGAACTGATGCGCATGCAGGTTTGATTTTCCAAGACAGCAACGTCATGAATAAGAACATCTCGCAACTCGGCCAGCAACTGGCCGGCATCTGGAAACAGCTCGGCTTGAACCAGCGCATCAGCATCGCCCTGGCCACCCTCGCCGTCCTCGGCGGCCTGGCCGGCGTGGCCTGGTGGTCCAGCCGCTCCGAATACTCCCTCCTCTACGGCAAACTCGACGAGGGCGAAGCCGCCAAAGTCATCGCCGCGCTGGACGAGGCCAAGGTCCCCTACCAAATCAGCCGCGGCGGCGGCGCCATCATGGTCCCCGCCGACAAGGTGTATCAGGTGCGGATGCAGATGGCCGGCAAGGGCATCCCCCGCGGCGAAGGCGTCGGATTCGAGATTTTCGACAAGGCCAATTTCGGCATCTCCGATTTCGTCCAGCGCGCCAATTACACCCGCGCCGTCCAGGGCGAACTGGCCCGCACGATCAGCCAGTTGGACGAGGTGGAAAGCGCCCGCGTCATGATCGTCATGCCGGAGAACCGCCTCCTGACCGACACCCAGCGCAAGCCCACCGCCTCCGTCTTTGTCCGCGTCAAAGGTTCCGCCCAGTTGCCCGCCTCCGCCGTCAATTCCATCCGCTTCCTCGTCGCCAACAGCGTCGAAGGCCTCCAAGTCAACAATGTTTCCGTCGTGGACAACATGGGCAACGTCCTCTCCCAAAACGACGACAGCAATTCCGTCGCCGGCCTCTCCAACAGCCAGCTCGCCGCCCGGCGCGAGGTCGAGCAATACCTCTCCAAGAAAGCCGAGGGCATGCTCGATCAGGTCCTCGGCCCGGGCCAGGCCGTTGTCCGCATTTCCGCCGAGATCAACTGGGACACCACCACCCGCCAGGAGGAAAAATACGATCCGGAGGGCCAGGTCGCGCGCACCACGACCACCACCGACGAGGACACCGACACGGACACCGCCGCCGCCGGCGGCGCCCCCGGAAGCGGCGCCGGCGCCAATGCCGACGGCGACAACACCAACGCCCCGGCCGCCGTCCCTGTCAACAGCAGCCGCAGCCGCAAGAAAAACACCAGCAATACTTTTGACGTTAACAAGATCACCAGCAGCGTCATCGAGGCGGCCGGCGGATTGAAACGCATCTCCGCCGCCGTCTTTGTCGCCCAGCGATTTGAAGGCGAGGGCGCCGCCCGCAAAGCCGTGCCCCGCGACACGGCGGAGGTGGAAAAGCTCAAGCGCATCGTCCAGAGCGCGCTGGGCATCCAGACCGCCGTGGACTCCCCGCGTCAAGACGAAATCACCCTGGAAGAAATGCCCTTCAACGACCAGCCCGCCCGCGAGTTGACCCGCCAGTTGGATCAGCAGGAGAAGCGGCAAGTCTGGCTCGATCTGGCGCAGAAGCTCCTCTATCCCGCTCTGGCCCTCGGCATCCTGTTCGCCTTCTGGCGCATGTTCCAAAAGGCCAAAACCGAGGAAGTCCGCCTCGCCTTTCCCGGCGCCAACGGCCAGGCCAACGGCAACGGCCATTCCAAGGCCGTCCTGCCCGGAAAGGGCGTCGTCACCGTCGAAGTCCTCAACCAATTGATCCGGGAGAACCCGGCGAACATGACCCAGGCCGTGAGAAGCTGGCTGGGCCGCGCCAAGAACGAGAACTAATTTGGAATTATGGAAACCGCCGCCGCCCTCTTGCAATGCTCCTCCATGACCAAGCTCCAAAAGCTGGCCGCCCTCCTCATCATGGTCGGCGCGGAAAGCGCCTCCGAACTTCTCAAGAACCTCGATGAGGAGGAACTGGAAGCCGTCTCCGCCGAGATGGCCCGCCTGGCCTTCATCAGCCAGGAAATGCAGCAGGAAATTTTGCGCGAATTCACCGACGTGGCGGTCGCCGCCAGCGCCGCCGTGCTGGGCGGTCCCGGCTACGCCAAAAAGGCGCTTGAGAAATCCGTCGGTTCCTCCCGCGCCTCCGACATCATCCGCCGCGTCGCCCCGGCCGCCGCCCCGGTGCCCGCCATGCAGCCGCTCCTGGAAATGGACCTGGGCGAGCTGTTCAATCTGCTCAAACAAGAACAGCCGCAAACCATCGCCCTGATCGCCAGTTGTCTGGCGCCGGAAAAAAGTTCACAACTGCTCGCCCTCCTCCCGCCCGCCGCCCGCGACCAGGTGGTCGAGCGGCTGGCCACGATGGGTCCCACCCCAATCGAAGTCATCGAACGCATCGCCAAAGTCCTCAGCCAGAAAGCCGGCGCCCAACCTCCGCGCCCCTTGAGCCAGACCGGCGGCGTCCGCTCCGCCGCCGCCCTTCTCAATTCCCTGGAAAAAAATCTCAGCCAGTCCGTCTTGCGCGACCTGGAAAAACGCAATCCCGAATTGGGACGCGAGATACGCCAAAAGATGTTCACCTTCGACGACCTGATTTTGCTCGGCCCGGCCGCGCTCCAAAAAATCATGCGCGAAATTGACCTGCGCGACCTCGCCCTCTCGCTCAAGAACGCCGGCGCGCAACTCAAGAGCATCCTCCTTTCCGCCGTCTCCAAACGCGCCGCGGAGACCGTGGACGAGGAGATTTCCATGCTCGGCCCGCTCCGGAAGTGGGAAATCGAGGCCGCCAGGGGCCGCATCGTCAAGGCCGTGCGCCATCTCGAAGACGTCGGCGAAGTGGACCTGAACAATCTCCGCAGCTCCTATCGCAATGAACTCCTGGTCTGATACCATTGCGCTGTCACATCCTTTGCGCGACGCCCGCCCGGCCGGCGACGCCGCTGCGCCCACCGCGGAAGACGTTCGGCAGGCCGAATTGGCGGCCCGCTACCAGCTCGGTTTGGCGGACGGCGAAAAAGCGCTGACCGGGAAATTGATCCAGCAGCGCGCCGACCTGCACGAATTGGCCCAGGGCCTGCTCGAATCGTTGCGCCAGGCCGTCCCGCAGGTCGTTCGCGAGACGGAAAACGCCATGGTTTCCCTCGCCCTGGCCGTGTCGCAAAAACTGGTGGCCGACCTGCCCATTTCCGCCGCCATGGTCGAAGCCGCCGTGCGCGACGCCCTGGCCCAGGTCGAAGGCGCCGCCCGCTTCACCGTCCGGCTGCATCAGGCCGATTTGGACTTGTTGCAAAAGACCGGCTCCCCATTGTTGACTCCCGCCGCGGGCCGGGATTTTCACTTCCTGGCTTCCTCCGATGTCACCCGCGGCGGATGCCTGGTCGAAACCAATTTCGGCACCGTGGACGCCCGGCGCGAAACCAAATTGGACCTCTTGAAAAGGAACCTCCTGACATGATGACCGAAACGGACATCCAGCCCCTCAACCGCCTCGAACACCTGCTCCGCCGCGTGGAACAGACCCAGGTGCTGCGCAATCACGGCCGCGTCGTCCAATTGATCGGCCTGGTCATTGAGTCCGAAGGCCCCCTCGTCGCCGTCGGCGAAATCTGCCGCATCGAATCCGCCCGCCACGACGGCTCGACCCTGGCCGAGGTGGTCGGGTTTCGCAATCATCACGTCTTGCTCATGCCGCTGGGCGAAGTTCACGGCATCCATCCCGGCAGCGAAGTCATCGCCCTGGGCACCGCTTTGCGCGTGCCGGTCGGCGAACAGTTGAAAGGCCGCGTGCTGGACGGACTGGGCAACCCGCTGGACGAACAAGGGCCTGTCCAGGCCGGCGATCAAGCCCCCTTGCACCTGCAACCGCCCCATCCCTTGCGGCGGCAGCGCATCCGCCACGCCTTTCAGACCGGCATCAAAGCACTGGACACTCTGGTCCCCTGCGGACGCGGCCAGCGCCTCGGCATTTTTGCCGGCAGCGGCGTCGGCAAATCCACTTTGCTGGGGATGATCGCCAGCCAGGCGGAGGCGGACGTGAACGTGATTGCGCTCATTGGCGAACGGGGCCGCGAAGTCCGCGAGTTCATGGAAAAAGACCTGGACGAAGCCGGACGCCGCAAATCGGTCGTCGTCGTCGCCACCTCCAACCAGCCGGCCCTGGCGCGCGTCAAAGGCGCCTTCGCCGCCATGACCATCGCCGAGCATTTCCGCAACCAGGGGCAGAATGTGTTGCTGATGATGGACTCGGTGACGCGCTTTGCGATGGCCCAGAGGGAAATCGGCCTGGCGGTGGGCGAACCGCCGACCACGCGCGGCTACACCCCCTCGGTCTTTTCGCTCCTGCCTCAATTATTGGAACGGGCCGGCGCGGGCGAACGCGGCTCCATCACCGGCCTTTTCACCGTCCTGGTGGAGGCCGACGACATGAACGATCCCATAGCCGACTCGGTGCGTTCCATCCTCGACGGCCATGTGGTTCTCACGCGCGAGCTGGCCACGCAAAACCATTATCCCGCCATTGATGTCCTGGAAAGCGTCAGCCGGCTGACCCGCGACTTGACCACCGCCGCGCAGCAAAAAATCACCGCCCAGGCGCGGGAGGCGCTGGCCACCTACCGCAAGAACCAGGACTTGATCAACATCGGCGCGTATCCGCCGGGCACCAACGCCGCCATTGATTCCAGCATACAACTGCATGAGCCGTTGAAGGCCTTTTTGCAGCAGCCCGCCGGACAGGGCTTTGCCACCGCGCAAAGCTGGACGCTGCTGGGCCAGATCATGGCCGCCCCGCCTCCCTCCAAACCCGCCCCCGCCGCCATTAGGAAAGGACCCTGACCTGATATGAAAGCATTTCGATTCACCCTTCAGGCCGTGCAAACCTTGCGCCACCGCCAGGAGCAGCAGGCCATGGAAATCTACGTCCACGCCCTCCTCGCCCGCGAGCAGGCCCTGGACCGCCTGGAAACCGCGCGGGAGCGGATTCGCCGCAACCACCAGGAAATCAACCGCCTGCTCGCCGCCGCCTGTGCCGCCGCGCACCTGGCCCAGGCCGGCCAGTATGAGCGCCTCCTGGAAAAGCAGCAGGCCGATCTGGTCGCGGCGCTGGCCCTGGCGGAACACCGGGTTCAGGCCGCCTTTCAGGCGATGCTCACCGCCCGCCAGCGCAGGAAGATGGTCGAGAATCTCCGCGCCAAACAACTCGGCGGCCACCAGCGCGCCGAATGGCGCGAGGAACAAAAACTGGCGGACGACCTCGCTTCCCGCCGCGGACGTTCCATTCTCGCCTGGCATCCCGGCGAGGCCCCCCTATGATCAAGTTATTGACATCTCCCTGGACCAGCGTGCCCCTCGGCGCGCTGCTGTATCTGGCTTCCATGCTCTTGTTTTGGAAAACGCCCCACCCTGCCGTCCTGAACCGCGACCACGCCAGGGCCGTTGTCAACGGCCCCTCCTGGGATTTCACCAACCCGGAAGCCGACCAGCTCATCACCGAACTCAAGATGGAAAAGGGCGCGGTGGCCCTGCGCCAGCAGAAGTTGGACGAATTGGCCTCCCGCCTCAACGCGGAGCGCGAGGAATTGGCCGCCGCCACTCTGGCCGTCCGCAAATTGCAGGACGCCTTTGACAAGTCCTGCGTGCGCGTGCAGGAGGAGGAAGTGCCCAACTTGAAGAAGCTCGCCAAGGTCTATGCCGGCATGACTCCCGACAGCGCGGCCGCCGTCATGAGCCAGTTGGATGACTCGGTGATGGTCAAGATCATGCTCTATATGAAAGAGAGCGAAACCGCGGCCATTCTGGAAACAATGGCCAAGAAAGGCCCGGACGAAGCCAAACGGGCGGCCAACATCTCCGAGCACGTTCGTCTTTCCATACCCCCAAAAGCGCCGCCGGCCAAATGATGACCGCGCGTTCACTCCTTCCTCTTGATGCCCAAAATGCCGGCGGCGCGCCACCGGCCCAGGCGATTTCCCGTCCCGCCAAAGAAGCCTCACGCGCGGGCGATTTCCTAAAATTCATCGGCCAGGCCCAAGCAAGGCAAAATGCAACATGCAAAATGCTGAACCTCCAGCGGAGCCTTCAACCGGACATGACCGCAACCCAAGCCACCGCGCCCGTCCTTTCGGCAATCGCGCCGCCCACAGCCAAACCGCCGGACCAAACAGCCAATCCGGCGCCCAATGATGACAAGTCGCCACCGTCCACCCCGTCCACCGCGTCCATTCCGTCCACGCCGGACCAACCGGCCAATCCGGCGTCCAATGATGACAAGTCGCCGCCGTCCACCCTGTCCACCGCGTCAGCCCCGTCCATTCTGTCCACGCCGGACCAACCAGCCAATCCGGCGTCCAATGATGATCCGGTTGCCAGCCCGTCAATAATTGCCGGGTTGGACGCATCACCACAAATTATCCCGCTCACAACGCAGGCCGCTCCGCCCATCGGCTCAGCAGGAGCTTCGCCCTGCCACGCAATTGCCCCGCCCAGCCCGCTGGCCGCTGCCCCCGGCGCGGAAGTGCCTGTAGCC
>Ga0181530_10001341_pt1 | contig 31164 bp, 30 predicted proteins | sample PEATcosm2014_Bin_42_FD_119769 | JGI IMG/M metagenome (GOLD analysis project Ga0181530, IMG submission 119769) | Peatland microbial communities from MTU Mesocosm Facility, Houghton, MI, USA - PEATcosm2014_Bin10_60_metaG | ecosystem: Environmental > Terrestrial > Soil > Wetlands > Peat | place...
CGGAACCATCGGCGTCCCCGGAACCATCGGCGTCCCCGGAACCATCGGCGTCCCCGGAACCATCGGCGGCCTGGGGCAGGTGGTGCCGGAGGGCGGAGCCGTCCGGGGCAGCGTCAGGCTGCCCGGCCTGACCAGAGCGGATCATGTTCGCTCGCTGACGATCAGGGAAGGGACGGACCTTAGTAAGGGAAAAGGCCAGTTCGTGCGGAGTGCAGGCCGTTCCGTCATAGCCCGTTAATCCATCGTCGGGCGCATCAGACCCGGCTTGAGTGCTGGCGAGGAAGTCCCTAATCGGACGATTTTTCCCGGACGTCATAGAAAGTGACGATAATCCGTTACCGCCCGGAGTAGCCAGCCATCCCTACGGGGTGTTGCAATCCCTTTATCATTCGTCGACAGTAACTATGGACAGTATCGATTACAGCAATCACATGGGCACCTTCGGCTGCTCGGGGGGGCATTTTGATCATGTGACTGTTACCGCAGTGCGGCGCCGGATAAGGGACATCGGCATGAGGGTATCCCTTGCCCGAAATGAATTGCCGGAGCGGGCTATGATTGCTTCGACTGGGCCGCCCGGCCGGTGCGGCGGAGCTTTCCGCCGGTTTGGGCCTGATGCGGGAGCGTGAGATGCTGGAATTCGCCGGGCGCGCTGGATAGCGTCCGGATCGCGTCCTGGCCAGGTCTGCGCCGGCGCGGCGGGCTGGGGTATCCCTTCTGGCAGAGGTTGCCTGGGCGCTAATGCCGCGACGGATAGCCGACCTGGCTGTGGCCGACACGTGACCTTCGGCATGCACAATGTTGTGCCGGGCGCCCGTAGCTCAGCCGGATAGAGCAGCTGCCTTCTAAGCAGCGGGTCGCAGGTTCGAGTCCTGCCGGGCGCGCGCAACCAGAACCGCAGCTCAGTGCCCACATGGCCAGGCTGACCTGCAATGCTCACTGCGCCCTCCCCCGCCGCCGTGCCCGTTGCGTGCCCGATGGCCTCGTCTCTGGCCGGTTCAGTTCCGCCGCCGCCCGGCTGCTCAGCGCGTCCGCGATGTCCTGCTGCCGCTCGTCACTACCGTGCAGAGATGTCCTGCTGCCGCTCGTCACTACCGTGCAGATAGGCCAGGGCGGCGAGGGTAGTCGAGCGGCGCCGGTGCGCGGCGCCGGGTCCGGCGCTCCCCGCGCCGGGCTCTGGCCTGGGGAGGCCCGCACGGCGCGCCCGCGCCGTCCCGGCCGGGCAGCGTTCATCATGCCAGCAAAGGCAGCGCGCAGCCGTCTTCCTCGCCTCTCACTGTCCTGCTCCCGGCCGCCGCGTCCAGGCCGCCTCCGGCGTCGCAAAGCGATCGGCTTTGCCGAGCCTGGACCCGCCGACCCCTCGCACGGATGCGGCGCCTATCAGGAAGACGGGGACCAACCAGCATGTCCCACAGAGTCTGGTGTCAGAGACCTGAGTCGCGTACACCCCACAAGCGGCGTAACCTGCGACCCGTGACGACTATCGAACCGGGAGGCTACCTACATCTCCTGCCCGGGCTGCCCCGGGTTGAGCCCCTTCGCGCAGCATCAACTCGCGAGGCGATCGGCCTCTAGCCGACGGGAGAAGTCCATGGATAAAGCTGCCCGGACCCGTCAGCGGATACTCGCCCTTTTCCTCCCCATCGCCGCCGTGCTCTATATAAGTGCCGAGGCATTAAGCCCCAAAGGCACCGACCAGGTGGCAACGGACACCGCCACCGCGCTCAAGCTGCTGGCCATCGCGGCACAGCACCCGACTCAGCTCTACATCGCAGGCACGTTCGCGGTTCTGGGTCTGGGGGCTCTGGCCGTCTCGTACGCCGCGATCGCCGCGCTGGCCAGAAACCGCGGTTCGGCACTCGCCACGGTCGCGGCGCTGATCGGGGGAATCGGTGCCTTCTGCGGAGCCATCGCCAACGTCTTCGTCTTTCCCAACCTCGCCGCCGCCGCTACGGCACACACGACACGAGGCGCGGCCGCGCAGTTCATGGTGACAACCTTCAATTCTGGGTTCGGCCATGTGTTCCTCTACGTCTATTTCATCGGCATCTACGTTGCGCCGCTGCTCATGGGGGTTGCCCTCTGGCGAAGCCGGAGCGTTCCGCGCTGGCTGGCCGTCCTGTTCTTCGCCGGCCTGGAAGTCGCCCAGCAGCAAATATCCTCCGGGCCCGTCGTCATCCTGTACATGCTGCCCTTCGCGGCCGCGATGATCCTGCTCGCGGCGGAGATCTGGCAGGCGGCTACGCTGCCCGCCGGCCAGCCACAACAGGAACTGACCAGCATCCCTTCACAGCAGTAAACAATGGCATCCCGGCAGAGCCAAACGGACACCCGGCGAGATGAATCGCAACGGGAGGATGGGGGAAGATGGCATGGTGGCAGCGACGCGGACCTCTAGCGCGTGGGAGCGGTATGCCTGGGCGGCGGGCATCCTTTACGTTATTGCGCTGGTGGCGGTGACCGTGGTCGAGCTGCTCGGCGGCGGCTTGAGTCAGAACGCCTCGGCGGCGAAGATCGCGAACACGCTTTACGACCACCGCGGGCGGCTGCTGGTGATTACATACCTATCCGTCGTCTACGCCGCCATGTTTCTGATCTACCTGGCCAAGCTGTATGACCTGCTGCGCCGGGACACCGATCGGACGCGGTTCCTTGGCTCGCTGGTGCTGGCTGGCGGAGCGCTCTTTATTGCCCTGCATGCCGTCAGCGACATCGGTATCTTCGGCTTGCTCGGCGCGAAGCTCGCGTCGTTCGGGTTCCACCACGATCAGGGCGTGTCCTACGCGCTGTACCTGGTGACCTACGGCCTGGACAGCGTCGGGGACGTGTTCGGCAGCCTCTTTGCCTTCGCAACAGGCGTGCTCGTGATCGGCAGCGGCGTCCTGCCGCGCTGGCTCGGGTGGGTTTCGATCCTCGCCGGGATCCTGTTCTTCCTGCAAGGCTTCGGCCTCGGCGGCGTCACCGCCTCGTTCGGGCTCGTTCTCGACCTCATCGGGTTCGTGCTGTTCCTGATCTTCGTCCTGGTAAGCAGTGTCATCTTGCTGACACGCAAAAACGCGCTCCCCCACACCGCGGGCGGAACCGAGTAGACAGCTGCACACGGTGATGCACGAACTGCTGCCCTTGGAGCAAGCCGTGCTGGCCCACCAGAAGATGGACGCTGGCGAGGTGTTCGGCAGGATCGTGCTCGCGCCCTCGGGGAGCTAGCGACTCGTCGCCCGCCGCACGTCCAGCACGACATCGCCGGGCCGCCGGTCGCGCGCGAGATCGTCGTATGTGCGCCGGGGGAAGCTGCGCGGTGTGCCGCGCTCGCCGAGGATCACTTCGACCTGGTCCAGGTCGCGCTGCGGATCCACCACGACGCTTACCAGCCCGTCGGACATGACGTAACTGCGGTTGCCAAGCTCCGGCGTCTCGACGATGTCGACTCTCATGCGACCTCTCGTGTGCCGGCATCCGCGCGGGCGAGGATCGATCCGGCCAGCTCGGCGGCCTGATCCTTGATCTCCGGTATGGCCGTGCTCTCCCACAGCTCGCCGCGCCGCAACTGGCCGAGCGTCCACGCCGGAAGCTCGTCCGCCGATACGAGACGGCCGTCCGGGTGGGTGGCGAAGCCCAGGCCCAGCGAGTCGCGGCGGGCCGACCCGCGCGCAAGCAGCCCGCTGACCAGCGGATCGTCGGAGTCCAGGATGCTGCGTCGGCCGGTGCAATTGACGACCAGGTCAGCCTCGACACTCGTGGCGTCGCTGAGCTCGGCGATGAGCGAGGCGCCGGTGTCCCGGGCATCGACGACCGACGCGGGCCGGACGGTGAGCAGGCCCTGCTGGTGGCGGGCGGACAGCCACGCGCCCAGTTCCGGCGCCATGCGGTGCCGGACGCGTTCCCAGCGTCCCTGGGCGTGGACCAGCACCTCGCGGCGGACGGTGCCGTCGAGGCGCGACCAGAGCTGCTGGGTGATCGGCCGCATCCCGTCGACCGCCGTGCGCCAGTCACCGTCGAGTTCGCGGATCCGGCCGAACACCAGCCGCCGCACACTGGCGGCCGTGATCGGGGCCTCCGGCAGCGGCGCCGGCACCGGCGGGGGCGGGTCGGCGGCGTGGGCCAGTGGCAGCAGCCCGTGACGGGAAGCAGTGTGAACCTGGCAATGTCCGTAGCTGATCGCGATGTCGACCATCGTCAGCCCGGTGCCGACGAGCAGCACGGTCGATCCCCCGCTCAGCTGAGGCAGCCCGCCGGGACGCCACGGGTCGGCGACGAACCGGGACGAGCGGCGCAGCGCCGGGGGGACCCAGGCCGATGTGGCGGCGCCGTTGCCGAGGGCGAGGACGACGGCGTCGGCCTCCAGCACCTGATGCCCGGCGAGGGTGATCGCGACGCCCTGATCGTGGCGGCGCAGGTCCACGGCGCGGCTCCGATGCCGCGTCCACATGACACGGGCTGCCGTCTGAAGCTGGCGGCTGACGGTGTCAGCGAGATACGCGCCGAACACGGCCCGGGGCGCGAAACCGCTCCTGGCGAAGGTCGGGTCGTAGTTGGCGCGCAGCCAGCGGACGAAGTGCGCGGGTTCCTCGGGCAGCGCGCTCATCCCCCCAGCTGGGACGTTGAGCCGGTGCCGGGGGTTCACGGTCGAGTACGCCACTCCCCGGCCGAGCTGGTTCGGTTCGACGATGTGGAGCGCGAGCGGCGCGCCGGCCCCGGATGCCTGCCGGATGAGATGCAGTGCGGCCAAGGTGCCGCTGGCACCCCCGCCCACGACTACAACACGCATTTCTCGTACTTCCTATCGAAAAACTAGACAAGGCCTTTGGGTACACGCTACTTGTTCGCAAGCGGTCAAACGACTGCTCCGGCGAACGGGAGGTGCCGGCGATCAGCGCGATCGGGTTGGTGACGTTGGCTGAGAACGGCGGGTCGCCGTACCGGGCGCGTGATCGCGATGAGCCTCAGGAGGCGGCCCGGACGTCGTCTCGCGGGGCGGCCCAGCGGGGCCAGGCTGAGGTGGTCGCGCAGCGTGGTGCCGGTGCAGCCGGAACACGCCCCGTTCCCGCTGCAGCGGGACCACCTTGTCGAGGAAACGCTATATGTCGGTCACATCATCGACGAACGCTATATGTCGGTCACATGGCCGTCAATGCCGATAGGAATAGCAGAGATTAGTCAGCGATTGTCCATGTGGCTGGCAATGCGCCAGCCGGCCGGGGCCGAATCCGATCAGCCGACAGGAAGGGGCACCGTGGAGACCTGGGATGCCATCCGCGCCCGCCGCAACGTCCGCAGCTACACCGATGACACCATCAGCGACGCTGACCTCGACCGCATCACCGAGGCCGGCTGGCGCGCCCCATCAGCGTCCAACCGCCAGCACTGGGACTTCGTCGTCGTCTCCGACCGCACCCAGCTCGCCGAGCTGTCTACGGTCTGGCGAGGCGCCGGGCACATCGCCGGCGCCGCCGCGGCCATCGCGCTCGTCCTGCCTGAGCCACCGGACGAGCGCAGCCGCCTCACCGACCGGTACGACCTCGGCCAGGCCACCTACGCGATCTTGCTCGCCGCCACCGACCTCGGAATCGGCACGGGGCACTCATCGGTCGGCGAACAGGACAAGGCCCGCGCCATCCTCGGCGTCCCGGACGACCACCTCGTCGCCTATCTGATCGGCCTCGGATACCCCGCCGACCGGCCCCTCCAGCCCATCGCCAAACCCGACCGCCGCCCCCTGGACGAGGTGGTTCACCGCGGCCACTGGTAAAGGCGTCCCGGCTCTCGCCGTCGGCGCCCTCGCGCATGGCGAGCGTCTTGTGCAGGTGCACCTCACCGGCGTGGCGGGTCGGGTCGGCGACGGTCCAGCGCTACCGGGCGCGCTCAGCGAAAACCCCAGCCCGGGCGGCCTCGTCAGGCATCCAGCGCGCTTAGTCCGGGCAGTTCGCCGAAGCGGGCCTTCGCATCACGGCTGATAACGATCCGTCCCGTCTCTGCCGCGTGCGCGGCGATGATCAGATCATGCGCTCCGCGTGGAGCGCCAGACCGGCGCACATGCCCGAGCAGGCGGCCATGGTGGGCTGCGGTCGCCTGCGTGTAGTCAAGGACCTCGACGGCGGAGGTGATGGCGGCGAGCGCCCTGGCGCGCTCAGCCGCCCGCTCGGCAATATCAGCCATCTCAATTCCGACGCGGTACTCGGCGACCGAGACGGCAGCGATAGCCAGCTCGTCGTCATCCAGGGCCAAGCGGTCTATGGTTCCGCGCTCATAAGCGATCAAGACGTCCGTATCGAGGATCAGGCGTCGGCCCATGGATCATTCACCTCTGATCGAAGCAGGGCCACGGCTTCGGCGATGTGGCGGCCGAATTCCTCGTCCGGCGGCGGCACATCCGCGAGCGCCGCGCGCAGGTCGGCACCGGTACGGCGATGAGCAGGGCCAATCTCCGCGACCGGATGACTGCCACGGACGATTGTGATCGTCTCACCGCGCTCCGCGGCATCAAGCAGGTCCGAGAAGTGCCGCGACGCCTCGGTAGCGGTCATCGTCTTCACAGAAAAGAGTCTATCTGAAAATCAGATCAGATGGCCTCTCCGGGCCGCTCAAGGGACGGAGCCTTTCGCGGGCTGCCATGCGGCCTGCCGGTCGCCGGTCCCATGGCGACCAGACGAGCGGGATCAGGCGCTTGCAGTGCGAGGCGTCGGAGCGGTACTTATCCCCGAGCGCTGACAGCGAGGCGGTCTCCTCAATGTGAAAAGCACGGCTTCATCACTGGTCCTGACCGGCCAGGCGGCTGCCAAGCATCAGGCGCAGCCGCGCGGGCGCATGGATAACGGGGCCAAGCTCGGTCTCAGCGGTCATGTGCGCGGAGCCTGGGGAGCCTGGGATCAGGAAGATCCGGCCGGGCTCTTGGCGACAGGCCCGCCGGATGCCAGCGGGCCATCTGTTCGTAGCGCGCTCCAGCCGAGGCGCCCGGTCACGCCTTCGAGTTCGTTCCCGACTACGAGGCCGCGATCAGTGATGCTGACGCTGTTCAACGTCATCTCGTGCCAGCTACTGCGCATCTTGGCGATGTGCACGGCCCGGCCGACCCGGGATCCATCTTCGATGTACCGCAGTTCAATGACGTTGTCGAACAAGAACAGGAGTCCGTCCATCGCGTTGACGGAAAGCCCGTGGGCGCTGGTTTCGCTCGTGACCAGCAATGAACTGCCTGCCGCCCGGACCAGCCCGACAAGACTGCGCATGTAGGCCGGGAAACGCTGCTCTTCACGTGCGGCGAAGGCCAGTTCGGACAGGCTGTCGATGACAATGCGGCTGGTCGGATGCGCGCGGAGTTCGGAGCGCACGGCAGTGGCCAGGACGTCGAGGTCCAGATCGCCCATCGGGACGTAGGAGATCGAGACGCTCCCGGAATCGCCCCCTGACGTGAGGTCCCAGCCGAACGCGGCCGCCACGCCGACGAGCTGATCAGCGGTGTCCTGGAACGTGACGTATAGGCAGCGCTTCCCCAGATCCGCCTCCTGGGTGAGCCAGCGCAGCCCGAAGATCGTTTTGCCGACGCCCGAGGGTCCGGTGACCAGGGTGGCGTCACCCTGCTTCGCCCCGCCGCTCATCAGCCCGTCGAGGCCGGGGATCCCGCTGGGGACCTTACCGGACACCGCGTTAACCCCATGCGGGACGAGTGTCTCGATGCGCGGGAATACCTCGACGCCGCCAGAGCCGATCTGGAAGGTGTGCTTGCCCGACCGATAGCTTCCGCCGCGCATCTTCGCTATCCGCAGCCACCGCCGGTCGACCGGCTCGCGAGCCTCGTACTCGAGTTGAATGATGCCATCAGCCAGCGAGAATTCGATGCCGCCGCGCAACTCCTCCGGCGTGTACTCGCCGATCAGCAGCAGCACGGTGGCGGTTTGCGAGATGCGGCCGGTCAGGTCGTACAGCGAGCCGCGCAATTCGCGTTCGTCGGCGAAATCGCGCAGCATCTTCGCGCTGTCGACCACCACGATGGCAGGCTCTTCGTCCAGCGTCTTCCGGACGATCTCCGACACCAGGGGCGTCAGCCCGTCCTGGCGGGGTGACCGCAGGAGGTCACCCAGGTGAATGTGCTCGACTCGTGTGCCCAGGGCCTCCGGGTCGAAGAAGCTGAACTGCTCCAGGTGCCTGACCAGCTTGGTATGCGGCTCGGACACCGTCGTGTAATAAACGCACTTGTGCTCGGCGGTGGCATTGGCGAAGCACATCTGCTGGGCAAGGATCGTCTTGCCGGTGCCTGGTGCACCGGCCATCACCACTACCGCCCCCGGCTGCAGCCCGCCGCCGAGCAACAGATCAAGCCCGGCGACTCCGGTAGTTGTCCGCTTCAACTCCGACCACGTCCTTCTTTTTTCAGCAAGGCATCCGCGACCGCTAGGAGGTGGCGCCAGTCATACGGTTTGGGCACGACCCCGTCTGCGGCGCCCGCAAGATGGGTATCCCCGCTCGCGGCCAGAACCGGGATGTGCGCCGTCGCCGAGTCACCCCGCAGGCGGCGGATAAGCTCCACGCCGTCCATGACCGGCATCATCACGTCCGTCACCACCAGATCCGGTGCCGACTCCCGCGCAGCCTGCAGCGCAGCGGCGCCATCCCCGGCATCGTTCACTTCATGCCCGGCCCGCTCGAAGATCCTCCGGAGCAGAAACCGCTGGTCCGGTTCGTCATCGACCACCAGGATCCTCGACACGCGGCCTTGTACCCTCTCGTAATTAACTACCTAACGTGATGCATAGTATACGGATAGCTACTCGTTGGCTGATGCTCGGGCTTCCGCCACTCCTGGCTGGCCAGGAAGGCCTGCCGCTCACACGGTGAGGACGCCCGGAGCAAATAGCTGGCGGCTACTTGTACATATCCGGAAGATACGCGCCCAGATCACGTACCGGCCGGGGCAAGATGGTCAGTGTCCAGCCCCAGCGGTGGATGACGATCAGGTGGTCCGACAGCAGCGCCCGGCTGAGCTCGCGGACATCCACGCCGTCGATGAGGACGGCTCCGCCGGTGACATCGACCAGCCCGGGGATGAGGCTCAGCAGCGCGGTCTTCCCGCTGCCGGTGCCGCCGATGATCGCGGTGATCTCACCGGGCGGGCGTCCAGGCTGATGCCGGACAGCACCGGCTGCTCCGCACCGGGGTAGCGGAACTCCGCGGCCCGCAGCTGAAGATGCCCGTGGCTGTCCAGCTCGGTGACGGGGCGGCCCGGCGGAAGCAGGTCGGGCTCGGTGCCGAGCACCTCCATGATTGGTCGGGCGCGCGCATCTGCGCGTCGTCTTGTGTCGCGGGGGCTGACGTCATGGCCTGCTCCCTTCTCCGGCTGCCTGCTGCAGGGCCGACACGACCGACGGGTCAGCCAGGGTGGTGACGTCACCGAGATCGCGGCCCTCCGCGATGTCGCGCAGCAGCCGGCGCATGATCTTTCCGGAGCGGGTCTTGGGCAGTTCGGAGCTCCAGATGATGCGCCTCGGCCGGGCGAGCTTGCCGATCCGCGTCCCGACGTAGTCGCGCAGTTCGGTGGCCAGGTCCGGCCCGGGCTCCGCCTCCCCGACGACGGTCACGTAGGCGATGACGGCCTGGCCGCTCATCTCGTCGGTGACCGCGATGACCGCGGCCTCCGCGACGACCGCGTGGGCCACCAGGGCCGACTCGATCTCCGCCGTGGACATCCGGTGACCGGAGACGTTGATCACGTCGTCGACGCGGCCGGTGATCCAGAAGTAGCCGTCCTCATTCCGGCGGCCGCCGTCCCCGACGAAGTAGGTCCCGGGGCCGAACCGGGAGAAGTAGGTCTGGACATAGCGGTCCGGGTCGTTGAACAGGGTCCGCAGCATGCTGGGCCACGGCTGGGTCAGCACCAGCAGTCCGTCGCCCTCGGTGATCTCATTGCCCTTCTCGTCGTACAGGGCGGCGGAGACGCCCGGCAGCGGGAGGGTGGCCGAACCGGGCTTGGTCGCGGTCAGAGCCGGCAGCGGCGCGATCATGATGGCCCGGGTCTCGGTCTGCCACCAGGTGTCGACCACCGGGCACCGCTCGCCGCCGACGACCGTGTAGTACCACAGCCACGCCTTCGGGTTGATGGGCTCGCCGACCGTGCCGAGCAGCCGGAGCGAGGACAGGTCGTGCCGGGCGGGGTACTCCTCGCCCCACTTCATGGCACTGCGGATCGCGGTGGGGGCGGTGTAGAAGATCGAGACCTGTTCCTTCTCGACCAGGTCCCACCAGGCGTCCTTGTCCGGATAGTCCGGCGCGCCCTCGTACATCACCGAGGTGACGCCGTTGGCCATCGGGCCGTACACGATGTAGGAGTGACCGGTGATCCACCCGACGTCGGCGGTACACCAGAACACGTCCCGTTCGGCATCGAGGTCGAAGACCATCGCGGCCGTGGTGGTGACGCCGGTGAGATAGCCGCCGGTGCTGTGGACGATGCCCTTGGGCTTGGCCGTGGAACCGGAGGAGTAGAGCAGGAACAGCGGGTGCTCGGCTTCCATCGGCTCGGCCGGGCACTCCGGCTCGGCCTCGGCGAGCAACTGGTCGTACCAGTAGTCCCGGCCATCCCGCATCGAGCAGGGCATGCCGGTGGATTGGACGACGATCACCATGTCCAGAGTGTCCAGGTCACCGATTTCGCCGTCCACGGCCTGCTTGATCGGGGCGGTCTTGCCGCGCCGCCGCGCGCCGTCGGTGGTGATGAGCGCCTTGGCCCGCGACACCTCCATCCGCTCCCGCACGGCGGACGGCGAGAAGCCGCCGAACACCACGTTGTGCGGCGCGCCGATCCGGGCGCAGGCCAGCATGGCCACGACGACCTCGGGGATCATCGGCAGGAAGATCCCCACGACGTCACCCTTGCGCACGCCGCGTGACTTCAGCGCGTTGGCCAGGCGCTGCACGTCGGCCAGGAGCCCGGCGTAGGTCAGGGACCGTTCCTCGCCTTCCTCGCCGTGCCAGCGGAAGGCGGCCCGGTCCCCGTGGCCCGCGTTCACGTGCCGGTCGAGGCAGTTGTACGAGGCGTTGAGCGTGCCGTCGGCGAACCAGGTGCAGAACGGCGCGTTGCTGTCGTCGAGGACCTGGCTGAACGGGGTCTGCCAGTCCAGCCGGGTGCGCGCCTGCTCGGCCCACCAGCCGGGAGCGTCGGCGGCGGCGCGGTCGTAGATGGCAAGGTCGGTCACCTTCGCGTGCTTGACGAACTCCTCGGGCGGCGGGAACGAGGGGACGTCCATCAGTTGATCGATTCGCTGCGATGCGCTGGACGGCGGTGCCGGCAAGGCTGGCTCCTTCCGAGGACACCAGCGCCGGTCGTGACCTTCGCCACACGCTCGGACGCAGTGCCGCGGCGCGACCGCGCTGATCCCGGGTAGGGGGTACGGGGCAGTGATGGGATAGCAATTGGTATGTACGCTTCCCGGCTATTCGCCTTGAAACATGCAGGCGCCGGAAAAATTCGGTTTCCGCGTCCCGGTTCTGGTAAGGGTTGCCCTGACCGAAGCCTTTGTGCTTGGTATGCCACGCGCCTTGCTTGACATAGTTTGCAGATGCGCGTAGCGTCGTAAACATCCGATACGTGACACGGAGGAAAACATGACATCGCCGCAGCAGTACACCGAGACGTTCAAGCAGACCCAGGACACCATCGTCTCCGCGTTCGACGCCTGGACGCACGCCTTGCAGCAGGGCCTCGGTCAGCTGCCGGGCGCCGGGGCGGTCGACCCGGGTCAGGTGATTGACCAGGTCTTCGACTTCGCCACCATGCTGCTGAACGCTCAGCGCGACTTCGCCAAGCAGCTGGTAACCACGGCCACCGCGGCCACCGAGAGCCTCAAGACCGCCAAGTAGGCTGCGGCCCCCACGGGCGCCCCGGGCGCCGCGGGCACACCGGGCCTACCGGGTGCACGAGGCGCGCCGGGAGCGGCTCTGATCGACGAGATGAGGTCGGTAACCATGACCACCACAAAGTTCCGGCGGGTGACCTGGCAGTGGGCCAATCCTCTCTGGTGGGTTGAACGGCAGCTTGAGGCGGCGGCGTGCACGATGCGCATGACGGAGGTCGTGGTCGACGCCTCCCTCTCGTCCGTCCTGGGCGTCGCCGGCCGGACCGTTTCAGGCCCGGCGGCCAGCGCGCCAGCTGCACGCCCGGCCTGCGTGTCAGTCCCGGCCGCGGAGACCGTCACCGCCCCGGTGGCCGCACCCGCGCCCTCCGTCGCGGCGGCGTCGGCGCGGCCCTGGGAAGCGGCCCAACTGCACCGGGAGCTGGCCGCGGTGGGGCCTAAGCCCGAGCTCGAGGCGGTCAAGCGCGGCCCGCAGCTGAATTCGGTCAAGCCCGAAGCTGAGCTGGAGTCGGTCGGGCCCGAGGCTGCGCTCGAAGCGGTTACGCCCGGGCCGAAGCTCGAGTGGGTCAAGCCCGAGGCTGAGCCGGAAGCACCCGCGGCCGGACCCCAGCTCGGGGCGGTACCCGCTGCCGGGCCGGATGTTTCCGAACGGGCCCCGGCCGGGGATCCACTGGTGCCGGGGTGGGACGAGCTGACCCTCGGTTCGATCAGGGCCCGGCTGCGCCGCCTGAGCGAGGACGACCTTGTGGCCCTGCACGACTACGAGGAGCGCCACGCCGCCCGCGCGGATGTACTCAGCATGCTGCATAATCGCCTCACCAAGGTCCGTTCGGCAGCTCAAGGGTTTTGACGCGGAGCGACGGCGGGACATCCTCGTTAGGACAGGCGGGTCGCGCCCACGATCGTGATCGGGACGTCCGCGCAGCCCGGCGCGTTCACCGAGCAGATCGTCAAGAGCATGGCGGCGCGCATCGACCGGCCGATCATCGACCACTTTTGCGTGGCCGGCGTCCGGGAGGGCTGGACGGGACCAAAGTCCCCCATTGTGACGGCCCAGAGACCTCTGATGTGACGGCCTACCGGCCTCTGGTGTGACGCCCGACACGCGTGCAGAGTTAGGTTTCGCGCGTGTAAAGCATGTTACGCGCGGGTACATGTCAATTGGGTGATCTTCAACTGGCGCATCGGTGCCATGTGGGAGAACGGCGCTGATGACGAAGGGGATCTCCATGATGCCTGCCACCTCGGCCGAGACCAGCATGCGAACGTTGGCCGACGGCACCGCCCACACGGCCGCCGAGGCGATCGCACGCCCGCCCGCGGGCAGCATCTCGCACCGCCAGTTGCGCATCCGCGGCCTGCGGGTGCACGCCGAGATCTACGGGGAGGGCGAGCCCCTCCTGCTGCACTCCGGCCTGTGGGCCGAGGCCGCGCTATGGCGGCCCCTGCTGCCGTACCTGTCCGGGTACCAGGTCATCGCGTTCGATCCGCCCGGGGTCGGCCGCTCGGAAATGCCGGCCCTCCCGCCGACCATGACGGGGCTGGCGTCGGTGGGCGCCGGGCTCCTGGACGAGCTCGGCATCGAGTCCGCGCACGTACTCGGCACCTCGTTCGGGGGCGCCGTCGCCCAGCAGATGGCCGTCAGCTACCCGCGCCGGGTGCGCCGCCTGGTGCTGGTCTCCACGTCCTTCGGCGGGGTCTCCTGGCCCGGTAACCCGCTGGCGTACTGGCGCTTCATGCAGCCGGGCACCTTCGAGCAACCGCGGCTGGAGCAGGTCGCGGGCACCATGTTCGGCGGCCGCCTGCGGACCGAGCCCGAACTCATGCGCTCCATGCAGATCCGCCGCCCGCGCGGCGTGCAGGCACTCATTTACCGGATGGCTCCGCTGTTCGGCTGGACCAGCCTGCCGTGGCTCTGGACGGTCCGCCAGCCGACGCTGCTCATCTGCGGCGACGACGACCCGATCACCCCGCACATCAATCACACGCTGATGACGATGATGATGCGCGACGCGCGGCTGTACACGGTGAAGGGCGGCGGCCACCTCGCGCTGGTGGACAGCCCGGCTCAGGTTGTGCCGGTCATCGCCGACTTCCTCCGCAGCGGGGCGGCGACCTCAGCCGAGGCTGCGGAGTCTTCAGCGGGCGTCCGGCCGGCCGCGTGACCGGGCCGGCCGGGATGGCACCCGGCCGGTCACCAGGTAACCGGCGCCGCGCCCGACCTCGCGGACGCGGACGTCCTCGGTGAGATTCTCCAGGTGACTAGCGATGCCTTACCCGGGCGGGCCGTCTACGGGTTGCCCGCCCGGGTGAAGCTGAAGGGGTTGCCCCCGCGCTAATCGGCCTGGATCAGCACCGGCCGCATCGCGTTGAGGGCGGCTGGGTTGTCGATGGTGGACGGAACGGGCTCGTCCTGGCCGTTGGCGATGCCGCGCATCGTCTTGCGCAGGATCTTCCCGGACCGGGTCTTCGGCAGGGCCTCGACGATATCGACGCGGCGGAGCGCGGCCACCGGGCCGATCCGGTCGCGGATGAGCTTGACCAGCTCGGCCGACAGGACCGCCGGATCCTCGTCGATGCCCGCCTTGAGCGTGACGAAGCCGCGCGGGACCTCGCCCTTGACCGGATCGTGGACCCCGATCACGGCACATTCGGCGACGGCGGGATGGCTCGCCAGCACCTCCTCCATCTCCCCGGTCGACAGGCGGTGCCCGGCGACGTTGATGACGTCGTCGATGCGGCCCATCACGTACAGATAGCCGTCCTGGTCACGGTAGCCACCGTCGCCGGTGACGTAGGCGCCGTCGTGGCGCAGCAGGTAGGAGTCGATGAAGCGGTCGTCGTCTTGCCACAGGGTCGGCAGGCACCCCGGCGGCAGCGGCAGCCGCATCACGATCTCGCCGGTGACCCCGGGCTCGACCTCGTTTCCGTCGGCGTCCACGATGTGCACGTCGTAGCCCGGCATCGGGACGGTGGGGGATCCGGGCTTGGTCGGCAGGGCTTCGAGGCCCATGGGATCGCCCGCGATCGCCCAGCCGGTCTCGGTCTGCCACCAGTGGTCGATGACGGGAATACCGAGCAGTTCCTTGGCCCACCGGTACGTCTCCGGGTCCAGCCGCTCCCCCGCCAGGAAGAGGTACTTCATGCCGGAAAGGTCGTACTTGCGGGCCAGCTCGCCGTTCGGGTCCTCCTTCTTGATCACGCGGAACGCGGTCGGCGCGGTGAACAGCGCCTTCACGCCGTACTCGGAGATCACCCGCCAGAAGGCGCCGGCGTCCGGGGTGCCGACCGGCTTCCCCTCGTACAGGATGGTCGTGCACCCGGCCAGCAGCGGGGCGTACACGATGTAGGAGTGCCCGACCACCCATCCGACGTCGGAGGCGGCCCAGAACACCTCACCGGGCCTGATGTCGTACAGGTTGTCCATGGTCCAGCGGAGCGCGACCGCGTGCCCGCCGTTATCCCGGACCACGCCCTTGGGCTTGGCCGTGGTGCCCGAGGTGTACAGGATGTACAGCGGGTCGGTGGCCTTGACCGGGACGCAGTCGGCCGGCTTGGCGCCCTCGACGGCCTGGGCCCAGTCGATATCGCGGCCCGTGACCATCGGCGCCTCGGCCTGCGGGCGCTGCAGGATCACGCACCGGTCCGGCTTGCTGGTGGCCAGCTCGATCGCGCGGTCCAGCATCGGCTTGTACTCCACGACCCGGGTGCCCTCGATGCCGCACGAGGCCGAGACCACCACCTTGGGCGCCGCGTCGTCGATGCGCGCCGCGAGCTCCGGCGCCGCGAACCCGCCGAACACGACCGAGTGGGCCGCGCCGATCCGCGCGCACGCCAGCATGCTGATGGCCGCCTCGGGGATCATCGGCAGGTAGATGACCACGCGGTCGCCCTTGGTCACCCCGAGGCCCTGCAGCACGCCCGCGAACCGGGCCACCTGGTCCAGCAGTTCCCGGTAGGTGTACCTGCGGGAGGTGCCGGTCACCGGGCTGTCGTAGATCAGTGCCGGCTGGTCGCCACGGCCGTCGCGCACGTGCCGGTCCAGGGCGTTGTAACAGGTGTTCAGTTCCCCGTCACTGAACCAGCGGTAGAACGGCGGACTTGAGGAGTCCAGGATCACCGACGGTTCCCGGTACCAGTCGATGGCCCGGGCCGCATCACCCCAGAACGACTCCGGATCGGCGATGCTGCGGTGGAACTCTTCTGCGTAACGGCCCATGGCGTGCTCCTTATCGTCGCAGTGGCTACGGTACGGCGCAGGTCAGTGGCTGGCCAGGGGCCAGACGGGCAACACTGAGCGCTTGTAGCTCGCTTCGAACACCTCGGGCGGGCACGACATCGGACGGGTGCAGGTCGATCGAAGCCATGTGGCCCCCCTCACAGAAGTGATCGAGTAATTGGCGGCCAGCATGAATCGGCTGATCATGGAGCGCACAGCGCCAAAGGTCCCGTCCCGCGTCTGCCCTAGGTCCTGGCCCAGCCATCATGGCCGCCGGGCCGGTAATGCCTGCGCCGCGGCGAGCAGCGAGCCGAACAGCTGCGCGTATCGGAGCAGGTGGATGTCCCCGAGGTAGTTCTCCCGGATGTAAGCGTGCGCGGCCGCGCCCATCCGGTCCGCCAGCTCCGGCTGGTCGAGCAGCGCGCGGACTTCCATGCCGAACGTGCCCAGGTCGCGGGCATCCTGCAGCAGGACGCCGGTGCCGGGGGCGATCTGATCCCGGATACCGCCGACGGCGGAGCCGACCACGGGGCGGCCCTTCCACATGCCCTCGGCGACGGTCAGGCCGAACCCCTCAGCCAGGCTCTTCTGCGTGATGACGGTGGCGTGCCGCTGGATGGCGTTGACCATGGCCGCGTTCTCGTCGACGTCGTCGAGCGGCAGGGTGACCAGCAGCACCCGGGCCCGGGTAGCGGCGGGCAGGGCCCGCCATTGCTGCACGCACTCCGCGTAGACGACGGCGCCTTCGGGGTCGTCGGCGACGTTGCTGACGGAGGGGCCGACCAGGGCGAGGAAGCCGGGGCCGCCCGGGGCCACGTACTCGGCGAACCCGCGCATCACGCCGGCCATGTCCTTGAGGTGATCCCACCGGGATATCTGGACGACCAGCGGATCATCCGGGCCGGGCCGGCCGTCGCCGATCACCTCGGCGGAGGAGATGACCTCGCCGATGGTCCCGTCGGCGCGGACGAACTGGCCGGGGGACGACGGTCCCGACGGGGCGGCGGTGGAGTCGAGCACGCCGATGGTGGCCAGGATGCTGTCGACGGCACCCGGTTTGAGCTCCTGGTTCTTGGCCGAGAACGGGTCGATCGAGGGCGGGATGATCCGGGCCCGGTCCGCGGGCACCCACGACGGGACGTAGGCAGGGCGGCTGAACACCAGCCCCTGCGCCGCACCGAGGTGGGGGCGCAGGAAGGCCCACCCCGCCCGGGTCGCGTCGTTCTCCCAGTCGACACCCACGTGGCAGCGCCACACCACGTGCACGCCGGCCCGGGCCAGCGGCCCCGCCAGGCCGGCCGTCTGCGGGTCGTGCAGCAGCGCGATGTCACCCGGCTGCGCCAGGCTCAGCAGCTCCGCCGCGTTCGCGGCCTCGACCTCCGCGTAGTGGCGGGCTTCGGCGTCGCCGAGGTCTCCCGGGCCGCGCACCCCGTGCAGCTCGTTATGCAGCCGTTTGGTGATGGCGAAGAAGTCCGGGTCGCCCCCGATCACCAGCCACTGGGACGCGATACCGAGGTCCTTGAGGTAGACGAGCAGGGCGGCCAGCATCTCGGCCACCCCGCCGCCGACCGCTGTCGAGTTGACGTTCCAGATCGTCCGCCCGTCCAGCTGATTACGGAACCGGGCCGCGCCGTCCACGAGGTCCGTATACCGTTCAGCCCCGATGACTGTCTGCAGCGCGGCGGGCGGGCGCGACGGAACGAGTACGTTCTGGAGCAGGGTCACGTTGTCCTCATTCGTCAGCATTTAGCGGGCATGTAAACACTTTGCTAACACGCGGTTTGAGCTGGCACAAGGGTGGGAAACGCGCCGGCCATGAGCTTGTCGCCGGAATCTCCGGAGAGGATGGTGAAGGAAGGGCAGCCGGCCCGATGCTGGAGCAGCCGGAGCAAAGATCACGGAGGTGGTCACCGTGCCCGTCGGCCGGAAGCCATTTGCCCACAACAGCCTGTGGCAGTTCAGGAACGACACTTGGCCAGTCCCTGGACACGGCCGGCGAGGACGGCGCGTACCCGCGGACGGCCCCGGCCACTGAGCAGGCCCCGCCCGGCGCCCGGCGCGGAGGGTCAGACGTGGCGCGGGCTGCCGGGGTGGGCCGGGTCAATGAGGTCCGCGTACTCGGTGTGCTCTTCGATGAAGTCGGCGACGAACGAGCAGTAAACGGTGATCGGGCGGCCCTTGGCCCGCAGGTCGTCCAGCGCCCCGCGGGTCAGCGCGGTTCCGACCCCCACTTCCCGGTGCGAAGGCTCGATCCAGGTGTGGGTGAGCACGATCCGTGGGCCCTCCACCTCGTAGACGAGGCTGCCGACGACCGTGTCCCCGGCCCAGGCTTCGTAGGTGCGGCTTTCAGGGTTGTCCCGTACTTCGACCGGTGAGGCGACCATGCCATGACGCTACCCGGTACGGCCCGCGGCTGATCGCGTTGCTGACGACCCACCTGGTGTCCCTAACCATGGGCCCATCGGTCCATGGGACCACCGTCACGTACCGGCTGCCGCAGTACCGGCCGGCACGCACTCCGAGAGCTGTATGGTCCACATCGCCGAGGTCAGGACGTCAAAGCGGGCGATCTGCTCACGCAGTGCCGCGGCGTCTCCGCTGCGCGCCGAGTCGATCATCTGGAGCGCCGCGTTCTCCAGCCGGGTCAGCCGCGCGGCCAGCAGCGGTACACCGCCCGGCGCAGTGCGGCGAGGCGGCACGCTGCCCGGTGCACCGCGGGGGGCACTGCGGGGCCCACTGCGGGACGGCGGCGCGCTGCCCGCCGCACCGCGGTCAGCGGCCGGGAGCAGGTCGCGGCCGGACGCCGTTACCTCGGCCAGGATGGCGTCGGTGGCCTCGATGACCTGCTGAACGGCGCACGGGCGCAGCGGCGCCCCGCCCGGGCCGCCGGCCAGCATCCACAAGCGGGCCATGTGCAGGGCGCAGCGCGCCTGATGAGCGTGGACCGTATCGGACGCGATCATGATGTACCACCTCCTCGGGTCGGCGCATTTCTCATTCCATGTACTCCGCGCGAGGGCAACCAGGGACCAAAGTCCCCGCTGGTGCAGGCGATTCTGCGCTCGCGCGCGTGGTTCCGCTATGCGCACGCACTTTCTCGCCCGGGACGTGCGCCGGCCCGTGTGTCCTGCGCGTCACGGGCACCCGGGCGTGCCTGCCGGACGTCCCGGGTGCATCGCGAGCGCAGCGGAATGGGCGGGGTCATAGGCCCTTCCGCGCGACCGACCTCTGACCCTACCCGGCGACGCGGGAGAATATAAGGCTCAAAGTCGGCGAACGTGCCTGAAATACCTCAGGCGGTACGTGCCCAGACTCTGGGCGTCCGGTGTCAACGGACCGGACGGGTTTCCCGTGCCAACCCAACGGACCACGAAAGGGCCAACCATGAAACTCACCATCCTGGCGGCAGTGGGTGTCGCCGCCGTCTGCGTGGCCCTCTTCATGGGCAAGGACGACATCCGGCGATTCATCCGTATGCGCAACATGTTGCAGCCGCATGCCGACGGCGGAGCATCGTTCGCTTCCGTTCGCTGAACCTGGTTCAGCCGGGCAGCGCCCCGGTGCGGAGCGCCGCGGGCGGACCGGTGCTTAGTTGCGGTCACCCGGGACGACGACCACGGGGCAGTGCGCGTGATGAGCGACCTGGCTGCTGACCGAGCCCAGCATCAGCCGGGTGAACCCCCCGGTCCCCCGCGAGCCGACGACGAGCAGGTCCGCATCCTGCGAGGCCTCGATCAGCCTCTCGGCCGGCAGGCCGAAGATGGCCTGGACGGTCACCGGCGGCGCGCTTTGGTCAAGCTGCTGCGTGACCTTCTCGACGAGGTCCAGCGCGGCCTTTCGCGCCTCCGCCAGGAAATGTTCGTCGGCGGGAAACACGACCAGGCCGTGCCATCCGCTCGCGGCGACCTGCTCGACGGTGAGGACGGTGAGCGGCACGCGACGGATAACGGCCTCCCGCATAGCCCATTCCAGGGCTACCTGTGAATGACTGGAGCCGTCGATTCCGACGATTATCCCGGACATTTTGTCTCCAATGGGCGCTTTGTCACTTGTGGGCGCTGACCTGCTGCGCCGATCTATCTGGCACTGCTGACGCTAGAGCCCCTACGGCGGCCCGTTCAGAGGCGCAATTCACCCGGCCGATGGACCCTTTCCTTTCCGGCGGGGACCTTGTTTCCCCAGCACTGAGGACCTTCGTCCCTGCTCATTGGGGGCTAATGCGCATATCGTGACAGAAGACACTAGGCCGTCTGGTGCGTCCGGGCGGATTTGCTCAAAGAAGGCGTGACTGGCTTATGACCGAGAACAGGTCGGGAGACCCGGCGATCCGCGTGTTCCTCCTGGACGACCACGAGCTCGTTCGCATCGGAGTGCGGGACCTGCTGGAGTCTCAGCCGGATATCCGGGTCATCGGCGAGGCCGGCACGGCCGCGTCGGCCATGGCCCGGATCCCGGCGCTGCGGCCGGACGTGGCCATCCTGGACGTGCGGCTGCCCGACGGGGACGGGATCAGCGTCTGCCGCGAGATCCGGTCCCGGATGCCCGAAGTAGCCTGCTTGATGCTGACGTCTTTCGAGGATGACCAGGCACTGTTCGACGCGGTGATGGCCGGGGCCGCCGGTTACGTGCTCAAGCAGATTCACGGAACGGACCTGGTGGGAGCGGTACGGACGGTGGCGTCCGGCCAGTCGATGCTCGATCCCCGGGCGGCCAGCAAGCTGATGGCGCGGCTGCGGGACACCTCGCAGAAGCGGGATCCGCTGGCCGGTCTGACCGGCCAGGAGCGCCGCATTCTCGAGCTGATCGGCGAGGGCCTGACCAACCGGCAGATCGGGGAGCGGATGTTCCTGGCCGAGAAGACGGTCAAGAACTACGTGTCGGCCCTGTTCCAGAAGCTCGGCATGGAACGCCGCACGCAGGCCGCCGCGTACGCCGCGCACATCTTTGGCGATAACGACTCAGACCACCAGGCGTACGTCTGATCCCTCCCCGGGACCGGCCGTACACGAACGGGAGGCGCTCTCCGCCGGGTGCCTCCCGTTTCCACGCCTGTCGGGCGACTTTTCCCGCGCATCCCTGACCCTGGCGTGCCTCATAGTGGTGCGTTCCTCTCGTATCCGGTCGTGTGCCAGTGGTTCAGGTCGGCGTCCAGTTCGTACCGGAGCGGGACGGCGTTGGGCACGTTCAGCCCGGCGCTGGCCTCGTCGCTGACCCCATCCAGGTGCTTGATCAGCGCGCGCAGCGTGTTGCCGTGCGACACCACGAGGACCAGCGAGCCGGCCCGAAGGTCCGGCACGATCGCGTCGTACCAGTACGGCAGCAGGCGGGCGGTGACGTCCCGCAGCGACTCCCCGCGCGGACGGGCCTCCGGCGGCAGCGCCGCGTAGCGGGGGTCGGCGAACTGCGAATGCTCGGCGCCGGGCTTGAGCAGCGGCGGCCGGACGTCGTAGCCGCGGCGCCAGGCCATGTACTGCTCCTCGCCAAAGGCGGCGCGCACCTCGGCCTTGCGGCGGCCCTGCAGCGCGCCGTAATGGTTCGAGTTGAGCCGCCAGGACCGGCGCACCGGGATCCAGTCCCGGTCGCAGCGGGCTAGCGCCAGCTCGGCCGTGCGGATCGCGCGCCGCTGCACCGAGGTGTGCACGACGTCCGGCCGCAGGCCGTCCGCGGCGAGCAGGTCCCCGGCGCGGGCCGCCTGGTCCTCGCCATGCGCCGAGAGGCCGGCGTTCACCCAGCCGGTGAACAGGTCCAGCGCGTTCCACGAGCTCTCACCGTGGCGCAGCAGCACCAGGCGGTAGCGCGGAACGCAGGAGCCATTCGAGGTCGTGCTCACCGTTCCAGGCTCCGTGACCCCGCCGCCGCGACGGCAGGGGCCAGTGTCACCCGGGGCGGGACTTTCGGCCCGCGGGACCTTCGACCCAGGGGGTGGAGGGCGGAGGCCCCGCCGTAGTGCGGCCATTTACCGCTACTCCTCCGGTCCGGAGTCCTCTGGACTGGGACAAGGAACGGCTGACGGAAGAAGGCGAGCGCTATGAGCGCCAAGGTGATGGACGTCATGACGAGGAAAGTGGTGGCGGTACACACCAATGCGTCGTTCAAGGAGATCGCCGCCACGCTCCGCGACCGCCGGGTGAGCGCGTTCCCGGTCCTGGACGACGCCGGCACCGTGATCGGGGTGGTGTCGGAGGCCGACCTGATCGCCAAGGAAGCCCTCGAAGCCGGCTACGAGACCGATCCCGGACCGCTGTCCGGGCTGCTGCACCGGCGCGACCTGGAGAAGGCCCGGGGCTCGACCGCGGGCGAGCTGATGAGCCGGCCACCGGTCACGGTGCGCCCGGATGACCTCGTCAGCCACGCCGCGCACCTGATGTACGACCGGCGGGTCAAGCGGCTGCCCGTGGTCGACGCGGACGGCAGGCTGGTCGGGATCATCAGCCGGACCGACGCGCTGAGCGTCTTCAGCCGGTCCGAGCGGGACATCCGCCAGGAGATCATTCAGGACGTCCTCCTCCAGCGGTTCCTCGCCGACCCCGCGTCCTTCACGGTCACCGTGAAGGACGGCATCGTCACCCTGGCAGGCACCCCGGAGACCGCTCAGCTGGGACACGACATCGTCGCCGCGGTCCGGCACCTCGAGGGCGTGGTGGCCGTGCGCGACCGGCTCAACTATCCCGCACCAGCCGAGTACGTCCCGCTATCCGGACCACTGTTCTGACCGACCGCGCCGAGCCGTTGTTTGGAGGCAGGGATGAGCATCACGCCCGTCACCGCGAGGGCCAGCGTCTACGCACTGCTGACCGATGGGACAACGGTCGAGATCCGGGCCGCCCGGACGGATGATCTGCCTGCGGTGCAGGCGATGCATGAGGGAATGTCCTCCAACAACTCCTACCTGCGTTTCTTCAACCTCAGCCAGCTCTCCGCGGAGCAGGAGGCCACACGCGTCTGCCGGCCGTCCGGGGCCGACCACGCCGCGCTGCTGGCGCTGTGCAGCGGCCGGGTCGTCGGCGTCGCCAGCTATGAGGTTTCCGGCCACGGGCCCGAGGCGGAGATCGCCTTCGCGGTGCCCGACAACATGCACAACCGGGGCATCGGAACCCTGCTGCTCGAGCACCTCGTGTCGGACGCGGGCCTGCGGGGCATCACCACCTTCACCGCCTCCGTCCCGACGCAGAACGCCGAGATGCAGCGGGTCTTCAGCGACGCCGGGCTGAGCGCCCGGCGCCAGCTGGAAGGAGGCGTCGTCGAGTTCACCTGCGACCTGCCGGGCGATGACGCCGATCCGCGCTGGGACCCGTTCCTGGACGCGGCGGCGGACCGGGAGCGCAGCGCCGACGTGGCGAGCCTGCGGCACGTGTTCCAGCCCGGTTCGGTGGCCGTGGTCGGCGCCAGCCGCCGGATGGGCACGGTCGGCCGCGCCATCCTGCACAACATCGTCACCGCTGGTTACCAGGGCCGGATCTACGCGGTTAATCCGCACGCGGCCCACATGGAAGCGGTCAGGTGCGTGGCGTCGGTCAGCGCGCTCCCTGAGCCGGTCGACCTGGCGGTCGTCGCCGTGCCCGCGGCGGCCGTGCCGGCCGTCGCCGACGAATGCGGGCGGCGCGGCGTCAAGGCGCTGGTCGTCATCACCGCGGGACTCGACACACCGCAGGGCGCCGATCTGCTGGCCATCTGCCGCCGCTACGGCATGCGGCTGGTCGGCCCGAACTGCTTCGGCATCGCCGTGCCCAGCATCGGCCTGGACGCGACCTTCGCCGCCCGCCATCCCGAACCCGGGACGGCAGGCCTGGTCATGCAGTCCGGCGGGCTGGGCTTCGCGCTGGCTGACCGGCTGTCCCGGCTGGGCCTCGGGGTCTCGTCCTTCGCCTCGATCGGCAATAAGTACGACATCTCCAGCAACGACATGCTGATGTGGTGGCAGCAGGACGGCAAGACCAAGCTCGCCGTGCTCTACATCGAATCGTTCGGTAACCCGCGTAAGTTCGCCCGCACCGCGCGGCACGTCGGCCGGACCATCCCGGTGCTCACCGTACTCGCGGGCCGGTCGGCGGCCGGCCAGCAGGCCGCCGCGTCGCACCCGGCGGCGGTCGCCTCGCCGCTGGTGACCAGGGAGGCCCTCTTCCAGCAGGCCGGCATCATCGCGACCGAAAGCCTCGGTGAACTGCTCGACGTCGCGGCGCTGCTGGCCACCCAGCCCGTCCCGGCGGGTTCGCACGTCGCGATCGTGTCCAACGTCGGCGGGGCCGGGGTGCTGACCGCCGACTCGTGCACGGAGCACGGCCTGGTCGTGCACCGGCTGAGTGGTGAAACCCGGCGGCGGCTGCACGCGCTGGTGCCGGCCGGCGGCGCGGTCACCGGGCCGGTGGACACCACCGCCACCGTGTCCGAGGATTCCTTCCGCCGCTGCCTGGAGATCGTGGCCGCGGACCGGGGCGTGGACGCGGTCATCGCCCTGGTCCTGTCGACCGCGGCCACCGGCGATCTGGTCTCGGCGATCAGTTCCGCGGACGTCAGCGTCCCGCTCGCGGCCGTCGTGCTCGATCAGGCCGAGGCGGTCAGGCTGCTGCCCCGGGCCCGCTGGGACGCCGGGCAGGCCGGCGCCCGCGCGGGCAAGAACGCAGGCGAGGACGCGGGCATGGACACCGGCGAGGGCGGGGCAACGGCCGCGCAGCCAACCGCGTCCGTCCCGTCCTACGCCGATCCCGAGATGGCGGCTCAGGCCATGGCCCTGGCGGCCGGGTACGGCGCGTGGCGGGCGCGGCCGCCGGGGCGCATTCACGACTTCAGCGACGTGGCCACGGACGAGGCCCGGGCGCTCATCCAGACCTACCTGCACCGCTCCCCCAACGGGGGGTGGCTGCCGCCGGACCAGGCGGCCGCGCTGCTCGCGTGCTACGGAATCCGGCTGACCGAGCTGACCCCGGTCTCCAGCGCCGATGAGGCGGTCCGGGTCGCGGCCGGCCTCGGCGGCCCGGTCGTGCTCAAGGCCGACGTCCCTGGCCTGCTGCACAAGACCGACGCGGGAGCCGTCCAGCTCGACCTGCGCACCGAACTGGAGATACGGCGCGCCTGGCGCCTGCTGACCAGCAAGTTCGGGCCCCGGCTGCGCCAGGTCCTGCTCCAGCCCATGATCAGCGGCGGCACCGAGGTCATCATCGGCGTCGCGCAGGAGCCCATCTTCGGGCCGCTGATCATCTTCGGCCTCGGCGGCGTCGCCACGGACGTGCTGGCCGACCATACGGCCCGGCTCGCGCCGCTCACCGACACCGACGCGAACGAGCTCATCCACTCCATCCGGTCGGCACCGCTGCTGCTCGGGCACCGGGGCAGCCCGGCCGCCGATCTCACGGCGCTGCAGGAAACGCTGCTGCGGATCTCCCGGCTCGGTGACGACCTTCCCGAGATCGCGGAACTGGACCTCAACCCGGTCATCGCCCGCGAGGACGGGGTGTTCGCCGTCGACACCCGGATCCGGCTCACTCCGGCCAAGCCGCGGGACCTCTTCCTGCGGAAGCTCCGCTGACGCGGAGCCCATCAGCGCCGGACGCGGCGGGAGCGCCCGCGCCGATGTGGTTCCCGCTGCGCGCCGGGGAAGCTAAGTTTGGTTTGTGAGCGACAACAATTCCGCAGACGGACCGATCCGGGTTTTCCTGCTGGACGATCACGAGATCGTCCGGCTCGGGGTCCGTGATCTCCTGGAGGGCCAGCCGGACATCAAGGTGATCGGCGAGGCGGGGACGGCGGCCTCCGCGCTGGCCCGGATCCCGGCGCTGAAACCCGACGTGGCCGTGCTGGACGTACGGCTGCCTGACGGCGACGGGGTGAGCGTCTGCCGCGAGATCCGGTCCCGAATGCCCGAGGTCGCCTGCCTGATGCTGACCTCCTTCGGCGACGACGAGGCACTGTTCGACGCGGTGATGGCCGGAGCGGCGGGCTACGTGCTCAAGCAGATCCGCGGTACCGACCTGGTGGGCGCGGTGCGGACGGTGGCGTCCGGCCAGTCGATGCTGGACCCGAAGGCGGCCAGCCAGCTGATGGCCCGGCTGCGGGACGCGTCGCAGAAGCGGGACCCGCTGGAGGGGCTGACCGGGCAGGAGCGGCGCATCCTGGAGCTAATCGGCGAGGGCCTGACCAACCGGCAGATCGGCGAGCGGCTATTCCTGGCCGAGAAGACCGTCAAGAACTACGTGTCGGCCCTGTTCCAGAAGCTCGGCATGGAACGGCGCACCCAGGCCGCCGCGTACGCCGCGCGCGTCTTCGGCGAGCAGCGCGGCGCGGGCGGCGGGGCCGCCGGAGACGTAGACGGCCACCAGGGAAAGGACCTTCCTGCTTAGCCAGGCCGGACCTTCGTCCCTGTGCGCGGGCGTCACGGGGCGAATATCCCTTAGCCATGAACGCAGATGCACCCACGCTACGGCTGCTCCCGGCTGGCGAATGCCTGCGGCGGCTGAGGTCGGTCCCGGTCGGACGCATCGCTTATACCAAGAGCGCGCTTCCCGCCGTCGAGCCGGTGAAATTCGCCCTCGACGGGCGGCACATCGTGATCCGGATTGATCCCGGCAGCGCGCTCGCTACGGCCCTGCACCATACCGTGGTGGCGTTCGAGGCCGATTACATGGACCATGAGCACCATTGCGGCTGGAGTGTCACGATCGTGGGCAACGCCCACGAGGTGGTCGACCACCGCGAGATCAGCAAGCTCCGGGCCAGCGGGCTGCAGTCCTGGGCCTCGGCCGGCGACGGGTACTTCTTCCGCATCATGCCGGGCATCGTGACCGGCCAGGAGATGCTGGACGCTAGGTAGGGACCGGGGATACCCCGGACGGCACCCGCCACACCAGTTCGGTGCCCGCCCCGTCCGCGCCGGCCGGCCCCAGCCGCAGCTCCCCGCCGAGCTTCTCGGCGCGTAGCCGGAGGTTACGCAGCCCGCTGCGCCGGCCATCGGGGGCGATACCGACCCCGTCGTCGGCGACCCGCATGATCAGGAAACCCTCGGCGTCGACGTCCACGCTCACGTCGATCCGGCCCGCCTGCGCGTGCCGGGCGGCATTCGACAGCGCCTCGCGCAGCGCGGTGAGCATGTCCTCGGCGCTCTCCGTCCGCACCCGGTCGTTGAGCTTCGCGCCCAGCCGCAGGGACGGCGCGAAGCCGGCCAGCGGCGTCATCTCCTCCACGACCGCCACGATCGCCTCGCGCAGGTTGGGCTGGGAGTCCTGCCCGCGGGACTGCAGGGCGAAGATCGTCAGGCGGATGTCCTTGATGGTCTCGTCCATCGCGTCCACGGCCCGCTTGACCCGGGCGGCCGTCTCCGGCCTGGTGATCATGGGCACCGTGCCCTCCAGCGACATCCCGGTCGCGTACAGCCGCTGGATCACCAGGTCGTGCAGGTCCCGGGCGATCCGGTCGCGGTCTTCGAACAGCGACAGGCGCTCCGCGTCGCTGCGCCGGTCGGCCAGTTCCAGCGCGATGCCCGCCTGCACGGCGAAGGAGGCGACGACCGCCGCGGTGGTCTCGGGGAACGGCATCCCGCCCCGCCGCCGGCCGACGGTGAGCACGCCGCGCACGTCGCCCGCCGCCCCGAGCGGGAACAACACCGCCGGGCCGATGTGGCCCATCGGTTCCCGCACCACCCCGGCCGTCCGCTCGTCCGTGGCGAAATCATCGACCGCGAGCGCCTCCCCACTGTTCAGCACGTGCCCGGACAGCGACTGTTCGGACGGCAGGACCAGGCCGCGCGTGTCATCGGCGCCTTCCCCCTCCGCGAACCTGATCGTCAGCCGCCTGGTGTCCAGCTCCGGCAGCGCCAGCACGACCAGGTCCGCGTGCGACAGCTCGCGGACCTGCCTGGTCAGCCCGGCGAGGACCGTGTCGGGGTCGGCCCCGGACAGGAGGCTGGTCGCGACCTCGGCGTTGGCCTGCATCCACCGTTGCTGCCGCCGCGCCGCCTCGTACAGCCGGGCGTTCTCGATCGCGACGCCCGCCGCCGAGCCCAGCGCGACCAGGACCGCCTCGTCGTCCTCGGTGAACTCGCCGCCGCCCTGTTTCTCGGTGAGATACAGGTTGCCGAATACTTCGTTGCGGACGCGGACCGGAACGCCGAGAAAACTCTTCATGGGGGGATGACCCTCGGGAAACCCGGACGAATCGGGATGAGCCGCGATGTCGGCGAGGCGCAGCGGCTTCGGGTCGCGGATGAGGAGACCGAGCAGGCCCCGGCCTTCCGGCCAGTGGTCGATCTTGCCGATGGCCTCGTTGTCCACTCCCACAGGGATGAACTCGGCCAGCCGCTGGCCCTCGCCGATCACCGCGAGTGCGCCGTACCTGGCGTCCACGAGCCCGACCGCCGCCTCCACGATGCGCTTGAGCGTGGTCTCGAGGTCCAGGCCCGACCCGACGACGACGACCGCCTCGAGCAGGCCGTGCATCCGGTCACGGGTCGCGAGGACGACCTGCAGCCTCGACTGCAGCTCTGCGAGCAGCTCGTCCAGTTGCAGGTGCGGGAGCACCGCGGGACGGCCACCGGAACGAGATTCCATCAGCCAACCCTCTCAGATACGTACGCTCACGCTCATACAGGACGCCGGACCGGCACAGCTCAGCGTAACCACCCACCGGACAGAGGGCCAGAACCATGATCACCAGGGGCCTGGCCAATGCCGAACGGACCTGAGCGGGACGATACCGCCCAGCTGAGGGTGATCCGGACGGCGGTCAGCCCGGGTGGTGGCGCCGATGGCCAGCCGCGGCGGGCGGCACGCGGCCACGGCACCTGTTTCCCGCGTTGTCAAGGTTGGGTACGGACCAAAGTCCCGGCCTGTCGTTGCCGACGGCCCTCGCCATCGCGCCGACGAGCCGCAATCGTTCATCAGGTGAGCACCGAGGGAAACACAGCCCATCCCCTGGGCCCGTACTCAGCAGACGGCCTGGCTCAGGCCAGCACCGGCGCGCGGCGTACCGGACACGTGCGGCGCACAGAACAGAGGTGGGGCAGCATGACCGCCAGTCAGGAAACAGCAGACCGCCCAGCGGAGCCGGACGGCGGATTGTCGTGGCCGTCCCCGCCCTACCCGGGCGACCTGAGCCGGAGAGTCACCCAGCGGCGGCAGGAGCTCAAGCTCACCCGCCAGCAGGTCGCGGCGCGCGCCAACGTGAGCCTGCGGTATCTGGAATACCTGGAGAACTACCCGGGCATGCCCACCGGCGCGGTGCTGCGCCAGCTCGCCGCCGCCCTGCAGACCAGCCCGGCCGCCCTGCTGGGCGCGGGCATGGAGACGCCGCCGGGCGGCCGGCCGCTGAACCCCCAGGTCACGACGGAGCGGCTGGCACCGGCCGAATGCCGCCAGCTGATCGCCTCTGGCGGGATCGGGCGGATCGGATTCCCGACCGCGTCCGGGACGATGATCCTGCCCGTCAACTACGCCATCGCCGCGAACACGATCGTGATCCGGGCCGGGTCGGGCTCCGTGATAGCCGCACACGGCGACGGTGACGTTTCCTTCGAAGTCGACCACATCGACGAGGCGCTGGAACAGGCGTGGAGCGTGCTCGTGCAGGGCCAGGCCCACCGCGTCCTGCAGCGTACCGAGCTGGCCCACCTGCAGCGGTGCGCGGTGCTGCAGCCGTGGCCGGGCGGCGAGCACGACGCCTACATCCGGATCGCCCCGCACCGGATCAGCGGACGGCGCATCGCCCGCCGCTTAAATCCCGCCAGGGGACCTTGGTCCTCACCGCCAAGGGCCCGCGTCCCTACGTGAGCTGCCGTTTTACCCGTGATCATGGTCATGACACGGAGGACCCGATACCGGCGGTGCTGTGGGGCGTCGCGTTCGGCAACGTGCTGCACGGCATTCCGCTGAACGCCGCGCACAACTACACCGGCAACTTCTTCAGCCTGCTGAACCCCAACTCACTGCTCGGCGGGGTGACCACGCTGTCGCTGTTCACGCTGAACGGGGCGCTGTTCCTCGGCCTGAAGACCACCGATGACCTGCGCCGCGCCAGCGCGTCAGGCGAGCATCTCCGCCAGGATCTCCGTGACCTTGCCGGCGACGGCGGCGGACACGTCCGCGGGGGCGGACATCTGCGCCGGGGCCGGGCCGCCGGCGGCGGCGAGCTGGTCAGCCAGCATGAGGAGGGCAGCGGCGACACCGGCCAACTGCGCTTCGAGCTGCATGGTCTGCCCGCTTGCCCGGTCCACGTCCAATTTGGCCTCGTCGGCGACCAGGGCCACCCGCTCGAGCCGCGCCTCCGCTTCGCGGAGCTTAACGTCGAGCGCCTGCAGGCGAAGCTGCACCGCCAGCAGGTTCTCCTCCAGCACTACTCCCTGCGGTACGCCGAGCCACGGATCGATCTGCCGAGCCATTGATCCCACCACCCAGATGTCGCGGAGCCTGCGTTCCCGCCCCGCGACGGGGTGTCCGGCGCAGGTCCGCGGGAGCAGGCCACCGGGGCGGAACGCCCTCACCGGCTAGCACAGCACGGCCTGTTCGGAACGTCACAGGAAGAACGGCCGAAATCTTCCGGGCCCTAAGTCCCCGTTCCGGCGCCTAAGTCCACGCTCCAGCCCCAAATCCCCGTTCCGGCTCAGAGCGCCCCAGGTTGCCCCAGGGCGGAACACGGGGACGAAGGTCCCGGATGGCAAGTGACTCACCTCCCTGGATGAGGATCTACAACCAACTTCACCAAGCCGCTGCTCTTCCTGGAGGACGGGGCCTACTACGCCAACCAGGCCACGGCCCCGCACCTGACCGGTGACCAGTGGGGCGTGATGAACGAGACCGGCAGCTATCCGGGCCAGCCCTGGCTGTGGCTCTACCAGCTCTGGTACCAGCTGCCGGGCTTCAGGACCTCCGTCAACGTGGACCTGATCGCGATCTACCTGACCGGAGCGGCCACGATTCTGCTCCTGCTGGTGCCGTTCATCCCGGGCTTGCGTGACATCCCGCGCTTCATCCCGCTGCGCCGGCTGGTCTGGCGGCAGTGGAACGCCCGGCCCGACGGGCCCCCGCCGCCCGAGGGGCCGGTGGCGCCGGAACGGCACCCGGCCGGGTCCGCAGGCGAGAAATAGCCCTGCCGAAGGTGCCCGCCTGACGGGTAGCAGGC
>Ga0181530_10001343_pt1 | contig 31140 bp, 28 predicted proteins | sample PEATcosm2014_Bin_42_FD_119769 | JGI IMG/M metagenome (GOLD analysis project Ga0181530, IMG submission 119769) | Peatland microbial communities from MTU Mesocosm Facility, Houghton, MI, USA - PEATcosm2014_Bin10_60_metaG | ecosystem: Environmental > Terrestrial > Soil > Wetlands > Peat | place...
CCTGATGCGGCCCACCCTCCGTGCGGCCCAATCCCGGTCAGGATGGCTCGGGCTGATCGCGCGCCTTGTTGCGAGGCGGCAGCCGAGTGTTATACTAACGGAACCAGGGGGAGCAGGGCGTCGCGACCGCCAGAGTCGCGACAGCTTCCTTATTCCTTTAATCATATCAGGGTGCTGACTCGGTGGAATCGATCACAGACGAGGTAAGGCAGATCATTGCCCGGGAGCTCAAGATCCCGATTGAACGTTTGACCCCGGACACCAAGTTGCAGGAGCTCGGCGTCGAATCTCTGGACTTGATCGAGATCATCTTCGCGCTGGAGGAGAAGTTCGACATCAACATCCCGTACAACGCCAATGAGGCGACGGCGGCCGACAATCGGGAAGCCACGACGGCCGGATTGGGAAAACTCGAAACGATTGGCCAGATTTCCGCGGCGGTGAAAAATCTCGTAGACACGAAGACCTCTGCATGAACCGCGTCGTGATCACGGGGATCGGAGTCGTATCCCCCGTGGGATCTACCCTCGAAGACTTCTGGTCGGCGCTGGTCGAGGGCCGTTCGGCGATCGGCCCCTTCTCGATCGCTCGCAGCGAACGACTGAGCACGCGCATCGCGGCACAGGTTCGTCAGTTCGACGCCGCGGCGCTGTTCGCGCCCAAGCAGCTCGCCCCCATGGACCGCTTCTCGCAGTTTGCCGTCGTGGCAGCGCGGGCCGCCGTGCGGGATGCGGATCTGACTATATCCGAACGCCTGGCGCTCGAGACGGCAACGGTGATCGGCAATGCTTCCGCGGGTCAAACAACGCTGGATGATGCCTACTTCAAGTTATATGCTGAAAACTCGTCACGCCTGCATCCGTTGACGATCCCTCGATTGATGACCAGCGCCGCGGCAAGCCAGATATCGATGGATCTTGGCCTGAAGGGTCCGACTTTTTGCGTGGGAACCGCCTGCGCTGCGGGCACGCATGCGATCGGGCTGGCATTCCACATGCTTCGCTCGGGGCAAGCGCCCGTCGCTCTCGCCGGTGGTGCCGAAGCCTGCCTGACCGCGGGGACGATCAAGGCGTGGGAAGCACTTCGCGTGCTCAGCCAGGACACCTGCCGGCCTTTCTCGCGCACGCGATCGGGGTTGGTCCTGGGCGAGGGCGCCGCCGTCCTGCTGCTCGAGGAGCGTGCGCATGCCCTCGCCCGCGGCGCACGCGTCTATGCGGAAATCCTCGGGTTTGGCATGAGCGCCGACGCTGGCGATATCACCGCGTCCGATCCCGACGGTGCCGCACGGGCCATGCGAGCCGCGCTGAAGGACGCGCGACGGAATGCGGATGACGTCGGCTACATCAATGCGCACGGCACCGGGACGATGCATAACGACCGATCGGAGACGACCGCCTTGCGCGACGTCTTCGGCCCGGATATCAGGCGCATTGCGGTGTCTTCCAGCAAGGCTGTGCTTGGTCACGGACTGGGGGCCGCCGGTGCGCTGGAGATGGCGGTGACCACGCTCGCCATCCATCACCAGACGATTCCGCCGACAGCCAATTTCGAGGCGGCCGATCCCGACTGTGATCTCGATGTCGTGCCGAATGTCGCTCGCCACGCGAAGGTCAACGTCGCGATGTCGAATTCGTTCGCCTTTGGCGGACTGAACGCGGTGCTTTTGGCCGCACGGGCCTGAAGGACTGGGCGATCGGCCGAGCCGCGTCGCTGGACTCGAAAGTGCGCGGTTGGGTGCGCATGACACTGGCCGCGGCGGGTGCAGGATCGGCGACCACGATGCCCGAACCCGCAAGGTCCAACGGATAGTTGGCATCTCGGCCGAAGATGGGCAGTCACTGACGCAGGCAGCGGGCGATTGCGAAGAAGAACGAGATGCTGCCCGACACCACGAAAAGGTGCCAAATGGGGTTGCTAAACGGCAGCCGCTGCCAGCCATAAAACAAGAGACCACCGCTGTAGATGATCCCGCCGGCAATTATCAGCAAGATCGTGACGGTCCCGACCATCTGGTAGAGCGGTATGCCCCAACCAAGGCACAGCCAACCCATGGCGAGGTACAGTGGGACGGCAACACGATCAAAGAAGGACTCCTTTGTAAGGCGAAGGACGATGCCGGCAATGGCCACCGTCCAGATCAACGCCAGGAGCGTCACGCCCGCGTGATGTCGAAGTGGCAGCAATGCAAATGGAGTATAGGTACCTGCGACAAACAAGAAGATGGTGCACTGATCGATCTTTTGGAAAACCGCCTTGATACGTCGGTGCTGCACGCTATGATAGATGGCCGATGTCACAAAGGCGATAAACATCGAACCACCATAGACAACGATGGTTGCGAGCTTCAGCACATTCTGCTGCGGCCATGCCCGTATGACAAGGTATAGCAGTCCGAACGCGCTTGCCGCCGCGGCGCCACCCTGGACCACGGCGCTCGCAATCTCTTCCATGAGCGGCCGTTCCCGCGTCTTCGTGCTCATCTTGTGCTCGATCGTCTGCGTTATTCCGATGCGGATACGCCGCGCTACAACCGCGCCTGCCATTTTCCTCTGCGGTCTGTCGGGGCTGTCGTAGCAGCCGCGTTCCACCTCGAAAGAGGATGGCCGCCCACCCTGCGACCGAGCGAGTCATTGCTCACCGGCGGAGGCCCACCCGGCAAATTCTGCCAGCTATGGGCTTGCTGGCCAATCTTCCAAGAGTGGCTGTTCATCCATTACCGATTGAAGAGATTGGCGGACCCGACACGACTCGAACGTGCGACCTTCGCCTTCGGAGGGCGACGCTCTATCCAACTGAGCTACGGGTCCGTGCGCCCTTCATAGCGGGAATCGCCGCGCCGCGAAAGTGCGGCGGTGCACACTCCCAAGCGGCGGCGCCCAGCCCGCCCCGTGGCACAGGAAAGGCGCGGCCCTGGCCACGTCGGTCATTCCGCGGCCAGGGCTGCCTCCGGCCGTGCGGATGACGCATTGCCAAGCGCCACCCGAAACGTCCCTGCTGCCGATCGGTTCGGCCTCCAGCGCAACGGCGTGCTCCGCGCGCGAAGAAATGATCGGGGGACGCCGCGCGCCGCGCCCTGCACCCTGCACCCACGCAGAAGGCATGGAATAATCCGCCGCGCTGCCTCGTCCGTCACACGGAGGAGACCGGCTTGCGCCTAGGCCACCGACATTCCGGAGGAGATCAACTGCCGCAACCGGGCCGCGCCGGCCGGCCCTTTGATGGCCTCGCGCCAGGTAGCCTCGGCGACGCGCTGATGCGCGGCGATCGCCTCGTCGGCCCCGGTGATCATCGCCACCCCGGTATGGGCGCTGGGGTGGGTGTCCGGCCGGAACGGGTTGATCGCCAGGCTGACGCGGTCACGCGCGCGCAGGATCTTGAACGCCGAACTCGGCTCCGCCGCGGTGAGCAATCCGAATTGCAGGCCCATCGGCTCGGTTTCCATCAGCCGGGCCATGTTCTCCACCTCGGAGACGGCCACGTCGCGGCAGATCCGCCGCACCCGGTCGGACACTGGGACGCCGCCGGCAATGCCGGTTTCCAGCAGCCGCTGCACCGAGGCGAGCGACACCATGGCGATGATGCCCGGCCGCCGCATCGCGTACATCCGTTTGCGCGCCGCCAGGATGCCCAGCACTTGCTCCGCCATGCTGCGCATCGCCGCGCGTTCATGGCCGGCCTGGTCGGCCGCCTCCTCGAAGGCTTCGCCCAGCGCCGCGTCGTAGGCATCCGACGTCGTCAGGTAGCAGACCGGCCCGAACAGTTGCAGGATCTGATCGGCGGTTTCCTCGATCTGGCGGACCCGCTCGAAATAACCGATCGGCCGGTTGTAGTACTCGACGCCGATCCCCAGCAGGGACAGCGGGGAGATCTTCAGCAGTTCGGCGAGGCGCTTGATGGTGTCGAGCTTGATCACCTCGCCCTTTTCGTAGCGGTACAGCGCGGCGCGCGACACCCCGAGCCGGGCGGCGATCTCCTCAGCGCGCAGACCCGACTCCAGGCGGTAAGCCCGAAGCTGCTGGCCGATCTCGGTAAACCGCATGGACATCAGCCGCACCCTCCCGGCCCCATCGCCTGGCACCGCAGACTCAGTTGCCATTTGCAACCAAGCCGATACGCACCGAGTCTCAGAATCGGGGCAAGCGCCGTATCTTATCGCGAAATCGTCCGGAAATTCAACCCCTGTTCAGCGTATGCGACTCGTTTCGAGGCCCCCTAGCAAATTTATTTATGATCGCGAATAGAAAAGCCCCCCAGGCCCTCGATGGCAAGGATCAACGCCGAATGGTCCAGCTCGGCCCCGCCATGGGCGGCACAGGATGAGAACATCTGTTGCGCGATCGCCGTGTTCGGCAACGACAGGTTGAGCTCCTTGGCCGCACTGAGTGCCAGGTTGAGGTCCTTCTGGTGCAGCTTGATGCGGAACCCCGGGTTGAACGTACCGTTGAGCATGCGCTCGGCATGCACCTCCAGGATGCGCGAGGCGGCGAAGCCGCCCATCAGCGCCTGGCGCACCTTGGCCGGATCGGCGCCGGCGCGGGCAGCGAACACCAGCGCTTCGGCGCAGGCCTGGATGTTCAGCGCCACGATGATCTGGTTGGCCACCTTGCAGGTCTGCCCGTCCCCGTTGTTCGGGCCGACATGGGTGATGTTCTTGCCCATCGTCTCGAACAGCGGCTTGGCGCGGGCGAACGCGGCGTCCGGGCCGCCCACCATGATGGTCAGCGACGCCTGTTTCGCGCCCACCTCGCCGCCGGACACCGGCGCGTCCAGGTAGTCGCAACCCAACTCATTGATCTTGCGGGCAAACTCCTTGGTGGCGATCGGGCTGATCGACGACATGTCGATCACCAGCGTGCCTGGCTTGAGGCCCTCGGCGACGCCGTCCGGCGCGAACAGCACGTTCTCCACGTCCGGGGTATCCGGCACCATGACGATGACCACCTCGGACTCCGCGGCGAGCGACTTGCCGTCGGGCTCGACCTTGGCAACGGCACGAATGTCGTCCGCCAGCGTGGCGCGATCGTAGACCACGAGCGAGTGCTGTGCGGCATGCAGATTGAGCGCCATAGGGCGGCCCATGATGCCGAGGCCGATGAAACCGATTTTCATGTTGCGTCTCCTTGGTACCGCATTTGCGCCGTCACCACCGGGCTTGGGAAGATTGGAAGAATGCTCCCCCTCCCCTTGCGGGAGGCGGTGGGGGGAGGGATCGTGCGGGTAAGTCTCCCGGTACGCCCACCCGTGTGACCCGTCCCCCCAACCCCCTCCCTCAAGGGGAGGGGGAGTATCCTTGCAACCTCCGCAGCCTGCTGCTCATCCGGCGAAGCGCTCCCGCCAGCCGAGCCCCGCGAGCGTCTCGCCCGCCGGGCGGTATTCGCAGCCGACCCAGCCACCGTAGCCCAGTTCGTCCATCCGCCGGAACACGAACCCCCAGCCGATTTCGCCGGTACCCGGCTCGTTGCGAGCCGGCACGTCGGCGACCTGCATATGCGCGATCACCGGCATGTAGCGCTCCATGCGCGTGGTGATGTCGCCCTCGGTCACCTGCACGTGGTAGACGTCGAACTGCAGGCCGAGCCGATCGCGGCCGATCGCCTCGACGACCGCGGCGCCCTGCGCCTGGGTGTTCAGGAAATAGCCGGGCATGTCGCGGTGGTTGATCGGCTCGATCACCAGCTTCACCCCGGCGGGTGCCGCCTGTTCCGCCGCCCAGGCGAGGTTCGCGGCGTACACGCTGGCCGCGGTCACCGGCGAGACGTCCGCCGGCACGATCCCCGCCATGGCGTGCACCAGCTTGCAGTCCAGCGCATGGGCGTAGTCCAGCGCCACCTTCACCCCGGCCCGGAACTCCTTCTGCCGCCCCGGCAGGCTGGCCAGGCCGCGCTCGTTCTTGCCCCAGTCGCCCGGCGGCATGTTGAACAGCACCTGGGTCTGGCCGGCATCGTTCAGCCGCTTGCGGATCTCGGCGGCCGGATGATCGTACGGGAACAGGAACTCCACACCCGTGAAGCCCGCCTTGGCCGCCGCGGCGAAGCGGTCCAGGAAGGGCACCTCGTTGAACATCATCGACAGGTTGGCGGCGAAGCGCGGCATGACTGGCCCTCCCTTGAAGCGGCGGCGCAGAGTAGAAGCGACGCGCGCAAAGTAAACCTCTCCCGCCCGTGGCGGGAGAGGTCGCGGCGAAGCCGCGGGTGAGGGTGATCGGGTCGGCAGGCGGTGCGTTCCTGCCGCGGGCCGGCCCGATCGCCCTCACCCTCGCCGCTTCGCGTGTCGACCGCTCCCACTTTGCGTGGGAGAGGTTTTCCCAGGAGGACCCGCCCGGTCATGATCGCCGAACGCGTACTGATGGCCGTGCTGATCGGTGGCGTCGCCGCGGGTTGCGTGCTGGTGCTCTACCCGTTCCTCTCCGCGCTGCTCTGGGCGGCGATCCTGGTGTTCACCACCTGGCCGGTGTCGGAGTGGCTGCGGCTCAATCTGCGGTTGGGGCACGTCGGCGCCGCCGTCCTGATGGTGGCGCTGACCGCCGTCGTGCTGGTGCTGCCGCTGGCCCTCGCCGCGCCCGGCGGCGCGTCCGACGTCAACCACCTGCACACCGTCATCGAGGACGCGTTGCGCGGCGGGCTGCCCAACGCGCCGCAATGGGTGTTCGACATCCCCGTGCTGGGACCGTCGGTCGGTGGGCTGTGGGACCGCTGGGCAGCCGACATCACCGCGCTGGGGGAATCGCTACAACCCTATTTCGGCATCCTCCTCGAGGGCGGGTTGAGCCTGCTGCTCGGTATCGCCCATGGCGTGCTGCTGTTCGCTCTGGCGCTGTTCGTCGCGTTCTTCTTCTACCTGTACGGCGAGCCGCTCGCGGTGCGGCTGCGGCTGATCCTGCATCGCATCGCCGGCGCGCAGGCCGACCGGCTGATTGTGGTCACCGGCGCCACCGTGCGCGGCGTGGTTTTCGGCATCCTCGGTACCGCCATCGTGCAGGGCGTGCTGACCGCGTTCGGCCTGTGGATCGCCGGTGTGCCGCGGCCGGTATTGCTCGGTGCGGTCGCGGGCTTCCTCGCGGTGCTGCCGATCGGTGCGCCCCTGGTATGGATCCCCGCCGCGATCTGGCTGCTGGCCAGCGGGTCGATCGGCCATGGCATCTTCCTGGCAGCCTACGGTGTGCTGGCGGTGTCCGGCGCCGACCACGTGATCCGCCCCTGGTTCATCTCCCGCGGCGCACGGTTGCCGTTCCTGCTGGTGGTTCTGGGTGTGCTCGGCGGCGCCCTGGCCTTCGGGCTGCTTGGCATCTTCCTCGGGCCGGTGTTGCTGGGGATCGGCTTCACCCTGGTCAACGAATGGGCGCGCGCCGCCGACCCGACACCGGCGCCGGACGAGCACTGAACATGCGCGACTATTCCGCCGCCGCCCCTGCCGATCAAATCCGCTCATGCGCAACCGGCGAGGAGCCTTGGCTGCCGCGCGCTCGCGGCGGGACGTTTGAACAACAAAAATCATCGGTGATAGGCTGGCTTCACTGGCAGGCCGGGACGGCGATCCCCAGCCCGCAGCGGCTGATACCAACCGGCGAAAAGCATGACCCACCGACCGGGCCTCCGCCGTCATGCCGACCTTCGTTGGCATGACGATATCGTGGTAGCCGGTGAGTCATTCTTTTCGCCGGTTGCAATGAGGCCCCGGCCGGTCCACGTCACCCGGGCGGCGCGCAGCGCGGCAACACACGGAAATCCCTTACCAGATGCGGAGTGACACCCCATGACCGGCGGAACGGTTGCGGTTCTCGGTGCGGGCTCGATCGGGTTCGCCAATGCCGCACTGCTGGCGCAGCGCGGCTTCACGCCTGTCCTGTGGTCGCCATCCGGAGCACGCACCGCTGCGCTTTCGACCGGCGCACCGCTGCGCGCGAGCGGGGCGATCGAGGGAGCGTTTTCCGTCGAAGTCGCAGCGACCTGCGCCGAGGCGATCGCCGGCGCCATGGCCGTTGTCGTCGCCGTGCCCGGGTTCGGCCATCGCGCCGTGTTCGACGCCGCCATACCGTCCTTGCGGCCGGAGCAAAGCGTGGTGATCAGTTCGCATTGCTCGCTGGGCGCGCTGTACCTCGCGCGGCGCGGCGTCATCGCTCCGATCATCGCCCTCGGCACGACGGTCGCGACGGCCCGGCAAACCGGTCCCACGTCGGTTCACGTCAACAACCTCCGCCGCGCGGTCGACGTCGCCGCCCTGCCCGCCGCGCGTACCGGCGAGGCGGCCGCAACCTGCACGACATTGTTCGGCGATCGTTTCGTCGGCCGCGAAGACGTGCTCGCGATCACCCTCAGCAACATCAATCCGGAGGGTCACATGGCGATGGCGCTGTGCAACTTCACGCGGATCGAGCGCGGCGAGGTCTGGCGGAATTATTGGGGAATCACGCCGTATGTTGGACGGCTGATGGAAGCGCTCGACGCCGAACGCCTGACGCTGGCGGCCAGGTTCGGCGTGGCGGTGCGCAGCATCCACGAACATTTCCATCTGTCGTACGGGATTCCGTTCGGTACGATGGGCGAGATGGCCGCTGCCCTGGACGCGACCGGCAACACGCCCAACGGACCGGCCTCGGCGGATACGCGCTATATTTACGAAGATGTGCCATTCGGCCTCGTGGTCACCGAGATGATCGGGCGCATCGCGGGATCGCCGACGCCACTGCACAGCGCCGGCATCGACATCTTCTCCGGGCTTTATGGCCGCGACTTCCGCGCGGACAACGATCTGCTGCCGTCGCTCGGTCTCCAGGGTCTGAGTGCGTCGTCGCTGCATGCATGCTGCCGCACCGGGTCTGCGGTGTAAGCAACGCTGTCATTGTGAGGACCGCAGCGGTACTGCCAACAAACCACTCCCCCTCCCCTTGTGGGAGGGGGAGCCGCCTTATCTCCGGCGACCTCCGCAGTTGCATTCAGGGCGGGTCGGCCGCCACCGGCCGGTGGTCAACGCGCAATGACAGCGTGGGGGCCCCTGCGCGACCCCCTTCCCGCCCCTACCTCACCACCACCCATTTCGCTTCCATCTGGTTGTCCGCCCGCAGCGATACGTCGATGTTGCTGCGGACAGCCCACGCGATCTGGTTGTAGAACAGCGGTATGGTCGCGATGTCGTCGCGCGCGATGGTCATCGCCTGCTGCATCAGCGTGATGCGCTTCGCCTCGTCGAGTTCGCCGCGGATCCGCGGGGCGAGGTCCTCGATCGCCTGGTTCTTGTAGCCGCCGAGGTTCCACGCCCCGTCGCCGGGACGGCCGCCAGGCGAGAGCAGCGAGATCTGGATGCTGTAATAGGCGTCCAGCGTCGGCGGCGACGTGCCCAGCAGGAACATACTGCTCTCGCGGCGTTGCACTTTCGGGAAGTAGGTCTGCACCGGCATCGCGTTCAATTGCGCGCGCACGCCGATCTTCGCCCACATCGCCGCAATCGCGGTGCACATCTCGGCATCGCCAGGATAGCGGTTGTTGGTGCAGTCGAAGGTGAAACCGAAGCCGTCGGGATAGCCGGCATCCTTCAGCAACGCCTTCGCCGCCTCCGGATCGTAGGGCAGGCGCACGTCGAGCGATTTGTCGTAGCCGCGCACACCCGGCGCGACCAGCAGACCCGCCGGCGTCGCGAACCCGCGCAGAATACGGCTGGTGATCGCGTCCATGTCGATCGCCTGGTACAACGCCTGGCGCACCCGATGGTCTCTGAACGGATTCCTGCCCTTCACGTCGCTGTTCGCCAGCTCATCGTGTCCCACATCGATGACGAAGGCGATCGTCCGCGTCTCCGGTCCTTGCAGCACCTTCACGTCGGGGCGCGCGCGCATGCGTTCGATGTCCTGGATCGGCGGATCGAGGACGACGTCCACCTCGCCCGACAAGAACGCCGCCGTGCGGGTGGCGTTGTTGGCGATCGGGATGCCGACGTATTCCGTCACATTGCCGTTGGTCCGGCCCCACCATTTCGGGAACCGATCCAGCACCGTCCTGACCTCCGGGTCGCGGCTGGCGAGCAGGAATGGCCCGGTGCCGTTGGTCTGGCGCGCGGTTGCGCTTTCCTGTTGTTGCGCGGCGTTCTGCGGCTTGATGGCGCCGTTGGCCTCGCACCACGCCTTGCTCATGATGCCGATCACCGTCAGCTTGTCCACCAGGATCGGATCGGGCTCGCTGGTGACGATATCGACGGTCAGCGGATCGACCGCCTCGACGCGCACGACGCTGTCAACATAATTGCTATAATTGGATGCCTTGTCCGTCACCCGCTGCAACGAGAACACCACGTCGGCCGACGTGAACGGGCTACCGTTTTGGAATGTCACGCCCGGCCGCAGCTTGAACCGCCAACGCGTCGGTTCCACAATCGACCAGGATTCGGCAAGCCCAGGCTCCAATTGGAACTGCGGACCGCGATTCACCAACGGTTCGTAGATCTGGCGCAGCAGTTGCGTCGTTGTCGAGACGCTCTGCGAATGCGGGTCCATCGTACCCGCGTCGCCGATCAGCGCCACCCGCAACGTCGCGGCGGACACCGGTGCCGCCAGCAGGCACGCGGCGACCGCCGCACCGATCGTCCAATGTCGCATTGCCGGTTTCCCCGTTCAGCGCCGACAATCCGACACGAAATTTATCCGCACGCAAGGGCGGCCCGGCGCACACGGACCGGCGAAACCCCGGCTACCATGGGCACCCGCGCGATGGCTGTGCGGATACGGATGCAGAAAGGCTATTTCCACTCGGGGTGCAAGTGCTCTAGAATCGCAGTAGCATGCTCGCGTATATCCTCTCCCGTATCTTCCAGGCGATCCCCGTCCTGCTGGTCGTCGGCTTCATTGCGTTTGCGATGTTCGCCTATATCGGCGATCCGGTCGCCAGCATGCTGGGCCAGGACTACACCGAGGCGCAGCGCGTCGCGCTGGTGCACCAGCTCGGCCTGGACCAGCCGTTCTTCGTCCAGTACGCGCATTTCCTCTGGGCCTCCCTGCACGGCAATTTCGGCATCAGCTACCGCCTGGCGCAGCCGGTCGGCAGCCTGATCGCCGAGCGCCTGCCGGCCACGCTGGAGCTTGCCGTCACCGCCTCCGTGCTGGCCTTCGTGATTGGCGTGCCGCTCGGCGTCTATACCGGCATCTATCGCAGTTCCTTTCTGTCACGCGTGTTCATGGTGGTCAGCCTGGTCGGCGTGTCGCTGCCGACCTTCCTGCTGGGCATCCTGCTGATCCTGGTGTTCGCCGTGGCGCTCGGCTGGCTGCCGAGCTTCGGCCGCGGGCCGGTGACGCATATCGGCGCCTGGTGGACCACCGGCTTCACCTCCTGGGCCGGCATCAAGGCGCTGATCCTCCCGGCGGTGACGCTCGGCATGTTCCAGTTGACGCTGATCATGCGCCTGGTGCGCTCCGAGATGCTGGAGGTGCTGCGCACCGACTACATCAAGTTCGCCCGCGCCCGCGGCCTGACCCCGCGGGCGATCAATTTCGGCCACGCGCTGAAGAACACGATGGTGCCGGTGATCACCATCGTCGGCCTGCAATTCGGCGGCGTCCTGGCGTACTCGCTGGTCACCGAGACCGTGTTCCAGTGGCCCGGCGTCGGCCTGCTGCTGGCCCAGTCGATCGCGGTGGCGGACATCCCGGTGATGTCGGCCTACCTGCTGCTGGTCTCGCTCATACTGGTGACGATCAACCTGGTGGTGGACCTGCTGTACTACGCCATCGACCCGCGCCTGCGGGTGAACCGCGGCGCCGCGAGGGCGCGATGACGAATAGTACGGAACTCCCCCTCCCCTTGAGGGCTTCAGCCGCGAAGCGGACGGAGGTTGGAGGGAGGGGGTTGGGGGGCACGAACCCCTCCCCCCAACCTCCGTCCGCTTCGCGGCCGACGCCCTCAAGGGGAGGGGAAACAACCACCGCCGGCCGGTTCTCCCGTGCCCTCGACAGCGACATGCTGTACAGCTTCCGGCGCTCCCCGGTCGCCATGCTGTCAACGGCCATCGCCGTGGTGCTGATCCTGAGCGCCGCGCTTGCCCCGTGGATCGCACCGCACGACCCGATGGACCTCGCCAGCCTCTCCCTGCTCGACAGTTTCAAGCCGCCGGTGCCGATGGACGGGAGCGACTGGTCCAACCTGCTCGGCACCGACAACCAAGGCCGCGACGTGCTCTCCGCCATCATGTACGGCATGCGCATCAGCCTGCTGGTCGGCTTCTGCTCCATCATCTTCGCGGTCGTCCTCGGCATCGGCATCGGCTTGCTCGCGGGCTACGCCGGCGGCATGGTCGACGCGCTGCTGATGCGCGTCGCTGACGTGCAGCTTACCTTCCCTGCCATCCTGACCGCGCTGCTGGTCGACGGCGTGATCGGCGCCGCACTGCCCAGGACGATGCACGACCAACTGCAGATCCATGTCATCATCTTCGCCATCGGCATCAGCCTGTGGCCCGGCATCGCGCGCACCGTGCGCGGCTCCACGCTGGTCGAGCGCAACAAGGACTACGTGATGGCGGCGCGGGTGATCGGCGTCGCGTCCTGGCGGATCATGCTGACCCACGTGCTGCCCAATGTGATCGGGCCGGTCCTGGTGATCGGCACGCTCGGGCTTGGCTTGGCGGTGCTGGCCGAGGCAACGCTGTCCTTCCTGGGAGTCGGCCTGCCGCCGACCCAGCCGTCGCTCGGCACGCTCATCCGGTTCGGCAACGACTTCCTGTTCTCCGGCCAGTGGTGGGTGACGATCTTCCCCGGCATCGCCCTGGTGCTGCTGGTGCTGGCGATCAACCTGCTCGGCGACTGGCTGCGCGACGCGCTCAACCCGAGGCTGCGATGAACACGTTCTCCCGTCATGCCGGCGACGGCCGGCATCCACGACTTTGCCGCTCGCACGAAGGCAAGTCGTGGATGCCGGCCGTCGCCGGCATGACGGGGCGAGCAGCGATGCCGTAACCATGCCGCTCCTCACCGTCCAAGACCTGAGCGTCGAATTCCCCACCCGCCGCGGCACGCTACGCGCGCTCGACCAGATCTCCTTCGCCATCGACACCGGCGAGATCCTCGGCGTGGTCGGCGAATCCGGCGCCGGCAAGTCGCTCACCGGCGTCTCGATCATCGGCCTGCTGGAACCCCCCGGCCGCATCGTCGGCGGAGAAATCCGCCTCGACGGCAACCGCATCGACAACCTGCCGCCCGAGCGCATGCGCCGGATCCGCGGCAAACAGATTGGCACGATCTTCCAGGACCCGCTCACCACGCTCAACCCGCTGCTGACGATCGGCCGCCAACTCACCGAGACCATGCAGACCCACCTGCGGCTGTCCGACGCCGAGGCGCGCAAGAAGGCCATCGGCTGGCTGGAGGAAGTCGGCATCCCCGCCGCCGCCCGCCGCATCGACGCCTACCCGCATGAATTTTCCGGCGGCATGCGCCAGCGCGTCGTGGTGGCCCTCGCGTTGTGCGCCGAGCCGCGCCTTGTCATCGCCGACGAACCCACGACCGCACTCGACGTCTCGGTCCAGGCACAGATCATCACGCTGCTGAAGCGCCTCACCCGTGACCACGGCACCGCGGTGATGCTGATCACCCACGACATGGGCGTGATCGCCGAGACCGCCGACCGCGTCGCCGTCATGTACGCCGGGCGCATCGCCGAGCTCGGCCCGGTGCTGAACGTCATCAAGCACCCTGCCCATCCCTACACCGAAGGCCTGATGGGCAGCATTCCGCCGATCGAGCACCGCGTCGAACGCCTGCGCCAGATCGACGGCGCCATGCCGCGGCTGAACGCGATCCCGCCGGGCTGCGCCTTCAACCCGCGCTGCCCGAAAGCCTTCGACCGCTGTTTCGCCGAGCGCCCCGACCTGTTGGACGCCGGCGCCACCCAAGCCGCCTGCTGGCTGCACGCAGCCGACGCAACCGCAAGTCAGGAGCAAACCACGGATGTCTGAGGCGTTGCTGACCGGCGGCTGCCAATGCGGTGCGGCACGCTACGCGATCTCGGCCGCCCCGCTGCGATTGCTCGCCTGCCACTGCCGCGAATGCCAGAAGCAGTCGGCGTCGGCGTTCGGCATGTCGCTGGTGGTACCGCGCGCGGCGGTCACCCTGACCAAAGGCGACACGCGGACCTGGTCGCGCAAGGCGGACAGTGGCCGCAGCGTCACCTGCGTGTTCTGCGTCGTGTGCGGCACACGGCTGTGGCATGCAAAGGAAGGGTTCGACTACGTCAGCATCAAGGGTGGCTCGGTCGACGAACCGGTGGATTTCTCGGACGCGATCCACTGTTGGACCTCGAGCAAGCTGCCTGGCATGGTCATTCCGCCTGACGCGCGGCAGTTCGCCGAGGAACCCGCGTGAGCCCCCGGACCATTCTCCCCCTCCCCTTGAGGGCTTGGGCCGCGAAGCGGACCAAGGCTGGGGGGAGGGGTGCGTACAGCCACTGTCCGTGGCTGTACGTTCCCCTCCCCCCGCCCCCCTCCCTCAAGGGGAGGGGGAGGAGTGTGCTTCTCCTTCGCATGAGCCAGCGCACCGATGCCTGAGGCGCCGCTGCCCGCCCCGGTCGCCGCCACCGCGCCGATGCTGGAGGCGATCGCGGTTTCGCACGCGTTCGACGTCTCCCGCCCCGCCTTGCAGCGCCTGCTCGCACGCGAGAAGCGAGCGACGCTGCGCGCCGTGGACGCCGTGTCCTTCGCCATTCCGCGCGGCACCACCCTGTCGCTGGTGGGCGAATCCGGCTGCGGCAAATCCACCGTCGCCCGCCTCGCTGTCGGCCTCTACACGCCGAGCGCGGGGGAAATCCGCTTCGAGGGCCAGCCGCTTTCCGCCGCCCGCGCGCAGCCCGACCTGCGCCGGCGGATGAACATGATCTTCCAGGACCCCTACGCCTCGCTGAACCCGCGCTGGCGGGTGCGCGACATCATCGCCGAGCCGATCCGTGCCTTCGGCATCGTGCGCTCGGCGGGGGAACTGCGCGACCGGGTCGGCGCGCTGCTGTCGCAGGTCGGGCTGGCGCCCGCCGACGGCGACAAATACCCGCACGAATTCTCCGGCGGCCAGCGCCAGCGCGTGTCCATCGCCCGCGCCTTGTCGAGCGAGCCGGAATTCCTGGTGTGCGACGAACCCACCTCCGCGCTGGACGTGTCGGTGCAGGCACAGATCCTCAACCTGATGCGCGACCTGCAAAGCCGGCTGGGGCTGACCTACCTGTTCATCAGTCACAACCTGGCGGTGGTGCGGCACATGTCGGACCGGCTGGGCGTGATGTATCTCGGCCGCATCGTCGAGCTCGGCCCGGCCAACGAGGTCTTTCAGGCGCCGCGGCATCCCTATACGCGGCTGCTGCTGGATGCGATCCCCGACCTGGAGAATCCGGGCCGCAGCCGCACGCCGGTGGGTGGCGAGGTGCCCAGCCCGATCGCGCCGCCGCCCGGCTGCCCGTTCCATCCGCGCTGTCCGCTGGCCAACGCGCGCTGCCGGGTGGAAAAGCCCGTGCACACGCGTGCCGGCGATGCGCTGGTGGCGTGCCACGCGGTGGAGGAAGGACGCAGTGCGGCATGACGACGCAGCACGATGACGAAGAAGGTCCGGATAACGCTCCGCGCCACCGCGCGTTGATCGGATTGCTCTTGCTCGTCGCCTTGGTCGTTGCGGTGTTGTTCGTCGTGCACGAGTTACAGGAATCGTCACGGATGCAGGACTGCCTGGCCTCCGGCCGCACCAACTGTGCCCCGATCGAAACCACCGGGCGTTGACTGTAAGGACGCGCGGGGAAACAAGTGCTTCAAGCGGCGCCGAGGCAACACCCCGTGTCATGGCCGGCGCAGGCCATGACACGGGGTGTTGCGATCCGCCCGTCAATGATTCGGTTATTTCTCGGCGGACGCTAACCATCGGCACAAGGCTGACCGCGCGACTGCGGTGACGCCAGCCGCAGGGGGCAACGTGCAGGGCCTTCCGCCCTTCTCCCATGCTTGCCGACGCGGACCTGCTTGCCGACGCGCATCCCGGTCCGACGGCCACCCAGCGCGGTGTGGTAGCCGGTGTGGAATATTCACCATTTATTATCCATGACGTGATCTCTTCAGCCCAGACCTCACGGCCAGCGCTGCGCGTGCACGATCCATGGTTGCGAGCCACGATAATCATTTTCAGGACTCACGAGAAATAACGGACTTTGACGCAACCCAGGGTTGGAAATCGTGTCATGGGCATGCATGGTACGCCGATGGTTACTTATGCGTGTAACAATCCGCAAGCGAATCCGATATGACAGTGGCATGACCGAACCAGGGACGGCGTCGCCAGAGACAACCGCCCCCAGCCTTGACTGCGGCCGGCCCGAGGCCCCGACGAACCACGCCGGCCGCGGTTGGCCATCCCACGTCCTGCTCCTCCAGGCCTGCGGCTTCGTCCTGCTGATCGCCGGCCTCGCCATGATCATGGCCATGTCGATGCGCAGCGGCGAGGCCGATGCCTGGGTGGCCCACACGCTCGAAACCCGCCGCGCCACCGGCACGCTGTTCAGCATCCTCCAGGACGCCGAGGCCAGCGTGCGCGCCTACCTGCTCATCAACGATCCCACCCTGATCGTGCGCTATGACGCGGCACGCCAGGCTATCCCGGCCGCCGAGACACGCCTGCGCGCGCTGGCCGTGGACAGCGCTGCGCAGACCGCCCGGCTCGACGCGCTGGCGCCGCTGATCGAGCAGCGATTGGCTGTCCTCACGTCGGCTCTCGTCCGCGTTCGCACGGGCGACCAGCAGGGACTATCGCAGCAGATGCGCCTGCGCGACGGAGCCACCCTGATGGCTGACATCCGCGCCCGGCTGGCAGCGTTCGATCAGGCCGAAGCCGACTTGCTCAGCACACGCGAGGCGGTGGCCCGCCATGCCCGCACACAAGTGCTGGCCGGTAGCAGCGGCGCGCTCTCATTGGCGCTGCTGCTGGGCGGCTTTACCACCTTGCTGAGCCGGCGGCAGACCCGCGCCATGCACGACGCCAATGCGCAGCTTCTCGGCGCGGTGAGCGATCGCACGAATGCGCTGCGCGACAGCGAAACCCGCTTCCAACAGGTGTTCCACGACAGTCCGATCGGCCTGACCATCGCCACCGCCGAGACGCGCCGCATCGTCGCCGCCAATCCAGCGCTTTGCCACATGTTCGGTTACACCGAAGCCGAACTGTTCGGCCGCACCCCCCATGATCTCACGCATCCCGACGACCTCGACATCGCGGTGCCGGTGACCGCCGACCCGCGATCCAACACGCGACCGACAGAGAAGCGCTACATAACCAAGTCGGGCGCAGTGTTGTTCGCACGCTCCAGCGTCGTGCCGCTCGCCCTTCCCGGCGAGCGCGAGCCGTTGATCCTGGGTACCACCGAGGACGTCACCCACGAGAAAGAGATCGAGGCGGCGTTGCGCGACAGCGAGACGCGGATGCGCCTCGCGGTCGAAGCCGCCGGCCTCGGCATGTATGAGCAGGACATGCGGCGCGGCGTGGTCCGCTTCGACGCGCGGGCCGCGGCGCTCACCGCCGATACGGTACCCGCCGATGTCCAACTGGACTTCGACAGCCCCCAACTGGCTGCCTGGAAAGCGCTGATCCATCCCGACGACGCCGCCGCGCGATCGGCAGCCGAGGGCGCGCTGCTCGACGGCAGCAGCGACATGGCGACAAGCGAATACCGCGTGCGGTCGCCAGACGCCAATTGGAGCTGGGTCTCCGCCTTCGGCACCATCGCCGAGCGTGACCGTCAGACGGACCGCGTGCTGCGCGTGCTGACCGTGGTGCAGGATGTCACGCAACGCAGGGAAACCGAGATCGAGTTGCGGCACGCGCACCGCATGGAAGCCGTGGGCCAGCTTACCGGCGGTGTCGCACACGACTTCAACAACTTGCTCGGGGCAATCCTCGGCCATACCGAGTTCCTGCTGGACCTGCTCGCCGACCGGACGGAGGAGCGCCAACTCGCCACGGAGATCCTCGACTGCGCGCTGAACGGCGCCGCGATGACCCAGCGGCTGCTGGCTTTTGCGCGCCGCCAGCCGTTGCAGCCGGCGGTGATCGATCTCAACGAATACGTCCCGGTGCAAGTCTCCCTGCTGCAACGCACGCTTGGCGAAACCGTCACCGTCGATGTGGTGCTGGCACCGGGGCTGTGGCTCACCCTCGCCGATCCGTCACAGATCGTCGATGTGCTGCTCAATCTCGCGATCAATGCGCGCGATGCCATGCCGCATGGCGGCAAGCTGACCATTGAGACGGCGAACGCTATACTGGACGCCGCGTACTGCGCCCACCATCGGGAAGCGACCCCGGGCGAATACGTGGTGCTGTCGGTGACCGACACCGGAACCGGCATGCCGCCCGAGGTGCTGGCTCGCGCGATGGAGCCGTTCTTCACCACCAAGCCGCTCGGCAAGGGCAGCGGGCTGGGCCTCAGCACGATCTACGGGTTCGCCAGACAGTCCGGCGGGTATCTGAGCATCGACAGTGCGGTGGGCGAAGGCACCACCGTGCGGCTCTATCTGCCACATACCTTGGCCGACCGAGCCGCCCCCGTGCCGCCGAAGGTCCGGATGCCACCGCTGCCAAGAGGCAACGAGTCGATCCTGGTGGTGGACGACAATGACGGCATGCGCGCGACCGCGGCGCGCAACCTTGCCGCGCTGGGCTATCGCGTGCGGCTCGCCGCCGACGGGCCGGCCGCGCTGGCGATCCTGCGGGCCGACGAGCACTTCGATCTGCTGTTCACCGACGTGGTCATGCCGAACGGCCTGAGCGGCTACCAATTGGCCGATGCTGCCCGGGCGTTGCAGCCCGACCTGCCGGTGCTGTTCACGACGGGTTTCGCTGCCGAGGACGATGGCGAGACCGGGGTGATGGACCCCGATGCCCTGCGCAAGCCGTACCGCCGGCGCGAACTCGCCGAGCGCGTCCGCGCGATGCTGGATGGCTAACCCAGAAAACCTCTCCCGCTTCGCGGGAGAGGTCGAGGTGCGGAGCACCGAGGGTGAGGGTGATCGGGTCGGCGCTCTGCTGTTGCGGACCGTTTTGAAAGTTTGCCCGGGGGTCGCGACACCCTCACCCGGCGCTGCGCGCCGACCTCTCCCGCTCCGGCGCGGGAGGTTTCACGCCGTGCCGGTGCTGCCGAAGCCGCCGGTGCCGCGCGCGGTATCGTCGAGGGTCGCCACCTCGTGCCAGCGCGCGCGCACCACGGGGGCCAGCACGGCCTGGGCGATGCGCGTGCCACGCTCCACCGTGAACGGCGCGTCGCCGGCGTTCAGCACGATGACCTGCAACTCGCCGCGATAGTCCTCGTCGATCGTGCCGGGGCTGTTGGGCAGCACGATGCCGTGCCGCAACGCCAGGCCGGATCGCGGGCGGATTTGCAGCTCGTAGCCCGGCGGCAGGGCGATCGCCAGGCCGGTTGGGATCAGCGCGCGCTTGCCGGGCTCGAGCGTCACCGGCTCGGCCACCGCGGCGAGCAAGTCCATGCCGGCCGCACCGGCGGTGGCGTAAGTCGGCAGGGCCAGGCCCTCGCCGTGCGGCAACCGGCAGACGCGAATCGCAATGCTCATGGCAGGATGATGCGATCGGTTGCCGCGTGCCGCAATATACTCCCCCTCCCCTTGAGGGCTTGGGCCGCGAAGCGGACCAAGGTTGGGGGGAGGGGTTCGTGCCGCACGGTACCCCTCCCCCCGCCCCCCTCCCACAAGGGGAGGGGGAGTATTCATCGCGTTGGTCTACCCCGCCGGCGCGGGCGCTTCCTCGGCCGCCTGCGCCAGGTGCACGTAGTTCTGCGTCGCGTACCACAGCGCGTACTGATCGTAGGTGACCGGCTCGTACCGCGGGGGATTGTCGGCCGACGCACAGGTCGGCAGGCACGTGATCAGCGTATCCGGATGCGGATCGAAAAAGAACGGGATCGCGTAGCGATGCTGCCCGGAACTGTTGATCGCGCGATGCGGCGTGGAGAGAAACCGGTCGTTCGTCCAACGCCGCAGGATGTCGCCGCCATTGACCACGAAGGCGCCCTCGATCGATGGCGCATCGAACCATGTCCCGTCCGGCAGCCGGATCGACAGCCCCGGCACCCTGGATGGTGCGAGCAAGGTCATGAAGCCGGAATCGGTGTGCGGAGCGATGCTGAATTCGTCTTCCTCGTAGCTGGGCCGCGGCGGATAATGCGTCAGCCGCTGGATCATGTTCGGCCGCGCGAACATCGCATCGAAATAATCCGCCGGCAGACCGAGCGCGACTGCATAGATTGGCACCAGCCGCCGGCCCAACGCCTCCATCGCGGTCATGTAGGCCAGCACGGTGTCGCGAAATCCCGGCAGGTCAGCCGGCCATTGATTCAAACCGCGGAAGCGCTTGTTGGCGATCACGTCGGGATCGTCCGGCGTGCGCTCGCGGCGCAGGAAGAATGCCTCGTTGACGCTGGGCTTGCGGTTGCGATGCACCGTCGAGCTGCGGGCGATGCTGCCACCCATCGGCATGTAGCCGATGTTATGCTCGTTGATGCGCAGCGCCAGCTTGCGTTCCAGATCCATGGCGTGGAACCGTTCCGCCTGTTCGAAGGTGGCATCGATCAGCGCGTGCGGCACACCATGCCCGCGCAGATAATAGAACCCCACGTGCTGGAAAGCGTAACGCAGCGTGCGTCCCAGCGCCGGCAGGGCGTCCGCCTCGCCTGCCAGATAGCGCGCCACATCCAGCACCGGGATAACGCCGCCGATCATCCCGGCAGACGCGCTTGGCAGCACAGCATCATCTGGCATGGGCAACACCTCCGACCGCCGGTCGATCATAGGGCATCCCGCGCTACGATCCCATCCGTCCGTACAGCCGTGCCGCCACGCCGAGCAATAGCGCAAACCCGCCTGCCAGGATGGCGAAGTCGGCGCCGAGGCCGAACACACTGGCGGCGCCCCGGATCATCAGCGCCCGCAGCGCATCCACTTCATAGGTCAGCGGGTTCGCGTGGGCCACGACCCGCAGCCAGCCAGGCATGATATCCAGCGGATAGATCGCGTTGGAAGCGAAGAAGATCGGCATGGTCAGCACCTGGCCGATGCCCATGAAGCGCTCGCGCGTCTTCACCAGGCAGGCGATGATCAACGAGAAGCTGGAGAACAGCCCGGCACCCAGCAGGATCAGCAGCACCATGCCCGCCATGCGGAATGGATTGAGGCTGACCGCGACATGCAGCAGCAGCGCCAGGAGATAGATCACCACCGCCTGCGACAGGCCGCGTACGCCGGCCGAGGCGGCCTTGCCCAGCACCAATGCCGAGCGCGGCGCGGGGCTGACCAGATAGCGGTGCAGGATGCCGAGGTCGCGTTCCCAGATCGCCGCGATGCCATAGAAGATCGCCACGAACAATACGCTCTGCGCCAGGATGCCGGCGGCGAGGAAGTCGAGATAGCGCACATTGCCCTCGGCCACGCCACGAATGCGGGCCATCACCTCGCCGAACAACACCAGCCACAGCACCGGCTGCACCGCGCGGGTCGCCAACTCGAACGGGTCGTGGCGCAGCTTCGCGACTTCGGCGGCGGCGACGCCATAGGCCTGGCGCAGATAGGCGAGGCTCCCGCGCGTCAAGCTGTCATCCATGGCGGCGCGCGGCAGTACGCGAGCGGCGCGTATCGCGGAAGCCGCCGGTTTCCTCGGCTTCGGCGCCGGCCAACGCGGCGAACACGTCGTCGAGCGTGGCGCGCGGACCGATGCGGGCTTTCAGTGCGGCCGGGGTGTCCAGCGCGACAAGTCGCCCGTGGCTCAACATGGCGATGCGGTCGCAGAGTTCCTCGACCTCCTCCATGTAGTGGCTGGTCACCACCACGGTGGTGCCGAAGCGTTGGCGCAGGCCGGCGACATGCTCCAGCACGGTGCGCCGGGCGACCGGGTCCAGCCCGACCGTCGGCTCGTCCATGAACAACACCGCCGGCCGGTGCAGCATGCTCTGGGCGATCTCCAGGCGGCGGATCATGCCGCCGGAAAAGCCCTGCACCAGGTGATGCGCGAACGGCGCCAGCTCCATGGCGGTGAGCGCATGCTCGATGCGCTCGCGCACCTCGCGCGGCGGCACGCCGTAGAGCCGGGCCGAGAGCAGCAGATTCTCCCAGGCGGTGAGGGCGCCGTCGGCGGAGAGGAGCTGCGGCACGTAGCCGATGTGCCGGCGCACCTGGGCCGGCTGGCGCGCGATGTCATAGCCGGCGACCGTGGCGGCGCCGGCGCTGACCGGCAGCAGCGTGGTCAGCATCTTGATGATCGTGCTCTTGCCGGCGCCGTTGGCCCCGATCAGGCCGAACGCCTCGCCGCCGGCGACGCGGAAGCTGACGTCGTCCACCGCGACGAAGTCACCGAACCGGCGGGTCAGGTGGTCGAGCACCACGATGGCGGGCGGTGGCGTGTCGGGCGTCGTGGGGGTCGGTGCGTCAGGCATGACGGACGCATGATGGCACTTGCCGTCGGGTGTTGGCGATGCGTTGGCGAGACGGGTGGTGTGTCGGCACCTCCGGTCAATCCAGATCGAGCGCCATCAGCTCTTCGTCATGGAACACCCCATCCACGTGCAGCCCGCGGCACTCGATGCCATAGGTGCGGAAGCCGAGCGCAACGTAAAGCCGGCGTGCCGCGTCATTGCCCAGCGTGGCGGTGAGATGCACCACGCTGAGCCGCGCGTCACGCGCACGGACGATCGCCGCTTCGACCAGGGCGCGCGCCAGGCCGGTGCGACGATGCGCCGCATCGACATAGACCGCGAACACGGAGCCCTTGTGGCGTGATTTGGCGCCGGCCTGTAACCGCAGAGCGGCGGTGCCGACCAGTTCGCCGCCCTCGGTGAAGCCGCCGAACATGTAGCTTGGCGGTTCCAGCAAACGACAGGCGAGGTCGTCCGGCGTGGTCCGCATTTCGTCTTCGCAGGATGCGGCGAAGGCCGCCGGATGCAACCGCAGCGCGTCGAGGCGCACGCGACGAAACGCCGGTTCGTCCAGCCGGTTGAGCAAGCGGACCTGGTACCCCGTCATGCCAACGCGGTGGCGATGCGTTCCGCCAGCCGGCGCGCCACTTCGTCCTTTGCCAGCAACGGCCAGTGCTCGACGCCCGCGGCGGTGATCAGGTGTACTGCGTTGTCCATGCCGCCCATGATGCCGGTCTCCGGCGACACGTCGTTGGCGACGATCCAGTCGGCGTTCTTGCGGACTCGCTTGGCTTGCGCATTGGCCATCAGGTCGTCGGTCTCCGCGGCGAAACCGACGACCAGGCGCGGGCGCTGCGAGCCGGGTGTCGCGATCGTGGCGAGGATGTCGGGATTGGGCACCAACGCCAGCGACGGCGGCGCGCCGCCCGGCGCCTTTTTGATTTTTCCCCCGGACGCGTTGGCCACGTGCCAATCCGCCACCGCCGCGGCAAATACCGCGACATCCGCCGGCAGCGCCGCCTGGCAGGCGGCCAACATCTGCGATGCGGTCTCCACGCGATGCACGGTTACCCCTGGAGGATCGGCAACGCCCACCGGCCCGCTGACCAGAGTCACGCGGGCGCCCAACGCGGCGAGCGCCGCGGCGATGGCGTGGCCCTGGCGGCCGGACGACCGGTTGGCGATGTAGCGCACCGGGTCGATCGGCTCGTGCGTCGGGCCGCTGGTGACCAGCGCGTGCTTGCCGGCGAGCGGTTGGGGCGCGTCGAAGCAGGCCTCGATGGCGGCGAGGATCGCGGGCGGCTCGGCCAGCCGGCCGGGGCCGAACTCGTTGCAGGCCATCGCGCCTTCGTCCGGGCCGATCACCAGCACGCCGCGGGCGCGCAGCGTTGCCATGTTGGCCTGCGTCGCGGGGTGCAGCCACATGCGCACGTTCATCGCCGGCGCCACCAGCACCGGCTTGTCGGTCGCCAGCAGCAGCGTCGAGGCAAGGTCGTTGGCCAGTCCCGTCGCCATCTTCGCCAGGATGTCGGCCGAGGCCGGCGCGACCACCACCAGGTCGGCGCTGCGCGACAACTGGATGTGCCCCATCTCGCTTTCGTCGGTCAGCGAAAACAGGTCGGTATAGATTTTCCCCTCGCTCAGCGCCTGGAGCGACAGCGGGGTGACGAACTGGCCGCCGTTGGTGGTGAGCACGCAGGTCACGCCATGGCCGCGGCCGCGCAGCAGGCGGATCAGCTCCAGCGCCTTATAGGCCGCGATGCCGCCGGAGACGATGAGAAGGATTCGTTTCACTTTACCTCTCCCGCTGCGCGGGAGAGGTCGGCGCGCAGCGCCGGGTGAGGGTGCCACGGTACGCACACGCCCCTTCTCTCCCATAACAGCAAGACAGCGTGCAGTGTGCGCGTCGCCGCACCCTCACCCGCCGCGCAAGTGCGCGGCGACCTCTCCCACGTAGCGGGAGAGGTTGTCACAGCCGCCACCCGGTGTGAATCGCCGCGATCCCGCCTGACAAGTTCCGCACGCTGACCCGGGCGAACCCCGCCTCCCGCAGCATCGCCGCCAGCCGCGCCTGGTCGGGGAACGTGCGGATGCTTTCCGCGAGGTATTGGTAGCTGTCCGCATCCTGCGCCACCACGCGCCCCAGCCGCGGCAGCACCCGGAAGCTCCATGCGTCGTAGAGCGGTTGCAGCGCCGCCACCTGCATGCGCGAGAACTCCAGGCAGCAGAACCGGCCGCCCGGCTGCAACACGCGCCGCGCCTCGCGCAGCACCGCATCCTTGTCGGTGCAGTTGCGCAAGCCGAAGGCGATCGACACCCGCTCCACCGAGCGATCCGGCAGCGGCAAATGCTCCGCGTTCGCGACCAGCAGCGACACGTCGCCCACCACGCTGCGCTGCACCGCGCGGTCCCGCGCCACTGCGAGCATCGACGCGTTGATGTCCGACAGCAGCACCGGGCCGCCGCCCTTCGCCAGCCAGCCGAAGCTGATGTCGCCGGTGCCGCCGGCCAGATCGAGCAACCGGTCGCGTGGCCGCGGATCCAGCGTCGTGATGAAAATCCGCTTCCACACGCGATGCACGCCGAGCGACATCAGGTCGTTCATCAGGTCGTAGCGCGGTGCCACGCTGTCGAACACGGCGCGCACCATCCCCGCCTTCTCCTCCCGCGCGACGCGGCGGAAGCCGAAATCGGCGGTGTCGTGCGCTGGGGGGATGGCCGCGGGATTAGCCGTGGGAAGCGGCGTGGGGGTGATCATGGGACCGGGCACAGGATTGTCGCTCATCGCCACCCTGTATAGCGTGCCACCCGCCCATGCCGGAACTCCCCGAAGTCGAGACCGTGATGCGAGGCCTCCAGTCCCGGCTGGAGGGCCGCCGCATCGTGTCCGCCGTGGCGCACCGCGCGGACCTGCGCTGGAAGCTGCCGCCCGGCCTGGCGCAGCGGCTGACCGGCGCCCGCGTCATCGGTTTCCGCCGGCGCGGCAAATACATCCTGATGCGCCTGGACGGCGGCGATTCGGTGCTGCTGCATCTCGGCATGTCGGGCCGCATGGTGCTGACCCCGCTGCGGCCGAACCAGCCGACGCTGCACGAGCACCTGGTGCTGGAGACGGATGACGGCTGGCGCCTCGGCTTCGTCGATCCGCGCCGCTTCGGCTCGGTGGACCTGGTGCCGACCGCGCTCGAGGAGCGCCACCGGCTGCTGGCCGAACTCGGGCCGGAGCCGCTGGAGACGGGGTTCACGCCGGCGAGCCTCTCCGCCTCGCTCGCCGGCAAGCGCACGCCGATCAAGGCGGCGTTGCTGGACCAGAAAGTCGTTGCCGGCCTGGGCAACATCTACGTCTGCGAGGCGCTGTTCCGCGCCCGGCTGTCGCCGCTGCGCTCGGCCCACACGGTGCCCGGGACCCGCGCGGCGCGGCTGGTGCCGGCGATCCAGGACACGCTGCGCGAGGCGATTGCCGCCGGCGGGTCGTCGCTGCGCGACTATGTGCAGCCGGATGGGGAGCTGGGATATTTCCAGCACGCCTGGAAGGTCTATGGCCGCGAGGGCGAACCCTGCGAGCGTTGCCCCGGCAAGCCGGCCTGTCCCGGCGTGCGGCGGATTACCCAGTCGGGGCGCAGCACGTTCCATTGCCCGCGGAACCAGCGGTGATCCGCTGCCAGGGTTGCCCTCTGCCGCCGCCAGGAGGGGCCGTCGCTTGCCGCCACGGCGAACGCCTGGATGCCTGGCAAAGCCAGACGTAACGCCCTCGCGGACGAACTGGTTAATGCACTCGGTTATGGACTAACTGGTTGGTGCACGCGGCTGCCGCCCCGGGGTCGCCGGTGTGCGGGGTTCGCGGATTAACTGGTTCGTGCGTCCGGATGTGGATTAACTGGTTAGTGCACGCCGGATGAAGCGTCACACCCATCCGGCCACAGCAGCATCGGAGCGCTTGGCGGCATGCAGATCGCAATCCTGGGCCTCGGGACTGTTGGCACCGTGATGTGCGGCTGCCTTGCATCGATGGGCCACCATGTTTTCGCGGTCGATCCGGACCCACACAAAGTCGACCTGGTCAATCGCGGCCTGCCCCCCGTGCTGGAGCCGGAGCTGGAAAAACTGATCGCCGATGCGCGGACGCGTTGCCGGCTGCAAGCCGCAGAGGACACGCGCGCCGCGATTGCCGGCACGGCGATTTCCTTCGTCTGCGTCGGCACACCCAGGTCGGAACTTGGCAGTGCCAGCCTGACCCAGATCGAACAGGCCATCGGCGCGATCGGCGACGCGCTGCGCGGGACCGAGCGCGACCACACGATTGTCATGTGCTCGACGGTGCCGCCCGGGACCGCCGAACGTCTCTGTATTCCATTGCTCGAGACACGATCCGCCCGACGCCACGGCCAGGGCCTGCACTACATCGCCAGCCCCGCATTCCTGCGCGAGGGCTCCGCGGTGCGCGATTTCCTGTCGCCGCCGATGATCCTGGCCGGCGTCGCCGACGCGAGCGATGCCGCGGCGTTGCGCGCGGCGTATCATGGCATCGACGCGCCGTTCCGGATTGCGCCGTATCGCACCGTCGAAAGCGTCAAGCTGCTGTCCAACGTCTATCACGCACTCAAGGTAGCCTTCGCCAACGAGGCTGCGGCGGTGTTGGCCGCGCACGACGTCGATGCACGCGATGCCTTCTCGCTTTTCTGCGCCGACGACGTGCTGAATATTTCTGCGGCCTATCTGCGGCCCGGCTTCGCATTCGGCGGCGGCTGCCTGACGAAGGATTTGTCCGGCTTTCTTGCCATCGCCAAGGCGGCGTCGGTGCCGACGCCGCTGCTGGCGCAGGTGGACGTCAGCAATCAGGCGACCATCGACCGGGCGGTTCGCCTTGTCATGGCGCGCGGCCGGCAGCGCGTGGCATTGCTCGGTCTCACGTTCAAGCCCGACATCGGCGATCTGCGCGGCTCGCCCTATGTGGAATTGGCCCGCCGGCTGATCGCTGCCGGCATCAAGCTGCGCATCTTCGATGCGGCTCTGGTGCCGGGTCGGGCGCCGGGCGGTGGTCCGGCCACCGGCATCGAACGCGAGGCACCGGACCTTGCCGGCATGCTGGTCCATTCCGCACGGGAAGCGCTGGCCGGCAGCGAATTGGTGGTATTATCCCACCGTGGCGCGGCGCCGCTCGACACGCTGCGCGAATTGCTCACCGGCCAGGAGGTCATCGACCTTGACGGAAATTCCGGACTTCGCGCGCATTGCCGCGGTTCCTATCGCGCCTTTATCTGATTGCGCGAAACGTTGAGGCCACCTCGATGACGGATGACGCGTCAGCGGACCCGCGCACCCTGGTGGTGCAGTCGTTCAGGCGCACCGACGTTCCGGACTGGATCGAACGCTGCCTGGACAGTGTCCGTCGATGGACGCAGTCGCGCGGGTTCGATTATGCGTTCTATGGCGACGAATTCTATGACCTTTGCGGTTCCGACTATCTGGCGCGGGTCGGCGGCAACCCGCGTTCGATCACCAACCTCGCGCGCCTCGAAATAACCCGCATCAAGCTGGCCGAGGGCTATGACCAGGTGATCTGGTTCGATGCCGACGTGTTCGTGTTCGATCCGGATCGACTCGTCGTGCGAACCGACGCCGGTTATGCGTTCAGCCGCGAGGCGTGGGTCACCAAGGGGGCCGACGGCAGGGCCCATCTCGCCTATACCTCACTGCACAACGCGGCCTTCATCTTCACCCGGCGCCAGACCGATCTGGAGCTGTTCATCCGCATCATCCGGCATATCGTGCTGACGCGGAGCATCAGTTCGAACTACCAGGTCGGCGTACGCCTGATCAGCGGGTTGGCGTATTCGCTGGATATTCCCGTCATCACCTGCGTCGGGATGTTCAGCCCGGATGTGATCGACGCCATCGCCGACGGTCGCCGGCGCTTCATGCGCGCCGTCGCGCTGTTTCATGGCCACAAGATGCAGGCTGCGAATTTGGGTTGGTCGCAGGCGGAGCATTTCACCGAGGCCAGGATGATGACCGCAATGGACCGGCTGGAATCGACCGCCGGCGCGGTCCTCAATGGCTATTTGGACGATGCCGCCGGACCTGCGCGGTTTGCGGGAGGACCGCTGCCGCTGATGCGAAGGCTGCTGTCATGGCGAGACACACGCTGGTAACAGTGGCTGCGATCATACCGTACCCGTTGCCGTCGCCCCCCTTCGAGGTCCTTGTGGCAAGCCGGACACGTTGCATTGCATTTCCAATGGCAGTCCGCCGCGGCCGCCGGATGGGCCGCACCATGTTATACCGTCGCAAAAACAAAGTAGCCTCGCAAGCATGCAGACGCGCCGCTGCCGTGCAGCCCGGAGGGCGACGCTTATCAACCATGATGTGACAGGATCAGCCAGCCATCTCCCGCGCGTGATCGCGCGACCGCTACTTGCCGTCTGGTGACATGCATGTCGGGTCTGCGCCAATATGGGGTACTGGTTGCCACCGCAGCCGAAGATCCAGGAGTCGATCATGAGCGACACGGACGGCATCGATATCGAGGACCTGATCGCCGCGGCGCAGATCTCCGGTGCGGGCGACCCCGAGCAGGAGATCGCGGCATTGCAGGATTTGTTGCGTTTGGCGTGGGGACTGATGACGGAGCGGCAGCAGGCCGACATGGTGGAAAGCGAGGAAGCCCAGGCGGTGTTGGAGGCCGAGGAGGACGAACCCGGCACCGAGTGACGCCCCGACCGTCATGCGATCCAGCCAGTCGGCTCGCGTTTGCCGAGGCTCAGCGAACCGCCGTCCGAGTACTGCACCCGTCGCTGCCAGGTGGCCGCAGCCGCCATAGCCCCCTGCCCGTCCCTGCGCCATAATGCGGCCTCCAGCCTCGCCCCACCGGAGGACGCTCATGCCCGACCACCAGAACATCCTCGTCGAAACCCATGGCCGGGTCGGGCTGATCCGCCTCAACCGGCCGCAGGCGCTGAACGCGCTGTGCGACGCGCTGATGCGGGAACTCGGCGACCAGCTCCTGGCCTGGGACGCCGACAAGGCGATCGGCGCGATCGTGCTCACCGGCAACGAGAAGGCCTTCGCGGCCGGCGCCGACATCAAGGAGATGCGCGAGCGCACCCACCCCGAGGCGCTGCTGGAAGACTTCATCGGCGCCCACTGGGAGACCGTCCTGCGGGTGAAAAAGCCGGTGGTCGCCGCGGTCGCCGGGTTCGCGCTGGGCGGCGGCTGCGAGCTGGCGATGATGTGCGACATCATCCTGGCCGCCGACACGGCGAAATTCGGCCAACCGGAGATCAACCTGGGCGTGCTGCCCGGTGCCGGCGGCACCCAGCGGCTGACCCGGGCGGTCGGAAAATCCAAGGCGATGGACATGATCCTGACCGCCAGGATGATGGACGCCGCGGAGGCCGAGCGCGCCAACCTGGTGTCCCGCGTTTTCCCGGCCGACCAACTCCTTCCCGAGGCGCTGAAGATCGCCGAGCGACTCGCCTCGTTGTCACCGGTCGCGGTGGCGCTCGCCAAGCAGGCGGTCAACCGTGCCTTCGAGTCGACCCTGATCGAGGGTGTGCGCCATGAGCGGGCATTGTTCCTGTCGCTGTTCGGCACGCCGGACCAGAAGGAGGGCATGGCCGCGTTCGTGGAAAAGCGGAAGCCGGCGTTTCGCCTGGGCTGAAACGCGCCGACGGCGTCTGCGCGACCGACCGCTACACAAGTCGGTGACTTGTTGGGGCAAGCCGGCGACAAGTCCTTATTCGGCCACCGCCGCAGCGCCACTCAGCAAAAAACGATCAATAGTGGTGAGGGAGACCACTCGCCGCCGTGCCGGGGATGCGGTAGGTCCAAGGCATGACGGACTGCGCCGACACCTCGGGACTCCTCCCACACGCAGCGGTACTCACTCCGCCGCCGGTGCCGTGCAATCTCCTGCTGGTCAGCGGGGACAAGCGCTGGACGCGGGCTGTGCGGGAAGCGGCAGCGGAGATCGGCGGCGGCGTTTCAAGCTGCGACGCCAGGCACGCGGTGATCCGCCTCGCCTGCCTCGCCCCGCACTATTCGCATCTGCTGTTGCATCCGGACAGCGCCGACGGGCTGCTGAACGAACTGGTGACACTCACCGCAGGCGACCGGGAATCGGACACCGAGATGCTACTGCTCGGCAACCAAGGGCCGTTGCCGCCGCGAATCGGCGTCATCCATTCCGCCGATCGCCGCGCGGTGCGGCAGGCCCTGGCCCCCCGCCCCCCGCAAGCGCGCGCACCGGATGAGAATCCGATGCACCTGACCGAGCTGCGCGAGGCGCTGGCCGGCGCGATGATCGAGACGCGCTACCAGCCGATCGTCCGGCTGGCGGATCGGGAGCCGGTCGCACTGGAAGCGCTGGCCCGGCTGAACCACCCCACCCGCGGCACGGTACTGCCGGACGCGTTCGTTCCGCAGATCGAGGATGCCGGCCTTGCCGCGCAGTTGACCGACCTCGTCGCCGAACGCGCCCTGACCGACATGGCAGGGCCATTGCTCCGCGCCCGTGGGCTCGACATCACGCTCAACTTTCCGCTCGGCGTGCTGCTGGTGCCGGCCGCGCTGCAACGGCTCGATGTTATGCGGCGCGCGGCTGGCTTGGCGGCGGAGCGTGTGGTCATCGAGTTGACCGAAAGCCGGCCGGTCGACGACCTGGTCGGGTTGGGCGGGGTGTTGGAGAAGCTGCGCGCCGACGGCTACCGGGTGTCGATCGACGATGTCA
>Ga0181530_10001344_pt1 | contig 31129 bp, 23 predicted proteins | sample PEATcosm2014_Bin_42_FD_119769 | JGI IMG/M metagenome (GOLD analysis project Ga0181530, IMG submission 119769) | Peatland microbial communities from MTU Mesocosm Facility, Houghton, MI, USA - PEATcosm2014_Bin10_60_metaG | ecosystem: Environmental > Terrestrial > Soil > Wetlands > Peat | place...
GGAGCTAAGTCATTGAAAAGATGGTGGCCAGGGACGGAGTTGAACCGCCGACGCCAGCCTTTTCAGGGCTGCGCTCTACCACCTGAGCTACCTGGCCACGTTTCGAAACCCGCTCGCTGCGGGCTGCGAGGACCGTTCGCTTCACGCTGACTGGGGCGGGATTACAACCCGAACGAAACCGCAATGCCGGAAGCGTGTGGAACGCATCGATTATAACAACCGCGCTGATTTCCCTCAACGCTGACCGGGCCAACCCGCGCGCCCCTGGCAACGTACCGGTCGCCGATTCTGATCTTCGCTTCTCAGTTGAGTCACAGCCGCGTGTGACAGTGGTTACAGCCACTGTTCGCAATCATGGAATAGCATGTGCCATGGAGCCGCGAACCGATCTCAGCCCATCCCGCCGGCTCCGCCCGCTGCAATTTCCTGCTCTAATCTTCACTATTTTCTGGATACTGGCGTTCGTACTCTGGCGCAAAACAGGAAATCTCTTCTTCATCTTCGACATGGGCTATATCGGCACCTCGCTTAGTGTCGGCATCGGGCTTTACGAACTGCTGCCCCGCCACAAGAAACCGGTTGGGCGCCGGCTCGCGCAGTTCCTGGTCGGGGTATACATGGTCGGATTCCTGGGGCTGATTGTCCTGCAGAACATGCAACTGGAAGGCCTCTTGTTTTACGTGTTCACCGGCATCTTCAGCGGCGCCGTCATTCACTATTCGATCGCCAAGATCTTTGGCCCTGTGATCTTCGGGCGCGGCTTTTGTGCATGGGCCTGCTGGACGGCGATGGTGATTGATCTGCTGCCCTACGACCGAAGCAAAGGCTGGGTTCCCGGCCCGTGGCCCTGGCTGCGCTATGCCCATTTCCTGCTGAGTGTGGGACTGGTAGCGTCCCTGGTTATTCTTTTGGGATACCGGCCGCAGCATTGGACGCCCTTGTGGTGGCTGCTCGCCGGCAATCTGCTTTACTACGCTGCCGCCATCCCGATGGCGATCCTGCTCAAGGACAATCGGGCCTTTTGCAAGTACCTGTGTCCGGCCGCGGTCCTTATGAAACTGGGTTCGCGCTTCTCGCCGCTCAAGATCGGGGGAGTGCGTGAGCGCTGCGATTCCTGCATGGCCTGCGTGAAGATGTGCCCCATGGATATCCGCATTCCCGACTACGTACAGGCTGGCGAGCGGGTGCTCTCAACGGAATGTATTCTCTGCCAGACCTGCGCCAGTGTCTGCCCGACGTCGGCCTTGTCGGTCACGTGGGGATTCGACGTCGGCTGGACGGAACGACTACAGCGGCGCCCCAGTGATTCCGCAGTGAAGCAATAAAGCAGGCCACAGATTTACACGGATCCTCACGGATATTGCTTAAGGTTTATCCGTGTTGATCCGCGAAAATCCGAGGCCAAGTTTCTTATCTCGCGAAGCCTTTCACGAATTCCACCAGACTGCGCAATGCGATTCCTGACGGACCCTTCGCGATCCACGGCTTCTGCTCTTCCATCCATGCCGTGCCGGCGATGTCGAGGTGAATCCACGGCGTGTCTTCGGCGAATTCTTTCAGGAACATGGCGGCGTTGATTGCGCCGCCCCAGCGCCCGCCGGAATTGACGATGTCAGCGATGCTCGATTTGATGTTCTCTTTGTATTCGTCGTCCAGCGGCAAGCGCCACATTTTCTCTCCCGCCTTGCCATTGGCGCTGTGGAAACGCTCGTACAGAGCGTCGTCGTTGGCGAAGATTCCCGCGTTGTTGTAGCCCAGCGCCACCACGACCGCGCCGGTTAGCGTGGCAGCATCCACCAGATGCGTGCAGCCCAGCTGGCGCGCGTAGTATAGGCCGTCGGCGAGAACCAGCCGGCCTTCGGCGTCAGTATTGATGATCTCGATCGATTTGCCCGACATCGCGATCTGCACGTCGCCCGGCTTCTGCGCTTTGCCGGAAGGCATATTCTCCGTCGCGCACACGATGCCGATCACTTTGACTTTTGGCTTCAGCAGGGCGATGGCGCGCATGGCGCCGATCATGGTGGCGCCACCGGCCATGTCGTATTTCATTTTCTCCATGCCATCTGCGGGTTTGATCGAAATGCCGCCGGTGTCGAAGGTAATTCCCTTCCCTACCAGACCCAAGACAGGCTTTTCCGGTGCGCCAGCAGGCTCGTATTTCATGACGATCAGCGCGGGAGGCTCGTCGGAACCTTGGGCCACGCCCCAGAACGCGCCCATCTTCAATTCCCTGATTTTGTCGGCTCCGTAAACTTCGCATTTCAAACCGACTTCCGCCGACATCTTCTTGGCGCGCTCGGCCAGAATTGTGGGTGTCATACGATTGGAAGGTTCGTTCACCAGATCGCGCGTGAAGTTTTGTGATTCGCCGACGATCTGCGCTTCGCTGGCGGCCCTTTCGAGGGCAGCTTTGTCTCCGCTGGTAAGAATCGTAACCACATCAATCTTCTGATCTTTGCGGTCGCTGCGGTAGTAGTCGGGATCAAAATTCCCCACCTGCGCTCCCTCGATGATGGCGCGCACCGCGACCTCTGCGGGAAGGCTGGGCGGAGCCACGAAAGCAAAGCTCCGGATTCCGCGAGATTTCAGTACCCGGACGGCGGTTCCGGCAATGCGGCGCAGATCATAGCTCGAGAATTTCTTCGCACTACCGCCGGAGACCAGCAACAAACGCTTCCCTTTCATTCCCGCAGGCTTGTGCAGCAGGTTGGTTTCAAACGGCTTGCCCGTGACTTCGCCGCTCGCCAGCAGATCGGCCACGGCGGATTGCACGGCCAGGTCGGCTGAAGCAACTCTAAGTTCTTGCTTCTTTTCTTTTTCATTGGAAGCGGGTTCGTTAGGTGCGGGCTCGGCGTGGTCCAGTACCACGGCGACCAGGGATTCGGTTTCAACTTCAGCAGGAGCAGAGAAGGAGATTGTCGTTTTCATGTGGTTTGGAGAATTGTAAGGGAACTCCAGTATCCCCGGCAGGACGGCAAAAGCGCAAGCCGCCGGCGTTATAACCGCGATACTGGCAAGAAATCAGCCCGCCAGAGCACTGGGGAAGCGGGTCTGGAAGTCGAGCAGGCCGACCCACTCCGGCGTGACGGTGATACGTACCATCGAAGGAATCATCGTGCGCAACTGATTGACCCAGGCCTTTCCTGGTTCAGTTCCGAAGTAACGCTCGGCGGCAGCCGCATATTCGGGAACGATTCCGTCGCAAGACTCGAGGCGGGCCGTACCGCGGATCAGAAGCACCTTGTGGGGAAAAGTATTGTCGTCAATGGTGAGAGATACCTTCCGATTCTTCGCCAGCGCCTTCAGCTTGGGCGCTTTGGGTGGAGTAGCCATAACAATGTCGCGTCCGTTCCAATGAAACCAGATGGGGATGACGCGGGGCGTGCCGTCGGTCCACACATAGGCCAGGCGGGCGGGAATCTTCGACTGCAGAAGTTCTTGCGCGGCGGGATGCTGCAAAAGGCCAAGGCCTCCTTGTTGAACAGCAGGCATGAGACACCTCCTTGTCGTCGAACGAAGTCGCCGGAACGAATCGGCGCTGTGCACGCTCGCGCGCCGGCGTAATCCTGACGACTGCGCAGCATTGTGCGCCAGAGACCAGGGACGGTCAAGGACAAGGCAAAGTGGCTTTCATTTCTTGGGATGCGAAACGCTGTACGGCGAAGACGCCGCGAGAAACTTGCCCTGATCACCACGCCGGATGACGCCTTCCACGCGCCTGGCGTATGATTCAAGGCCCAGGTATCAACCGTGAGGTAATTCATGCTGATCCGATGGAAGATTGTCGTCCTCGTTGCCGCGCTGGCTCTCGCACTCTCGACCCTCAGCAGCCGGAATACGGCAACGGCGGCCGCCCCGCAAGCCCCGGCTCCCGCGAAGGTTGTGCGCGCCGCGAATCCAGCACCAGGCGGCGCTTTATCCATCCCGGACACCACGCTGGCCATCAACTCGCCCACGCCCATGTCGCAGCGCGTCGTGCACTACGAGATCGACGCGAAGTACGACGCAGGCAAACACACGGTGGACGCGACCGAAGTGCTCACGTATCACAACCTGACCGGGCAGGCGCTGGATCATTTTCCTTTCCACCTTTATCTGAATGGATTCCAGCCGAAGGCCACCTGGGTGAGCGAGGCCAAGCTCATCGGCAACCGCGACACCTCCTACGCGAAGTGGGAGGACAAGGAGTACGGCTCCGAAGAGATTAAAAGCTTCGAGGTGGTGGGACAGGGAGATCTGACCAAGGACCTGCGGTTCATCGCGCCCGACGACGGCAATCAAGACGATAAGACCGTCGTGGACTTGCGTGTGCCCAAGCCGATTGCTCCCGGCGCCTACGTGCAGTTCAAGATCGCCTTCCACGATCAGATGCCGGAGACACAGGCGCGGACCGGATGGAGGCGCGATTTCGTGCTAGGTGGGCAATGGTTTCCGAAAGTGGGCGTGTGGTGGCAGGGAGCATGGAATTGCCATCAGTTTCACGCCATGACCGAATTTTTCGCAGACTTCGGCGTATTCGACGTGAAACTTACCGTTCCACAGAACGAAGTCGTGGGAGCCAGCGGTGTGCTGGTCGAAGAGAAGAGTAATCCTGACAACACCAAGACATTCACCTATCACGGCGACGACATTCACGACTTCGCCTGGACTGCCAGCCCGCGCTACAAGGTCAAAGACGACGGCGTGTTCCAGGGGCAAATGGGGCCCGTGAAGCTGCGCTTCCTGATGCAGCCGGCGCACTGGGATCAGGCCGAGCGGCACGAACGGATCATTCGCGAGACGCTCGACCGGTTTGAAAAGTGGTACGGGCCGTATCCCTACAAGACGCTGACCGTGGTCGATCCGGAACCGGATTCGGCGGCGGGTGGAATGGAATACCCCACGTTTATCACCGGCGGAACGAGTTGGTTCGCGCCCAAGGGTTCTACGGAAGAACCCGAAGGAGTGCTGGAGCACGAATTCGGCCACCAGTACTGGTATGGCATGGTGGCCACCAACGAATTTGAAGACGCCTGGATGGACGAAGGCATCAACAGTTACACCGAAGTCAAAGTCCTGAGTTCGATTCTTGGGTCGTACACGTCCGTGTTGAACATAGCAGGCATTACCGCGGGTGATATCGAACAGCAGCGCCTGTTCTTCATCAGTGTGGCCAATGTTGATCCCATCGCGCAAAAGGGATACGAGTACGCCGATTACAACTCGTATGGCGGTATCACGTACGGCAAGACGGCCAGCGTGTTGCTCACGCTGGAAGGCATCATCGGCGAAGACACCATGGCAAAAGCCATGCATGTGTACTTTATGAAGTATCGCTTCACCCATCCCACCAAGGAAGACTTCCTGAAGACGATTGAAGAAGTTTCCGGGAAGAACCTGCGCTGGTACTTCGATCAGGCGGTGTATGGGTCGCAGGTGATGGACTACAGCGTCATGCGCGTGGACTCGTTCCCGGTGAACTGGTCTGAGCAAAAAGAGCAGGGCTTCGGAAGCAAGAAGGAAGATAAGAACACGGTCTACCGCTCCACGGTGTGGCTGCATCGCAAGGACGACTTCGTAATGCCGGTCGAGGTTGAGATTCGCTTCAGCAACGGCGAGAAGATCCGCGAGCACTGGGATGGAAAGAGCCGCTGGACAAAGTTCAGCTACGAGAAAAAAGCCAAGGTCGAGTCGGCCGAACTCGATCCCGACCACACGGTGCAGATCGACCGCAACAATTTCAACAACAGCTTCGTAGTCGAGGCCAATACCAAGCCGACTTACAAGCTGTCGAACTACTGGGTTTTCCTGACGCAGTTGATGAGTCTGGTCTTGGCGTGGTGGGCAGTTTAAGAAAACCAAGCCGTCTCCTTCGGATGACGTAAGACGCGGAGATGGCCTGACACCGCAGTTGACATAAAGGAATCGAGGATCGAAACGAATGACCGAAAACAAAGGGCTACTGGGCAGCGGGCTAGGTATGGTGATGCGCAACAAGCGCTACATCGTGTGGCTCTGGTTGCTGGACCTGCTGCTGACCATATATGGCACGTCAGCGTTCCGCGAAGCCGCCCACACCGTCCTCGACCACAGCTTGTACAGTGAGAAATTGCTTCACGGCTTTGATCTCTCCGTGATGGTTGAGCTCTTTGCCCGCCCGGAGTTTGGGCCCATGATAGCGGTGACCTCCCCGGCTATTTACTTTGCGATCATGTTTTTCCTGGCGACAGCCCTGTTTCTACCCGGAATCTTTCAGGGATATGCCTCTACTTACCGGCTGCCGCGCGAAGACTTCTTCCGCGCCTGCGGTCGAAACCTGTGGCGGTTCATCCGCCTCATGATCGTTGCCGGCATTGTGATGGGGATCTTCGCGGGAATCCTGTTCAGCATCAACGGTGCGGTGGTGAAGAAAGCCGGCGAAAGCACGAACGAATTGTTGCCGTTTCGCCTGCAAATGATCGGCCTGGCTGTGATCTTCCTGGTGATGACCACCCTGCGCATATGGTTCGACCTCGCCGAAGCCGATATCGTCCTGAGTGATCAGCGCGCAGTTCGCAAGTCCATCTGGGCTGGCCTGCGGCACACTTTCCGCAATTTAGGGCGACTGCTCGCTAGCTACGTCGTGGCCACGATTGTGGCGGCGATCATATTGGTGGGCGGGCTGTGGGTCTGGATAAGGTTCGTCCCGTCCGAAAGTATCTTTCGCGCGTTCATCCTCGCCCAATTCATTCTTTTTCTGCTCTTGATTCCGCGCTTCTGGCAGCGCGGAGTGGCGGTGTCGTACTGGCAACAGAAGATGATGGTTCCGGTAGTGACTGTACAGCCCCCAACGCCACAGCCGATTGCGCCACCACCAGCACCTGTGGCGAGTGAACCGCTGCCCACATCACCGGCACCGGAAGCGACTCCGATTCCGTAGAAGCTACAGCAGGACAACTGTGATGCCCTGATTCCGCCGGCCGAGGTCGGGGTCGCTCTTCAGTTCCGCATGCGCCTGCAGCAGATGCCACGTCGTTTCATCCGATTTCGACCAGTTCTCCCCGAAAATGCAGCCGCGAATCTGTCCGGCCTCCGCCATTTCGTGCAAACGCTTCTGCACCGCGACGCGGATTTCGCCTCCGGCTCCGCTTGACCCGTAACCATGGATGAGCTTCAGCAGGGCCGCCTTTTCCCGGCGTGCCAGCCCGAGTTCCCGCTCCAGCCGTTGCAGCGCCTCGCGGACCTCCGGCATGTCGAACTTGAGGTTTACGGTTTTGATGGAGGAACCCGCGGCTTTCGTGTCCATCATAGCGGAAACGAGGCTGCCGGCTTCCCAGGGGCCGGGCAGAATCCCGAGGTTGCGGGGGCATGCGTCTATCGGCGTTTCCTGCCCCGGGCGATAGCGTCGCGCGCTTCCTGATCCGCCGTCCGCCGCCGTTCGGTTTCCCTTTTGTCCCAGAGTTGTTTGCCCTTGGCCAGGGCCAGTTCAAGCTTCACTCTGCCGTTCCTGAAATACATCCGGGTCGGGATCAGGGTCAGGCCCTTCTGCTGCGTCTTGGCCGTCAGCTTGCGGATTTCTTCCCGGTGCATCAGCAGTTTGCGGGTCCGCAGGGCGGCATGGTTGGAGTAGCTGCCGTGTTGGTAAGGGCTGATGTGGCAGTTCAGCAGCCACAGTTCGCCGTCCTTGACCAAGCCGTACGAGTCCTTGAGATTGGCCCGCCCACCCCGGATGGACTTGACCTCGGTCCCGGTTAAGGCCACCCCGGCCTCAAATTTTTCCAGCAAGAAATAGTTATGTGAAGCGATCCTATTAACGGCGGCGTCTCGCTGCCCTGAGGCCGTGGGATCGCGGCGGGGCGACTTCTCCCGGTTGGGCTTGGTCTGGTGGGTAGATTGGAGGGGCATGGTGGAGGCTGGGCTTATCTTAGCAGCACTTCGGGCAAGACCTCGGACGTCGGACCTCGGACCCCAGAGCCCTCGGCGAGGTGGTATAGGTCTGAGGTCTGAGGTCTGAGGTCTGAGGTCTGAGGTCTGAGGTCTGAGGTCTGAGGTCTGAGGTCCGAGGTCTGAGGTCCGAGGTCCGAGGTCTGAGGTCCGAGGTCTGAGGTCCTACGACTAAAGAGTGTAACTGCTGTGCGCACAAGCACTTCGGGAGCTGCAAATTGCGATGCTATAATCGCCTCGACGAAAGCTTCTCCATGGACCGAGCGGTTTTCTGCGCGCCATCGCGGCGCAGTGCGGGCAAATTGCCTTCCGGTGTTCGTGTGTGTGTGATGAGGACCACCGTTGTAAGTATGTTTTCTGCGAGGATCATCGAATGAAACCCCTTATGCGCCCAGCGATATTGTTGTTGCTGGTCGCGGTTGTAACGCTTCCTGCCATTGCCGATAAGGCAAAGGATATGTACGCCAAGGGCCAGGATGCCGAGGCTCGCCAGAACTACGAAGGCGCCTACGACTTCTTCAAACAAGCCTACGACCTCAAGCCCAAGGATCTGCGCTACCGGGCTGCCTTCGAGCGTATCCGCTTCGAGGCCGCGGCCTCGATTGTCCATCGCGGACAGCAATTGCGCGACGACGGGAAGCTGGAAGAAGCTGCGGCCCAGTTCCAGAAGGCACTGGGCATTGATCCCTCCCTGTTCATCGCCAAGCAGGAACTCACCCGCACCCTGAAGATGATCAACGACCAGAAGAATCCTCCACCGCAGGCGGCCGGACCGCCGGCCGGGCTGGAGCGCAGGGTTCAGGAAGCGGCTGGACCGGTGGAACTGGCCCCCATTTCGAACGTTCCTATCACGGTTAAACTTACCGACAAATCCGACATGGTTTACAAGACCATCGGACAGCTGGCCGGAATTAACGTTCTGTTTGATCCCGATTACATCCCGAAACAAATCAAGGTTGAGTTGAACGGAGTCACTTTGGAAGAGGCGCTGGAGATCAGCGCGCTGGAGTCGAAGACCTTCTGGCGGCCAGTGACGCCCAATACTATTTTTGTGGCCCAGGACAATCCGGCTAAGCGTAAGGAACTGGAGCAAAGCGTCCTCAAAACGTTTTACCTTTCGAATCTCTCCCAGCCCACTGAGTTGCAGGATGTGGTCAACGCCATTCGCGCCGTGCTCGATGTGCAGCGCGTGCAGCAATTGCTCTCGCAGAATGCCCTGGTCGTACGCGGAACTCCTGATCAGATCGCGCTGGCGGAGAAGCTGGTGGACGACCTCGATAAGGCACGTCCGGAAGTTATCGTGGACATCGCCGTAATGCAGGTCAGCAAGGACCGTTCGCGCACGCTGGGCCTGAGCCCGCCGACCAGCGCCACGGTTACGCTGCAGAGCAACATCAATAACACCACCACTACCACAACCAACGGCACGACCACGACTCCGACCACACCCTCCGCCAACGGCATCAACCTGAACTCACTGGCCAACCTGAATGCGACCGATTTCCAGGTCACGATTCCGTCGGCTAACCTCTCGGCGGTCATGGGCGATACCGATACCAAGCTGATTCAGAATCCGCAGATTCGCGCGCTCGATGGACAGAAAGCGTCGCTTAAGATCGGCGACCGCGTGCCGGTGGCGACCGGCTCGTTCCAGCCGGGCATTGGCGGAGTCGGCATCAACCCCTTGGTTAATACTCAATTTCAGTATCTGGATGTGGGCGTGAACATTGATATCACGCCGCACGTGCATGCCGGGCGCGAAGTCACCCTGAAGATCTCGATGGATGTTTCTGCCGTGACCGGCCAGCAGGATATTGGCGGCATCAGCCAGCCCATCATCGGCCAGCGCAAGATCGAGCACGAGATTCGCTTGAAAGACGGTGAGGCCAACCTGCTGGGCGGAATCATGGAAGACCAGCAGACCAAGTCACTCAGCGGCATTCCGGGGCTGGCGCAGATTCCGATCCTCAAGTACCTGTTCGGCCAGACGCAGCAGGATCATTCGGAAAACGAGATCATTTTTGCCATCGTCCCGCACATTATTCGCGGCCCCGATGTAAACGAATTGAACCAGCGGGCGATTGACATTGGGACTGCCAGCACCATCGAGTTGCGCCATGTGAGCAAACCGGCAGCCCCGGCGAGTTCGCCGGCACCAGCGGCTCAGGCGCCGACGGCTCAGGCACCCGTGCGACCGGAGTCCCAGAACCCGAGCCAAGCTCAGGCAGGCCAACCTGCGGCCAGTCAACCTCCGGCAGGTACGCAGCCCGCGCCTGGCGGCAAGGCCGCCGGCGGGACGCCAAGTTTTCTGTTGGATCCGCCAACCATTTCAGCGGCGAAAGGCGGCACGTTTGCCGTGAACCTGCTCATCTCCGGGGCGCAGAACGTTTATTCGGTACCCGTGCAGTTGAACTACGATCCGAAAATGCTGCAGTTAGTGAACGTTTCGAACGGCGGATTTCTCTCGCAGGACGGCCAGGCTGTGGCTCTGGTTCACCGCGAGGATGAAAACGTCGGACAGTTACAGATCACCGCCACCCGCCCCCCCGGCGCCGGTGGAGTCTCCGGGCAGGGTACCGTCGTCACCATGACTTTTCAGGCAAAGACAACCGGCCAGACGCCCCTGACCATCACGCGGGGCGGCGCCCTTGATCCCGGATTGCAGGGCATCACGGTAAACGGCGCGCAGGCGGCGGTGACTGTCGAGTAGAGCGGGAGCAGACCCTTCTCCCGACTCGATAAAATTGAGCATGAGCAGAAGATGATGATGCCGAGTTTCCATCACGGCTTCCCAGCTTTTCGCACGGCACGCGAGAGGATGAGGTCCTCCACCAGGCCGGAGGGCGGTTTCACGCTCATGGAGCTGTTAGTCGCGGCCACCATTCTGGCGATTCTGAGCTTGATGGCTTTGCCGCTGGCGCGCGTCACCATCCAACGCGAGAAGGAAAAGGAACTCCGCCAGGCGCTGTGGCAGATGCGCGATGCCATCGACCGCTATAAGGACGCCGCCGACCGTCAGGCCTTTCAGATCAAGGCGGACAGCCAGGGCTATCCTCCCGATCTCGAAACGCTGGTCAAGGGCGTGGATGTGCAAGGCAAGAAGGTCCGTTTCCTGCGTTCGATACCTATGGACCCCATGACCAAGACCAAGGAATGGGGCTTGCGTTCCATGCAGGACGATCCCGACTCCGACTCGTGGGGCGGGCAGAGCGTGTTCGACGTTTACACCAAGTCGGAAGGGACCGCGCTCGATGGGACGAAGTACAAGGACTGGTAAATGCTGCCGGGCGTAAACAATTTGGACCGCACGGCGCACGCTTCCGAAACACTGAGAGCGGCGCCGGTGCGCGCGTTTCCGGCCCGAAAGCGGCTTCAGCGCTCGCGCGGCTTCACCCTGCTGGAGTTGATGATCGTGATCTTCATCATCATGATTCTGGCTTCGATTGCTGTGCCGGCATACAACCAGTCTGTCATTCAGGCCCGCGAGTCGGTCCTGCGATCGAACCTGAGCACGCTGCGCAACGTGATTTCGCAGTACACACTCGACAAACAGAAGGCTCCGCAATCGCTCGATGACCTGGTGACGGCTGGGTACCTCCGGCAGATTCCAATTGATCCCATGACTCGCGAGGCCAATTGGGAGCCCCATGAGGAAGACGTGCTTATGTCCGTGGACCAGCAGGACCCCGGCATCGACGACGTACATTCCGCATCGAACGGCACCGCCAGCGACGGGACAGCCTACAGCAGTTGGTGAAATAGGCCCTAACCCGCACTCCCGCGAACGTGCAATTTGTGCTGTGCCACGGAGTGGAATTACCATCTAACCATGCCCGTCGAAACCGAAATCCAGGCTCCCGTGTCCATCCGCGCGCCGCGCGGCACTCAGATCACCTGCAAAGGCTGGCAGCAGGAAGCCGCCATGCGCATGCTCATGAACAATCTTGATGAAGAAGTCGGCGAGCGGCCCAAAGACCTCGTCGTCTACGGCGGAACTGGCCGCGCCGCGCGCAGTTGGGAGGCCTACCGCGCCATCGTCGCAACCCTGACGAATTTGGAAAACGACGAGACACTGCTGGTCCAGTCGGGCAAGCCCGTGGGTGTATTCAAAACCCATGATCACGCTCCCCGCGTGCTGATTGCGAATTCCAATCTCGTCGGCCACTGGTCGAACTGGGAGAAGTTCAACGAACTGGAACGCGCGGGCCTCATGATGTATGGCCAGATGACTGCCGGCTCGTGGATTTACATCGGCTCGCAGGGAATCATTCAGGGAACTTTCGAGACTTTCTCTGCCGCCGGCGAAAAGCATTTCGGCGGGGACCTGGCGGGCAAGTTGATCGTCTCGGGCGGCATGGGCGGCATGGGCGGAGCCCAACCCCTCGCCGCAACCATGACCGGCGCGGCGTTTCTGGGCATTGACGTTGATCCGGAACGGATCAAGAAGCGCCTGAAAACCGGCTACTGCGACTTCATGGTCACCACGCTGGATGAAGCGCTTCGCATCCTGAAGAACGCCGTGCGCAAGAAAGAAAATGTTTCGGTCGGGCTGGTGGGCAATTGTGCCGACATCATTCCGGAATTGGCCGAGCGCGGCGTTGTACCCGACATTCTGACCGACCAGACTTCGGCCCACGATCCGCTGAACGGATATGTGCCGAATGGCATGAGCTTTGAGGAAGCGCTGGCCTTGCGCCAACGCGATCCGAAGGCATATCAGGAGAAATCTCTGGATGCCATCGCACGCCACGTGGAAGGCATGCTGCACCTGCAGAAGATGGGCGCGGTTACCTTCGACTACGGAAACAACATTCGAACTTTCGCTTTTCAGCGCGGCGTCAAGAACGCTTACGACTTCCCCGGCTTTGTTCCGGCGTATATTCGACCGCTTTTCTGCGAAGGCCGCGGCCCGTTCCGCTGGGTCGCCTTGTCAGGGGAGCCATCGGATATTCACGTGACCGACGATCTGGTGCTGGAACTGTTCCCCGAAAACCGCATCCTGCGCCGCTGGATTGACCTGGCGCGCAAGCGCATCAAGTTTCAGGGACTGCCGGCGCGCATCTGCTGGCTGGGATACGGCGAACGCGCGCAGTTCGGCCTGGCCATGAATGATCTGGTGAAGAAGGGCAAGATCAAGGCGCCGATCGTGATCGGCCGCGACCACCTCGACTGCGGCTCGGTCGCGTCTCCGTTCCGTGAGACCGAGAGCATGAAAGACGGCTCCGACGCCGTGGCCGACTGGCCGCTGCTGAACGCTTTGATCAATACGGCCGCGGGCGCGTCGTGGGTCTCGATTCACAACGGCGGAGGCGTGGGCATCGGCTACTCGCTGCACGCCGGGCAGGTCACCGTCGCCGACGGCACCGATGCGATGGCGAAGCGCATCGAGCGCGTGCTGACCACCGACCCGGGGATGGGGATTATTCGCCACGCGGACGCGGGGTACGAAGAGGCGAAAGAATTCGCGAAGAAAAAGGGAGTGAAAGTGCCGATGGGCTAGCGCTATCGCAGGGCCTTTCGCACCGCCTCATACGCCGGCTTCTTCTTATAGTCCGCATCCCAGAGCAGGGCCCAGCCTTGGCCTTTGTAGAACTGTGGGATCCACGAGTGCTTGTCGGTGAGCCCCCAGGTCTGGACCAGCTTGCAGGCAGGTTGCTGCACGCAGAGAGCCGCGATTTCCCCGTAGAGTTTCGCCTGCGCGCTTAGTGAAGCTTGATTGGAATCGCTGAGTCGAATGTCGAGTTCGGTGATGTGCGACTCGAGGCCGAGTTTGGCAAAACGCTCCAGATTCTTGGCGAATGACGCCAGCTTGGTCGGGTCGTCGAACCTCAGGCTGATGTGGGCTTGAAAACCGATTCCGTCGAGGGGCACTCCGCGCTTCTTGAAATCCTCGGCCATGGCGTAGATGGCGTCTGACTTCTTGTTGATCTCTTCGGCGTCGTAATCGTTGTAAAACAGCTTCGCATTCGGATCGGCCTGGTGCGCCCAGCGGAACACTTGCTCGATGTATTTCGTCCCCGATCCTGCGCCGATTCCCGGCTGGTCGTACCAGATTGTATGGCGCATCGTGCCGTCGTCGTTAAAGGCCTCATTCACGACGTCCCATGCGTACACTTTCGACGCATAGTGACTCACAACTTTATTGATGTGGTCGTGGAGAATCTGTTCCAGCTGCGGCGGAGCGAACTTGCCCTCTGTGACCCACTTCGATATCTGGTTGTGCCAGACGAGCGTATGTCCGCGCACTTTCATGTCGTGGCTTTGCGCGAACTCGACCAGCGCATCACCGCCCTTGAAGTCGTATGGGTTGGGATCGCTGCCGGGCCGCGGATGAACCACGCCGAACTTCATTTCATTTTCGGCCTGCAGTTGGCTGAACTCCGATCCGAGAATCGTGGAATAGTCCGTCTCGGAGAGATATGCGGAAGCAGCGGCAGCACCGATCAGGATATTGTGAGCCGCTGCGGCCTGACGCAGTGTAGTGGCCGACTGGGAGGATGCGCCGCCGGCGGCAAGCACGATAACAGATGCAAGCGCCGTGATGGTTGTGCGTCGCCAGATGAAGCAACGAGAGCCGAAGGCAGCTTCGCGCAGAAATGAGTGCTGGATCATGATTCGCCTCCGGTGGGATGTTAGACCGGCAGCGGATTTCCGGCAAGGGCGCAAGAGCAGCACATGACAAACGCGATGCGCTGGACGCACGCGCCAGGTTTGGTTGCTGCTAGACTAAGGTACAAGTGAACGCCGCAAATCGCCGATTTCGAACAACGAATCCGCTTCTGCTGATCAACATTGGCCAGCTTCTCACCCTGCGCGCCGATTCCGCTAAGCCCAGCCCGCGCCGCGGTCCCGAACTTCAGGAACTTGGCATCATCCGAGGCGGCGCCGTTCTCTGCGTCGGCGGCAAAATCGTTTCCGTCGGCACCGGCAGAAACGCTCTGCGCGATCCCTGGCTGAAGAAACATCGAAACAATGTCACCGAGATCGACTGTGCCGACAAAGTCGTCCTCCCTGGTTTCGTGGATTCCCACACGCATCCGGTCTTTGTCAGCCCGCGCCTGGTGGACTTCGAGAAGCGCATCGAAGGCGCTTCCTACGAAGAGATTGCCGCAGCCGGCGGCGGAATCCGGTCGAGCCTGGAAGGTGTACGCAAAGCGGCAAAGAGCGCGCTGGCTGCGAAAGTCCTTACAGTACTGCAGGATATGGCAGCCCACGGCACGACCACAGTTGAGGCAAAATCCGGCTACGGGCTGACCGTCACGTCCGAACTTAAGTCGCTGGAGGCGATCCATGATGCCGCCTCGCACTGGTCCGGAACGGTCGTAGCTGCGCTTCTCGGAGCGCATGTCGTTCCAAAGGAGTTCGAAGGTTGCTCACAAAAGTACGTTGAGATCGTCTGTAAGGAGATGATCCCGCGGGCGGCGCGGCGGAAGCTCGCCCAGTTTGTGGACGTGTTCTGCGACAAGGGCGCATTTACCGCGGAGGAAACAGAGCAAATCTTCGCGGCCGCGGAGAAGCATCAGCTGAAGGTCCGCGCCCACGTCTGCCAGCTTTCGGAAACGGCTTTGCGGCCGTTCTTACGCTTTCATCCGGCGTCCTTCGACCACATGGACCACGTGAACGAAGACGACATCCCGCAACTGGCCAAGAGTGACACCGTTGCCACGCTGGTGCCGGGCGCGAATTATTTTCTGGGCTTGAAAGAGTATCCGAATGCACGCCGATTGATCGAAGCTGGGGTTCCGGTCGCGCTGGCCACGGACTATAACCCCGGCACTTCGCCGACCATGAGCATGCCAATGGCGATGTCGCTCGCCTGCACGCACATGAAGATGTCGGCGGCGGAGGCTATCGCCGCTGCTACGATCAATGGCGCCTGGGCTCTGCGTGTGGCGGAACGAAAAGGCAGCATCGAGCCGGGGAAAGATGCCGATTTGGCGGTGTTTGCGGTCAGCGACTACCGCGAGATTCCGTACTGGTTTGGGGCAAATCATTGTTCGATGGCGGTGCTGAATGGGCTGATTCGGTCGCGCGATTGAACTTTCGCGCGGCCACCTCCGTATGAGGGTGATGGAGAGGCATGCATTTTGCGGCGGTGGGCAATCGCGTAAGACATAGAAACGACCCGGGCTCTCGACCCAAGCTGTCGACCCGGGCTGAGAAAGCAAAGCGACTGAATCCTTCGAGGAAGACTCATGAGACGAATTCTTGCGGTGATGACGTTTGTCGTGCTCTCAATCGCGGTAGCGTCGGCACAGCGGCTGCCCGAGGTTGCGAGGCCAGATAATTACAAGCTAACCTTCGCGCCTGACTTGGAAAGGGCCACATTCGAGGGCGACGAGACCATTGCCATCCAAGTGCTGGACCCGACCTTGAAGATCACGCTGAACGCGGCGGACATCACGTTCCACGACGTCAGCATCATCAGCGGCGGCACGTTCCAGAAGGCTAAAGTCACGCCGGAGAAAGAAAAGGAAATGGTCGTGCTGGAGGTCGAAAAGCCGCTGGCCGTCGGCCCGGCTACCATACGCATCACTTACTCGGGCATTCTCAACAACGAGATGCGCGGCCTTTACCTGGGAAAGGACGATCAAGGCCGCAAGTATGCGGCTACGCAGTTTGAAGCCACCGACGCGCGACGCGCTTTCCCCTCCTTTGACGAGCCCGACTACAAGGCCACTTTTGACATTACCGCCGTCGCCGACAAAGGCCTGGTCGCTATCTCGAACCAGAAAGTCGTGTCCGACACAGCCGGTCCCGGTGACAAACACACGGTACGCTTCGCCACCACAGCCAAAATGTCGTCATATCTGGCTGCTCTGATCGTCGGGAACTTCGAGTACATCGAGGGTGAAGCCGATGGCATCCCGATCCGCGTTTATGCTACGCCGGGCAAGAAGGAGATGGGCCGATTCGCCCTGGAATCGGCAGAATACATTCTCAGCTATTACGACAAGTATTTCGCGATCAAGTATCCCTACGGAAAGCTGGACCTGGTGGGCGTGCCGGACTTCTCGGCCGGAGCGATGGAGAATACTGGCTGCATCACCTTTCGCGAAGTGATCCTGCTCATTGATGAACAGCACGGTTCGGTCGATCTCAAGAAGGGGATTGCCAGCACGATCGCACATGAGATGGCGCACCAGTGGTTCGGCGATCTGGTCACCATGAAGTGGTGGGATGATATCTGGCTCAACGAGGGCTTTGCCACATGGATGTCAAGCAAGCCGCTGAAGGCGTGGAAGCCGGAATGGAATGCCAACCTCGACGATGTGGCTGGAACCAGCGGAACCCTGAGCGTGGATTCGCTGACGAACACGCGTCCGATCCACCAGGCGGCTGAAACTCCGTTCCAGATTCTCGAACTGTTCGATGGAATCGCCTACGGGAAGGCAGCAGCAGTGCTGCGCATGCTGGAAGCCTACCTCGGCGAGGAGACCTTCCGCGCGGGCATCAACGCATATCTCAAGCAGCATCAGTACGCCAACGCGACAGCCGACGATTTCTGGGATGCGCAGGCGAAAACTTCCCGCAAGCCCGTCGACAAGATCATGCCCACATGGGTCCGGCAGGCGGGAGCGCCCATCGTCAACGTGAAGGCGCAATGCTCGGACAATTCCACCAACGTCACATTGGCCCAGAGACGGTATTACTACGACCGGTCCAAGTTCGAAGAGCGGAGCGACCAATTGTGGCAGATCCCGCTTTGCCTGAAAGGCTCGGCGACGGGCGATGGCGCGCCCAAGTGCGAACTTCTGACCAGGAGAGAAGAAACCTTCACCCTGCCCGGTTGCTCGACCTGGGTTGTGGCCAATGCGGGCGCGACTGGATACTACCGCGAGGGCTTTCAACCGGACGTGGTCCGAGCCCTGGCGAGCGATGCAGAGACCAAGCTCACTCCGGGCGAGCGGATTGCGGTGGAAAACGATATCTGGGCCTCGGTGGGGGTTGGGCGGGAGCCTGTCGGCGACTATCTCGCCTTCGCACAAGGTCTGCAATCGGACCGCAACCGCGCCGTGATCGAGGATGTTCTGGGACAGCTCAATTACATCGCTGATCACCTGGTGAACGAGAGCGATCGCGATGCCTATCGCGCCTGGCTGCGGCAATATCTGGCTCCGGCCATGAAGGAAGTGGGATGGGAGCCAAGACCGCGCGAAAGCGACGAACAGAGGACCCTGCGCTCACGCTTGTTCGCTGCGCTGGGCTATGATGCCCGCGATCCGGAGGCGCTGGCCGAGGCCCGCAAAATCGCCGACAAGGCTCTGGCCGATCCGTCGTCGGTCGACCGCGAACTGGCCGGCAGCGCTTTCCCGCTGGCTGCTCTCAATGGCGACTCTGACTTCTACGACAAGCTGATCGCGGCGATGAAGAATCCGAAGTCGCCGGAGGAGTATTACCTGTACTTCTACACGCTTCCCCAGTTCAGCGACCCGAAGCTGCTCGGGCGCACTCTGGACTATGCGATTTCGCCCGACGTGCGGTCGCAGGACGCCCTGCAGTTGGTCACCTCAGTGCTGGGGAATCCCGCGGGCGAGAAACTGGCTTGGGACTTCATCCGCCAGCACTGGACCGAAGTGGAAAAAGCAGGCGGCCCCTTTGCCAGCGCCCAGGTCGTCGGTGCGACCAGCGTTTTCTGCGATGCGGGACTGCGAGATCAGGTGACGGAGTTCTTCACCGCGCACAAGGTCGCCGCCGCCGAGCGCGCTTACAAACAGTCGATTGAACGCATCAACATCTGCGTGGATTTCAAGGCGCAGCAGCAATCGCAGTTAGCTTCGTGGCTGGGGCAGCACGGCACCGCGGGCGGCAAGTAGAGGACCGGTTGCAAACTATGGCCCGGGAATACCCCGGGCCGTAGTTACTTGGGCAGGTTCCGCAGTAACCACCGGAGCAACTCCTCAAGTTTCAGGGATCACCCAACTGAGATAAAGCTCAACTATAGTATTGGGTGTCAATTTCTAATTCTCCGGGAAAGACAATGAGCAAGAGCAAAGGCTACGCTGCCCTGACCGCCAAGGCTGCACTGGTTCCGTATACGTTCGACCGTCGTGAACCGCGCACGCACGATGTCGTGATCGAGATTAAGTACTGCGGGATTTGCCATACGGATATTCATCAGGCCCGCAACGAATGGAACGCCTACCTGGAAGAGTCGATCTTCCCCATGGTGCCAGGGCATGAAATTGCCGGGGTGGTGACCGCGGTTGGCGGCGGAGTCACGAAATACAAAGTGGGTGACAAGGTTGGTGTGGGCTGCTTTGTGGACTCCTGCCGCGCGTGCCCGGAGTGCCGAAGCGGCCTTGAGCAATACTGCACCGTGCACACGGTTTGGACGTATAACGCACGCGACCACGAGGGGGTGCCGACGTACGGTGGTTACTCGGACCGAATCGTAGTGGATGAGAACTACGTGCTTCGCCTGCCACAGGCTCTGCCACTCGATGCCTGCGCCCCTCTCTTGTGCGCCGGCATTACACTTTACTCACCGCTCCGGCATTGGCAGGCGGGACCGGGCAAGAAAGTGGCCGTTGTCGGCCTGGGCGGACTCGGTCACGTGGGCGTCAAGCTGGCGCATGCTCTCGGCGCCGAGGTCACCGTCCTGAGCCACTCTTTGAAAAAACAGGCGGACGGCAAACGTCTGGGCGCCGATCAGTTCTACGCGACCTCTGACCCTGAAACGTTCTCACGGCTGAAGGGATCGCTTGACTTGATCATCAATACGGTTTCTGCGCAAATCGACTGGAATCAATACCTGGCGCTGCTCAAAGTCGGCGGAACAATGGTCCTGGTAGGTCTTCCGGAGAAGAATATTCCTGTCGGCGCTTTTGCCCTAACGGGTGGACGGCGCAGTCTCGCAGGCTCACAGATCGGCGGCATACGTGAAACGCAGGAGATGCTGGATTTCTGCGGCAAGCATGGGATTACCTGCGACGTGGAAGCGATCCCGATTCAGAAGATCAATGAAGCCTTCGAGCGTGTTCTGAAGAGCGACGTGCGCTACCGGTTCGTGATTGACATGGCATCGCTGTAGGCCGTGCCCTGCCAGCCGGCAATACCGGCTCTAAACCGCTAAAATATCCGCCCCAGCGAAAGATTCACGCGGCTCTGGCCGGTCGGACTAACGCTGCCGGCCAGCGCAATGGGACCGACGAAGGTTTCGGCAATCACGCCGAGGTTAAAGGTGCCGCGCACCGCCACTGGTCCCGGATCGCCGGCTGCGCTGCCAAATGCCGTGCCTGCTTCATACCATCCACCCCAGTAAATCTTCCCTCCGACGAGTTGTGGCAGCCGGTAGAGCTCGCGGCGAAATCCCAGCGCGGAGTAGACATAGTGGTTGCCCAGGAATTCCTGCGGAAGATACGCGCCCAAGTGGAACGGTCCTCCCAGAGCAAAGACCTGGAATGGACCGGCGGAGCCGCGAAAAGTAGTTCCGCCCGAACCAGCGAAGAAAAGCGAAGTCTTAGCCCCGAGCGGGGCGAAGCTGGAGGTCTGCACATCCAGCTGGCCGATGGGATGGGCCAGGCCGGGACTTTGCAGCACGCGCGAGAGCGTTGCCACCACCCGCGTGCCGATGCTGGGGACAGAAGGGCTGTCCTGTCCGTCCCAGACATAGCGCGCGCGGAATTCGCCGGTGCTGCCGCTGGTAATGGGAAGGCCTGCGCTGCCGATCAGCGGGCTCAGCTTGCCGGAAAAAATCTCATAGCCGACGCGGAATTCGCTGCGGCGCCCGGAGTTGTAGCCCAGGTCGAAGCCGCCGCCGTCACGCGCGTCGCCGAACACGGCAACACGAGTCAGGCCGCTGAACGAGTTGCGGGCCACTTTGGAGGCAAAGGCATAGGGCGCAACAAAAAACCGCGATCCGGCCAGAGGCTGGTAAAACTCGGTTGCGGCCAGGTTGCTGGAGCCGAAAAGAAGATCTGTTCTCCATTCGCCGCCACGGTCCGCGAAGTCCATGAAGGTGACACGCGTGCCGGCGGAGAAATCGAAGGCCGCCACGCCTGAGCTGTCGAGGTTGACGGCAAGATCCACAAAAGGCGGACCATAGGATTTTTCGTGGGCGGTGACTCGCAACGCGGGGACTCCGTTCTGCACGAATCCCTCATAACCCAACCGGTCGAACTGGCCCTCTCCGGCGATGCGGGTGAGTTGCGTATCGAGGCGGGAAAGATTGAGCGGGCCTCGGAGCGCCTTAGCCAGCCGGTGCTCGATGCGGAGGTCAGTATCAGAATCTCCGCCCGTGACCTCGATGGCCCCTACCTTCTGGGGCTGCTGGTGTCTGCGCGCCTGGCGATCGGCCAGGTATTGTTTCCACTCGTCAGTATCCTCAATGGCGTAGGGCAGCAGGGCGGCAGACTGGCTGGCTGCACTGTTGTAGCCCAGCTGAATCAACTCGTTGACGCGGTCGTAGTCGGTCGCCGAAAAACCGCTCGTGTCCACGCTCACCTTGGCCTGAGCCAGCGCGAGCGACCGCTTTTCATTCTGCGTAATCATGACGTTCACGGCGCGAGTCAGCACGCCGGTGAGAGTCTCCAGCTGGGCGCGGTCGCCCGGAGGGGCGCGCAACTCGACGGCGATCACCGCGTCGGCATCCATCGCGCGGACCGTTTCCACCGGGATGTTTTCGACCATGCCGCCATCCGCCAGCAGGCGGCCGTTGAGTTCCACCGGCGTAAACACGCCGGGAATGGCTATGGACGCGCGCACCGCCTGAGCCAGCGGCCCGTCGTGCAGAACGACGCCTTCGCCGCTCAACATATCCGTCGCCACGCAGCGGAATGGAATGGGCAGATCATCGAAGCTGGCGATGTCGAACTCCGGCAAGCCAATGCGATCCAGCAAGAGCCCCACCCCTTGTCCGGGATTGAAGCCGTTGGGTCCACTGAGACCGTGCTTCATGCCGAGTTGAGCATTGATCAGAAAGTCCCGCCGGTCCTGCTTCCTGCGATACGAAAGCTGGCTGAACGTTGGCTCAGGAAGAAAGGCCTCGTCCCAGTCAATTTTTTCGGCGAAATCCCGAATCTCATCCGGCGACATGCCCGTGGCATACATTGCGCCGATGATGCTGCCCATGCTGGTTCCAGCCACGCGATCCACCGGGATATGATTCTCCTCCATCCACTGGAGCACGCCGATCTCGGCCAGTCCCAGCGCCCCGCCACCGCTCAGCGCCAGACCCACACGCGGACGATGGGCAGGAGGCCGTGCGGAAGGCTGGGCCGGGCTCTCCTGGGCATGAGTTGGAGCCGCGAGAGAAACACCAAATAGCGCAATCACGAGAGAAACCCAGACATTAGTCAATCGCCGAGAGAGGGACATCGTTTACTCCTGAAGTGCAGAAGCAAGATTCAGCAATGCGTGAGTTGCAAGGCGAGAGAGAAAGGTTAGCAGGTTTGGCGACGAGAGTCAGTGAACGCCTCTTGCCTGTTCTTCAAGGCTTGGACGGTGGCGCGGAGAGCTGCGCGCGCGCCTGGTCCAGTACCGTATGCACCGCTTCGACGACCAGATCGGGGCGATCTATCTGGATATAGTGCGAACTGTTCCTGGCGATGGCTTGGGTGCCGCGCCTGGAAAGATGAGCCAATTCCTCCTGCATTTTTTCCCACGCCTCGTTGGTGGGTTTGGCGAGATCGGCGGGCAGTTCGGCTGAAGGCTTGTCGGGATCATGCGACAACACGGCTAGGGGCAGGTCTCCCAGCGAGCCCGTCGCGGCAGTCTCGGCCGCGCTCTGAGTAAAGGCTTTCATCTCCTTAAGCGCTTCCTGCGCGGTGTGAAAATTGCAATCGGCGGCGCGACGCACGGGGTCTTCGTCGCACAGGCCCAGCAGACGGGGAATGCCGAAGGGCGTGGTGTATGCCAGGAATTCCGCTTCGCGCTGCCAGCTTGCTTCCATGCTTCTCAGTTCCGGCGGAAAACGGTTCTCCTGGTCGGGATGGGACGCGTCCACCAGCACCATGCCGGCAACCTCATTGCGGTACAGGCTGGTATAAAGGCGAACATTGTATCCGCCCATCGAGTGGCCGACGAGCACGTATGGCGGCGCAATGCCGGCGGCTTGGAGCAGTGCGTGCAACTCTTCAGCCATCACCTTGCTGGTTCGTGGTCGCGGGCTGGAGTCGCTATAGCCAAGTCCGGCGCGATCGTAGGAACAGACGCGCGTGAGTTTTGCGATCTGCGACTGCACTCCCAGCCATGAGACATAGGAATCGCCCAGGCCGGAGTCGAGAATCACAGTGGGACTTCCCTCCCCCGTGCAGTCGATGTGCATTTTGTAGCCGCCCACGTCGAAGCGCTGGCCCAGCATGGGATTGAACCGGCGGTTGCGAGCCTCGGAGATGTTTTCGTAGAGAAATCCCGCGGCAGCGAAGATCAGGATAAGCACGAGCAGGCCGCGCGCGATACGGCGGAACAACGAGGGTTTCGGAATGAACGCTGTCGCCGTCTCGGTCATGGCGGAAATGGGAGTCCGCGCACAGGATAACTGCCCTGCCGCGCCCTATCCCGGCATTCTACATGACGGGCGGCACGGTGATTCCCATAACCGCCAGGGCGCGAATCAACTCTCTCCTCACCACGAATACAGTAACCAGCAGGAACTGCTTCCGCTTCTCATCTGGCTCGCTGAGGATCGGGTAGCGATGGTAAAAGGTGTTGAACAGCTGCGCCAGTTGGAAAACGTGTTTCGCCAGATAAGCTGGCTCTGTCGTGGCGATACACTGATCAACCACGTAGGACGTTTTCGATGACGCGAGCCAAAGTTCCCAGATTTCGCCGGCCTCGGGACCGGTGAGATATTTCCCTAGATCGGCAGGAAGCACGTGGCCAGCGACGTCGCGCCCGAAAGTCTCGGGATCGATCTCTGCCTTTCTGAAAATGCTGGTTGCCCGCACCACGGCATACTGCGCATATGGTCCGGTTTCCCCTTCAAAGCTGAGCGCCTCATTGAAATCGAAAGCGATCAGCGACTGCTTCGTGTACTTCAGCATGAAGTAGCGCAAGGCGCCGATGGCGATTTGCGTCGCGATCTCCGCACGCTCAGCGTCGCCGAGATGTGGATGCCGTGAGTCGACTTCGTTCTTGGCCGAGGCGATGAGCTTGTCGAGCAGATCGTCGGCCTTTACTCCAAAACCCTTGCGGCCGCTGACCTCGATGAACGGTCGTGTCTTGTCTTCTTCGCTCAGGTTGTAGCCGAGCTCAGCGGCGCAGCGCGGAGTCAGCACGACCATCCCGTAGGAAAAATGTGTGAAATGGTTGGCAGCTTCTTCGTGACCCAGGCCGCGCAGGGCTTCCATAACCGTGTTCTGTGCTTCCGACTGTCGTACGTCGATGACGTTGTAGTTCTCCGTAACGTCGCCAAAGTGGGGATGATCTTTCTCTCCATCGGTCGTTGAAATCCAGCAATCGTGGTGGTTGGGATAGCGATAGAACTTGCGATAGCCGAAGTCACGTCCCAGCAGCCCAAACTTCCACATGTGGTAGGCGATGTCTTTGCCCACGTAGCCGACGGTGCCGTTCGAACGCACGATGACTTTCTGGTCTTCCTCGGAGATCTTGTCCTCCTCTGTGCTAGCTGCTTCCTCCGTGGTTGAGCTCTTCTGCCCCGTGCCCGCGCGCCGCATCACCCAGCAGCCCTTATTCTTGCCTTCGCTCTCAAGGGAGAGCACTCCGGTCTCTTTCAGCTTGGTGAAGGCAGCGTCCCAGAAATGCAGTTGCAGAATTTCGCTTTCGCGCGGCAGGAAGTCATACTCGATGCCCAGCCGGTCCATGGTCTCCAGATGCCGGCGCAGCACCGCGATCGAAATCAAATCGGCGATCACGGCGGTGTCACTCGTGGCATCTTCGATGGCGTGCAAGGTCGCAAGGCGCACTTGCGGATTCTGCTTATCCTGCTCATACCACTGCGAGACTCGGGCGTAGAGATCCCAGCAGTAGTAGTCGAATCGCGGCTGGCGGCTGAGGGTTTCAATCTCGGCGCGAGATTTCTTTTCCAGGTGGATGAACCCCACCACCACGTCGGCGACCTGGACTCCGGTATTGTCAATGTAGTTCTGGATGTCCACTTCCCTGCCCGCGTAGCGCAGCAGCCGGACGAAGGTGTCGCCGAGGATCGCGTTACGCAGGTGTCCGATGTGCGCGGCCTTGTTGGGATTGATGCTGGAGTGCTCGACCAGAATCTTGCCCGCTGGGATGACGGCATGCGGTTTCTGGTCGGCGGCGAGGCCCGCGGCCAGATAAGCCCGATCGGCCCTAACGTTCAGATAGCCCGGAGGGGCGACCTGCATTTCCGCGATGCCTTCGATCGAACCGATCTCCGCGCGAATCGCTTCGGCGATCTTCATCGGCGCCGAGCGCAGAGGTTTAGCGAAGGGAAAGATCGGAATCGCGAAGTCCCCCAGTTCGACCTTCGGCGGCTGTTCGATCACCACAGCCGGAAGGGCAACACCGGGATAGCGGCGCTCAAGACATTCCTGCACCTTCCGCGCCAGACGATGTTCGAGATGACGATACAAGGAGCCCTCTAAACTGTTGAAGAAACAGTGATTTTAGCAGATTAGACCGCAGGCGCAGGTTTGACGGAGGCGCACGCGTTCCCTATGATGAAAGTTTCTCTCGCTGGTCGTTTGTCGTTGGTCGTTAGCTACTCCGCTCTTGGGCTGGAGCGATGGTTTTCGCCGACGGCCAAGCACAAACGACCGACGACGGTTTTGACTATGCGCATAGCTTACCTCGAGTGTTTTTCCGGCATCAGCGGCGACATGTTTCTTGGCGCGTTGGTGGATGCCGGAGTTCCGCCCAAGACCTTGGAGGACGCTGTCGCGGCACTGGGAGTCGGCGCGCGGCTGGAGATTTCGCACGTGCTGCGCAGCGGGATTTCGGCCACCAAGGTTGACGTTTGGGCCGCCGGAGAGAAAGATCTGCCTCGGGAGGAGTTTTGGGCGAGAGAGAGTGCGGTGAGGGCGGCGGCAGCGGAGTCTGCACAACAGCACGACCGGCATCATCATCATGGCCACGAGCATCCTCATGCGCATGGGCATTCGCATTCAACTGAGCATCTCGATCATGAGCATCTTGAGCACGCGCATTCTACGCCTGGCGAGAGCTCGCGGGCAGGAGTGCCCGCGCCACATGCTCATGCCCGCGGCCTTACCGAGATTCGTGAAATCATCCGCAGGGCGGCGATCAGCGGCACCGCCAAGAAGACTGCCATCACGATGTTCGAGTCGCTGGGCGCGGCCGAGGCGAAGATTCACCAGGTGCCGGTTGAGGAGATTCACTTTCACGAGGTAGGCGCGGTGGACGCGATTGTCGATATCGTTTGCGCGGCGGTCGGGGCGGAGGCGCTTGCGGTGGATGAGATCGTCTGTTCCCCGTTGAACGTGGGCGGTGGGACCGTGCAATGTGCGCATGGAACGTTTCCTGTGCCCGCTCCGGCGACGGTCGAGTTGCTGAAGGACGCGCCCGTGTACTCCTCGGGAGTGCAGGCAGAACTGGTCACGCCGACCGGAGCGGCGATCGTAAGAACTCTGGCCCGCCGATTCGCTGCGTTTCCCGCGATGAAGATCGAAACATCTGGCTTTGGCGCGGGCTCGCGCGACTTTGTTGGATTTCCAAATGTCGTGCGTTTGACGGTGGGCGAGGCCGCCTCCCTTCCGGTCGCAAACACAGCACAGGAGATGGTCACGGTGCTGGAAGCGAATCTCGACGATCTCAATCCGCAGGTATTCGGCTACGTCATGGATCGCTTGCTGGAGGAGGGCGCGCTCGATGCCTTCGGGATGCCGGTGCAGATGAAGAAAAACCGCCCCGGAACTTTGCTGAGCGTATTGTGCAAGCCCGAAGATGCGGGCAAGCTGACGCAGTTGATTTTTACCGAAACAACCACGCTCGGGGTTCGGCAGCGCGAGGAAGTGCGGCAGTGTCTGGCACGGCGGTGGGAGAGTGTACGCACGCCGTTGGGCGAGGTCCGGATCAAGATTGCCAGCATGAACGGAACAGTGACGAATTACGCGCCGGAATACGAAGACTGCCGGCGCATCGCGGCCGAGCATCACGTGCCGCTGAAACAAGTGATGGGCGCGGCGGTTGAAGCTTACTTACATTGCAGAGGCAAAGAAGAAGCAGGTTCCTCACCGGCTTGCGCCGGTTCGGAATAACGACGATTTAAGAAACCTTCACAATCGGAATCACAAGGGTTGACAACCAGGACATGGCCAGGAAGTTCTACATCACGACTCCGATCTACTACGTGAACGCGCGCCCGCACATCGGGCATGCCTACACCACCATCGCCTGCGACACGGTTGCGCGGCGGCAGCGCATGCTGGGCGCGGACACCTTCTTTCTCACCGGCACCGACGAGCACGGACAAAAAATCGAGCGGGCGGCGCAGGCGGCGGGCAAGACCCCGCAGCAGTTCACCGACGAGGTCGCAGGAGAGTTTCGCGCGCTCTGGCAGCGCATGGGCATTTCCAACGACGACTTCATCCGCACCACCGAAGAGCGCCACAAGAAGGGCACGCAGGAACTGTTCCGCCGCATCCGCGACAACGGTTTCATCTACAAGGGTCGCTACACCGGCCAGTATTGTTTCTCCGACGAACTCTATGTAGACGGCGCCAAACCCGGCGATCCCTGCCCCATCTGCGGTCGGCCGACCGAAACCGTAGAGGAGGAAAACTATTTCTTTAAGCTATCGGCGTTTCAAGACAAGCTGCTGGAACTGTATGCCAATCCCGATTTCATTCGCCCCGAAACGCGGCGCAATGAAGTGATTTCGTTCGCGCGCTCGGGCCTGCGCGATCTCTCGATCAGCCGCTCAACGTTTTCGTGGGGCATCCCGGTGCCGGACGATCCCAAGCATGTGATTTATGTCTGGCTCGACGCACTGGCCAACTACATCACCGCGATCGGCTTCGGATCGGCACATGCGGGCGCGCAAGAAGCGTTCCAGAAATATTGGCCGGCCGACGTGCATATGATCGGCAAGGAAATTGTCCGCTTTCATTGCGTCTATTGGCCGGCGTTTCTGCTGGCGGCGGGACTGCCCCTGCCCAAGGCGATCGTGGCTCACGGCTGGCTGCTGTTCGAAGAGAACAAAATGTCGAAGTCGCGCGGCAACATCGTGCGCGCCGAGACCATTCTCGACGTGTTGGGCGCGGACGCCCTGCGCTACTTCCTGCTGCGCGAGGTCGTCTTCGGGCAGGACGGATCGTTTTCCTTCGACGCTCTGGTGCAGCGCTACAACTCCGATCTGGCCAACGGACTGGGCAACCTGGCCAGCCGCACGCTGACCATGATCAACCGTTATTTCAAAGGCGAGGTGCCGTATCCATCAACCTCGCCAACTCTAAATCCCGGATTCCAGGACGTCGTCGGTTTTCCCAAAGACGTTGCCGAGGCCGCAATCCGGGACGCTTCGAAGCAATTCGACGCCTTCGATTTTTCGGGTGCTCTCAAAACGATTTGGTTTTTACTTGCGGTGACCGACAAGTACATTGTGGAAAATGAGCCGTGGGCGCTGGGCGAAAAAGATGACGTTGATAGCCGCTCAACGCTGGCGACGATCCTCTACAACAGCGCCGAGGCCTTGCGGATTGCAACGGCCCTGACGCATCCGGTGATTCCGGACGCGACCGCGAAGATATGGACGCAGATGGGGCTGGGGGACATCAAGAAGTTTGATCTGTCCACCTTGAAGTGGGGACAGCTGCACTTGGGGACGAAGCTTGGGACCATCGAACCCGTATTCCCCCGCGCTGACAAAAGTGCTATCGAAAGGATGCAGCAGATGGAAGACCAGCAACGGGGCTCCACGGTGGAAGAGACCAAGATAGTGGCCGCGCAGCCGCCAGCGGCGCAGCCAGTGACGGCTCCGGCAAGTCCGCCGCCGGACGCCGGAAAGATTACGATTGACGATTTCGCCAAAATTGAGTTGCGCGTGGGCGTCGTGAAGGTCGCCGAGCGCGTGCCCAAGGCCGACAAGTTGCTGCGCCTGGAAATTGATATTGGCACCGAGGTGCGGCAAGTCGTGGCCGGCATCGCCGAAGCCTATGCGCCGGAAACTCTCGTCGGGCGCAAAGTTGTGATCGTGGCGAACCTCGCTCCGCGCAAACTGCGCGGTCTGGAGTCGAATGGAATGATCGTGGCCGCATCGGCCGAAGGCGGGAAACCCGTGCTGGCGGGCTTTCTGGAGGATGTGCCCATTGGGGCAAGGCTGAAATAGCGGAGCAGACGTCGGACCTCAGGCGTCGGACCTCGGACTTCAGACCTCAGACGGCGGACATGGTGATCGGGCATGCGAGATTTCAGGCTCAAAGATCGAGAAGCGCTGATTGAGTTGCTAAAAGCCCGTGGGATCATGAGCGAAGACCAGGCAGACGTCTTCACGCATGCCCTGCTCGACATTCGCGAATCTGCGGTGGAGATTTACGACGACTATCTGCCCAAGTTGCAGCACCAACTCGAAACAAACACCGGAGATGTGCAAGATACGATTTGGGACATTCGCGAGGCCTGTAGACACATCGACTATCACCTCAAAGATGCCAAGCTGCCGCCCGGTGCCTGAGGTCCGACATTCGATGTTTATCGATTCTCACGCTCATCTCGAAGGCAAGCAGTTCGCTCACGATCGCGAGCAGGTCATCGCTCGGGCGCGCGAGGCCGGAGTGACCAACATTCTGGCCATCGGCAACGGCGATGGGCCGGTGAACTTTGATTGTGGGATTCAGTTGGCGGAGAAGTACGACTTTATGTACGCGAGCATCGGGATTCATCCCCACGAGGCCAGACTGGCAGACCAGGCCGCTTTCGACCGGATGGTGCAACTGGCGCGGCATCCCAAGGTGATTGCATGGGGTGAGATCGGACTGGACTATCACTACGATCATTCTCCGCGTGAAACGCAGCGGCAGGTCTTCGCCCAGCAGATGGAACTTGCGGCGGCTGCCAAACTCCCGATTGTCATTCACTGTCGCCCTTCGGATGGCAGCGACAATGCCTGGGAAGACTGCCTGCGGCTTATTCAGGAACAATGGGCCCCGAAAGGACTGGGCGGCATTCTGCACTGCTTCACCGGAACCTGGGAGCAGACCAGACGCGGGCTCGACATGGGCTTCATGATCTCCTTTGCAGGAAATGTGACTTTCCCCAAGGCCGAACAGATTCGAGACGCGGCGCGGCAGGTGCCGCTCGACCGCATGCTGATTGAGACCGACTGCCCGTATCTCGCTCCGATACCTTACCGCGGCAAGCGCAACGAGCCGGCTTTTGTCAGGGAAACGGCCGGCAAACTCGGCGAATTGCGCGGGCTTTCCCGGGAAGAGGTGGGCCAGAGGACCTCCCGCAATTTCTACGACTTTTTCAAATTGGCTGAAATGGCTGAAAACAAAGTTACGGCCCAGTGAGCCGCGACTTCTGTTAACCTCAGGTAAACATTCCTTTGTTTCAGAAAGATTAGAAATATATGCCCGAGAACACTTTCGATGTCGTGAGCAGGATCGATTTGCAGGAGGTCTCCAACGCCATTCAGCAGGCGTTGAAAGAGATCCACACACGCTTCGATTTGAAGGACTCGAAATCCAACATCGAACTGGAGAAAGACGCGATCGTCCTGCACTCGGCCGATGAGTACAAACTCAAGGCGGTCAACGACGTGTTGCAGCAGAAACTGGTGAAGCGCGGCGTTCCGCTGAAGGGCCTGACCTACGGCGCAGTGGAACCGGCGGCGGGAGGCACGGCCAAACGTCGCATCACCATGCAACAGGGCATTCCGATTGAAAAGGCCCGCGAAATCGTGAAGACCATTAAGGACTCGAAGAAGAAGGCGCAAGCTTCCATTCAGGGGGATCTGGTGCGGGTCTCGAGCCGGGATCGCGACATCCTGCAGGAAGTCATCGCGCTGCTGCGCCAGAAAGATTTCGGCATTGACATGCAGTTTACGAATTATCGGACGAACTAAAACCGGACGTCAGACCTTGGACCTCGGACCTCAGATAACACCTGAGGCCCGGGATTAAAGGTCTGAAGTCTGAGGTCCGACGTCTGAGGTCAGATTCTATTGAGCGCGCCAGCCGCCATTAACGGGAAGGAAGTCTTCGATCTGCTGCGGGACGATCTCGTCGCACTGGAGGGCGAGTTCGGGCGCGACACCGTCTCGGGGGTTCAGGCCATCACCGAGATTGGCGAGTATCTGCGCGCGGGCGGGGGCAAACGAATCCGCCCC
>Ga0181530_10001348_pt1 | contig 31078 bp, 28 predicted proteins | sample PEATcosm2014_Bin_42_FD_119769 | JGI IMG/M metagenome (GOLD analysis project Ga0181530, IMG submission 119769) | Peatland microbial communities from MTU Mesocosm Facility, Houghton, MI, USA - PEATcosm2014_Bin10_60_metaG | ecosystem: Environmental > Terrestrial > Soil > Wetlands > Peat | place...
ACCGTTTGGTTCACCGCCGGCGAGGTGCCGCCGGTGAAATCGGCGTCTCCGCCGTACACCGCGGTGATCGAGTGGCTGCCGAGGATCAACCCGGACGTGCTGAACGTCGCGATACCGGAGCCGCTCAGCGTTCCCGTGCCCAGGATCGTTGACCCATCTTCAAACGTGACCGTGCCGGTGGGCGTGCCCGAACCGGGGGACGTTACGGTTGCGGTGAATGTCACCGATTGCCCAAAGACCGACGGGTTTGCTCCCGAAGCCAATGCCGTCGAAGTGGTTGCAAGCATGGCTGTGAAATCTGCATCATCATTGTCCGTTCCACCCAGGTAGGTCGCTTGGTAGGTGACGCCGTTGAATACGGTCGCGGCCCCCTCGGCGAGGTCCTGAAAGGCGCCGGTGATCGCATCAGCGCCATCATTGTCGATGATGCAGAGCACAGTTCCATCGTGGGCGGATCGAGTGCCGGATAGATTCAGGATGCTGTTTGTCACAGAGATTGTTCCGGTGACATTCACCTGGTCATATCCGGTGCCGGCAGTGTCTCCGTTCAGCGCGATGTCGAGATTGGACCCCGATGAAAGCGTCAGACTCCCGGTATTGAAGATTGCGGTTGCACCGGCCCCGGGGGCAAGCGTTCCGCCGGAGTTGATCGTAACCGAGCCGGTGACGGTTCCGGTGCCTCCGAGCGTTGCGCCGCTGTCGACGATCACGTTTCCAGTTCCGGCCGCCGAACCGGTGGCGTTATTTGCCAGCAGGGTTCCGGAGACGACGGTGACACCGCCGCCGAAAGTGTTCGCTCCGGTTAGCGTCAGGGTTCCGGTTCCCGCCTTGGCGATGCCGCCCGCGCCGCTGAGGGCGCTGCCCAGCGTTACGCTGTTGCCGTTGGTGTCGAACGTCGCGGAGATCCCTGTCCCAATCGCTTGAATCTTGTTGGAGACATCCTGCGTGTTGGTCCCGTTCCACTGGAGCGTGCTGCTGCCGCCGAAGGTGATGTTCCCCGATCCCAGCGCGCCGTTGGCGAAGCTCAAAGTTCCGGCATTGATGGAAGTCCCACCGTTGTAACTGCCGCTGGCGGTCAGCGCCAACGTCCCGGCGCCCGCCTTGGTAAGGCTATAGGCTCCTCCAATGGCCCCACCGACGGTCAGCGTGCTGGCGGTCACCGTCACCTGCCGATTGGCGCCGAGCGTTACCGCGCCGGTGCCCAAATTCAGGGGATTGCTTCCTACAAACGTGAAATCTCCGCCCCAGGTCTGGGCATTGTTGGTGCTGAGCGTGATGGCCGAGCCGCTGGTGTTGTCGATCGTGCCGCCGTTGATCGTGAACCTGCCCGTATCCAGAGCGCCGGCGTTGTTGATATTGAGCTGCCCCGCCGACAGCGTCACCGCCACCGGACCTGAACCGGCCCCTGAGATCGTCAACGTGCCGCTGCCGGCCTTGACCAGGTTCCAGGGGGCACCTCCAATGCCTGCGGCCAATGTCAGGTTCCCGGCCGTCGTCGTGAGGGTGTAGGTAGGGCTGCCACCCGTGGGATAGACCAGTTCTCCTCCCAAAGTCAAGGAACCCGTGCCAACGTAGGTGAAGCTGCTATACATAAACACGGCGGCGCTGGAGCTCAGCGAAACGGCAGAGCCGCTGGTGTTGTCGATGCTCCCGCCATGAACTGTGAAGTTGTTTGTGCCGAGGGCGGTGTTGTTATTGATGTTCAATTGGCCGGCATTCAGCGTCGTGCCGCCGGTGAATGTGTTGGAGCCTGAAAGCGTCAGCGTACCGCTGCCGGCCTTGGTCAAGCTGTGCGCACCACTGATCACACCGCCAACTGTCAGATTATTCGCCGTTGTTGTCACCGCCAGCGAGGCGCCCAGCGTCACCGCTCCGGTCCCCAGGTTCAGCGCGTTGCTGCCCACGTAGGTGAAATTACCGCCCCAGGTCTGGGCGTTGTTGTTGCTCAGCGTGATCGCGCCGCCGCTGGTATTGTCGATCGTGCCGCCGTTGATCGTGAACGTCCCCGTGCCGAGGGCGACGGCGTTGTTGATGTTCAACTGGGCGCCGGCCGCGAGCGTCGTGCCCCCGGTATAGGTATTGGCGCCGCTCAGTGTCTGGGTGCCGCCGATGATCGCCAACGCCCCGGACCCGCTCAGGTTGCCGGAATAGACATTGCTCGATCCGTTGTTGCCCACCGACAGCGTCACCGCGCCAGCGCCGACATCCGTCAACGCCTCATTGCTGCCACCGGCTAGTCCGCCGATCGTGAAGCTGCCGATCCCCGTGCTGAAGTCCAGGCCGTTGGTTGCCCCGACCGAAACCGTGCTGTTCTGGGCGGCGTCGGCGTTGCCCAACTGCACCACGCCGGCGTTGATCGTCGTCGTTCCGGAATAAGTGTCGGCGCCATCGAGCACCAGCGTGCCGGCGCCGGCCTGGGTGATGCCGTACCCATTGCCCCCGTCTCCAATCACCCCGCCCACCGTCAGCGTGCTGGCGTCGATGGTGACGTTACGGCTAGCGCCCAGCGTCACCGCTCCCGTCCCCAAATTCAGGGCGTTGCTGCCGGCGAAAGTAAAATCCCCGCCCCAGGTCTGCACGTTATTGTTGCTGAGTGTGATGGCCGAGCCGCTGGTGTTGTCGATCGTGCCGCCGTTGATTGCGAACGTCCCCGTGCCGATGGCGGCGGCGCTGTTGATGTTGAGCGTGCCGGCGGAGAGAGTCGTGCCGCCGGTAAATGTATTGGCGCCGGATAGAGTCAATGTGCCGGCTCCGGCTTCGGTGAGACCGTACCCATCGCTCCCGTCTCCGATCGCTCCGCCCACCGTCAGCGTGCTGGCGTCAATGGTGACGTTACGGCTAGCGCCCAGCGTCACCGCTCCCGTCCCCAAATTCAGGGCGTTGGTGCCGGCAAAGGCAAAATCCCCGCCCCAGGTCTGCACGTTATTGTTGCTGAGTGTGATGGCCGAGCCGCTGGTGTTGTCGATCGTGCCGCCGTTGATTGCAAACGTCCCCGTGCCGATGGCGGCGGCGCTATTGATGTCAAGGGTGCCGGTCGACAACGTTGTCGCGCCGCCGAATGTATTGGAGCCGGAAAGAATCAGCGTGCCGGCTCCGGCCTTGGTGATGCCGTAGCCACTGCCCCCGTCTCCGATGTTGCCGCCCACCGTCAGATGGCCCGCGTTGGTTGTCAACTGAATCGTTGCACCCAGCGTCACCGCGCCGGTGCCGAGGTTAAGATCGTTTGTTCCACCGAATGCAAAACTTGCTCCCCAGGTTTGCAGGTTGTTGGTGCTGAGCGTGATCGCCCCGCCGCTGGTGTTGTCGATCGTGCCGCCATCGATCAGGAGTCTCCCCGTGCCGATGGCCTTCGCGCTGTTGATGTTCAGGGTGCCGGCGTTGAGTTGCACTGTACCTGTGAGTGTGGTGTCTGTGGCCGTGAGGGTTAACGCTCCGTTGCCCGCCTTGATCAGAGCGTGGCTGCTGGAGATGAGTCCATCCACCGTCAATGTACTGGCAGAGACGGTCACCGTTCGGTTGGCGCTTATTGTTACGGTGCCGCTGCCAAGATCCAACGGCTCCGTCCCCGCGAAGGTGAAGTCCGAAGACCAGGTCATCGGGTTGGCGGTGCTGACGGTGATCGATCCGCTGGAGGTGTTATCGATCGTTCCACCTTTGATCGTAAACGTGCCCCCCACTCCGAGCGCCGACGCGTTGTTGATGTCGAGCGTGCCGGAATTGAGACCCACGCCGCCGGTGTACTGATTGGCGCCGGAAAGAACCAGCGCGCCATTTCCGGCCTCGCTCAGCTTTTCGCCGACACCGGAAATGACACCGCCGAACGTTAGTGTCCCGGTGGTGAGTGTCACCGTATGACTGTTATTCATGGTGACCGCGAAGGCGCCAAAGTTCAGGTCGTGCGTCCCGGCAAACGTGAAATTACCGCCCCAATAAATCCCGGCGATATTGCTGACAGTAATTGAGCCGCTGCTCGTGTTGTCGAGCGTCGTGCCGCTGTTGATGGTGAACGTCCCCAACCCCAGAGCGGTCGCGCTGTCAATGTTCAAATGCCCGCCGGTTGAGCCGGAGGTAAACGTCATGGGGCCCGAAAACGTGTTGTTCCCCGAAAGCGTCAGCGTGCCGTTCGCCCCGGACTTAATCAAACCGTAACCATCGCCCCCATCTCCGATGTTCCCGCCCACCGTCAGATTCCCCGCGTTGGTCGTCAGCTGAATGCCGGCTACACCCAGCGTCACCGCGCCGGTGCCGAGATTAAGATCGTTCGTTCCACCGAACGTGAAACTTGCTCCCCAGGTCTGCGCATTGTTGGTGCTGAGCGTGATGGCCGAGCCGCTGGTGTTGTCGATCGTTCCTCCATTGAGGGTCAACGTGCCCGTGCCAATCGCGGCGGCGCCATTGACGTTTAATTGACCTGCCGAAAGCGTCGTCCCGCCTGAAAAGGTATTTGCGCCGCAAAGGGTTAGCGTGCCGGCGCCGGCTTCGGTCAGGCCGCCCGTGTCGGAAATCACGTTAAGGATCGACAAGGTATTGCCGGTGGAGATCGTGAACGTTTGTCCCGTCGCACCGAGATCGACGTTGAGATTGTTATTCGGGTCCCCGATCGTGACCGACGATCCGCCGAACGTGCCGCTGATGCCGCCCGCGAGGGTCAGCGTTTGCGTTGTCGTGCTGGAGGACTCGAGCGTGAGGTCATAGTTTCCGCTGTAGCCAAGGTTCAGCCCGCCAGCGCCGGTGGTCAGTCCTGCGTTGAAATAGAGAGTGGTAGCGCCTGTGAGCGTCACCCCGGCAAACGAATTGTCGATGACTCCGCCGGCCCAGTTCGCAGTGTTATTGTAAAGATGCGCCGCGTCATTGGTGTTGCCGGTAGTGGCGCCGATCCACGACAGCAGGATTCGCCGCTCCAGCGGCTCCAGCACCGCCCGAATGGCGCGCGTTCGCGGCCGCGCGCTCATCATCGAGCGTAACCGTTTGGTGAACTTCGCTACTCGCAAATCCAAGGAATCTCGTCCTGGCGAACGGAGAGCTAGCACCACCTACGCAAGAAGCGGATGGGTGGCCAACCACGGTTTATCGGTGTGCTATGGAAAAATATGAGATGTAAATCACACATCTCCAGCGGCTTGTAATCTCGCCATTATCAGTCGTAATCGCGGGGGTGAATTGAGACTCACAATCGCTTGACGCAGCACTACCCGGGCTTTACGGCCGAGCCAAGCAGCGCGATCGTGGCCACGGTCCGGGGGGTCGGTGGGCAGATGTGCTTACTAAAGCATTCAGCAAGTCTTACGTCAAAAGCGGGCGAAGGGGGTCGAACCCTCGACATTCACGTTGGCAACGTGACGCTCTACCACTGAGCTACGCCCGCGAATTCTCCTGAAAGTCTATAAATGCCCGGCGATCATTTCAAGCCGGCGCGTGCCAAACCCGCTCCGATGGCCATCGGAGCAGCCTTTCTCATCGGTTCAAACCCCAACCGTATTGAATCCCCCATCCACGTAGACGTTCTCGCCCGTCACGCCGCTCGACAGATCGCTGAGCAAATACATGGCCGTTTTCCCAACCTCGTCGCCGTCGATATTGCGCTGCAGCGGCGCCTTGCGCTCGACGTGTGCGAACATCTCGTCGATCCCCCCCACCGCCATTGCCGACAGCGTCCGCACCGGACCCGCCGAGATCGTATTCACCCGGATCTTCTTCGGACCCAGATCGAACGCCAGATACCGCGCCGTCGCCTCCAGCGCCGCCTTGGCCACGCCCATGACGTTGTAGCCCGGCACCACCTTGTCTCCGCCCAGATACGTCAGCGCGATGATCGATCCGCCCTGGGGCATCAGCGGCGCCGCCCCCCGCGCCAACGCCAGCAGGCTATAGGCGCTGATATCCACCGCCTGCGCATACACGCCTCGCGGCGTCGACGTGAAATTCCCGTATTGCTTCTGCAAATACGTCCGATCCGCAAACGCCAGCGAATGAACCAAAAAGTCGATCTTCTCGAACCGTTCCTTTGCCGCTGAAAAAAATTTCTCGATCTGATCGTCCTTCGCCACGTCGATTGGATGGAGCCATTCCCCCCCATACCCCATCTCTTCCATCGCCCTGCGGACGCGGCGCTCCGATTTCTCGGGGTTGTCCATCGGCAGAAACCCAAATCCGCATTGGGCCCCCTCCCGAACGGCATGCTGGGCAATATGCGCCGCAATACTCCGGTCGTTGGCAATGTTGAGGATTAATCCCTTTTTTCCGGCCAGCAAGTTCATGCGGTCTCCGAAGAAATTGCCGATTGCCAATTGCCTATTGCCGATTGGAACATGGAAAACCGCCCTTGCCCCTTCTTTCAATTGGCAATCGGCAATTGGCAATCGGCAATCACCACGCAGGCACGCCACAATTGGCGCGCCACTCCCCCCATTCTTATCCCTCAAAGATTTCTGGTCAACCGCGTCAGTGTGGGATAAACTGATGTCGTGCTCACCCTGCTGGTTTTACAGGGCCCCGACAAGGGCCGAAGATTTGAACTGCCCGACGCTCCGGTTTTGATCGGTCGTGACAGCCGGCAACTGCCCATCACCGACAACACCGTCAGCCGCCAGCACGCCGAGCTTCTGCCCGATGACGGCAACTGGATCCTCAAGGACATGGGCAGCTCCAACGGCAGCTACGTCAACGGCATCCGAGTCAACAATCGCCTCCCTCTGAAACTCGGCGATCAGATTCGGGTCGGTCGGACCCTGATGGTCTTCGGCGCCCAGCCCGGCGTCTCCCGCACCAGCGGGGGAAACGTCGCTCTCGCCGGCGTCGAGGCCGGCATGGACAGCTCCATCATGCACACCATCACCTCCGCCGACGACTCCATGGTCCTGGCCGTCCCCGAACCCGCCGCCGTCGCCATGTCCAATCTTAAAATCCTCTACCAACTCGGCGCGATCCTCGGCAGCAGGTTCGGCGTCGACCAGGTCATGGAAGTCGTCATGGACCTGGTCTTCGAGCACGTCAAGGCCGACCGCGGCATCGTCTTCCTCATCGGCGAAAAGGGCGAGCTGATCCCCAAAGTCGTCCGCACCCGCGACGACGGACATCGCCCCAAACGCCCAGACAAGGATGATAGAATCCACGTCGAATCCGAGCACGATCCCAAACCCCAGCCCGAAAAAATCCACGCCTCCCGAACCATCATCAACCACGTCCTTTCCAGCGGCGAAGGCGTCCTTTCCAGCAACGCCATGTCCGACCGGCGCTTCAGCGCCGGCAAGAGCGTCCACAGCCTCGGCATCCGCAGCGCCCTTTGTGTCCCCATCAAAGCCGCCAAACTCTCCGGAAAAAATGAATTCGAGATCCTCGGCGTCATCTATGTCGACAGCTCCGTCAAGAATTACACTTACGCCCCCGACCAGTTGCGCCTCTTGACGGCCATCGGCCTCCAGGCCGGCCTCGCCGCCGCCAACGCCCGACTCTTTAACGCCGGACTCCAGGCCGAACGCCTCGCCGCCGTCGGTGAAACCACCGCCGCCCTCTCACACTCGATCAAGAACATTCTCCAGGCCCTTCGCGGCGGCGCCGACGTCGTCGAAATGGGCCTCCGCGCCAACAACGTCCCCCAAGCCGCCAAAGGCTGGCGCATCGTCGATCGCAACCTCGAGAAAATCTACAACCTCACGTTGAATCTCCTGGCCTACAGCCGCCCGCGCGAACCCAAGCTCGAACAGATCAACCCCAAGGTCCTCATCGAGGAATGCCTGGAACTGATCGCCTCCGGCGCCAACGACAAAGGCGTCATGGCCGTCGCCGACGTCGAGCCGGATCACCCCGCCTTCCCCGCCGACCCCGACGGTCTCCACCAGGTCCTGATGAATCTGCTCATCAACGCCCTCGACGCCGTCGAACCCCAAAAAGGACTCATCCGCGTCGTCTGCCGTTACGACAGCGAAAACAAGCAGACCATCATCGAGGTCATCGACAACGGCGTCGGCATCCCGCCCAATCTGATGAGCCACGTGTTCGAGTTGTTCCACTCCACCAAAGGCAATCGCGGCACGGGACTGGGACTGGCCGTCGCCAAGAAAATCGTCGACGAGCACGACGGTTCCATCAGCGTCAAAAGCAAGCAGGGCGAAGGCTCGACCTTCACCATCCGTCTGCCCGTCTACGCCGCCACCATGTCCGACCCCTCCCATACCCACGGCCCGGCCCGATAGGCCGGGAAATTCGAAACTCGAAATTCGAATGACGAATCAAATTCGAAATTCGAAGGACCAAACGGCCCTTGTTTCGAATTTCGAATTTGATTCGTCATTCGAATTTCGAATTTCGAGTTTGCATTTCAATCCCCCATTTGACAAAGATGTTAGCACACGCTATACTCCCCCTCCATGCGTCTCTCGCCCCTCTTCTTCTCCGCCGTCGCCCTCGCCGGCTGCTCCACCGCGCCGACCAACCCGTCGTTCCCGATCACGCACGCCGAGGCTCGGCGGGTCATCGCCCAGATGCAGGCCGATCCGCATCCGCTTTCCAGGCCGCTCATCGTCATCGGTGGATTTCTCGACCCCGATATCTCCCCCACCGTGTTCCGCTGTTTCTTCCGCAGCGTCACCAAAGACGCTCAAATAATCACGATCTCCGTGGGATTCTGCGGCAGCTTCGCCGAATGCCGCCAGAAGGTCATCGCGGCTCTCGACGACGCCTGCCCGTCACGCGATCCCATCTGGACGACCCAGGTGGACGTCGTCGGGGCCTCCCTGGGCGGACTGGTCGCACGCTATGCGGCGGCGCCTTCGCGCGATCCCGCCCATCCCCGGCGATTGCGAATCGCCCGCCTCTTTTCCATCAGCAGCCCCCACGCCGGCGCCCTGCTCGCCGATCGAATCGCCCTCACCAATTTCCACCGCGCTTTGCGGCCCGGCTCGGCATTCCTCGCCGCCCTTGCCGCCGACGACGCCCAGGCAAGCTATGACTTGTATCCCTACGTTCATCTCCAGGACCGCATCGTCGGCGCCCGCTACGCCGCCCCGCCGGGGAAAACCCCTTTCTGGCTGGCCGACCGAGGCCCCCTTCTCGCCCACAACGCCGCCATCATGGACGACCGGATTTTCGCCGACATCGCCCGCCGCCTGCGCAACCAGCCGCCATTCTCCCACTTTCCGGCAACCCCATTGCCCAAAGCTGCAATTTAATTTTCCATTAATAAACCCGCGCCGTTAGCCTGAAGGCGGGAAATCCTCGAGTGCCGCCGGATTCACTTTATATTCATTCACACTCCGCCATTTGTCCATCCGATACCACATCCGTATTCGCCGTAGGATGTTCTTGAAGGAGACGGCATGCAGATTCCGAGCGTAGCAAGCCAATTGCAGACAAAGCTCATTCAATCAACCGCGCCCCAGTCGCCCAAGCCGGCGCCCAAGCCGCAGGTTGACGCCGATGGCGACCGCGACGGCGACACCGCCGCCACCGACGCCGCCAAGTCCGGCAAGGGCCACGCCATCGACACCGCCGCCTGACGGTGGATAGGGGGACATTCAAGATTTTGGACGCGGCGATCGTGGAGACGTAAATCATGTATGTCCCCTTAAATTCGCCCGCCTTGCAGTAGGGACCGGTGTCGGGTTGAAACTCCTGCCCGCCGCGGTCGCTAGCCGCCAAAAACGCCAACAGCTTGGCCACCGCCTGGCGGCACGAGCCGTCGGGACTGAGAACCTGGGCCAGAAAGGTCCAGAGGGTAATCAGCGGCGTGAACAGACAGTCGCGATATTGTAAGCCGTGGTCTTGGACCGCGCGTTCCACCTGCTCGGCACTGAGTAGCCCGGCGATTCCTCCGGCGTTGCCCATGAAGACGTCTTGAATTTGGCGACGCACCCGTCCCTGGGTACGATGACGAGCCATAAGGCCTCCTTGCCCGATGTGGCGTTAGATACCACCATCTTCGCAAGCGAGGTCTTTTTGTCTATCTCAAGCCGGGATCACACATTGTAGCTTCGGGAAGTGCCATTCGTGACTGTCCCTGGTTATCAGTCCCTAGTTATCAAACAGCGCCCAGCCTCAATTCGGCGCAAACGGCAATCTCAGTTCAAACGGGGGACGAAGCTCCAGGGCGGCCAAGGGCCGCTCAGCTCCAAGGCAATTTCGGCGTCGGCCAGAGCCGACTCCATGGCGGCGATCCGGGCGCAGATCTCGCCTTGGAAGGTGTTGGAGACCAGTAAAGACCAGGATACGACGGACTGCCGGCCATCGTCGCGCGGCAGGATGGGGCGCTCAAGAACATCGGCACACCAGGCTGACAACGGCTGGCACAACTGCTGGCAGCGCTGGTGCAGGGCGGGCTGAAACTGGCTCGCCGCCCGTCTTCTGATCGCTTGTTCGCGGAAATAGCGTGTGCCGGCGGGAATCTGCGAATCGATCTGGGCTGCAGTTACCGCGCGCACGATGAAGCGTCCCTTGGCGGTCTTGGCGTCAATGGCCGCCTTAACGGCCCACTCCTGATGAGCGGCGACGCGGCGAAGGAACTGGAGAATGGCGTCGCGGTTTCGCCGCAGGAGTTGCTCGACTGGGGCGGGAGCGGAGAACAGGGAACCCAGCGCCACCGGCAGCACCGCGGTTTGACGGAATAGTTCTTCCACTTGCTCGGCATGGGCCAGGGCCAGCGCGGCGACCTTCTGTGGGTCGGCCAAATCGCGCCGGGCCGTTTCGCCGACAAACCGATCGGCATCGTACTCGGCCAGAACCGCCAGCAATCCGTCGGCGGGCACGAGCGACCAGCCGCTTCGAGCCTGAAGCGGCGTTTGCAAGGTAATGCCCAGCAGGGCGTAGATTTTTCCCGGAAGGGTTGTGGGGGTCATCATCGTTTGCTCTCGTCGGTGTGGTTGTTGATCTCGGCAATGCCCTTGAGCAAATCATCGGGCGTGATGAGCAGGGGCGCCGCCGGCGAGGTAATGACGCGGCGCACCGCCGCCAGTGCCGCGCGGGCGCATGCACCGGCGATATCGGCAGCCGAGGCGCCGTCCGTTCGCCGGGCAAGGTCGGCGCAGTCGACGTCTTTGGCCAACGGTTTGCCGCGTAAGTGGACTTGGAAGATTTCGCGCCGCGCCGGCAGGTTCGGCAGGGGCAGTTCGACGAGAAGATCGAAGCGGCCAGGGCGAAGAACGGCGGGGTCGATCAGGTCCAGACGGTTGGTCGCCCCCATGACCAGAACGCCGCGCAATTCCTCCACGCCGTCCATTTCGGCAAGAAACTGGGCGATGACGCGATCACCGACCGAGGAGTTGTCCGTTCCGCGGTGTGGGAGCAGCGCGTCGATCTCGTCAAAGAATATCACGCACGGGGCGGCGTGTCGGGCCTTGCGAAAGACCTCGCGTACGGCCTTTTCGGACTCTCCGACGTATCTGCCCATCAATTCCGGGCCTTTGACGGAAATGAAATTGGCGTTGGACTGCGTCGCCGCCGCTTTGGCAAGGAGCGTCTTGCCGACGCCGGGCGGGCCGGCAAGAAGCAGGCCTTTGGCCGGCCTGACTCCGGCCTTTGAAAAAAGCTCGGCATGCTTCAGCGGCCACTCGACGGCCTCGGTCAGTTGCCGCTTCACCTCGGCCAAGCCGCCAATATCATCCCACGTGACAGAGGGAACCTCGACGAAAACCTCGCGCATGGCCGACGGTTCAATCTCCGCCAGAGCCGAGAGGAAGTGCTCCTGCGTGACCTCGAGCGTTTGCAGCCGCTCGGAAGGAATGCCGCCGCGCGACAGATCGACGTCGCCGAGCAGCTTGCGAAGGCAGGACATGGCTGCTTCGCGGCACAGGGCCTGGAGGTCGGCGCCGACATAGCCGTGGGTGACGTCGGCCAGCCGGTCGAGATTCACGTCCTGCGTCAAGGGCATGCCGCGGGAGTGAATATCGAGGATTTGGCGGCGGCCATTGCGGTCGGGGATGGGGATGTAGATTTCCCGATCGAACCGGCCGGGCCGGCGCAGGGCCGGATCGAGATTGTTGGGCAGGTTGGTGGCGGCGATGACGATGAGATTTTGCCGCTGATTGAGTCCGTCCATGAGTGCGAGGAGCTGGGCGACGACGCGTTTTTCGACGTCGCCGACGGTGTTTTCCCGCTTGGGGGCGATGGAGTCGATCTCATCCAGGAAGATGATCGCCGGGCCATGGCGCGAAGCTTCATCGAAGATTTTGCGCAGGTGCGCTTCGGATTCGCCGTAGAACTTATGGATGATCTCCGGTCCGGAAATGCTGTAGAAGTTGGCGCTGCTTTCCTGGGCGATGATTCGGGCGATCAGCGTTTTGCCGCAGCCGGGCGGCCCGTGCAGAAGCACGCCCTTGGGGGGATCGATGCCCAGGCGGGCAAAGACCTCGGGGTGGCGGAGCGGCAGTTCGATCAACTCGCGGATTCGGCCAAGCTGCGGCTTCAAGCCGCCCACGTCCTCGTAGCCCAGGCGCTGAGCCGGCGCCTTGCCGGAAACGTCGCCGATCTGCAAGCGGGTGGTGGGGTTGATGAGGAGGGGGCCGGCCGGTTGTCCCGAGGCGACGGTGAATTCGGCGTTGCGCGCGCCAAACAAGGAAAGCCGGATCATGCCGCCCGGCAAAACCGGCAGCCCATCGAGCAGCCCCGAAATGTACGCCAGATCGCGCTCGTCGGGTTTGATGCTGACGGGCGTGAGCTTCACAACCTGCGCGGGCGAGCAGGCGGTCTTGGTAACCCTGACCGATTCGTCGATGGCGGACCCCAGATTCTGCCGGGTAATGCCATCCAACTGAACGCGCGCCTGCCCGCGCGCTTCCTTGAGGGCCGGCATCACGCGGCAGACCGTCTGGCGCTGGCCGGAGATGAGCACGACGTCGCCGGTTTGCACGCCCAGGCGGCGTAAGTCTTCCGGGTCGATTCGCGCCATGGCGCGGCCCACGTCTTTGATCAAGGCCTCGGAAACCTTCAATAGAACGGCTTGGTCTTGCCCGCCTAACATAATGTCTCGTTCCAGTCGGCGTCGAAGCGCGCGGCCTATTTGGGGCATCGGATCTCGGCGATCCCATTATTAATGGTGACTGTCACCTTTTTTGCGTCGGTTGGGTGTGACAGCAGAATTTCCTTGCGGTATTTCTTTGTTCCGCGCGTGGCCGTGAGCTCGAGGACGTCGTCATGCGCCTCGACCTTCACGTCGTCGGCGCCAACGCCGGGCATCTCGGCGATCACCAGCGTGTGGTCGGATTCTTCAATTAGATCGATGGGCGGCTCGCGAACTTCGGAAACGGTCGCCTCGCTGGTGTTGCCGTCGCGCACGACGTTCCCGAAGGGTTCGACGCGCACGTCGTCTCCGCCTACGCCTTTAACCGTAAAGCCGTAGATGATCTTGGCCTTGCCTCCCAGGGCGCTGGTTTCGCCGGACTGCTGAAGCTGTTTGCCCTTTTCCGCCAGCTCCGCCAACCCGCTAATCAGGGTGCTAAGCCCGCCCAAAATCCCTTCCACGCTGGTTTTGCTCTCTTTGTTTCGCATCGGATTTCTCCTTTCATTTGCCGAATGGAACAACCAATTCAATGTCGGGCAGCAGCCCGCGGTGCACGTTGTGAAGCAGCCCGACAAACAGGATGCCAAACTCGCCTTCGCCCAGCGTCTGGTTGATCCGCTGGGCGATGAAGGCGTCGCGTTTGGCCAACAAATCGGCGGCCACCGGTTCAAGCGCCTTGCGATCGGCATCGGGGCTGACAATCGCCTTGGCCAGTTCGTATTCCGACAGGAGCAACTCGGGCGATTCGGTCCCCAGCAGGGTCGCGCCCCGCTCGATCAGCCGCAACAACAGCCGATGGTTGCGGCTTTGGCGGGCGGCTAAATCGCGCACGATCTGCTCTTCCTTGCCGCATATCGGCAAGCCGTCCTGATACAGCTTGCACCGCGCCAGCGAGGGCTCCAGGGTTGAAGCCCACATCTCCACGCGATCCCAGGCGGCGTTGATCACTCTCTGCCGCTGTTGGAAGACTTCCTCGCCCATACGGCGGCGCACCTCCTGTTCCAATCCGCCCAATTCCGCGGCGGTATGGAGGATCGGCACGTAGTACAAGCGCCGCCGTCGGTTCGATGCTTCCGTTTTCTCCTCGCTCAACGCCAAGCTCCTCACGCGGCCTTCTGCCCGATCGCGGCCTCAATGCGTTCTAATCGTTGTTCGATCCCCTTCAGCGCTTCGGGTTCGGATGAGGACTTGGCGAAGACGGGGTGGTTGACCCACCAATCCATGCCCATGTCGCGCGCTTTGTCGACGCTGCACACGACCAGGCGGATCTGGATGGTCAGCAACTCGATGTCCACGATCTTGACCCGAATGTCGCCGGCGATGACGATGCCCTTGTCCAGCACGCGCTCCAGAAGGTCCGCCAGATTCGTGCTGTTGGTGGAATGAACCGGGGTATTGAGCGTCGCCATGGGCTGGTCCTTCACAGTAGCGTTCCGAGCGGGCCTAAATCGAGGTTGACGTCTTCGTCCGCCAAATCGAATTCCGCCTGGAGCCGCTGAATCTCCCGCGACTGGAGCATCAACGTCATGCCCAGCCGCTCGATCTGCTCGACGGTCAGCGAACCGCCGTCCACGCGGCGTGCCGCCTGACGTTCCATCAACTCGTGCAACAACTTGAGCAGCGTCACGACCAACTGGCCCAGTCCTTTGCGCACGTCGGCCGGATCGATGTCGATCCGCGTGGATTTTTCGACCGGCGTTTGAGTCATCTTTCGCGCCAACCTTCCGCGCTGCTGGCCGGCATCACCATGATCTTCCGGGCCGTTTCCACCGAAGCCACCAACGCACTGAGATTGATGTAAACCAGGTCGATGCCCGCGACGGAGATGGTTAGTTCGCCCTCGACCACCGCGCCGACGTCCAGGACCCGGTCAAGCGTGTCGCACAGCGTAGCCGTCTCCCGCGACGACTCCTCCACGACAACCTCCGATAATTTACGGCCCTGATCCATTGCAATCCCTTCGGCGTTTGCCAAACGCCTCGATCAGCCAATTTTGCGCGTCCCGTTATCGGACGGTTTGGCTACGCGACTCTCGCTTTGGCCATCTGTTCAAATAGCAATTCTCCCAGTTGCAACAACTTCGCAAAACCGATTGGCTCGTCCCGCCGGTAAACCAGCGTTGGCGGCATCTCCGGGAACTGCTGTGTGAATTTTCTCACCAATGCGGCGTCCGACTCGTGCAACGTCCGCTCGAATTCACTAGAGCCGGGCGGCGCGACCTGGTTGAGAATCAACCCGCCGACCTCGATGCCAAGCCGCCGGGCGCTGGCAACCAGCCGGCTGGTTTCCGCCAGCGCCATCTCCGTGGGAATGGTCACAGGGAGCAGGCGGCATTTCCGCGGGTCATGCAGCAGCGCCCGCAGATTTTTTATGCCGCGCGAAACCCGCACCAACTCGGCCGATACCTTGGGCATCCGTAACACCGTCTCGAACTTCAAAATCACGCCGAACACGGCCTGAATCCACTGCTCGATGATCTGTGGCAACTCCAACAGCCGAAGGAGGTGCCCCGTGGGCGCCGTGTCCAGAACCAGCAGATCGAACTTTCCACCCTCCAACTGCTCGCTGATGCGAATGAGGGCCATCACTTCGTCCAAGCCGGGGGGAGCCAAATCCAGCAGCCCATACATCGCCTCTTGGTCAAAGGTGAGGTCCAGACCGGGAATGATCGCGGAAAGAAACTGCTCCACCTCCTGGCGGTAAAGGTCACGAAACGCGGCAAACTCCTTCTCCGCATCAAGTTCCAGGGCCCAGAGGCGAGACGTGATCTGTTTCGGTCTCGCCCCCACCTCCAAGCCAAGGCAATCGGCCAGCGAGTGGGCGGGATCGGTCGAAACGATCAAGGTTCCCCGGCCAAGTTTTTGCGAGACCGCGACCGCCGCAGCACAGGCTATGGTGGTCTTGCCCACGCCTCCCTTGCCGGCGAAGAGCCATAACCTCAATTTCGGCGGCGGCAGCAGGATGGAACCCGCCGCTTCGAAACGTGCCGTCTGTCTCTGGACGGCAATCGGAGCTGGCGTAGGCGAGACTTGCAGCAGCGAGGACAATTCCAGCGCGCCCTCCCACAGCCCCCCCACCGCCTGGGCGCCTCGAATCTCCGCGCCGTGCTGCGGGAACACCCAGGCGCGCAACGACTGAAGGGCCGGCGGAAGCTGACGCAGCAACCGATGCTGGCGGGCACGCGCCTCCGCGTACACGATCCCCTCGTCCATCGGCATGACGCGGTTGACGATCAGTTCCGGATGAGGCACCGACAGCTTATCCAGCGCCAGCACCAGGTCGGTGGTCTCGGCCACGCTCATGGCTTCGGCCAGCATCACCGGGACAAACCGGCACTGCAGCGCGTCGACCATCATTCGGCTCGGTCTGCGCAGGCTTTCGCCCAGCGAGATCAGGAACTGGTCCAATTCGTCGCCCTGTTTGTGCCGTCCGAATGCACGCAACATGAACCGGTGCTTGGCCAGCAGCGCATCCATGGCGCCAAGCCAGCCTTCGAGGAATTGCGGCATTGCCATCAACCGCAAGGTGTGCCCGGTCGGCGCGGTATCCACCAGAATGGTGTCGAAAGCATTTTCGCCCAGCCACTGTGCCATCTGCACGTAGGCCATCAACTCGTCGAGGCCCGGCAACGACAGGCCGAGGAATCGATCGATGTCCTGGGCGTCCAGGAACGTCCCGCGGGCGGCGATGGCTGTGAACTTCGCCCCGTGCTCGGCCATGAAGCGGGCGTGCAATTCGGCGGCGTTGATCTCCAACGCCGTGAGATTGGGCGGCAGCGCCGATCCGGCAATGCAGTCCATCAGCGAGTGCGCCGGGTCGGTCGACACCACCAACAGCCTCTTGTCGGCACGGCGCCGAGCCAGCCACACCGCCGACGCCAGCGAAACCGTTGTTTTTCCCACTCCCCCCTTGCCGCCGAAGAGGATCAGCCGAAGCTGCGGCGTCGTCAGGAATTCGGGCAGGGATGTCGCATCGGTCGCCATGGATTGCTTTCCTCAATGATCCTTCGGCACGACTGCGTCGGTTCCACCGGCGCTCGCGTCGGTTTCACCGGCGCCGTTGAGCGCATCAAGCCGGTCCAATATCTGGCGCTCCAGGGATGCGAAATCAGTCTCGGCGAGTTGGCCGGTTTCCAACATCATGTAAGCTTTGCTCAACTGGTCGCCGAGGCGATCGCGCTCGTGGGTGTATTCCTGGTCCACCGCCCGATGGAGTTCACGAAAAATCCAGACCAACCCCTTGAACGGACTGAGGAGAATGTCGTCGACCAGGAACATGGATTTAACAATGCCCTTCCATGGCCATGTTGAGAAGGCTGAAATTGTGCGGCGCCCAGGGTCCGTTGAAGTCGATCAGATACCGGTCATCCAGCATGGTTCCCAGGCGGTGAACGCCGCTCTCGAATTCCGCGGTGCGATCGCAAGGGATCAGGCAGGCGGCATTGACGAGTTGGGCGTCGTTCTTGGGAACGTTGAAGCAAAACTCCACCACGCCGTCGCCCAAGGCTTCCCGCAACAGCTTTTCCTGGCGCTGCCGCTCGCGAGCCAGGGCGTCGGCCACCTGCCGGCCGATCTCGATGGCCGCCTCGCGGGTGTTGGGCATCCGGTCGCGGGCTTCCCGCAACGGGGGATTGAGTTCCAGAACGTTCTTGAAAACGTCCTCTTCCTTCCATTTCACGCGCAGGCCCATTTCGGCTCGGCCGCGTACCCGCGCCAGTTGGCGCAGCAAGTCGGTCTCGTGAGTTTCAAGGATGAACTGCACTTTCGATTCGTCGGGGAGGACGACGCCGAAACGCAACGGCAGGACGCCGCGCCCAAACCCAAACGAAGCGAGGACTTTCTGGTGCGCCATCAGATTGCGTCGTTCCGGTCGCAAGCGGCAAGCTGGGACGGGGCTGACCGCCGCCGCCAGCGACTGGCAAACGACCGCCCGCACCGGTTTATCGTCGATTCCGGTGATTTGCCCAAGCGGGCCCGCGGCATCGAGGATGGCATACAAGTACAGGCCGGCCATCGTGTTGCTCTGGTTCGTTTGCATTCATGCTCCGCGCCAACGGCCCAAGCACATCATCCCACCAACGTCGGTCTTGGCGGCCCTTTGCGTTGCGGGATGGAATGGGAGTGGACGGCCGGCTGCCCGGGCATCTCCGCCGGCTGCCCAGCCACGTCCACGGCTCTCACTTTTCCGCCTTCAGTGGAGATTTGCAGCATGGTGCGGCAAACCGAACACTTCACCCGCCCGCTGTAGTCGTCGTACGCGTCGTCCAACTCGAACCGATGACCGCAGGCAATGCAATTGATTCTCATGGAACTTCCTTGGCTTGCTCGACAACGCCTGCCAACGTGCGATGCTCAATAGATGAACATGAGCTTGGAGGCGTCCGGCGCCGCGGCGGCTTCGGACCGTGCGTCATCGCCGCCCGCGCCAGCGCCGGCGACAGGCGCCTGGCCAATGGACCGCAACAATTCCTGGACTTCCATCTCAATGACGTGACATCGCTCCACGCACTTGCGGGCGCGCGTCACCGCCACGCTCTGTTCCTGCTCGCGCCGGAACCGCTCCATCTCCAGGCAGCAAAGCCGCATGTAAATCTCGTGGGGAAATTTCGCGCCGTTCGTGGGGCGCCCGGCGACGCTGCGCAGATTCGCCAGCCGCCGAATCCTACCGGTGTATTGAGCCATGACTTTCCTCGCTTGGGCTCGCTGATCCTCAGGCGGCTTTCGCGGAGGCTTCGCCTTCCGCGGTCGTGGGGACGGCAACCCGCGCCGAGGCCAGCTCGCGCATCAAATCCAACAACTCCTGATCGGACCATCGCAGGGCCGTCCCGCTCCGATGGCCGCACAGAACGTCCAGGCAGACCGCCCGGAAGAAAGCGTCCTGGGGGTCCGGCCGCACTTCCCGCTGTCCCATCACCCGCGCAATCGAGATGCAGGCGCGAATGGTCGGCGGGTTCTTGCCCGGCTTTTTCTCCCGCGTCGCCCGCACCAAATCGACGACGAACTGGGCGTCCTCGCCGCATAATCCGCTCTTGACCGCGGTGATGCGCACTTCCGTTTCCCGGTCGTAATGGTCCACGTGAATGCTCATCAACCGGTCAAGCAACGCATCCTGGGTCTTGTGAACTCCCGCATATTCCTCCGGATTGCTCGTCAGAATGATGCGGAAATTTGGATGCACCGGCAGATAGGTATCGTTGCCCAGCGGCCGTTGCACGATCAGGATTCCCTCCTCCAACACGCTCAACAGCGCGTTGTTCGCCTCCGCGCGCGTCCGATTGAATTCGTCGTAGATCAGCGTGTGCCCGAATTGGCAAGCCTTGGTCAGGCGGTTGTCATTCCAGTTCAGGCAAAACCGCTCGTCGATTTTACGGACCGAGCGGATGTAGTTGTCGACGACCGTCGTCTTGCGATAGCCATTGTCCTTGCCCACCAAATCGCCGGAGTTGAAATCATCGTTGCCGTGAATCAATACCACGGTCCGGCCGAGCTGCGCCGCGATGTGGAAGGCCAAGGTCGTCTTGCCCGTCCCGGCGGGACCCGCCAGGTGAACCGGATACCCGATTCTCAGGTATTGCAGCGCACGCTCGGTGAGGCTGCTCACAGATGGCGTCACTACGAAATCGGCGCCCGCCTCGGGAACCAGGCTGGCGCGGTATTCGGAGGGAGCAAAATCTTCCGGCGCATCGAGCAGTTCATTGGACATGTTTATTCCGACTATCGGTTAGGGTTATTGGTCAACTCGACGAAATTGGACTCTTTTGTAGAATTATGGAAACCGTGCACCGCCCTGCAGTGATTACGGCGCCATGGCGCTAAGCGATCTTCCGCGGCCGCTTCAGGCCGAGGATATTCTGCACGAAGCCCGGCTGATTGGCCGCCCGGCAGGCTGCCGTCGGCGCCGCGGGCGCGGCCCGCTTGGCCGCCCATCTTGGATTCTTCGCCGCCGTGCGTTTGACGCCGGCGGTCGTCTTTGGACCGGCCTCGGCGCCCAGCCCCGCACGCTTCAGGTTTTGGACAAATCCGGCCCGCCGCCCCCGCGCCGCGGCGTTCTGCCTGCCCCGCCGGTCGCGCACGTCGGCCATGAACCGCCGCAATTGGGCACGCAACGATTGAACCGTCGAATCGATTGACGCGATTTCCCGACCGCGCATCGACCGCGCATCGGTTGAGGCGCTTCGCACGGCGGCATCGAACCGCTCGAGCGCCTCCCGGGCCTCCTGGCGCACCTGGCGGACACGACGGGACAGGTCCTTCAGTACACCGGCACGCTTGGCCAACGTCTGTACCCGGCGCTGACCCCGCGCCGTGCGCATCGCGCCGATCAGCGGTCGTACCGCTGCCCGCCAAGCGCGAACCTGCCGGCCTAATTCCGCCAGCCGTTCTTCCCGAGCCTTGGCCGACCCCGAGCCGGCTGATTTCGTGGCCGCATCCAGTTCCTCCAACAATGCCTTCACTTCTTTCCTGAGCTGCGCGGCCCATTGCGCCAGGCGACCTAAGTTAGATCCTTGCATTGGCTGTGACATGAGCAGACCCCTTGGAATAAATAGACCGTGAATCCTCGTTAAGCTTGGCAGACAAAGGGCAGGGCGGGTTCCATTCGGGGGAGCCCACCCCGCCCGCGGCAATCGCTGCCGCCTCGACCTGGTGATTAGGCCGGGGTCGCAGCAGAAGCGGTAAGACCGATCGCTTCAGCATACTTCAGATAGGTCTCGACCGACGCGATCACGACGCGTGCTTCGATCGAAAGCAATTCGATGCCGACCAGCGACACCTTGGCGAAAGCATCGATCACGATGCCCTTGTCCAGAATCCGGTCCACAACCTCCGCCAGACTCGAAGAGTCTGTTGACTTATTGATCTGAGCCATACATGGCTCCTTTCTTGGAAATACTCGGCGACAATTTTCTGCGTGCCACCATGGCAAACTGACTTGTCGCTCATCGCCCGACTCATCGGCAACCGAAACGAATTCCTGAATCCGAAAAATCGCAAAAATATTATTAGGCATCAATCGTCAAAAGTAGGCTAAGATTGCCCTCGCCATCGTGAGGCCGATCACTTTGATGATGCTCGATGAATTGCAAGACGGCGTGACGTGACGGACCTCACCGAAGAAGATCATGCGGTTGAGGCACTGGTCGTCGATCGAGCGGAGGAACCTTTCGGCAAAGGCGATGAGATCGGCGCTGCGGGCAATCCGTCAAAGTTATAAAAGGGTGGTCGACGGGGCTCGAACCCGCGACCCCAAGGACCACAACCTTGTGCTCTGCCAACTGAGCTACGACCACCGTCTTGAGATTTCCACTTTGATCTTAGCGTTCCCCCGCCATCCTTCAAGTCGCGATCCTCGCGGGTCCACGCAATTCGGGGCGGGTCAACGTGCATCGACCGGCCGGGCGACGAAAAGCCCTCGGCCATTCAATCCCACCGGATCAAACGTGCAGCCCAGGTGAGCCGCTCGGAAGTGTGATGCCATTTCCTCCGAGGAGATTAGTACCAGCCGATGCGTCTCCTCCATTCGCCGGACGCCTTCGCGGGTGACCGTCAGATAGTGGAAATTCAAGATCGAAATGTCGCCCTCGTGTTTGGCCACGTTCATCCGACAGATTTTCAGGTCTGGGCGATCCACCGTCAGCATATGAATCGAGCCCACTTTGTACTCCGTTGGCGAAAGCCACGGCTCGACCATAACGACCCCGTCCGGGGCCAGGTGGTCGCGAAAACACCTGAATGCACTTACCACGTCCGCCGATGTGAGCAGATAGCCGATCGAACTGAACAGACATTGCACAACGTCGTAACGCTTGTGCAACTCGAACGAACGCATGTCAGCCACACTGAAATTGCCGAGAGGATTCTTGCCCTGGGCGATTTTGACGAAGGCGGGATCGATGTCGATGCCATCGACGCTGAAGTTCGCCGAGAGGAATCGGGCGTGCTCGCCGGTCCCGCACGCGACATCCAGAATCGTTTTGGCTCCCGGCCTTTCGCGGTTTATGACTTGGCGGACCTTTTCCGCTTCACCCGTGTAATCCTTGAATGAATAGATCAAGTCATAAAGATCGGCCGTTGCGGAGAACATGACGATTTCTATACGGGAATATCCGGCATTCGTACCACGCGGCGTAGCCCTCAGCAACAAGCCCAGACGCGGCACCGCGGCAACGCCGTGCATGCGGACCGCAGGGAGCAATCGCGAGGATTGCCCTATCCGAACCACCCCTGTTCAGTGTATAATGAAAAGGTGCCGTGCTGGCGTTACGTTGACCGGGCGGCGACAGAATACTCACGCGGAATAAACCATGACAATGCTGGAACGAAAAATCGAGCCGGTACTGGATCGGGCGGGAATCAAGGAACGAACCAAGATCGAGAAGCATCTGGCCGTCTGCGATGCCGAGTCCAGCGGGACTCACGGACAGCTTTGGCGCCGGGTGGCGGCGATCCTCGGCGAGTTGGCGCCGCTTTCCATCCAGTCGGCGGGCAACAACACCTGGCGGTTCTTTGTTGCCGACGGCAAATATCGAATGCAGGTTTTCGCCCTCGAGGACCCGTGTGACGGGATGCTGCGGATTTATCTGCCCGACGTGCTGAGCCAGGCCGTGAAGGCGAAGATATTGGCCAAGACGGCGACCGCCGAGACCTTCTCGGTTGCCGGCACCGGAACGCGATTGAAAATCGAATCGCTGGGCGCCGCGGAGGCGGCGGATGCGCCGCTGCACTACAAGCACATGCTGGGATGGAATCGCAAGGCGCTGCGGTTGAGTTTGTCGACGGCGGAGACGGATGAAAAGCTCGACGGGGCCGTGCAGGCGCTGGCGGCGCTGGCGGCAAAGCGATGGAAGCCGGCCGACGCCGCCGCGGAATAAAATTCAACGCACCTTCCGCCGCAACGCTTCAGACATTGTGTCAATCAAGATCGAAAGCGGGGCCGGTGATGCGGCCCCGCTTTAATTTTGGACAATTCACGGATCAATACCGGCTGCGACCGCCGCCCCCGCCGCCGCCACCCCCGCCACCGCCCCTTCGGCCGCCGCCACCGCCGCCGCCGGGCGGGCGATCCACGCGAGGCTTGGCTTCGTTGACGGTCAATGCCCGGCCTTCCATTTCCTTGCCGTGCAGCGCCGCGATGGCCGCCTGGGCCTCCTGGTCGCTTCCCATTTCCACGAATCCAAAGCCCTTGCTGCGGCCGGTGTCCCGGTCACTGATGACCTGAGCCGATTGCACGGTGCCGTGCGCAGCGAACAACGCTTCCAATTGCGACGCGGTTACGCTGTAGCTCAAGTTCCCGACGTATAACTTATTGCCCATTGGGGCCTCCAAATAAACGCCATCGCCCGAGGTTTCTCTTTCAGGGCGAGTTTGAAAGGGACCGCCGTTCGGGTCCGGAAAGTAGCAGGCGATCGAGGCGCAGTAGACGGGAAATCTTGCTACCTTAGTCTCTTTCAGCCAATTTACCGGCGGTGATTTTATCCAACGGGCAGTTGCGTCGCCATAGCGCTGGTGGAATCCCACTTTTTTGCCCATGTTTCCATCAAAAATCTCACAATCCGCCTCCCTATCGCGACTACCCTGTATACTATGTGTGACTGTGGAGAATGAGAATGCGACGGTCCCGCAAGGCAATGCTAACCCTGATCGCGGCAGAGATGGCGGGACTGTATGGTTCCGCGGCCCTGGCCGCGCCGGCTATTTCTTCATACTACATCGCCGGCCAGATCGCCCAGGATTCAGGCTTCTCCGTGGGCACGCAGAGCATTTCCATTTCCAATACTTCTCCAACCGTCTTCGTGCCGCTGGGTGATTACTTCAGGTACGGGATTTCAGTCGTCGTAACGGGAAATCCCAACAGCACCGCCGGCGACGCGTGGGACCTGGCCAACCAGGCGCGCGGAAATCCCGCGCAGCCGGCCAATCTGGGTCTTGCCAGCACGGGATTCTTCGTCGCCTCCACCGATTCGACCGCCGCCATGCTCGCTCCCGTGGAGGGCGCACAAATCGGTACGCTCAACGGCCAGCTCGAATATAACGCCAAGGACGTGCTGTCCGATCCCTCGCCGCTAATTGCCAGTCCGGGCGCCGTACAAGCCGCCAATGGCAGCGTGGGATACCCTAACCTGCCGGAAATCACCGATCTGAATTTCGCATCGTCGATGAACGTCGATACCGCCGCCGGCGTGTCCCGCCTGGGGCTCTGGTCCGGCGCCACCGCCGCCCCCGCCAACGCCGCCCCATTTTTCACGCAGCTCGCATACCATACCGTCAGCAGCGGTTTGGTGGGGCTTGCACCGGTGCTCGACTCTTCGGTGACCGATTACATAGCTCCAAGTAGTCCGGGCACGGTCTCCAGCGGCCAGATCACCAGCGATGCCGCGTACAACGATCCGCAGGTCACTTCGAGTTGGACGATTACCAACCCCGTCGTTCTGGCCGTCTATATCGCCCCCTCGGTCACCTGGGACGGACAGGCCGACCGCACAACCTGGAACACCTCGGCCGCCAACTGGAATTACAACTCCAATTCCGCTTCCACTTATGCCAATCCCGATTTCGTCACCTTCGACGACACGGCCCCGGCAAACTCCACGTCGGTCCTGCTGAACACAACCGTTTCGCCTTACCTGGTTACGGTGAACAGCAATACCAACAACTACACCATCAGCGGCAGCGGCGCCATCGCCGGCAAGGCCAACATCGTCAAACTGGGCAACAGCACGCTGACGATATCCACGAAAAACAGTTTCACCGGCGGAACGACGGTCAACGCCGGCAAGCTGATCGTCGCCACCCAAAACGCGCTTTCAACCAACTCGCCGCTGTCCATCAACGGTTCGGCGACCGTACAGTTGGCCGGCAACACCGGACTGGAGACTTTTTCCTCACTGGCGATCGCCTCCACCGCCACGCTGGACGTCGCCAACAACCATATCCTCATCCAATACGGTTCCGGCAGCGATCCGATCTCGGCAATCGCCGGGTACATAAAATCCGGCTACAACAACGGCCACTGGAACGGTCCGGGCATTATTTCCACCACGGCGCAAACGCCCACCAACGGCCTTCTATACGGCCTCGGCTACGCCGATGGGGCTGACAACGTCGTCTCCGGCCTGACCTCGGGACAGATCGAAGTGAAGTACACATTGCTCGGCGACGCCAATCTGGACGGCCTGATCAATGCCGCAGACTTTACCATCCTGTCGGCGAACTTCAACCAGAGCGTCACGGGGTGGGACCAGGGCGATTTCAATTACGACGGCCTCGTCAACGCCGCCGACTTCACCGCATTGGCGGCGAATTTCAACCAGGGCGTCAGCGGCGCCGACATTTCGGCCGGCGACGTGGCGGCGTTGGACGCCTTCGCCGCGGCCAACGGCGTTCCCGTCGACGTGCCGGAACCCGCCGCTTTGGGTCTCATCACGCTCAGTGCAGCCGTGCTCCTCCATCCCCGCCGTCGCAAAACTCCAGCCTAAAACTTCACGCTCACGATGAATTTAATCAGCACCGGCGCCACCAACTGGTTGCCGTTGACGTGCTCGTAGACCGGCAATTCGGCATCGGCGTAGACCATCACCGGATGTAAATCGAATTCGATCCCGGGCGAGAGCAGGATGCGATCGTACCCGGAGGCGACGGGATTCGCCGCGTTGTTGCCCGAGTCCTGCGCCCGATACGAACCCAGCACCTGCGCGATCGGCGTGATCTTCACGCGGTCGATCGACAAGCCGTTGTAGTAGATCCCAAGTGCCCCATCGGCTTCGCAGCCCGGAAGGTATTGGTCTCGCCCCGTGAACGGCAGGTCCAACTGCACCTGCGCGAACCAGTTCCAGCGAAAGCTGTTGCCCAGGCTATTGCGATAAAACCCGCCGAGAAGAACGTCCGTGCTTCCGGTTCCGATTTCGGAGTCGCGGTCGACGTCGCCATAGGCGTCATTTTCCGTGTAGTCGCCGGTCGGCAATTTGAATCCGAACGTGACGCCGGCGGACATGTCGGGGAAGAACCCGGTGTAAATGCCCTCGATGCGGATGTCGCCGAGAGCGCCCCAGGTCTGCGATACGATTTCGTTGCCCGTGGCGCCGCCGGTGGTCTGGAAATACCGATAATCGAACGGCACTTCGCCCTGAATCCCCCAATTGCGGTCGAACACGTACTGAACGCCGGCCGTGACGAAGCTCGTTCGAATCTCCTTGTCGTCGTTATTCTCGGCTGGGGCCCGCGAGCTTCCGCTCCAATTGACGTTCTGGTCCTGGAAGTCGTAGTCGAGATAGACCATTCCGCCGCGGCCTTCGGGAAGCATCGAACTGGTGCCCACCTCGAAAATTCCGCATCCGCAGGCGCAGGCCCAGCCGATTCCCGGGACCCCGATTGAAGTCAACAGTGCCCCCATCAACGCAATTTTTCTTCTCATTTGCATCTCCAAATCCAAATTTGCCGCCAAGCCGCCATTGGCGGTTCCGGAGCCAAAGTTTGAGAGCCGCGCACGCAAAACATGCGGCGCAGCCGCATTAGACGTGCGGTTTCCATGCACAGAGGACGCGGGGAGGAGGCGTGGGCGGCCGTGCGCGAAGGGTTTGGATGAAGTTGTCCGCCAAAAGTAGCGGCTGAAATCGCTCGGGCGTGGACCACACAAATTGCCGCGGCAACGGTGGGAACTCCAGCCGCGCCAGCGGCACCGCCCATTCGGATTTCTGCTCCGATTTTTTGCCGGCGGCGATCGCCTTGCAAAGCGGGCACGGATGTTGCCCGTCGAAGGTCCGGGTCACGGCTTTGGCAAACGAGTCCGTGCGAAGATTGCCCATCAGCATGGTCATCCACGCAATGGACTGCAGCGCGCACCAATTCCCGCCCGCGATCGCAACCAGGGTGAAAATCTGGAGAGCTTGACGAACCCCGCCGTTCATTCTGTGGGTTGATAGTACCGCCCGGTGGGCAAGTCAAGCGGTGAATTTCCCCCTCCCCTTGTACTCAGGGGGAGGGTTGGGGTGGAGGGCTTGGGAGAACCATCGCCCCTCAGCTTCTTCAGCTTCGCCGCGGGATCGTCTTCCTCGCTTCACCCCAGCCCGTACGCCTTCAGGGCATTCAAGGCAAAGAATCGCTCGTTCTGATGCTCCGACATCTGCGACGTCCATTGCCGGAGAATGTCCCACCATCTCTTGTATCCGCATGCCAGGAGACAGACCGGCCAATCTGATCCGGCCATCAATCGTTGGGGTCCGAACGCCTCCAGCGCGACGTCGAAATATTCGCGCAGCGCGGGCTCCGTCCACGCCTGCCAGTCCGCCTCGGTCGCCATCCCCGAAATCTTGCAGTACACGTTGGTGCGCCGCGCAAGTTCCGCCAGGTTCTTCGCCCACGGCTCGCGTTCGCCCGCTTTGATCTTCGGATAGCCGAGATGGTCCAGCACGAAAACCTGCTCGGGATGACGGTCGACGAATCGGATGGCCGCCGGCAATTGTCGCTCGAAGATCAGGATGTCAAATGCCAGATTGAATTCCTTCAGGATTGAAACGCCGCGATTGAAATCCTCGCGCGCCATGTATTGCTCGTCGGTTTCATTTTGCAGGACGTGCCGCACGCCGCGCAGTTTTGGGTCCGCCGCCACCGCCTCCAGGTCGTGCTTCACACGGTCGGAGACCAGCGGCACCCATCCCACGACCCCGCGAACGAAGGAATTCTCGTTGGCGATGCTCAACAGCCCATGCGTCTCTTCCAAGGACTGCCTTGCATGCACGGAAATCACGCCGTCCACGCCCGCCGATTCAATCGCCGCACGCAAATCCTCCGCCAGAAAATCACGCCGGATCGCCGACATGGATTCGTCGATCCAGCCATACTCGGCCGGATTGTATTTCCAGAAATGATGATGGGAATCGATAAACATATTGAACGGCGCGGTTAATTATTCTCCTGCCGGCCCCGTCTGGCCAAGTGTGCGGTATTCCATGCCCGTGAATCATAACAATTGCCGGCCCCTTTTGGCGATCCGGCCAGAGAATTGCCCAAACGCCCCGTTTACGCCGCCTCGGTCGTCCGCACGGGAGATTCCCCTCCACCGTGCTGATCCAGGAATGCCGCCAATTCGGCGATCGCGCTGTCGTCCGCTTCGGCCTTGGCCTGAAGTTCCGCCAGCTTCCGTTTCGTTTCTTCCAGTTCCGAGCGCATGGATTCGATTTCCTTGTCGGATCGCTCGCGATAGTCCTTCAATTCCTGCCGTTGACGCTCGATCAACTGCTCCTGTTGGAGCAGCATTTCTTTGACTCGGATCAGAACCTCGTGGTGGTCCTTCCCGCGGATGTCGGGGGCTTGCGGGCCAAGCTCCATCGCCACGGCCGCCGCCTTCTCCGGCTCCTCCGGGATCGGAATCACCCGAAACACCGGCGTACTCTCCTCCGGCGGCGGCGCCGCCGCCTGGGGAGCCGGCGCCGGCGCGAATTCATTCGATTCCTCCTCCGGTATCTCCGACAGCTTCTTGGACTTCCCCCCGGAATGGGGCTGAAACAGGGCTGAGTGGGCCTTCGCCGGACCCGGCGTCTGCGGCGGCACATCCGGGGTCGTCCGCGGCTCATGCTCCGGCTGCTTTATTTCGCCGGATGTTTTGTCCTGCGACTCCTTGTCCATCAGTTCCAGCGCCGGCTCCGCTTGGGCCTCAGCCGGTTCTCGAAGCGCTTCCTCAACCAATTCCTCATCAACCGGCTCGGCCTCATCCGCCGCCTTGGCCTCATCCGCAACCAAGTTAATCAACGGCTCGGGGGGCGGCTGCTCCTTATGCAGTTCCTCCGGGGTCAGCACCGTTGTCAACAGTTGGTCAAACGTCGCCCCCACCACAAACTGCGTGGCGCCAAATCCCCCAGCCTCGCAGCGGGCCGAGATGCAACGAATCTTCACCGGCCGATCCTGACGACCTTTGAATTCGATGACAAATGGAGTCGGCGGCTTGAGCGGGTCGGAAGTCAGAATGCTCAACCCCGCCACCGACATGTCGCGCACCATCGCCACGCCCGGCGTGTTGTCGCCGCTCTTGCGCTCCGGGAATACCGTCACCCGGCAACCCCACGGAACCCGCCGATGCTTGCGCCGTTCGTGGTCCGTCTCATCCACCGGCGGCGGAAGCTCCTCGAGGCCCGTGATCTCTTCGTATATTCCTAACGGAAGTTCCACACCCTGCTCCTCCCAGGCGCTGCTGCTTCCCTACCTATCCGATACATCGCCGCCAAATCCAAGCGTCCCGTGCAATCCGAAAAGCTTTGCGAGCTTTCCCACAGACCGCTTGTTCCGTTTATTCCGATCACGTCGCGCGTGACGATTGAATGGCCGGAAATTGCCGCCCAGCAACCCTCCGTCTATCATCGACGCATGACCAAACCCATCGTGCAAACCGCCAGATTCCCCATGTCCGCCAAACAATTATACGACATCTATCTCGACCCCAAACGCCATGCGAGCTTCACCGGCGCACCCGTCCGCATCAGCCCCAAACCCGGCAGCAAATTCGAGGCCTTCGACGGCATGCTCAGCGGCTCAACCGTCTTCACCCTGCCCGGCAAATTGATCGTGCAACGCTGGCGCAGCGAGAACTTCGGGATTACCGACCTGGATTCGATCCTGATCCTGACCTTTTCGGACGAGGGCAAGCAGGGCCGGATTGATTTGGTTCACGTCAACGTCCCCGCACAGGATTACAAAGGAGTCACCGAGGGCTGGAAGAAATACTATTGGACGCCGCTGCGGAAGTATTTGAAGAAAATCGGCGCGTGAAATATGGCTCTCCCTGGGAAGCAAGCTTCCCAAGCTTTCGGTAATGGTTCACTTTCGCAATCCAAAGCCCTGGGAGCTTGCTCCCTGGGTCGTTCGCGAATCCGCGGCCGCCAACAATCTCCCCCGAAACCACACCGCCGCCGCCTGCGATTGATGATCCAGAATATATCGCACCGTTGCCAGTTGGCGTTCGCGATCGGCAATCGGCACGCACTTCCCACCCGCCGCCCACAAACCTCCCACCGGGCAATCCCCCGCTTCCTTCGCGAAATGCGAAGATTCTTTTTTCGCGATGCCCACCCAATGATCCGCGCGACGATCGGGGAATCTGACCAGAATGTGGAAATGAACCGAATCCACACAACCCGCCACCACCTCTATCTCGCGCCGTGAAAATGATTCCATCAGCAAACGCAGGATTGACGGCCGCTGATCAGCGCTCAAATGGACCGGCCGCCGCCGCATCACGGATTTGGAATATCGGTGCAACCCCTCAAACTCCCCCATCGGCGGCGGCGATTTGTAATCCCCATCGATATGTTCCCGATGATGTCGCGTTCGAAACCCTCGCGGATCCCCCGGCAGCCACGTGCCGTAGGTATGCCCCATACAGTGATACCAATTATTCCAAGGCGTTTGAAGATTGCCAATCTTCCCATTCACGCCTCAAACAATGCCACTCTCCGCCCCCAAATTCAACCCCAAAGCCCGCGGTGCTTGCACCGTGGGGCCCCGAAACAGCAAACTTGCCCCGATCGCATTCGATTTCTTTTCCACCTAAATTCCCACCCATCCCGCCCCAAAATTACCCCCCAAAGCCCGCGGTGCTTGCACCGTGGGACCAACCGTTTTTGTTCGTAGCGTAGCTATTTCGCAGTTCGCCCAAAGCCGCGGGATGGCTATCCCGCGGTCTTCTCCCCCCACTGCGCCTCCCCATGAGCGGCTCGGCAGACTCCCTCAACGTCGCCGTGGCCGCCGGAGTGATGTTGAATGAGGTTGTTCGGCGACGCGAACGCCCGTTCCCAAAATCAATTCAGAGCCGTCGCGGTTAATTCCTTCCGGTTAATTCCTTGATCAAAACGTCCATCAGGGTTGTCCCGGTTTCACCTCTGGAAGCGCCCGCCGCGCATCAGTTGACAGATTTGGCAACGCACGATTCTCGATCATAGACTGTGAAACAATATTAAAGCGACTGCCATTTATGGTTATTGACCTTCCCGTCACGAGCTATAACCGAAAGTCGTGGATGGTTGGCGGCTGAATAAAAGCGGCGTACCTTCGGTGGATCGTGCTTAGCGGTTCACCAGCGTCCCACGCGGGACAGAAAAGGATACGC
>Ga0181530_10001349_pt1 | contig 31047 bp, 25 predicted proteins | sample PEATcosm2014_Bin_42_FD_119769 | JGI IMG/M metagenome (GOLD analysis project Ga0181530, IMG submission 119769) | Peatland microbial communities from MTU Mesocosm Facility, Houghton, MI, USA - PEATcosm2014_Bin10_60_metaG | ecosystem: Environmental > Terrestrial > Soil > Wetlands > Peat | place...
GGACCCGAATAACGTTCGCGCGCGGCTGTACATGAAGGACGTGGAATCGGCGCGCAGCATGCACTATGACGACGACCTCGACGGCCGCGGGGATCGCCGCACCGCCGTGCTCAACGTGCCGGTCACCGATTTCGAGCTTTCCGTTCGCAGCAGGAATTGCCTGAAGAAGATGAACATCCGTACGCTGGGCGATCTGCTGAAGACGACGGAGCAGGAACTGCTCAGTTACAAGAACTTCGGCGAGACGAGCCTGAGCGAGATCAAGGCGCTGTTGGCGCAGAAGGGCCTTCGACTGGGTCAGGCGGCGGACGAATCCAAGACCGCCGTTCGCCGGACCGCTCCCGCCGCCGGAAACGTCCCGCCGGAAATCCTCAGCAAGAACGTCGCCGACATGGAACTTTCCGTCCGCAGCAGAAAAGCGCTCCAGCGTCTGAACATCAACACGCTGGGCGAGTTGGCGGCCCGCACGGAAGACGAGTTGCTCGGCTGCAAGAATTTCGGACAGACCAGCTTGAACGAAATCAAGCAACAGCTTGCCACGTTCAGCATGTCGTTGCGCAAGCTGGAAGAATAGCGGTACTGTCTGTCGCGCAATCACGGCAAGGAGGCCCTGATGCGATCCACTTTGTTTTTGTGTGTTGTTCTGGCCCTGCTGCTTCCGCCGGGATGCAGCCAGGATGCCTCCACCACGCCGATCGCCGGCACCTCGCCGCGGATACGCGTGCTGCTGCTTCAGGGCGTCGATCGCGTCGACCTGATGGCCCCCGAGCCCGGGATATCCCTGGATTCCCAGGCTGTTTCCCTCAATTTTCCCCGAGGTCTGACGATTCCAACGTCGCTGGCGAGCGATGGGTGGCACGTCGGCCGGCAATCGCTTCGCGCCGGAGTCGTGACATTTAGTCCCTCCGCGGGCGGCCCCATTCGCGTCAACGGCGTCGATTACCGAGGCGCCATCCGGCTGCTGCCGGCCGGCGGCGGACGTTTCAACGTCATCAATGACGTCGCGGTGGACGATTATCTCGCCGGCGTGGTGACCAAGGAGATGTACCCCACCTGGCCGATCGAGGCGCTCAAAGCCCAGGCCGTTGCGTCGCGGACATACGCGCTGTACGAGGCGAACACCGGCGGGAAGGAACGCGCGTGGGACCTTTTCGGCGACGAACGCAGCCAGCAGTACGGCGGAATAACCGGCGAAACGAGCAAGGGCCGCCAAGCCGTGGCCGCAACGCAGGGGATCGTTCTCACCTACGGTCCGGGGTACGGGACGATTTTTCACGCATATTTCAGCAGTTGCTGCGGCGGCGTGACTCAAGCAGCGTCGGATGCGTTTCCAGGCGAGCCGTATATCCCGCCGTTGGCCGAACAGTCGCATGGGGCGAATTGCAACGCGTCCAAATTTTTCAACTGGGGCCCAATCGTGGTCGCCAAGACCGAACTCACCCGGCGATTCCACGTCTGGGCGCAGCGAAGAAGCCAGGAAATCGGCCGGCCGATCGCGGAACTGAACATGGCCAGCGTCTATCGAATCGACGTGCAAGGTTTCAACCGCTATGGTCGGCCGAATCGGGTGCTGGTTACGGACACTGGCGGCGTGCAATACAGTTGGCCGGCGGAGCAGCTTCGATTAGCCGTGAATGCCGACGCCCAGCCGGGAAACACGTTGCCGAGCAGCTTCTGCAAGATCAACGGCGATCCCAATTCAGATTCGGTGACGTTTTACGATGGCCACGGTTATGGCCACGGAGTCGGGATGTGCCAATGGTGCGCCGAATCGCTGGCGGCGGCGGGGCAGAATTTCGCGCAAGTCCTGGAGGATGCTTACCCGCAGGCAAAGCTGGTCAGAGCGTATTGACGAAAATAGCACTGGGGACAACGAACCGAAGCGGGCGAAAGACGAAGACAAAAAAAGCCCGCCGCACCCTGCGAATCCGGCCCCCCCTGGAGTCCGGACGCGACACGATGCGACGGGGTCAATCTCCAGGGTAATCCCTGCAGGACGTAGCAGAATCAGATTCAGTCCTTTAGTCACGGCCACGTTCACCCATTTTGATATAGGGATTTTCCCTATGGGTATTAACATTATCAAAAACATGCCCCAAGCGGGCTTCTCGCCGGCCGTGCGTGTGATGTGCAGGCTACTTCGGCTCTTCCAGGGTGTGGATCACGGCATAGCGGAGCAGCTCGGCGCTGCTGTGGAGGCCGAGCTTTTCCTTGACGTGCTCGCGATGAACCTCGACGGTCTTGGAACTGAGAAACAGTTGTTGCGCGATCTCCTTGATCGATAGGCCGCGGCCGATCATCTGGAAAATCTCCAACTCGCGGTCGCTGAGGTTTGCCAGCGGCATTCCCGGCGTAACCGGCTGACGATGATGGGCGAGGCGGCCGAGGAGCGCGGAACTCATGTCGTCGCTGAGCCACAGGCCGCCGGCCAAAACCCGGCGGATGGCTTCCATCACCTTCTCTGTGGCGTGGGATTTCATGACATAGCCCTGGGCGCCGGCGCGAAGGATTCGTTCGGCCCAAAGTTCCTCATCGTGGATGGAAAGGACCAGGATCGGCAGGGCGGGCCAGGCGGCGCGGATGTCCTTGATCAGTTCCAGGCCCGGCCGGCCCGACAGCGACAGGTCGGTGACGACGATGTCCGGCTCGGATTTCTGGATAAGGTCGATGGCCTGGTCGGCGGTTTCGGCCATGCCGCTGACGACCATGTCCTTCTCCATTTCGATCCGCGCGGCGAGGCCTTCGCGGACGATTGGATGGTCATCGACCAGCAACACGCGTGACCGCGGCCGGGCTGAGGATGGTGGCCGCTTCTTGCTGTCGGCGGCTTGCGGGTGAATCATGGCTGGCGATGTTCGGACCTCTGCATATCACGGACGTTCCGGCTGGGGAGCTTCGAATCTCCAGCGACCCGCCGATCATCCGGGCTCGATACTGCATGACGCTGATTCCCATGCCCTTGCCTCGCGGACCCGCCGCGGGCATGCCGATGCCGTCGTCATGCACCGCGAGCACGGTGGTGTCCCCGATTGTATCCAGTTCAATGCGGATTTGCCCGGCCTTTGAATGACGGACGGCGTTGTTGACCGCTTCCTGGGCGATTCTGAACAAATGCAGGGAGGCGGCGTCGTCAGCAACGCCGAGCGGCCCGTGGCAGCTCACGCCGCAGTTCCGCTGCATGGTGCTCTGCACCTTCGACGCCAGATCGCGTAGGGCGGTCTCAAGCCCTTGTGGGCCGACTTCCACGGGAGAAAACCCCCGGGCAAGCTTGCGGGTCTGTTCCAGGGTGCGGTTAATGAGTGAGGCGATGCGGGCCGCTTGGGCCTCTTCAGGCAATCCCTGCTGGGCGAGCCGCTGACGCAGGTTCTGCATGAGCAATGCCACCCCCGTCAGTTCCTGGCCGACGCCGTCGTGCAGATCGTGACCGATGCGTATCTGTTCTTGCTCGCTGATTTCCAGGACTTCTTTTTCCAGGGACCGCAGTTCGCTGACGTCGCGGGTGATCTGGGCGAAGCCGCGGAGCTTTCCCGCTTCATCGCGCAGGGCGGTGGTGATGACGTTGGCCCAGAATCGGCTGGAGTCGTGTCGGACGCGCCAACCCTCGTCCTCGTGGCGGCCCACCTGCGCGGCGTCGAGCAGGTCCGCCCCAGGCTTGCCGCGCGTCGTGTCTTCGGTCGGATAGAACGCCGATGCGTTCTGGCCAACCGCCTCATTTTGGGAAAAACCGAAAATACGGCTGGCGCCCGGATTCCAGCTCACGACTCTTCCCGTTGAATCGAGCATGACGATGGCATAATCGGCGACGCCTTCGACCAGCAGGCGAAACCGCTCTTCGCTTTCGCGGAGGAGGGCATTGGACCGGCTTAACTCGCCCGTTCGCTCGTGGATTCTCACTTCCAGTTCGTCGTACGACTTTTGCAGCGCCGACTCGGCGCGGCGACGCCGTGAGGTCAGGGAACTGATCATCACCGCCACGACCACGAACACGGCCGCACGGAGCCAGTCATCCCACCCGAATCCGGGCGATCCCACCGGATTCAGGCGATAAAAGTCTCCCGCCAGAAACGCCGCCAGCGCCGTGGCCACAAGCCCCGGTCCCAATCCTCCCGTCCACGAGCTCAGGACGACCGCGGCGAAGAATAGCGAGGCCGTACTTTCGCCGATGCGCGGATTTATCAGATACGCGATTCCCGCCGCCGTCAGGACGAACCCACCCGCCATCGCGTAGTGGCCCGCGCGGCGCAGAATCACCCCGATCTGAATGGTTGATAGGCCCACGGTTGACCGCGTTTCACGATACGATCGCACCTTCGGGTCCGCAAGAAGAATCCGAGAGGGGCAGAACGGGAAAGAAGATGCGGCTACTTGGATTGGGCCTTCAGAAAGTGGCCGATCTCGTACACCGGCCCGAAAATTGGAGGCCGGCTGGACATCTGAATCAGACGCACCTTTTGGAACCTCTCCTGGGCGGCGAACGAGACGTCCAACTCGGTTGAGAAATGCTCTTTGCGGATGTCGCAGCCGAGCATGCGAAACATGAAAACCATCAGCGGCCGCTCGATTGGTACCCCGTAAACCACTTGGCCACCAGGCTTTAGGATCCGCTCAATCTCCGCGAAGGCCTTGAATTGCTCGTCCGGCTTCAAATGTTCCAGGATACTGATGAGCAGGACCGTGTCGAAAAAATTGTCTTCGTACGGCATCTCCAGCACGTTGCCCTGGCGAAGCTGGGTCTGGACGTGCCGCGCGGCGAAGGCGGCTTGCACGGTGGAAATGTCGGCGGTCAGGTCCAGCCCGTGAATCTCGCGGTACGTGTCGTGGAGATTCATGAACGTCAGGCCGGTTCCGAATCCGATTTCCAGGATTCGTTCCCCGCCGCGGCATTCGCCCAGGCACAGCTCCACGCGCCGCCGGTACATCGCGCCGATGATCGGCCAATGGTAAAAGCGGATGGGATCTAGGTCGTTCACGCCGACGTATTCGTCGCGGCGGAGGAGTTTCAGGGACGGGGGTTTGGTGGGTGTCGTCATATCGGAGCTTCATCAAATGAACTTCATTCGCCGCGCGGCGAAGGCGACCATCCGCAAAAGGATCAGGCCGTGCCGCCAACGCTGGATGTTGGTCTGGCCGTAGGTGCGCTGGCGATAGCGGACGGGGACGTCGACGATCTTGAGGCTGAGCCTGGCGGCGCCGAAGAGGAGGTCGAAATCGCCGAACGGATCGAAATCGCCGAAATAGGCGCGGTTGGCGGCCAAAAGCTGGTAATCCCTTTTCCAGATCGTCTTGGTGCCGCACAGCGTGTCCTTGATGCGCTGGCCGAGCAGCCAGGAGAAGGCCACGCCGAAGAATTTGTTCCCGATGAGATTGGCCATTTGCATGGCTCTTTCTTCGCGGGGATAGACGAGGCGGACGCCGTTGGCGAAATCGGCTTTTCCGGTGCGGAGTATCTCGAAAAACGCGGGGAGGTCTTCGGGTCCAACGGTGAGGTCGGCGTCGAGGATGGTGAGGATGTCGCCGGTGGCGGCGGCAAACCCGCATCGGACCGCGTCGCCCTTGCCCCTGCCGGATTGTTTGAGCAGCTTGCAACAGCGATTGGGATGTCCGGCGATGGCGCGTTCGATTGAAGCCCAGGTGTCATCGGTGGAATGGCCCTCGACGAAGATGATTTCGGTTCCGCCGCCCATTTCGGGGATGCGGTCGATCATCTGCTCCATGTTGCCCGCCTCGTTGCGGGCCGGCACCACCACCGAAATGCGCGGGGGCGGTGAATCGGCAGGTTCGGCCGGCATCGGCCTCGCCACCACGAAATTCGTCAGCCCCAGCACGCGAAACGGAAAAATCTTCACCACGAATCGGTTGAAGAACGGCTCGGCCAGCGGAGTCGGCATCGGCCAGAGCACCTCGTTCCACGATCGCATCGTCTCAAAGCCGGAGAGATACAGCAGATTCGCAACGTCGTTCACGTCCAGCCAGTTCTGTTGCAGCGTCGGTTTCGCCAGCTCCATCCGCTCGGCGACGCGCAGCGGAAGCTCCCACAGCCGGCTGTAGAAATTCAACAGCACGCGGGTGCGGGGATGGCTTTGGCGGCGAACCTGGTCGAAGACCGTCTTGACGTTCCACAGATCGTTGATCAGGTCGGAAAGGATGATCACGTCGAAGGTTTGATCGACGACCGAATCATGCGCGTCGGCCTGAATGAAATGAAGTTGGGGATATCTTCCGCGCGCGCGCCTGAGCATTTCCGCGGAGAAATCGACTCCCACGCCGACCGACGGCCGAAGCGCCGCCAGCAGATCGCCCTGGGCGCAGCCGAGCTCGAGGATCTTCAGCCCCGGGGTGACGAGATATCGGTAAACCTCCGCCAGCCGGCGGCGATAGCAGCCGCCCAGCCCCTTGCGCGGATCGCGGGCCACGGCCAGGGCGTCCCAATGCGCCATGCGGCTTTGCCGATGATGCCGGGCGGACGGGTTGGCGAGAGAGCCGATAGTATCGCGCATCGTCGTCGCTCACTACCAGAGATAGAATCGCAGCACAAGAACGGACAGGGCATACACGGAAAAGGCGGCGGAAAAGACCGTCAAAACGGCGCCCGGGTGAACGCGCCGCGGCCGCGATCCTGGGTAGAGCATCAGAAAAAACGGCAGCGTCGCGGGGATGACGTAGCGCCCCTGCAGACCCGTGATGCTGTGTTCACCTACCTTCGCGAAGGTGAGATACACCAGGGAAAACACCGCCAGCCAGCATCCACACACCGCCGCGCCGAGAATCGCCCGCTGTCGCGCGGTGATCCGAAAATCCGGCCATCCGCCGATCCGCGTGGTCCACAAAAGAACGGCCCAATAGGCGATCGCACATGGGAAGAACAACTTGATCTCGTGCCAGCCGAGCTGCCCGATGATGGAAGAAATAAACGGGACTGCCAAAAGCATGCCCAGTTCCATGTGAAGAATCGCCAGCGGATGGTGCAACATGAAAATTGCCTGCCGCGATGGCGATACGTCTGGCATGCTGTAGCTGCTAAAGCCGAAAGTGCATCGCGACCAGCCCACCATCGTCGCCACGCATACGAACATGAACAGGGCAAACATCAGCCAATAACGCCGACGATTCTCAAACCTCTTGGAAGGAATCAGCAGAAAAAGGATCGACAAAGGAAGATAAGCGGTTTTCGCCAGGGCCACGGCTGCGCCCAGGACCGTCAATCCTATCAGGTGACTTCGTCGGATGAGCGAACCATCGGCCAAGGCGCATCGCATCACCGCCGCAACGAAAAGAAAACATACTCCGTTCACCGTAGCATCTGCCGAAAGCGAAGCCGCCTGCGCCAGACACATCGGCGTCAGCGCCAAAAGCACGACCGTCCAGTCCAGCACGGGAACAAGCCGAACCGCGAAATAGACGAGCAGGCTCCAACTGAGCAAATTACCCATTCGGCCCGCATAAAAAAGCCACATCGGCCCCACCCCGAACTGCCGCATCAGGGCGATTGCCGCAGCCTGCGGAAAATAGTTCATCGGCGAATGCCAGGAAACGTTGCCGAAAACGAAAAACCGGCGATCGCCCGGACTCAACGCAATCGTGTGCGCCGCCCAAATGTCGTGAACGTTCGCTTTGACGTCGGGATCGAATGGATGATTTCCCCACACTCGCTCCCCAAATTCCTTCAAACTGGCCGGCAGAAACCCTCCGATCTCCTCGCCGTCCCGGTAGGCAGTCAGCCGCCCTTCGGAAACCTGATAGGCCCGATAGAACTGCATGAATTCATCCGGAACCTGAAACGGTGGGGTGATGACCGCGAACAACGTCCCGAAAATCCACGCCAACGGCAAAAACACGCGGCGGGGGGTAAGCCACACGGACCACCGGGCCGCGGCCGGCAGGGCGGTCAATTCTACGTCCGGCTTGAGATCGCCAATCGCCTCGTTCATGCCAACCCTGGCCAAATGTCCGCGGCCTGCCCGGCCCTGAATGCATTGCGGATTTTCTCGATGATCGCCTCGGGCAGCCGCCCTTTCTTGGCGAATTCAACGTTCCGCTGCGCGTTCTGCGGGCTGGTCGTGCCGATGATCGCCGTGTTGACGCCGGCCTGGCTCAGGGTGAATCGCAGCGCCAGTTCGGGCCACGCCAACTCCGCGTTGCCGGAGAATCCGAGCTGGGCCGGATCGAGCTTCATCTTCCCAAGGCGATCGACGTAGGGCTGGATATACTCGCCGTAAAAGCTGGTTCGATCGAGCGGCGGCTTCCATGCCGCGTTGGCGATGGGACGTTTTGCCAGCACGCCGACATCGTGCTTACGGGCAATCGGCAGGACGAGGTCGATGTTCGCCTGGTCGGCGACGCTCACCGAGGTTTCGATGACCGCGATATCGGGCAGGGTCGCCGCGTAGGCTGCGGTCTGATTGTCGCCGCTGTATCCCGCGAAACGGATTCTGCCCCCCCGCTGCGCCTTGAGCAGGGCGCCCAGAGCTTCGCCCTTGCGTAACGTGGCTTCATCACAACCGTGCAATAGCATGACATCGATGGATTCGGTCTTCAGCCGGCGAAGGGAGCGATCGATGCTCTGGCTGATGAGCTCGCCAGACCAGGCTTCCGCTCCCAGGTCGGCGACCTGGCCGCACTTACTGACCAGCACGAACTGCGACCGCCGGTGCGCGACGGCCTCGCCAATGATTTCCTCGGAGGTGCCGTATCCGGCGGCGGTGTCGATGACGTTGATGCCTTCGTCGAGCAGGAGATTGAGAACGCGGGCGGCGCGCTCACGCTCGGGCTTGAGGAATCCGATCTCCGCCGCGCCGAACCCCAGGGCCGTGACGTCAAAACCGGTTTTGCCGAAGCGGGCGTTGATCATTCCCGGATTGTAATCGGCAATGGCAATTCAGGGGAAGAACGCAGCCCCGAACGTATGTCCGGGGCTGCGTTGATTAATGATATTTACCGTTCAAATCACGTCGCATCGGACGAGGCTTCGGCCAGGGGCTTTTCGCCCTTTTCCTCGGCGGTGTTGAGCGCGTCGAAATAGAGATGCTTGTCGCCGTTCTCTTCGGTCTTGACCGTGATGCGCACAAGGTCTTTGCCCTTAAAGCTGCCGCGGAGGATTTCCTCGCTGAGGGGGTCCTCAACGAACTGCTCGATGGCCCGGCGCAACGGTCGAGCGCCGAAGTCGCTATTGGTGCCCTTGTCGATCAGGAAATCCTTGGCTTCCGTGGTGATCTCGATGCGGACGCCGTGCTCGGTCAGCCGCTTGGTCACCTTGTTCAATTCGAACTCCACGATGGTTTCCATGTTCGTCCGGCTCAGTGGCCGGAAGACGATCACGTCGTCCAGACGACCGATGAATTCGGGACGGAAGTAGCGCTCGATCTCCTTTGTCAGGGTAGTCTTGATGCCCTGGTAGGTTCGCTCTTCCTTTTCACCCTTGCGGCTGGGCTGTAGCCCGAACTGCGGTCCGCCGTCCTTGATCAGTTCCGCGCCGATGTTGCTGGTCATGATCAGCACGACGTTGCGGAAATCGACGTGCCGGCCGAAGCTGTCGGTCAGCCGGCCCTCTTCCATGATCTGCAAGAGCATGTTGAAGACGTCGGGATGCGCCTTTTCCACCTCGTCCAGCAGGACGACGCTGTAGGGCCGGCGGCGGATGCGCTCGGTGAGCTGGCCGCCTTCTTCGTAACCGACGTAGCCCGGCGGCGCGCCGATGAGCCGGCTGACGTTGTGTTTCTCCATGTACTCGCTCATGTCGATCTGGACGAGGGCGTCCTCGTCGCCGAACATGAATTCCGCCAGCGCCTTGGAGAGCAGGGTCTTGCCTACCCCGGATGGGCCGAGGAACAGGAACGATCCCATGGGCCGATGCGGGTCCTTGAGGCCGGAGCGGGCGCGGCGGATGGTCTTGCTGATCGCCCGGATCGCCTCATCCTGCGAGACCACGCGCTTGTGCAACTCGTTTTCCAGGTCGAGCAATCGCTGCGCTTCTTCCTTTTCCAGCCGCGTGAGCGGAACGCCGGTCATCTTGCTGACCACCTCGGCGATGACTTCATCGTCGACGACGCCGTCCACTTCCTTGGCCCGGTCGCGCCATTGCCGCTGCATTTCTTCTTTCTTGGCCCGCAGGCCCTCGGCCTGATCGCGCAGCTTGGCGGCTTCCTCGTACTCGGCGTTTCGCACCGCCTCGTCCTTTTGGATGCTCAGCCGCTCGATTTGCTCTTCGATCTCGGCGAGGTTGGGCGGCTTGGTCATGCTGCGCAGGCGGATGCGCGCCCCCGCTTCGTCGATCACGTCGATGGCCTTGTCCGGCAGGCATCGGCCCGTGATGTACCGGTCCGACATCTCGACGGCTGCGGAAAGCGCCGAATCCAGGATCTGCACGCGGTGATGGGCCTCGTAGCGGTCGCGCAAGCCCTTGAGGATTTCGACGGTATCGGCGGGGCTGGGGGGATCGACGGTGATGGGCTGAAACCGCCGCGCCAGCGCCGCGTCTTTTTCAATGTATTTCCGGTATTCATCGAACGTGGTGGCGCCGATGCACTGAATCTCGCCGCGCGACAGGGCGGGCTTGAGCACGTTGCTGGCGTCGATGGCGCCTTCCGCGCCGCCGGCGCCCACCAGCGTGTGCAGTTCGTCGATGAACAGAATGACGTTCTTGGCCCGCCGGACTTCGTTCATGACCGCCTTGATGCGCTCCTCGAACTGTCCGCGGTACTTGGTGCCGGCAACCATCATCGCCAGGTCCAGCACGACAATTCGCCGGTCATGCAGCAGTTCCGGGACTGTGCTGGAAATCACCATCTGGGCCAGGCCCTCGACGATGGCCGTCTTGCCGACACCCGCTTCGCCCAGCAGGACCGGGTTGTTCTTCTGCCGGCGGCAGAGGATCTGGATGACCCGCTCGATCTCCTTCTGCCGGCCGATCACGGGATCAAGCTGCCCTTCGCGGGCCAGTTCGGTCAGATCGCGGCCAAAGCTGTCAAGAGCCGGGGTCTTGCTCTTGCGGTTCTGGCCTTGTTTTTCCTGTGCTTGGGGTTCTTCGCTTTCCACACCAGCTCCCAAAAGATTAAGAACCTCTTCCCGGACTTCCTCTAGCTTCAAACCCAGGTTCATCAATACCTGGGCCGCCACGCCGTCATGCTCCCGAAGCAGGCCGAGCAACAGATGTTCGGTGCCTACGTAATTGTGGTTCAGGTTCCTGGCCTCTTCGATCGCGTATTCGATGACCTTTTTGGCCCTGGGCGTTTGGGGCAATTTGCCCATGGTGACCATGTCCGGACCGCTCTTGACCAGTTTTTCAACTTCCAGCCTGACCTTTCGCAAATCCACGTCCAGGTTTTTCAGGACGTTAGCCCCGACTCCGCTGCCTTCCTTGACCAGGCCGAGCAGAATATGTTCGGTGCCGATGTATTCATGGTTGAACCGTTGGGCTTCCTGGTTGGCCAAGGCCATGACCTTCCGAGCCCTATCCGTAAATCGTTCGAACATATCCATCTCCTAGTCAGCCGGCAGGATTGGGTGCCGACCCCTCACCGAGAATCGCCGCCACAATGAGTGGCGGCTGCGTTTATACGCGGTCGCAACGGAGAGGCTTTCGATTGTATGGGGGTAAAGCCCTTAATCAAGCAACCCACGACCACCGAAGCCGCCGGACTGCGGCCATCATTTTCGGCGGAACCCGACCTCTTCCCCCTCCCTCTGTACTCAGGGGGAGGGTTGGGGTGGGGGTTCTTCCGAGCTTGCAAAAATATTTGCCCACGCTCGGCCGCCGCCGGACTCCGGCTGCCACATCGGTTATATCGGCTCAAGTTATACGTTCGATGAAACGGAAGGATCGCCAATGACGCGGGTCATATAACAACCCGCCAAGTGGGCTATTCGATTCTACGGCTCAGGGGTCTTCCGCATTTCCTGTTCGATTGTGTCCACCTGCAATCCCAATGTTGCCAGCACTTGTGCGGCCACCCCCGCCTTTTCGCGTAGTAGCCCTATTAAAATGTGGCCGGTGCCTATCGCTGGCGCGTGGCACGCCTTGGCCTCGAAGGTTGCGTTCAAAATCACTCGCTCGGCGGCCGCGGAATATCCAAACAGAGGCGAAAGGAAACTGGGCCTTACGTCGCCCTTTGTTAGCACGGTCAATATTTCCTTTCGCACTCGATCAAGTTCCAGCCCAAACTGAATCAGGATCTGAGTTGCTATGGTCTCCGGGTCTCGAAGCAACCCCAGCAACACATGCTCTGTACCAACATGACTGTGGCCAAGACTTCTGGCCTCTTCGATGGCGTATAAGACGACTTTTTTGGCCTCGGGTGTTTGAGGCAATTTACCCGAGCGGCTTGGATCGGGGTTGCGTTTTAGGTGTTTCTCAACCTCTGCCACAACCTTGTCCAGATCGACATTTAAGTTTCTCAGAACGCAGGCGCCAACACCGGCCCCCTCCACCACTAGCGCGAGCAGAATATGTTCGGCGCCGATGTATTCATGGCTAAAGCGCTGGGCTTGCTGGTTGGCCAGCGCCATCACTTTGCGAGCACGGTCCGTGAACTGTTCGAACATTGAAGCCTCCATTGCAATTAACTATCTTGTCCGTGATCGTATTTTAGCCGATAACTGAACGAAAGCTTTCAAGGATATGAATGCCGCTGATTCATCAAGCCATTGACCTTTTCCTCCACCTCGACACGCATCTGAACTCCTTTGCCTCGTCGCATCAGTTGGGCGTTTACATCCTGCTGGCGGTCATCGTCTTCTGCGAAACCGGGCTCGTCGTCTGGCCATTCTTGCCGGGCGATTCGCTGCTGTTCGCGGTGGGGGCGCTGGCGGCCGCGTCAGGGTCGCCGATCAGTCTGCCGCTGATGATCGTTCTGCTGTGTTTCGCCGCCAATTGCGGGGATGTCCTCAATTACAGCATCGGGCGAAGAATCGGACCCAGCATCTTCAGCCGCGAATCCTCCTGGCTTCTCAACAAACGCCATCTGCAGGAAGCGCATGGCTTTTATGAACGGCACGGCCGCAAGACCATCATTCTTGCCCGGTTCGTTCCGATCATCCGCACCTTCGCCCCGTTTGTCGCGGGGATCGGAGAAATGCCGTTCGCCCGATTCATCGGCTTCAGCATCAGCGGCGGAATTCTCTGGGTCGTGACGCTTTCGCTCGCCGGGTATTATTTCAACCAGATCGCGTTCGTGCGCACGCATTTCCAATTGGTCGTGCTGGCCATCATTGTCATTTCACTGATTCCCGCCGTGGTTCAGGCCTTAAGGACGCGAGCGCACGACAAATCCGCCGGCTTCGAGCCCGCTTCCCTTGGCGGCGACGAGACGCATTAATTCCATCAGTGCACAGGTCTTGAGTCGCCATCCGGAATTGCCGATAGACCATCGAGATTCGGATGCCGGAAACAGCTCCCAACTACACATTGGAAGACATCGCATACCTGTCGGGCGATCCCGAATCGGCTGAGCGCGAGCAATCCGAACGGGGCCGGGCGTTTCTTGCCGTTAGTGCGGCAATGGTCTGGCCGGGGCTGGGGCATCTCTTTGTTGGAAAGCCGCGCTCGGGGGCGGCGTGGTGTATCGTGGGGTCATCCCTGGCTGCCGCCGTCCTATCCGTATTATTCTGGCCGCAATTACTTCCCGCCCTGATCGTCCTTTTGCCGCTCGGCGTTATCGTTCAACTCCTCCAAATGGCCCATGCGTCGCATTGCGGCAAACGCTCCCAGCGCCCGATGCTCGGCAATGCTTCGCGCAGGTTTCTCGTTGGAGCCATTCTCGGTGCATGCGGACTCGGCGAATGCTACGGAACGATCAGGTATCTCCAGAATAATTGGTTCGAAATTTGCTTCACCCCGACCGATAGCATGGGCCCCAATGTTTCCCCCGGCGATTTCTTCCTTAATTTCAAACAACAACCGTACCAGCGTTGGGACATCGTCGGCGTGAATGCCCCGCCCGGCGTGGATTTGCCATGCCAGAATCTCTGCAAGCGCATCGTGGGCATGCCCGGGGACACGGTCGAGATCACGGGCTCGGCGCTGCTGATCAACGGCAAGCCCACCACGCTGCCGCCGAATGTTGGGCCTTATTTCGCCGTCGATACCTGGAACACCCCGATGCTCGATGCCGAGCCGATGGCCGCCGCCAACGGATGCTGGGGCAGGCCCATTACCCTCGGCCCGGACGAATATTTCCTCCTCGGCGACAACAACCGGTTCTCCTATGACGCGCGTCTCTGGCCATCGTTTGAAGATCACCAGCCCGGCGCCACGCCACGGGATCAGCTTTGCGGCCGAGTCGTCGGCATCGTCTGGCCGCCACAGAGATGGCGGGTGTTCGAGCAGCAAAGGTAATCAAGAGGGAAGTTCCAAGTTGCAAGTACAAGTTGACGGGCTTTAACTTGCGACTTGTCACTTGCAACTTGCCACTTCTTCAAGGCCACAGCGGAACGCCTTCCAATCCCGACGTTTCCGCCAGCCCGAACATCAAATTCGCGTTCTGCACCGCCTGACCGGCGGCGCCTTTCCCGAGATTGTCGATCGCGCCCAAGGCGACGATTACGTTCTCTCCCGCCAGGGCGTAAGAAACGAAGACAAGATTGGACCCCGTGGCCCATTTGCTGTGCGGGGGCTGATCCACGACACGCACGAACGGCCGATCAGCGTAGAATTTCCGGGCCGATTCCAGGCATTGCGCCGTCGTGGCCTTTCCGGCCAGATAACACGTCGCCAGGATGCCGCGCGTCATTGGAATCAGATGAGGCGCGAAGATGATTTTCGTCTCCGATTTCCGCGCTAGCTGAACGACCGTCGCCGTCATCTCCGGAACGTGGGGATGTTTCGGCAGGCCGTAGGCTGAGACGTCCTCGTTCACCTCGGCGAATCCGAGCTTTGAATCCCCGTCGCCGCGTCCCGCGCCGCTGATGCCGCTCTTGGCGTCGATGATGATTTGCCGGATGTCGGCTAAACCGCCAGCCACGATCGGCGCGATCGCCAGCAGCGCGGCCGAAGGATAACAGCCGGGATTGGCCACGCGACCTGCCGCGCGAATCTTTTCCGGCCACACATCAGCCAGGCCGTACGTCCAGCCATCGACATACCGATGATCTCCGCCGACATCGACGATCTTGACGCCCGCCGGCACGGAGGCCAGGGCCGCCTTGGATTGCCCCGTCGGCAACGACGCGAACAGCAAATCCAGCTTCGGCAGCGAAGGAGGGTCCCATTTCCGGATCACCAGTTCCGCCAACTTCGGTGAAATCCCCGGAAACCGCTCGACGAGCTTTTGTCCCGCCGTCGTTTCCCCGGTCGCATAAACAACCTCAAATGCCGGATGGCCCGCGCACAGCCGCAGCAATTCCCCGCCGCCGTACCCGCTGACTCCCGCAATGCCGACTCGAATGGACATGCCGAAAGGATATCGGATTTTTCCCGCCCAGCCACCAGAGGGAACAAAATGGGAAACCGCCTATTTCTAAGTGCCTTTTTGAAGTGCCCCTGAAATAGGCAATAGGCAATAGGCAATTCCCTTCATCCCCCCATGCTGTAAAAGAACTCTTCCTGCACGATCTTCCCGCCCTTGACGGTGTAAAGAGCCGCCTCGTCCAAGGTCATTCGCTTTCCCGCCATCGGACCGGCCTTGGCAGTCACCTCATATTTGAATCGAACGATGAACCGGTCGCCGTGTGGCCAGGGGCCTTCTGCTTCGGCTTTGTGAACCTGGTGATTCTTTTCCCACCATTCGGCCTTGCCCTTGATCGTGGTCAGGCCCTCCATTCGCTGCGGCATGGATGGGGAGCCTTGCGCCTCAATGCTCACGATCTTGGGGTCGTAAAGCGTATCGATGGCCTCGGCGGCCTTTCCCTGCCGGCAAAGTTCCACCAACTTCTTTCCGATTTCCAGAGTGCTGCTCATGGTGCTGAATCTCCTTTGGGTTAAGCGTGTAATTGCATCGTAGGTGTCTCTCTCGCTACCGTCACCCAGGAAATTGGAGGATTTGTTAAAGGATCAATGAACGTCCGTTCCGGTGGCATTTCCGCCCCCGAACAGCGGCGCGTCGTAAATGTAGATCGAGCCATTGAGAACGGCGATGGGTTGGCGATCCTCGAGGGAATCGAACAGCCCTCTCTGCGAATTGCGGACGAAGGGATCGGTCACCGCGACCGCACCGATGGCGTACGCCGGCCGGCCCGGCCCGGGAATGGTCTGGTCGGATGGCGCCGTGCTCTGATCGAGGTTAATGTATCGAATGCCGTAATAGCGAGGATCGGCGCTTCCCCAATAGAGCAGATAAAGTTGCCGATCGGGGTGATCGGCCTGCCAAGCCGCCAGGGCGGGAAGATCCTGGCCCCAATCGAGGTTGGATTGGCCGAGCAACCGCAATCCGCCGCGGCAGCCGCCGCAGGCAACATTGAAGAACGCAATGTAATTGGGACAGGCAAACGCGGTTTCCGCCGCCAATCCAACGGTCAGCAGCCAGACGATCCATCGCGCGCGGCGGTTAGATGAATTCCATGCTCTGGCGGCGGCGATACCCAGGAATATGAAGAGAAACGGGTATACCGGCAATATGTGGCGAATGCCCACGTCGACGTTGGAACCCATCGCCGTGAGCAAGTAGATCGCAGGCATAAAGACGAGGGCGAGGATGGGCCAGGCGTTGGGCGCGGGGCGGCGCCGAAGCCGCGCGATAAGGGCGGCGCCCGCGGCGGCCAGTCCCAGCAGCGTCGCCACCGGCGTTTTGAAAAGCATCGCCAGCGGGAAGTAATACCACCATCCCGTGACCGAGAATTTGCCGCACAAATATGTCACGCGGGCCTGGGAAACCGCGTCAACGCGCAACAGGCCCGTCAGACAGCTCTGCGGAAGCAGATGATGTGCGTGGGCAAACTCGATGAGCTTGACCCCGAGCGGCGGCTGCCAGCGACGGACGAAATCGTCAATCGCGGCCGGCGGAACGTGGAATGGATCGGAGCTTTGGCCACGCGCCTCATGTCTGGCGAAATACTGCAGCGTATCCTCAAAAGTGAATTGATCGGGCGAATGCGGCGACGGAAGAAAGCGGAAGGCGTAACAAGCCCAAGTGAAGAGCCACAGCATCAGCAGGCAAGCCGCGAAAGTGCCGGCCGAGAGCGCCAGCCGGCGGGCGACCGTCGAGGCGGCGAATGGGCCGGCGGGCCATGGCCGGGGGATCAGAGATCGCGCGATCAGTGCGGCGGCCAGGATGGGGACCGCCAGAACGCCGGAGAATTTCACCATGAACGAAACGCCCATGCCCAGGCCAACCAGAAGAATTCTCGCAAAGGTGATCCGTTCGCCGAGCAGCCAGACGGCGGCCATGAATAGCAGAAGCGCCAGCGCCAGAGGCACGTCATTTTTGATCAGCGGCGCATGGCCAAGGAAATTGGGATCGAGGCAAAATACCGCCAGTGCGATGACGGCGGCGACCCGGCCGGCCAACCGCCATGCCCACCAGGCGACTACCATTCCCAGCAACAGGGCCAAGCCGATCATTCTCGCACGCGCCGATCGCACCAGAGTGTCGGCGTCGACGCCGGGCGTCCAATATAGCGCCTGGGCGGCTGTGGGTCCGGTCGCGTTGGCGTTATGCAAAAGCGATTCCCATTGGGGCGAAGCGCGGTCGATTTGGAACAGATCGGCGGGCATTCCCGCGGCAACGAAGTATTTCCACAATGGCGGGTTTTCGCAGTCCATGCGGAAATCACGAAACTGGATTTGAACCCACGATGCGACAAGGCTTGCCGGCTCATCGACCGTGGCGCATTTGCTGAGCGATGCCAGCCATGCGGTGGCCGCGAAGGCGATCAGCAGGATCGCGCACAGAACCGTCGCGGCGAAAGTTCGCTTCATCCGCCAATCCTCCACGGTAATGAGCCAAAGATAAGTGATTTCTCTTTTGAAAGAAAATTCGATGCCTTTCCCGCTTTTTGACCTCCGCCTGCCCGGCATTGGCGAGCGGTTCTTGAGCCGCCGCCGCTCCGCAAATAGAATTTCAGGACAAGATGCTGCACAACAAAAAGGTAATTGTCGTCCTCCCCGCCTACCGGGCCGCCAAGACGGTCGAGTTGACTTACCGCGACCTGCCGCTCGACGTCGTCGATGAAGTCCTGCTTGTGGACGATGCCGGCGGCGACGAAACCGTCGAGATCGCCAAACGCCTCGGCGTCAAGACGATCCTCCACCGCAAAAACTTCGGATACGGCGCAAACCAGAAAACCTGCTATTACGAAGCCCTGCGCGCCGGGGCCGACATCGTCGTCATGGTCCATGCGGACTATCAGTACGATCCCCGCCTTGTCACCGCGATGGCCGCAATGGTTGCCTCGGGCGTGTACGATGCCGTCCTCGGTTCCCGCATCGGCTCCGCCAAGCAGGGCGGAATGCCGATCTGGAAATACGTCGCCAACCGTTCCTTGACGGCCGTCGAAAACCTGCTCCTCGGCGTCAAGCTCACCGAATTCCACACCGGCTATCGCGCGTTTTCCCGCAAGGCCCTTCGCGAATTGCCGCTGCTGGCCAATTCCGACGATTTCGTTTTCGACAACCAGATGATCGCCCAGCTCGCCGCCCTCAATTTCCGCATCGGCGAAATCTCCTGCCCGACGAAATATTTCAGCGATGCCAGCTCGATCAACTTCCGCCGGTCGGTCACCTACGGCTTCGGCGTCCTCCGCACCAGCCTGCAATACCGCCTGTGGAAATGGGGCATCGCCAAGCCGAAGATCTTCGCCGACAACCCCGCGTCGAGAATCGATTCAAGAGACGCCGCAACTCGGCAGACAGAAAGCGTGGTTGAGTTAGAGTGACCGCGTCCTCGCATTAAATGAAGGCCTACGCGCTAAATATTCGCAATCCGTTGAATATTTGAAAGGCGGCAAAAGCGGAGCGAAAAGTCGGCCGATGTTCTTAAAATGGAGGCAAATCCGGCTGCCGAGACATTTGCGAAGATAGGCTTTGGCCTGGCTCGAGTGGTGGGGACGTTTGAGGATTGGATCAGTGTCGTCTTCGCCGCGACCGTGACGTTAGCGGGAACGTTCGGCCTGGTGGCGCGCGCCTCCGAGTGGGAAAGTGAATCACCGCCCGAGCGCACGTTCATCGTTATTTGGGCGATTGGTTGGATCGCCCTGGACTTTTGGTACACCGCCCGGCTGATTCTTATGGCCGTCCGTCGCCGCCGGCCTTTTGCCCTGACGGCAGCGTGTGAAAGGTGGATGTGGCCGCTACTGCTCCGACCAATCGTCGTCGTTTGGTGGCTGGGTCATTTCATCGTTGGCGCGCTGAGCGCGGCTACGATGCACTTCATCGCATTCAAGAATATCGGACCGAACCCGCGGATCCTCGATTTGCTCATGGCGGCCGGGTTCGGGTTCGCCGCCAACGGCTTTCTCATGCTGACAGTCTGCGCCGCCACCCGATCGGCACGAGTCCGCCTCATCGTCTGGCGCTTCAGGGCCGCGATCGATATCGGGTTGGCATTGATCGGCGTTCTGCTCGCCGAGGTGGTGCGGTCGCAAATATCGTGAGGAATCGAAATTCAATTCCCCAGCTTCGCCGTCGCGTTCTGGAGCTTTTGCTTCTCATCGCTCAGCATCTGCTTGAACTCCGCGTTGTTCTGATCAGAATTGCTTTTGCCCATGAATTGCTGAAGTAGGGTGATCTTTTCCTGTGAGACGGCGGCCTGAATCTTGGCCGCCTGCTGATCCTCGGTTGCCGCCACTTTTTGGGCCTGCGATGGAAACTTCACGCCGATCCAGATTCCCAAGCCAATTCCCACCGCGAAAATGAACAGGTGATAGATGTGTTTCATAGGGGTTCTCCACGAATCATTATATCAGTCTTTCAGTTGCGGGGTTACAAGGAACCGATCGAGCGACGCAGGACGTCCAGCAGCTTACGCGTTCCGTGTTCATCGCACCATCGCTCGACGTAGGCCCAATCCAGTTGAGGACCGGAGACTGCAATGACATCGCGGGCGTCGCTCAAATCCTTCTGGCGATTGCCATGTCGAGACCAGCGAAGCTTGGTGATGACAACGTCTTCCGGCGACGGAAGATACGTCGGGCCTCCGAATACCTCCAGCCGTCGTCGCCGCTCGAAGCGCGCACGGTCGTGCGGATCATCGCTCAAGAGAAAGAGTTCCACCTTGAAATCTTCGGCCGGCACCTCCAAGACGTACCGCGTCGTGGCCGTAATCGTTTCAAAGCTCGACTGCGGATTGAGTTGAAACTCCGGCAACAGTTTGGCCGCCAGTTGGCTGATGGTAATTCGGTCCAACTGCACGACGAAATCAGCATCCTGAGTGTTTCTCGCGACGCCGTAGGCGTTGCTGGAGAATGAGCCGACGAGCATGTAGGGCACCCCGAGTCGCTCCAGCGCATCGACCACTCTCCGAACGATTTCTTGCGTGGTCATGTCGCTATCCCGGATTGTGGCAGCGGAATGTCCTCCAATTTGCGAGTCAACTCAAATCGATGGCGCATCTCCAGACGAATCTCCTCCTCGGTTGCAATGGGATTCTGTCTAAGAATCGCCTCGCGCATCATTTGCCGGCCCGCATCCGATAGCTCGGCTCCCACTTCCATCCGCCTTTGCGGCGTCATCCGCCGGGAGCGCAAAACTTTCTCGCGATAAATGGCATCAACAAGTTCAGTAGTCGGTTCCACGAGGCGCCATCCCAACGCCGAGTTTAGCTCACCACCGGCAACGACCGTCGATCCTTCTCCACCTTTTCCCAGCCGCTGCCGAGCTCTCCGATCGGATCGGGCGGGAGAATGTCCACCTTTTTCTCGCCGAGCTTTGCTTCGCCGCGCTTCACTTTCTGCTCGAATTGCCGGCATTCGATCAGCAATCGTTCGAGGATTTGTTCCTCGGGAACGTTGGCGACGCGTTCGCCTTGGACGTAGATGATCCCTTTTCGGTCGCCGGCGAAGATCGCGATGTCGGCCCCTTCGCATTCGCCGGGGCCGTTCACCACGCAGCCCATCACCGCCACCTTGATCGGCAGCTTGATTTCCTTGGCCAATTGCTTGCGAACGTCCTGGACGAGTTTGAACAAATCGACCTGGATTCGCCCGCAGGTGGGGCAGGCGATCAACTCCGCTCCCACGCGCGTCCGCAGCCCTAGCACGTACAGCAATTCCAAGCCATCCTCAACTTCGTAGATGGGATCGTTGGCATAGCTGATGCGGATGGTGTCGCCGATCCCGCTGCACAGCAGGTGCCCGAGCGGCACCACCGAGCGGATCGTCCCCGTTTCCTTGGGGCCGGCGTGCGTCACGCCCAGGTGCAGCGGGTAATCGAAGCGCTGGCTGATTTCCTTGTACGCGTCGATCACCAATTCAGGTTCGATGCTTTTGGCGCTGATGACAATGTCGTGGAAATCCTCCTCGTGGAAGATTTCCAGATATTCTTCCAGCTTGGCGATCATGATGGCCAGGAAATGGCCGTGCTTGTTGTTGGAGAAGACGCCGCCGAGTTCCTTCATTCGCTTCTGCTTGTCTTTTCGTTCGACGATTGAGCCTTCGTTGACGCCGACGCGGATGGGGATTTTGCGCGCCTTGCAGGCCTGTATCACGTCTTTTACCTGGCTGCGGTCGCTGATGTTGCCGGGGTTGAGGCGGATCTTGTGGATGCCGGCCTCGACGGCTTCCAACGCCCGCTGGAAATGGAAATGCACGTCGGCGACGATCGGCACGTTCACCCGCGGCAGGATTTCCTTCAGCGCCAGCGTGTCTTTCTTCTCGGGCACGGCCACGCGCACGATGTCCGCCCCGCCCGCCGCCAGCTTATGAATCTCCGCCACGCATTTATCGATGTCCCAGGTATACCCCGATGTCATGGTCTGCACCGCGACCGGGGCGTCCCCGCCAATGCCGACGAAACCGTGCGACTGATCGCCGATGACAACTTTGCGCGTCTTGCGTCGAGGAAACATCAAGGCTCCGATAAAAACAAATCTAGTTCCGTGCGGCGTTCGTTAAATGTTAAGAGACGCCTTCAAAGCCGTCAACGTCGGGCCGGCGCCACAGGCCGCCCTCGGGCCCAACGAGGCTTCTCCGCTTGTCTTTTCGCGGATTTCGTTTACCTTTCCCCCCAGCCGGAGAGGTGGCCGAGCGGCTGAAGGCGACGGTTTGCTAAACCGTTATACGGGGTCAAACTCGTATCCCGGGTTCGAATCCCGGCCTCTCCGCATTTGACGACCGGGGGATTTTTGCCCCCAAACAACGCCGCGCCGTCGCAGGACGGCGCGGCGTTGTGTTTTGTGGAACCCCGCTCTTCACTAAAAAATCGAAAAATGGCTAAAGATCGCTTCAAACTTGCTGAATAATTCGGGTTTTGTAAAATCCTCCGCGGCGGGAAAATCGGGGAGTCTGGGAAGGAAACGAGAATGGTACATTGCATGCCTTTGGCCGATGTGCGGATTCACCTGGGACACGTCGATTATGCGATCCTCCTGGTCTATTTCGCGTTCGTGCTTGGGATCGGTTTCATCATCACGCGGTTCATGAAAACCAGCGGCGACTTCCTTCTCTCGGGAAGATCGGTGCCGGCGTGGATCACCGGACTGGCGTTCATCTCCGCAAACCTTGGCGCGCAGGAAGTCATCGGCATGGGCGCGTCCGGCGCCAAATACGGCATCATGACCAGCCACTTTTATTGGGTGGGCGCCATTCCCGCCATGGTGTTCATCGGTATCTTCATGATGCCCTTCTATTACGGCTCCAAGGCCCGGTCGGTGCCGGAATATCTCAAGTTGCGCTTCGACGAAAAGACCCGCGGATTCAACGCCTTCAGCTTTGCCGCGATGACCGTCTTTTCCTCCGGCGTCTCCATGTACGCCCTGGCCAAGCTCCTTAATCTGCTTTTGAATTGGAACTTCAACGCCGCCCTTCTCGGGTCCGCGGTGATCGTGCTGATCTACATCACCCTCGGCGGTCTAACTTCCGCGATCTACAACGAAGTCCTTCAATTCTTCCTGATCGTCCTTGGGTTTCTGCCCATCGTTTATCTCGGTTTGCGCGACATGGGCGGCTGGCACGCCATTGTGGGCCAATTGGACTTGGTCGCCATCAAAAATCACTTTCCCCCCGGCACGTACACCTCCTCCTGGCGTCACATGGCCTCCGCCGCCGACAACCCCATGGGCGTCGACGCGTTCAGCATGGTTTTCGGACTGGGATTTGTGCTCTCCTTTGGATATTGGTGTACGGACTTTCTGGTGGTGCAGAGAGCCATGGCGGCCGACTCGATGTCCGCCGCCCGGCGCACGCCCCTCATCGCCGCTTTTCCCAAAATGCTCTTTCCCGCCCTGGTCATCCTCCCCGGCATCATCGCCATTATTTTGCAGCAGAAATCCGGCGGAACCTTCCTGCCTCTCACCGAAGACAAGTCCGGACCGGATTACAGCATGGCCACGCCCATGATCCTGGCCCGCTATTTCCCCGAGGGAGTTCTGGGGCTGGGGCTTACCGCCCTGATGGCGTCGTTCATGTCCGGCATGGCTGGAAACGTCACCGCTTTCAACACCGTCTTCACCTACGACATCTACCAGAGCTATCTCGTGCCGAACCAATCGGACCGGCACTACCTTTGGGTCGGGCGAGTGACAACCGTCGCCGGCATCGCCATCAGCATCGCCGCCGCCTACGTCGCCACCCGGTTCAACAACATCATGGACATGCTTCAGTTGGTCTTCGCATTCGTCAACGCCCCGTTGTTCGCCACGTTCATGCTCGGCATGTTCTGGAAGCGCGCCACTGGCCACGGTGCATTTTTCGGCCTCCTCATCGGAACTCTCGGCGCCGTCATCCACCATGGACTGACCACCGCGCTCGGCAGCACCGGATGGATCCACGGAGGCTGGATTGCCCACGTGCACGAATACCACGCCGATATGGCTCAGAATTTCTGGCAGGCGATCTACGCATTCGTCTCCTGCTTCGCGGCGACCATGCTGATCTCCCTGCTCACTCGGCGGACCAAGACGGATGAGCAGCTCAAGGGATTGGTCTATTCCCTCACCCCAAAAATCAAGGAGCATGGCGTTCCCTGGTACAAACAGCCGGCGACCCTCGCCATCATCGTGCTGCTTGCGACCGTCGCGTTGAATCTTATTTTCCGATGACCCGTTGAAGGATTAAGGAGCGTAAACCATGGGCGGCGGCGGAATCGACATTCGTGTTCCAATCGGCCTGATGTTCTTCATCGTCGGGGCCATCATCACCGGCTACGGCGCAGTGACCAACGGCGATGACATGTACGCGGCCCATTCACTGGGGATCAACGTCAATCTCTGGTGGGGATTGTGCCTGATCCTGTTCGCCCTGGTGATGCTGGCTTTGGCATGGAATGCAGCCAGGAAGCACAAAAAAGAGATATTTTCCTCCCAATAAGCCGCTGGCGCCGTTAGTCTAGTCTTTGGTTCCCACCGGCTCGCCATAAAGAACGCCGCGCCCGTCGGTTCCGACGTAAACTCGTCCGAAAATGCGCGGATCGCCCGCGATGCAGCGAAAGCGCGTGCCGTATTGATGCTGGTCATCGTTCACACGCGACCAGGATGAGCCCTTGTCGTCAGATCGCCAGACCGCCTTGATTCCGTCCATTGTCCCGATCGCGAAAATCGACGGATAATCCGTTCCTTCAGCCGCTTTTCCGAAACTGATTAATTCAGCCCTGAGCGCACCATCGGCCCTGGCGAAAACTCTTCCGCCATCGGATGAATGGTAAAGACCCGCGCCGCTGACGAGCCATAGATCGTGCGGTTTGCCCAGTGTGGCGACAAGCGGCCACGCGTCTTCTTCACGCCAAGCCGGCGGCTCATCTCCCGCGACGGACGTGGGAAGCCCCGTCGGGGTCGAGGCCGCGAAAGTCGCCCCGCCGTCGGAGCTGACGAAAAGCCTTCCGGTTCTAAAATCAATGGCGTAGAACGCCCGGGGATCGTTTCGATCCGCGACGGGACGATCGCCTCGGGGCAAGCCCTTCACTTCAGTCCACGTCTTCCCGCGATCCCGCGTAATCAGCGGAATCGGCGCCATCACCATGAATGTCTTTCCATCGGCGGAGACGATGATGGCGGGTGGGGCGCTTCCTGTCCGGCCCGCGCTGGCCGGGATTCTCATCGGCTTCCAGGAATGCCCGCCGTCTTCAGAGTAGCCCAGCGGAGCCTGCCCCTCGCCTGCCCGGCCGCCGCGAACGATCACGAGCGGCTGACCTCCCGCGTAGTCCAGCGAGACCGTCGTGCCGATCTGTGGATTCTCGTACATTCGGGGCGGGGATACGTTCAGGTCATCGTGCACGAATCCGCCGATATCGGCGAACCCGCTCAGCAGGTGTGCCCCCTCGGGCGGGCTTATCAGTATAAGGACTGCCGTTTGCTCGATCCCTTCCACCCAGGTATGCCAATGCGTAGTCCGGCCCTCGCTCACGTTGGAAAAATCGTCTGTGGCGTAAATCGTCGCGCCGGTGCCGTACGCGGCATGATTGGAATCAAACGGATCGATCGCCAACGCCGCCATCCACCATCCGAGTTTGGCCTGCGGCGTTCCCCAAAAGAGAAATGGCGTGGCACTTACGTCGCGTTCGCTCTTGGCAACGATGTCCATCCACGTCTTACCGCCGTCGGTTGTGCGCCAGACGGTATCGACCGGCCCCCAACGGTTCATGGTGGTTACGCCGAGCGTGCCCGGCTGCTGGCGATCGAGGGATAAACCGCAATACCCTCCGGGGGGTCGCTTGGGGCTCTTATCCGGAGTGATATCGGTCCATTGACCGCTCTTGGTGTCAAACGTCATTACGGCCCCGTTGCTGACGCCGTTGGGCCCCGTCCCTTTTCCGTAGGTGACGTATAAAACGCCCTGGTCATCGATTTGCCCCTGGGCGGGAAGCATTTCCGATGCGGGTCCGCCTGCAACGGCGGTCCACGTCTTGCCCGCATCGTCGGTGCGGAACAAATGTCGCGCGCCCGGATCGGTCGAGCCGACAAAAATGGTTGGCGTAGCCTGCGGAGGGCGAAGCCCTGTCCGCGTGCCGCGCGTGCCGCTTCGGGGATCGAAAACGACAAAACTCAGGCCCGTGTTCGTCGGCCCGCCATCGCGCGGCAAACCTTGCCCCTTCACCGGAAAGGCCGCCGCCTCCTGCCAGGTCTGACCCGAATCCCCGCTGCGCCACAGACCCTGGTAACGCGAGCCAAAAAAGAGAATCGTGTTGTCATTAGGATCGATCGCCAGCCGCTCGCCGACGCCGCGGCCGTCTTCGTTGCCGCCCATGCGGAAACTTACCGGAAACACCTCCCACGTCTTGCCGCGGTTGTGTGACCGCAGAATAGCCGATGGCTCGGTGTGATACATTCCGGCGGCGATATAGACCGTGTTGGGATCAATCGGATCGGGCGCGATGCTTTCACCGCCGAAATAGGTCGATTCGCCCATCTGATCCTGCAACGGGATCCATTGTTTTTGAGAATCATCCCAGCGATAGCATCCCCCCATGTCGGAACGCAGATAAACAAGGCCTTTTTCCAGCCGGCTGAAAACGATTCCCGGAATGAATCCGCCGGCTCCGACTTTGACGCTTCGCCAGACATAAGATTGCTGCGCCGCCTGCACGGACGCCCCCATTAGCAAAACCGTCATGCACCAGAATCTGAACACTGTCCTCATTTGATCTCCGGTTAACGGCCATGATCGCCGAAGGGTAAAAGGGGATTGGCGGGCGATTTGGGAGCAAGACAGCTCGTGGATTTGGTCAGTCCTTCAGTGAAAATGCCAGCGGCTTGCCCGTGTCGGTCCAGCCAATCAGGGGAGCTTCTCCAGCGGAGCCGCTCGGCTTTCCGTTGCTGATTTCGCCCACCAGGCGGCGCGACGCCAACAGCACCTTGACGTCTTTGGCGCGACCGTCGGAACTCAGCACGAATTTGGCGCCGGTGCGCTGGCATCGGAAGACCACCGGATGCGGACCGTCGCTGGCCGCCACGGAAACTGAAACGTCAGCGCCATCGGCGATCTGGAACAATTGCAGGGTCAACTCATCACTCGGTTTCCAGTTTGGTTTTTCCTCGTCGCCGCCCATGGGAAGGACGGTATTTTCGCGCACCAGCAAAGGCACGTGCATGAAGTCGATCGATTCGCGCCGCCACCTGCCGCCCTCGATGACCTCGCCGGAGAAAAAGTTCGTCCAGCGTCCCTCCGGCACGTAGTATTCGGCGACGTTATCCTGACGGAACACCGGCGCCACAAGGAGCGACGAGCCGAGCATGTATTGACGATCCAGGTGCGCGCATGCCGGATCGTCCGGAAATTCCAATACCATTGCCCGCATGACGGGCCAGCCGTGGTTGTGGGCGTCATGCGATGCCGAGTAAATGTACGGGAACAGCCTGTTCTTCAATTGGGTGAAGCGCCGCATGACCGCGACTGATTCTTCGTCAAAGAGCCAGGGGACGCGGTAAGAAGAGCTTCCATGCAGCCGGCTGTGGGTGGATAAAAGCCCGAACGCCACCCAGCGCTTGTAGAGCGCGGCATTGGCGGTGCCGGAAAACCCGCCGATGTCGTGACTCCAGAATGCCGCTCCGGATGTACAGAAGCTTAGGCCGCCTCGCAGGTCCTCGGCCATCGATTCCCACGTCGCGTCGCAATCTCCCCCCCAGTGCACGGGGAATTTTTGGCTTCCAATGGAGGCCGATCGTGCGAACACAACGGCGTTGCCCTTGCCGTGGAAGTTCTCCAGCAACTCAAATACCGCCTTGTTGTAGAGGTAACTGTAATGGTTGTGCATTAGCGCCGAGTTCGACCCGTCGTGATAAACCACGTTTTCGGGAATCCATTCCCCGAAATCGGTCTTGAAACAGTCAACTCCCATTTCCAGAAGTCCGCGAAGTTTTCCGCAATACCACTCCACCGCCTGGGGATTCGTGAAATCCACCAACGCCATGCCGGGTTGCCATGCGTCGCGTTGAAAAACCGCGCCATCGGGGGTTTTCAGGAAATATCCGTTGTCAGCCCCCTCGCGGAAGAGTTTGGAAAGCTGCGAGATGTACGGGTTGATCCAAACGCAAACCTTCAGTCCCTTGCTCTTTAGCCGGCGAAGCAGGCCGGCCGGATCGGGAAACGCCTCCGTATCCCATTCGAAATCGCACCAGTGCCGCTCCTTCATCCAGAAACAATCGAAATGGAAGACGCTCAGCGGGATTCCGCGCTTGGCCATGCCATCGACGAATTCATTGACCGTCTTCTCGTCGTAATGGGTTGTGAAGGACGTGCTGAGCCAGAGGCCGAACGACCACGCCGGCGGCAGGGCGGGACGGCCGCTGAGTCGCGTATATTTTTCCAGAACCTCCTTGGGCCCCGGTCCGCGGAATAAATAGAAATCCAACTCTTCCTGCGGGACACTGAACTGGACCTGCGAGACCCGTTCGGTGCCGATTTCGAAATCCACGCGGGCGTTCGAATTGACCAGGATTCCATACCCCCGATTGGAAATGAAGAACGGGATATTCTTGTAAGCCAGATCGCTTCCGGTGCCCCCGTCCTCGTTCCAGATGGAGATGCTCTGGCCGTTCTTGGCAATCGGGCCAAACCGCTCGCCCAGGCCGTAGAGGCATTCGCCCACGCCCATTCGCAATCGCTGCATCAGCCATCGGCCGCAGCCCTGGTCGCTCATCTGTCCCAGGCTGGCCCACGCGCCTCCGGTAATGATCGTTGAGCCGTCCTCGAACTGCATCGACCATTTGCTCTTGCAAATTCGCAGCGTCAATCGGCCGCTGGTGAAGGTCAACTCATCGGGCAAATCCTCAATCTTGACGTGGGAAGCTGACAGGGAGTAATCCAATTCCGGCTTCACGTCGCGGCGAGCGTTCACGTCGTGGTGCACGATCCGCACGCGGATCACATCGGCCATGGGAGAGGTAACGTGGATTTGAAGGACGAGGCCTTCGAAGCGGTCGGAGGGATCGGTTCCGTTGCGATCGACGGCGGCGACCCAAAGCGAATCGCGCTCCAGTTTGTATTCCGTGACCCTCCGGACACAGATCGGCGAAATTCCCTCGGCCCATTTCCACACGCCGTGACTAAACTTCATTACCGTGCCTTCTTGCGACAAAGAATGCGGGCGAGTCATTATCCGACTCGCCCGCTAATTCGCAATAGGATGTCGAAGTTCGAGGAGGATGAACCTCCACGATCAGGCATTACGCCGGCGACGAAGCAGGCCGAGGACACCGAGCCCCAAGAGGCTAATCGAGGCGGGCTCTGGAACGGGTGCAAAAGCGGCATTGATGTAGAACACTTTATCAAGACTGGTTGTATCGACGGTCTGAAGCCCAAGGCCGGATGAACCGTCGTTGTACGAATTGTAGGTGGAGACGCTGTCGCCTCCATTGGCATAAGCATTGTTTCCGGTCACGGCAAACGGGACGTAGACATCATAGTCCGTGAGAACTGAAAAGTTGTAGGCCGTTTGAGAGCCACCGGCCAAAACGACGGGATTGGCAAGGGTGAACGTGATGTACTCGGTGTTGTCGCCGCTATTGAAATCATTCTGAATCGCCGCGGCTCCGGTCGATGACTCGTCGTCAACCGGGGTGGTTTTCGTCGGTTGGTATGTGTTACCACCATCGTAGCTCTGATACCCGGGGTTCGGGTTGTTGGTGAACACCGAGCCGATATCGATATACCAATTCGAGAGGGCAATGGTGTTGCCATTGTAATAGCCGGCACCCGGTGTGGTCTTAACGGTGATCGAGCTAATCGTCAGGCCGCTGGAGGGGATGGTGAAGGTCTCACCGATGCCACCATGGACGGTCGGGCTACCGCCACTGCTACCGTTGTTCGTGTAGTCTTGGTATCCGTTCGGAGACGGGGAGTTGGCCGGATTATAGGGATTCGAAAGAGCGCTCGAAATAGGCGCCGAATCGCTTACCGTAATGACTGCGGCACCGGCTTGACCGACGCCCCACCCTAGAGCGGCAAGGCTAGTCAAAAGACCAATCGTTTTAACCTTGAAATTATGCTTCCACATTTCCAGCCTCCTCCGTGGTGGCCTGCTGGCCGGGCACGGAAACCAGAAGAATTGACCCACCTCTACTGCAACAACCGCTTGCTGCACTGACGCAAATCTACCCACTATTGTCGGAATGTCAAACAAAAAATTGAGGCGAGGCAGCATTTTTCGGCAGAAATCCGATCGACTTCGTGCAACATTCTGCCACATTAAGTAATTATGACCGATTTCGTGGGAAACCGCTTGCTGTGACGTGACACAAAAATATGATTGGTTTTTCGATTGCGGATGCCGTCTCAGCGCTTGGCGGGTGCATAATTCTGATGTGTTGTTAACCGATCAGCCCCGCCGGATGGGGCGGGGCTGATTCGCTTGGCGGAAGTCGGCGGCGTTGGCCAGGCCGTCAAGATTGGCGTCGCCTGGAAGCGTGTAAGCCACGTCGATTTGCCCCCAGTTCAACCGGAGACGACGCTGTCCTTCCCGTCGGCATAGCCCATTGCATACAGCAAGCCACTGGGGTTCGTTAGTGCCGCCGAGGGAAAGTGTGCCGACGGCTCCAAAGATGAATCGGGTCGGCATTTCCCGGGGAAATAGTGCCGCTATGGTCCGCCCAGCTGATGGGCGCAGACGGGAATTGCCCGGCTTGTTTCCGACGCAAGTAGAATTATTCCGTTCAGAAAACGCTTTATACGCGAAAAAAATGATGGTATAGTCGATTTACGGTCGATCGGCGAGTCGCCGCAATCCGGACGTTGCCAGATAGTTCCTTATTTGTTCCGGGTAGTTCGAGGAGGCGGTTATGAGTTCGAAGCCCAAGGAGCGCTGGCGGGGTCATTCTCTTCACAAAAAACCGGGCATTCGAGCCGTATGCCGTGCGTCGTCTATTGAACCGCTGGAGAATCGGCTCTATCTGACCACGACCGCTTACACCTGGGAAAACGTCAACATCGGCGGGGGCGGGTTCGTCGATGGAGTTTTCTACGACCCCAATAATCAGAACACCATCTACGCGCGGACCGACATCGGCGGGTTATACAAAACCACCAATGACGGCGCCA
>Ga0181530_10001350_pt1 | contig 31041 bp, 28 predicted proteins | sample PEATcosm2014_Bin_42_FD_119769 | JGI IMG/M metagenome (GOLD analysis project Ga0181530, IMG submission 119769) | Peatland microbial communities from MTU Mesocosm Facility, Houghton, MI, USA - PEATcosm2014_Bin10_60_metaG | ecosystem: Environmental > Terrestrial > Soil > Wetlands > Peat | place...
AATGCGCTGGCGCCTCTCCCGATTGCTGACTTGCCGTTTGGCAATCGACGGCATGTCGCGGAAAAACCGCCGCGCTGCATTGCAGAAGCCGGGGCCCGGCCCCTACACCGTGATCCGGCACGCCGCCGCGAGGGACGCTTTCCCAGCCGGCGACGCCGCCAGGTCACCGTGGCGCTCGGAGCATGGATACCAGCACCGTTCTTTTGCCCCTGATGCGGGGGGTGCACCTCGCCGCGCTGCTGTCGCTGTTCGGCTCGCTGCTGTTCGCGGTCGTGGTGGCGCCGGTCGGCCTGCGCATGGCGCCGGCGGCGGCGGCCGATTTGCGCGCGACGCTGACCCGGCTGGCGTGGCTGAGCCTGGTCCTGACGCTGGCACTCGGCGTCGCCTGGTTCGCCGCCGAAGCGCACGCGGTCGCCACGCCGGACAGCCCGGGGGATTGGTTCGCCGCGCTGCGGACGATGGCGGGCGGCACGCGGTTCGGGCGGTTCCTGGCCCTCCGGCTGGCGCTGCTGGTGGCGGCCGCGCCGCTGCTGCGACAGGCGCCGATCGCCGCCGCCGTGCTGGCCGGGCTGGCGCTCGGACTGCAACCCGCGTTCGGCCATGCCGGCGCGCAGGGTGGCGGCATGGGGGCCATGCTGGTCGGCTCCGAGGCACTGCACCTGCTGGCGGCTGGCGCGTGGCTCGGCGGCCTGCTGCCGCTGCTGGTCTGCGTCGCTCGCCTCCCGCCGCGGCAAGCTGCGTCGGCCTGCGAGCGTTTCACCCCGCTCGGGCTGGCGTCGGTTGGGGTGATTGCGATCACCGCCTGCTTCCAAGCCAGCCAGTTGGTGGGGAGCGTCCCTGCCCTGCTCGGCACCGGCTATGGCCGGGTGGCGCTGCTGAAGCTGGGCCTGTTCGCCGTGGCGCTGGGACTTGCGGCGCTGAACCGCTGGCGCTTCACCGCGCGGTTGGCCGACGCCGGCGAGCCGGCCCGCGCGCGGTGGCAACTGCGCCTGTCGATCGGCGTCGAGACGGCGCTGGGCCTGGCGATCGTGCTGGCCGCCGGGTTTCTCGCTTCGCGCACGCCCGCCGCGCAGGAGCAGCCGCTTTGGCCGTTCTCCTGGCGACTGACCTTTGCCGCCCTGGACGATGCTGACGTCCGGGTGCGGGTCGCCCTGGCCCTGGTCGCGGCGGGCGTCGGCGTGGCGAGCACGGTCCTCGGATTGCTCTGGCGGCGCGCCCGGATCGCCCTGGTGGCGTTCGGTGCCTGCCTGTTGGTGGCGGCGGCGCCTACGGTGCGGCTGCTGTTGGTCGAGGCCTACCCGACCAGCTACTACCGCTCGCCCACCGGCTTCGCCGCCGTGTCGATCACGCGCGGGGGCAACACCTTCGCGGCCAACTGCGCCGCCTGCCACGGCGCCGAGGGGCGCGGCGACGGCCCGTTAGCCAGCCAACTGCCCCTGCGTCCCGCCGACCTGACCGCGGCGCATCTCTGGGGTCACAGCGACGGCGAGCTGTTCTGGTGGGTGAGTCACGGCCGCCAGGCCCCGGACGGCACTCCGGTCATGCCGGCCTTCGCGCCGCTGCTGTCCGACACCGACCGCTGGAGCGTGATCGACTTCGTCCGCGCCAACAACGCCGGGATCAGCGAGCGCAGTTCCGGCGCCTGGGTGGTGCCGATCGCCGCCCCGGCGCTGCCGGTGGTCTGCGCCGGGCTTGCGGCGGACGAGATGCGGGAACTGCACGGTAGTGTGGTGCGCGTCGTGGCGGACGGCGACGAGGACGGCGCGAGCCACCCGCCCTCCATCCCGCCCCAGGAGGGCTACAAGGTGGTGATCCTGCATCTGCGCAGGGGGGCCTCGAGGGGTTTGCCGATGGGTGAGTGCATGGCGGCGACACCGGCGGCCTGGGGTGCCTACGCGACGCTCGTCGGGCTGCGGCCGGAGGCGTTGCCCGGCGCCGAATTCCTGGTCGATCCGAACGGCTGGCTGCGCGCCGCGTGGCTACCCAATTCGGGTCGCGGCTGGAGCACGCCGGACCAGTTGATCGCCCAGGTGCGGTTGATCTGCACCCATCCCATCGCCATCAACACAGGAGGCGGACATGAGCACCACGACTGAGCGCAACCCCGGGCGGCCGGGAACTCCTCGGCCGCCCACCACCTTCATCTACGCCGTGGTGGGATTGCTGGTGGCGGTGCTGTTGCTCGGCACCGGAGGCTTCCTGTGGCTGACCGGCAGCAGTGGCGGCCCCTCGATCGGCGGGCCGTTCACCCTGGAGACCAGCAGCGGCAAGACCGTCACCGACCGCGATTTTCGCGGCAAGTACATGCTGGTGTATTTCGGCTACACCTATTGTCCCGACGTCTGCCCGACGACGCTGAACGCGGTGGCGGATGCACTGGACAAGCTGGGGCCGAAGGCGAAAGCCCTGCGGCCGCTCTTCATCACGGTCGATCCGCAGCGCGACACGCCGGACGTGATGAAGCAGTACACCGCGGCGTTCACCCCGGATCTGATCGGGCTGACCGGCACGCCCGACGAAATCGCCCGCGTGGCGAAGGAGTACCGGGTCTATTACGCCAAGCATGTCACCGGTCCGGGGCCGAACGACTACTCGATGGACCACAGCTCGATCATCTACCTGATGGGACCGGACGGCCGCTTCATCGCGCCGATCCGCGCCGACGAGTCGGGCGACGAGATGGCTGCCGCGATCAGCAAGCTGGTGAGCTGACAATAAACCTCTCCCGCAAGAGCGGGAGAGGTTTCCTTCTTTCCCCCCTCACCCCGCAACGAACGGCTGGATCGCCCGCAGCAGCAGCTCAAGCTGGTTCGGCCACGTCATCCCGGCCATGAACCGGGCCGCGCGGTCGCCAAGCGCGGCCGCCGCGGCACGGTCGCGCCAGACCGCCTCCAGCGTCTCCAGCATTTCCTCGACGTCGCTCTCGCCCCAATCGGTCGTGTCGTGGCGCGGGCTGCGCGGCGTGCCCTGCCGCTGGAGCGGCAGGGCGATGTCATGGCGCAGCAGGTCCAGATGGCCGGTATTGGCCGACAGGATCGTCGGGATGCCGCAGGCCAGGCATTCCATGGCGACCAGGTTGGTGCCGCCCTCGCAGCGATTGGCGAACAGCGCCACGTCCGCCTCCCGCACCACGTGCGCCATGGCGATGTTGGGCGTCAGGCCGACCGGGACGATCGCCTCGCCGGGGATGCCGTTGGCCACCGCCCACCCGACCAGGTCGGGCGTGCCGTCCGCCGCCCGGGGCGGCCGCGTGATGCCCGGATGACCGACCGCGTTCCGCGCAAGCTCCGACCAGGGCGAGTGCCAGGACGTGAGCAATAACGCCTCGGGGTGCCGCTGGTGGAAGGCGCGAAAGGCGGCCAGCACGAGGTCCTGCCCCTTGCGGAATTCCAGCTTGCCGCCGGAGAACACCACGAACCGGCCGGGAAACAGGCCACTCCGTGGTGCGGGATGGAACAGCGCGGTGTCCACGCCTTGCAGCACCGTGGTGACCGACTGGACTCCTTGTCGCCGCAGCACCTGCGCGTTCCAGCTCGATCCGGCGACGATCAGCGCGAACCGCGCCGCCCGCTGCCGCGCTTCCCGGCTGAGCGTCGCCTGGTCCAGGAACAACACCCCGATCGACGGCCGGCCGGACAGAGCTTTGCCGTGCGCACTGCTCGCGGACACCAGGTCGTTACCCATGCCGTCCAGCAGCGCATGTCCGATCTCCACCTGCGTGCCCTCGGCCGTGCCGAGCGCGGTCCATAGCTGCTTCGAGTTCTCCGCCATGGCGGCCAGGCGCAGGGTGCGCAGCGGATCGACCACCACGTCGGCGGGACCGAATTCGACGGCGCAGAGCGGCACGACGTCGGGGTGCTCCGCCAGGTGCAGCATCAGGTTGAGGCCGTACACCCCCCAGCCGAAAAAGCTCGACACGCCCCAGGAAAACACCAAGGGCCGGCGGCCGTCGGTGCGGGCAATGGAGATGAGGGGACGGTCGCTCATGGGCTGGCCGCCGTCTTGCCGCAAGCCCGCGATCCGGGCAACGTCTGCGCCGCCGCTGGAAGAGGGTATCGTCATGCGCCGTCTGCTGCTTGCGTCCGCAATCCTGGGAGCCCCGTTGCTGGGCATGGCGCCGCCGGCCTCGGCGGACCAGAACGGCATCGCCGTCACCGATGCCTGGTCGCGCGCGGCGATGGCAGGGCGGACGGGCGTGGTCTATCTGACCATCACCGATAGCGGGGCGCCGGACCGGCTGACCGGCGCGAGTTCGCCGGTCGCGGCGACGGCCGCGCTGCACGAGAGCTTCGACGACCACGGCGTGATGAAGATGCGCCCGGTGGCGGCACTGCCGGTGCAGCCGGGCAAGCCGGTGGCGCTCGCGCCGGGTGGCTACCACATCATGCTGGAGGGTCTGAAGCAGCCGCTGCAACCGGGCCAGACATTCCCGGTGACGCTGACCTTTGCCAACGCCGGGCCGGTCACCGTGACCGCCACCGTGCAGAAGGCCGGTGGGGGGATGGACCACGGGTCCATGGGAGGCATGAACATGCAGGGTGGCGCGGCCTCGACGGGCATGCCGGGCATGACCATGGGCAGTGGGCCGCAGCACTGAGTGCGGGCACCTGTCATTGCGAGTCGACCACCGGCCGCAGCGGCCGACCCGCCCTGAATGAAACCGCAGAGGCCGTCGTGGAGAAGGAGGCTCCCCCTCCCTCAAGGGGAGGGGGAGTAGTTTCTTGCGCGCCTCGCAATGACAGGGCATCGGTCCGGCAGGAGGCAACATGAGCCCAAACACCAAAGGCGGCGTGACACGCCGAGGGATTATCGCGGTTGGTGGCGCGGCGGTGGCGACCTCCGTCCTGACGACCGGCGGTCGCCGCGCCGCGGCGGCTGCCGTCGAACCCATCAGCATCGTCATCAACCAGTCGCCGTGGTTCGACAGCTTCCGCCAGACCGTGGAGCTTTACGAGCAGCAGACCGGCAACAAGGTCGATCTTGACGTCAACCCGTTCGCCGGCTCGCTGGAGAAGCAGCGCAACTCCGTGCGCGCGACGCAGGGCCAATACGATCTGCTGGTGATGAATTCCGGCTGGTTCGCCGAGATGTATTTCGGCGGCTTTCTCGATGCGGTCTCCGACATCGATCCGTCCTTCAAGCTCGACCCGGACGTTTATACGCTTGGCGACACGATTTACTTCGACCCGGCGAAGCAGGTCATGACGCCGTCGGGCAAGCTCATGTCCATCCCCATCTCGCCACTGATCCCGCTGCTGTATTATCGCGGCGATCTCTATAAGGGCGCCGGGCTGACCACGCCGGACACCTTTGCCGAGCTGGAGGCGAATGCCCGCAAGCTCAACAATCCGCCGCGCATCTACGGCATCGTCCAGCGCGGCGCGCGCGGCACGGCTTCGGTGTCGTATGATTTCTATCCGTACCTCTACGGCTTCGGCGGCGGCATCTTCAAAAATCAACTCGCCAGCGACTATTCGGTGACCCTCAACAGCGAGGCCGGCCGCATCGCGCTCGCGTATTACCTGCGCATGGCGAAGGAAGCCGGCCATCCCAAGACGGCGTCGCTCGACCAGGCCGATGTGATCCAGAACATGGTGACCGGCAAGGCGGCGCATATCATGATGGTGATCGCCGCCTGGTCGCAGATGGACGATCCGACCAAGTCCGCCGTGGTGGACAAGGTGGAATTCGCGCCGCCGCCGCACGCGGCCGGCCTGCCCACCGCGCCGGGGCTCGGTCATTGGCTCGGCGGGATATCCAGGAACGTTCCCGACAGCCGCAAGCGGGCGGCGGTGGAGTTCCTGCGCTGGTTCCAGGGCAAGGATGCCCAATTGGCGAATGTGAAGGCCGGTGGCATCCCGATCAATGCCGCGGTTTACCGCGATCCGATCGCCGAGGAACGACGCTATCGCTGGATGAAGCCACTGGCGGAGGCGTTGCCGCACGCCGTCAACATCTACCAGTTCCCGCAGGCGAGCGAGGTCACCGCCATCCTGGATCTCGGCCTCAACCGTGTGGTTGCCGGGGAGGTGACCGCGGTCGATGCGCTCAATGCCATGGCAGAGCAGATCTATGGGGTTATGGCGAAGTATAATTACAACACGGGCAAGCTGCCGCCGCTGCATTGAGTCTATGCTGTGAGTGCTCCTGTCGCCGCGCCGACCGAGGCAGAAGCTGCCGCGCGGAGGCTTCGCGCTGGTCGCATGGCGGCCGTGCCGCGCCGGTCTGGCGATGACCGGATGTGGCGCTGGGCGATTTTTTCGCCGGCGCTGCTGCTGATGCTGGCGCTGAGCGTGCTGCCGCTCGCCAACCTGTTGCTTACGAGCTTCTACGATGTGACATGGGCGCATGGGCAGGCGGTATGGACCCCGCTCGGCCTGGCCAACTACGCCGCGCTATCGGATGACGCGCTGTTTCGCGCCGGCCTTGTCAACACGGTGATCTTCGCCGTCTGCGCGGTTGGCGGGCAGATGATGCTCGGCTTTTTGCTGGCGCTGTTGTGCTGCCGGGTGACGCGTGGCCAGGTCCTCTACCGGACAGTCTTCATCCTGCCGATTCTTATTCCGGGAATTGTCGTCGGCGCGATCTGGAAGCTGATGCTCAACTACGATTTCGGCCTGGTCAACCAGGCCATCGGTCTGCTGGGCTTCGCGGCGCAGGATTGGCTGGGCACGCCGCAGACGGCACTCGCCTCCGTGATTCTGGTCGATATCTGGCACTGGACGCCGTTCTGCTTCCTGCTGTTTCTCGCCGGGCTCGAATCCCTGCCGCAGGACGTTTACGAGGCTGCCAGGATCGACGGCGCTTCCATCTGGCAGGAACTGCGCTACGTGACGCTGCCCCTGATGCTGCCGACCATCATGGTGACCTTCGTCTTTCGCCTGATGGTCGCCTTCAAGGTATTCGACGAGGTGTATCTGCTGACCGGCGGCGGTCCCGGCACCGCCACCGAGGTCCTGAGCTTCACGATCTACCAGCGCTTCTTCACCGAGAACCGGGTGGGCTACGGTGCCGCCATGTCCGTCGTGGTCATCTTCCTGGTCTCGGTGCTGCTGGTGATCGGATTGTCGGCCCGCAAGCGCGCGGCGGTGGCGGCATGAGAATGCCGGCAGCGTTCCGCCGGCGCGGCGTTGCGAACCATGCAGCGCTGATCGCCGCATCTGCGATTGTTGTCGTTCCTGTGGTCTGGGTCGTCGCGGCCGGCTTCCGTACACAGATCTCGTTGCTCATGGGCGCGTTCTGGTTCACCCCGATCCTGGCCAACTTCAACGAGGTCCTGTTCTCCAAGACGTCGGACTTCCTGGTCAATTATCGCAACTCGCTGGTCGTCGGCCTGACCAGCACGGCGTTGTGCCTGGTGACGGCAACGCTTGCGGCATGGTCGCTGCATCGCATGCGCTGGCCGGGCTGGGTGGTACATGTCTTCCTCGGCTGGGCGCTGGTCTTTCACATGATCCCGCCGATCGCGCTCGCCGGGGCATGGTTCACCATGGCGCGTGCGGTTGGGCTCGACAGCACATTGCTCAGCCTGGTGCTCGCCCATACCGTGCTCAACCTGCCGATGGCGTTGTGGCTGATGGGTGTGTATGTGCGCGACGTGCCGGTCGAACTGGAGGAGGCGGCGCGCCTCGACGGTGCCTCCACACCCACGCTGCTGTGGCGTATCGTCGTGCCGATCATCGCGCCGGGCCTCGCGGCGGCCGCGGTGCTGAGCTTCGTGTTCAGTTGGAACGAGTTCGCGGTGGCGCTCAACCTCACCATCAAGGCGACCGCGACGGTGCCGGTCGCGATCGCGAAATTCGCACAGGATTACGAGATCCGCTACACGCAGATGGCGGCAAGCGCCGCACTGTCCATCCTGCCGGCCCTCGTTCTACTGCTCATCGCGCAACGCTACATCGTCAAGGGCCTGACGCAGGGCGCGGTGAAATAATACACACCGACGGAAACAACGAATCGCTGTCGCCCAGCACTGATGCCGCGTGCCGCGGCATGCGTCGCGTAGCACGTCATGGCCGGGCTTGACCCGGCCATCTATCGCGGCACTGTGCCGGCATGGATGGCCGGATCAAGCCCGGTCATGACATGGAATGTAGAACGCATCGGGGTGCCCATGAAGACCGTCTTCGTGCTGTTCGACTCGCTCAACCGGCATTTGCTCGGCGCCTATGGCGGAACGCGGATTCCGACGCCGAACTTCGACCGTCTCGCCGCACGCAGCCGTCGCTTCGACCGGCACTATGTCGGCAGCCTGCCATGCATGCCGGCCCGTCGCGACATGCTGACCGGCCGCCTGTCGTTCCTGCACCGAAGCTGGGGGCCGCTCGAGCCATTCGACAATGCCTTTCCGGAACTGCTGCACAGCGCCGGGATTTACAGCCATCTCGTCACCGACCATTACCACTATTGGGAAGATGGCGGCGCCACCTACCACAATCGCTACAACAGCTACGAATTCGTGCGCGGCCAGGAGGGCGACCGGTGGAAGGCCATGGTACAGCCGCATTGGGAGCGGCTGCGGGAACTGTACCACGCCCGGCAGTTCAGCACCGACCGGCGCAACCGCTTCGCCCAGGACGTCATCAATCGCGAATTCATCCGCGAGGAAAAGGATTTTCCCTCCGTGCAGTGCTTCGCGCACGGCTTCGAGTTCCTCGACCGCAACAGAAACGCGGACGGCTGGCTGCTCCAGTTGGAAACCTTCGACCCGCACGAGCCGTTCTACGCACCGGCCCGGTTCAAGCAGCCATTCGATACCGGTTGGACCGGTCCGATCCGCGACTGGCCGCGCTACGGCCGCGTCGATGAACTGCCGGACGAATGCGCGGAACTCCGCGCCAACTACTACGCCGTCGTAGCGCTCTGCGATTTTTTGCTCGGTCAGTTGCTGGATTACTTCGACCGCCATGATCTGTGGCAGGATACTGCGCTCATCGTCACGACCGACCACGGCTTCCTGCTGGGCGAGCATGATTTCTGGGCCAAAAACCGCATGAACCTCTATGAGGAGATCGTGCACATCCCGTTGTTCGCGCACGATCCGCGCCACCCGGCGCCGGGTGCGAACGCAACAGCGCTGACCCAATCGATCGATCTGGCGCCGACATTCCTCGATCTGTTCGGCGTGGCACCGGCGCCCGAGATGCAGGGCCGTTCGATCCTCGACGCCGCAAACGCGGCCGCGCCACTGCGAGCAGCCGCGCTGTTCGGCTATTTCGGTGGCGCCGTCAATGTTACCGACGGGCGCTACACCTATCATCGCTTTCCGCCGGACCTGCACACGCAGGAGATTTATCAATACACGCTGATGCCCACGCATATCGCATCGCGATTCTTGCCCGAGGAGCTTGCCCAGGCAAGTCTCAGCGAGGCGTTTCCGTTCACCAAGGGCGCCAGGCTGCTGAAGGTGCCGGTGACGCAACGCTCGCCGATGTATAACAACTACGGTCCCGGCGCGCTGCTGGAAAGCGACACACGACTCTATGATCTTGCCACCGATCCGGGTCAGGCCGCGCCACGCGCCGACCCGGCGATCGAGCAGCGCCTGGTGGCAGCGATGACGCGGCTGATGGCGGCCAACGAAGCGCCGCCCGAGGCTTTTGCGCGGCTCGGCATTGCCCCTCCCGCGGACGCGCCGATTGATGCGACCGCCGGACGATGATCCCGCCGGATCTGAAAAGCCGGGTCGGCGATCCACGCCAGTTCGCCAGCGTGCGGCGCATCACGCTGGACGATGGCCCCGAGCGAGGCGTGCGGGCGCTGGCTTTTTCCACCGGTGGCGGGCTCGATTTCTGGGTCCTGTCGGATCGCTCGCTGGATATCGGTCCGCTGTGGTGGCGTGGTGAGGCGCTTGCGTGGCAGGGGCCGGCCGGTTTCCGAAGCCCGGCCTTGCACGACGCCGAAGGTGACAACGGCCTGGGTTTCGGCCGCAGCTTTTCCGGCTTCCTGGTGACCGGTGGGCTGGACCACATCCGCCATCCCGCCGATGGACAGCCGCTGCATGGCCGTTTGCCGTTCACGCCGGCCCGCGTGTTGGCCTGCGGCGAGGACTGGGAGCGCAACGACCCGATCCTGTTCTGCGAGGGGGACGTCACCCAGGCGCGGCTCGGTGCCGAGGCGCTCCGCCTGCGGCGGCGCATCGAGGCGCCGATCGGCGGATCGAGCCTGACCATCACCGACAGCGTGGAAAACCTCGCAAGCACGCCAAGCCCGCAGGCGAGCCTGTATCATTTCAATCTTGGCTTTCCGGCCCTGGCAGATGGGACCGTTGTCGCCGCGGAAGGTCGCACATTGCTCGGCCCGCTGCGCGTGCCCGACGCGGCACTGCCGTCGGAGAGCGTCAGCTATCCCGCCGGCGCCGATGATCTCGCCGCTTGCACCGTGTCCACGCCGCGACCGGACGGCGGTCGGCTGAAAATCCGTTTCGCGTGGGATGCGATCTCGCTGCCGCATCTGCAACTTTGGCACAATCTGCTGCCGCGCATTTGCGTGCTCAGCATCGAGCCATGCACCAGCGCGCGGCGCGACGGCGGGCTCAGCGAGCAGGAACGTATCCTGGAGCCCGGCGAAACCCGTCGCTACTTCCTGCGGGTAACGGTGGAGGACGCCGCGCCATAGGCGTTGACAGCGTCGAGAGAAATCCTCCCCCTCCCTCAAGGGGAGGGGGAGAATTTTGCATTTTCCCGGCGTTGCGCGGTGTAGCGATTCTCCGGCACGCGCAAACCGAGGTGCTCACGCAGCGTGCGGCCGGTGTATTCGCGACGGAACACCTCGCGCAATGTCCGATCCGGTCCGCCGACGGAAGTGGGATGGCGTAACCGGCGCTAAGGGCCGGCCGAGGAATAACTGCGTCAGTTGACGGGCAGACCGTGCCCCATGCGTCATGGTCCGCGCAGGCGGACCATCCACGACTTGCCTTTATGTAAGCCGCAAAATCGTGGCTGGCGGGCCGGAGCCCTCCCCGGGCACTTGACCCGTGGGCCCGCCATTGGGACGTCATGCCCTCTGGGACGTGATGCCCCGCGGGACGTCATGCCAGCCGGCCCGCGCCGCGCCATCGCATCGGGATCGCTGCCGCCGCCCGGGCACCACGTCGACGCCCAGGTACAAGAGCCCGTGGGTCAACGGGTCAGGCGTGGCCCGCCGCGCTCGACAGCAGCAGCGGATCGATGTGCAGCGTCGCCAGGGCGCGGTGCCACTTGGTGTCGTGGCCGGCGTCGAACACCAGGGTCTCGTTGGCCGGCACCGACAGCCAGGCGTTCTGCTGGATCTCGTTGTCGAGCTGGCCCGGCGCCCAGCCGGCATAGCCGAGCGCCAGCAGTCCCTCGCGCGGGCCGCCGCCGCCGGCGATCGCCTTCAACACATCGAGGCTGGCGGTCAGGGCCAGGCTGTCGTTGACGCGCAGGCTGCCCTCGCCGGTCCAATCCACCGTGTGCAGCACGAAACCGCGGCCGTTTTCCACCGGTCCGCCGGCGCACAGCCGGATGCGCCGGACCGGCGGCACCGGCGCCACTTCGAGCTGGCGCAGCAGGTCGTCGAAACTCGGCTTCACGATCGGCCGGTTCACCACCAGCCCCATCGCGCCATCGGCCGTATGGGCGCAGACATAGATGACACTCTGCGCGAAGCGCGGATCGGCCATCGCCGGCATGGCCACCAGCAATTGTCCGGTCAGGAAGCCCTCGGCCACCGCGGTTGAGGCGGCCGCCGACTTGCCGGTCTCGCGCATCGCCGCACGGGCGGCCGACGCCGTCTCCTCCGCGGTGGACGAAGTCTCTTCCGGGGTGTCGGTCTCGGACTCCGGGGTGGGTCGCGCGCTCTTGCCAGGACTCTGTGCCATGGCGGCGAATCTGGGGCCGTTGGGCCGGCCGCGCAAGCCTGGATACGATGCCTGTCGCGACGGCGTGCGACGGCGCGGGGCAGACGGCGTGCGGCAGGCGGCGTGCGATGGCGCCCGCCGGCGGCGTGACACCGGACGCCGGGAAGGCTAGGAGTCGCGGCTGGAAACCCACCAACGGGAAGCGAGGGAGCCCATGACAATCAAAGTCGGCGATACGATTCCGTCCATGAAGCTGATGATGGCCACACCGGAGGGACCGAAGGAGGTCTCCACCGATGACATCTTCAAGGGCAAGAAGGTTGTGCTGTTCGCGGTGCCGGGGGCGTTCACGCCGACCTGCAGCGCGAAGCACCTGCCCGGCTTTGTGCAGAACGCGGACGCCATCAAGGCGAAGGGCGTCGATACCGTCGCGTGCATCTCGGTGAATGATGCGTTCGTGATGGGCGCCTGGGGCAAGGACCAGGGCACCGACGGCAAGGTCACCATGCTGGCCGACGGCGCGGCGGCGTTCGCCAAGGCGCTGGGGCTGGAGTTGGACCTGAACGCGCGCGGCATGGGCTGGCGCAGCCAGCGCTACGCCCTGGTGGCACAGGACGGCAAGGTGACGCATCTCGCGGTCGAGCCGCCGGGCGGGTTCGACGTCAGCAAGGCCGAGTCGGTGATGGCGGCGCTGTGATTTCCGCTGTGCCGCACGGCCCCGGGGGGCGACGCGCCTCGGCGGCCGTGCGGCGCGCGGGTATCGTGCGCGCAGTCGCAACGGTCAGGACACCACGAGCGTCGCGCTGCGCCGGACAATGACCCTGCGGCAGTTCCTCGCCTGGGAGGAACGACAGCCGTTGCGCTACGAGTTCGACGGGTTCCAGCCGGTTGCCATGACCGGCGGCACTGCCGCGCATTCCGCCATCCAGCGAAACACTCTGCATGCGCTGACGGGCCGGCTTCGGGGCCCGCCGTGCCGGCCGCACGACAACAGCCTGAAGATCGAGGTCGTCGGCCGCATCCGCTATCCGGACGCTTTCGTCGTCGGCACGCCGGTGGCACCCCGGCAAACCGTGGTCACCGACCCGGTCGTCGTCTTCGAGGTGCTCAGCGACGGCACGGCCAGCACCGACCTGGTGGAAAGGAACGCGGAATACCGCGCCACCGCATCCATCCAACGCTACGTCAATCTTGAACAGACGCACGCCGCCGCCATCGTCTTCGCGCGCAAGGGCGAGGACTGGATTTCCGAAATCGTCGCCGGTGACGATGCCATGCTGCGTCTGCCGGAGATCGGCATCGAGATCCCGTTACCGGAGATCTATGCCGATGTCGAACTGATCGGAACGCCATCGGAGGACGACGATTCACCCGAACCCTCCGGCCACCACCCGGCGCAGGGTTTGCCCACGGCCTGAGGCCACCCGGACGCCGCCGAGGCGCTGCTCTCGACCCACCACCCCGCCCAGGCCGTAGCCTCTTGCACAAATTGTAGCAGGGGCTACACTACTAACGGTTGCCCTGTTCGCCTCGCAGCGGCCGCATCATCGATCGACCGCGACTGCCCCGTAACGTCCGATCCGTGACTTTCTTGTGGACATTTCATGTTGCGTCGTCTGCCGCCGCTGACCCTCGCTGCCGTGGCGTTCGTGTTGCCCTGTGGTGCCGGAGCACAGACCGCGCCGGCGGCCGCCGACGCGCAAACCACCCCAGCGCCGGCCGATGCCGCGCCGGCAGTGGACGAATCGGCACCGCAACAATGGGCCATCCACGGCCAGGCCACCAATGTCTGGCTGTTGCAGCCGGCCTTCCGCTCCCCCTACCAGGGACCGCAAAGCCTGTCGCCGGCCGCCAACGGCCGCGAGACGCTGGACGCCACCGTCTATGCCGGCTTCCGTCCCTGGCAAGGCGCCGAAATCTGGATCAATCCCGAGATCGACCAGGGCTTCGGCCTGAGCAACAGCTATGGCGTGGCGGGCTATCTCAGCGGCGAAGCCTACAAGGTCGGCGAAGCGTCGCCATACTACCGGATGCCGCGAGGCTTCTTCCGTCAGACCATCGACCTGGGCGGGGAGACCCGGAAGGTCGATCCGGACCTGAATCAACTGGGCGGCAGCCAGACCGCCAACCGGTTGGTGATCACCATCGGCAAGTATTCCGTGGTCGATATCTTCGACAACAACAAATACGCCCACGACCCGCGCAACGACTTCTTCAACTGGTCGATCATCGACGCCGGCACCTTCGATTACGCGGCGGACGCATGGGGCTCGACCTACGGCGCCGCGGTCGAATGGTACCAGGATTGGTGGACGATCCGCGTGGGATTGTTCGATCTGTCGCTGACGCCCAACAGCATCCCGCTCGATAATCGCTTCATTCAGCAGGCACAGCTCGTCACCGAGTTGGAGGAACGGCATACACTGTGGGACCAGCCGGGCAAGTTCAGGGTGCTGTACTGGCTCACCCGCGGCGACCTTGGCACATATAGCTCGGCCCTGGCTCTGGCGGCGGCGACCGGCACCACGCCATCGACCGCCGCGGTGCGCAACTATCGCAGCAAATATGGTGTCGTGCTGAACCTGGAGCAGCAACTGACCGCGGATCTCGGCTTCTTCGCTCGGGCCGGCTGGACGCAGGGCAACGTGGAGGAAGACGACTTCACCGACATCGACCAGTCAGTCTCGGCCGGGCTTTCCTTGGCCGGCACAAGGTGGGGCCGGCCGGACGACACGGTGGGATTGGCGGTCGCGGCCAACCAGACCTCGCACGAGGCCAAGCTGTATTTCGCAGCCGGCGGTCTGGGCGGCATCATCGGGGACGGTCAACTGCCGGAGGCCGGCCCGGAACAGATCATCGAGACGTATTACAGCCTCGCCGTGTTCAGCTTCGCCCACGTCACGGCCGACTACCAATTCGTCAACAACCCCGGCTACAACCGACAGCGCGGACCGGTTTCGGTGTTCGCAGTACGGCTTCACGCCGAATTCTGAAGCGCCGCGACGCGGGCCGGCGGGTCGCGCGGAATCGCGTCGCGCGGCACCGGCCGTAGCTGCACCGTGAAGACCGCCCCGCCGGTCGGGCCGTTCCGCACGGCGATGCTGCCGCCATGCGCGCTGACGATGCGGGCCACGATCGCCAAGCCGAGCCCGGCGCTGCCCGCGCGCCGGCGGTCGCCGCGCCAGAACCGCTGGAAGATCAGCCCGCGTTGCTCCACGGGAATGCCTGGCCCGGCATCGCTGACGACGATCGTGCCGTCGTGGTTCGCCGCGATCTCCACCGTCGTGCCGGGTGCCGTGTGAGTGACCGCGTTCTCCACCAGGTTGCGCACCGCCTGGAACAACGCGCCGGCATTGCCTTCCACCCACACCGGGACGGACGCGCCGCCGACCGCGATGCTCCTGCCTTGCGCCACGGCAACCGGCGCCATGAACGTGGCCACGTCGCTACAGACCGCCCTGATATCGGCGACGTCGCCCGGCCGGATCGTCAGCCGGTCGAATTCGGCAGTCTCGATCAATTGGTTGACGATCCGGGTCATGCCGGCGATGTCCGACAGCAGCTCATCCGCCACTTGTCGATCGGCGAGCGCTTCCACTTCCGCGCGCAGGATGGCCAGCGGCGTGCGCAGTTCATGCGCCGCGTCGGCGACAAACTCCTGTTGCACCGCGAACCCATGCTCCAGCCGGTGCAGCGCTTCGTTGACCGCGCGCACCAGCGGCAGCACGTCGCGCGGCATGCGTGCTTCCGGCAGGCGAATATCGGTGCGCGCCGGCCCGATCTTCTGCGCCAGCGCGGATGCTTCCTCCAGCGGATGCAGCGCCTTGCGAAAAATCAGCAGGTCGATGCCCAGCAGTGCCAACAGGATCGGCACGATCACCCAGGCGACATGCGGCAGGAAGTCGGCGACGATGTCGTCGATCAGCACGTCGCGATGCGCCTGGTCCTGCGAGATCTGCACCCACAGCGTTTCGGAATCGACCGTCACCGGCACGCTGGCATCGAAGAACCGCGATGGCCCGACGTCGCGCTCGCCATAGGTCGGCCGGTCGCCGCGCGACGGTTCGGGGAACAATGGTTCGTCCCGCCCGCGCGACGAGAACAGCACCTGGCCCGCCCGGGTCAGCACGGCAAACCCGTAGCGATCGTAGCTGACCGAATAGAGGTGACGCAGATCCTCCGGCAGATCGAGGGTCCACTGCCCTTCCGTCCCGCGCCGCAAATACCCCGCAATCTGCCCCGCCTGCTCGCGCAGAGCGCGCTCGTGCAGGTCACGCGCGGTGCTATCGACCCGCCAGTACAGCGCGAGCGGCAGCACGACCGCGGCGGCCACCAGGGCGATGACATGCATCGCAATCAGCCGGCCCTTGATCGAGCCGAACAGGATCACTGCGCCGGCTCCTCGTCATGCCGGCGAAGGGCGGCCGCGTCATGCTGTGGCAGACCGGCCGCGTCATGCCGACGAGGGTCGGCATCCAGGACTATTGCCGCCCGACCGGAAGGAAGGCGTTGGTGCCGACCTTCGTCGGCATGAGGGGGGGCTATCGGGCCCGAGACCAGATAACCGATGCCGCGTATCGTGTGGATTTCCACGCCGGCATGGGCTTCCATCAGTTGCTTGCGCAACCGGTGGACATAGACCTCCACGGCGTTGGAGCCGACCTCGGCGGACAGGCCGAACAGATGGTCTTCCAGGATGTGCTTCGGAACCACCCGCCCGGCCCGACGCAACAGGATTTCCAGCACCGTCATCTCGCGCGGCGACAGGGATTGCGGCGCACCATCGATGGTCACCTCGCGCGACACGGTATCGAGGCGCAGCCTGCCGAGTTCCAGCGCCTGCCCCAGCAGACCGCCGGGCCGGCGCAGCAACACCCTGATCCGCGCCTGCAATTCCTCCTGCGCGAACGGCTTGACCAGATAGTCGTCGGCGCCTGCATCCAGGCCGCGCACCCGGTCTTCCACGCCGCCGCGCGCGGTCAGCACCAGGATGGGGAGGGTATGGCCGGCAGCCCGTAGTTTCTTCAGCAGAACGAGACCGTCCTGATCGGGCAGGCCGAGATCGAGCACCACGGCGGAGTACGCGATGGACCGCAGCGCCGCCTCGGCGTCCGCGGCTGTCGTCACGCCGTCGGTATCGAAGCCGGCCCTGGCCAGAGCGTCCCGGGTCAGGGTCAGCAGCCGCGCATTATCCTCGACGAGCAGAAGCCGCATGATGCTGGCACTGCCGCTCCTTTGTCATATTTCCAGGCGCGTTTGCCGGAGGTCTGTCAGGTAAACGTAAGCAAACGACGATACAAGACTGCCGCCTGGCTCTGCGTCGCGGAGCGGGGATGTTCGCCTGTCGCGGTGACCAGCCGCGTCGATAAAGGCCCTTGGGATATTGGTTCAGGAGTTTGGTTCGTGGATCTGCCTGAGCCGACCGGCCGCAAGGACTCCGCGCAGGAGGTCTCGACAGAGCGGCACGAGCCGGCACCGCAGGCGAGCCGGCGCCTGTCGCGTGGGCAGCAGTTGGCCGTGCTCGGCCTGGCGGCGTTGCTGCTGGTTGGTCTGCTGGCGGGACAGCAGGTGTGGCAGGCGATCCGGCCGGAAGCCGCGCGCGAGCCGGCTCCGGCGCAGTCGGCGGCGGACAATGTGTTCCGGCCGACGCCGCAGCAATGGGCCGGCTTCCGCATCCAGCCCGCGGAGGAAAAGCCGTTCCGACCGGCGCAGGACACCGACGGCAAGATCGCCATCGACGATGACCTGGTGACACCGGTCTTCTCGCCCTATTCCGGCCGCGTGGTGAAGCTGTTCGCCAGTGCCGGCGACACGGTGCGCCAGGGTGACCCGTTGTTCGCGGTGCAGGCCAGCGAGTTTGTGCAGGCGCAGAACGACCTGGTTGCCGCGGTCGCCACGCTGCGCACCGCGCGCGCCCAGGCGGCGCTGGCGGAGACCAACGAAAAGCGGCAGCACAATCTGTATCTCTCGCAGGGCGCCGCGCTGAAGGACTGGCAGCAGGCGCAGGTCGATCTGGCGACCGCGCAAGGCAACCTCAGCAGCGCGCAGATCGCGGTATCGGCGGTGCGCAACCGGCTGCGCATCCTGGGGCGCAGCGACGCCGAGATCGCTGCACTGGAAAGCGCGCCCGACCTGATGAAGCTCGATCCGGTGGCGCAGGTGCCGGCGCCGATCGGCGGCACGGTGATCCAGCGCCAGGTCGGGCTGGGCCAGACCATCGTCAGCGCCGCCGCGGGTGCCACGGCACCGTTGTTCCAGATCGGCGACCTGTCGAAGGTCTGGCTGGTGGCGAATGTGCGCGAGGAGGATGCGCCGCTGATCCATCGCGGCGATAGTGTCGAGGTGCATGTGCTGGCGTTTCCGGATCGCGGATTCACCGCGCGCGTGACGCATGTGGCACCGACGATCGATCCCACCACGCATCGGCTCTCGGTGCGGGCGGAGCTGGACAATCCGGACGGCGCGTTGAAGCCGGAGATGTTCGCGAGTTTCCGTATCATCACCGGCCCGGCAACGACCTCGCTGGCAATCCCCATCGGGGCGCTGGTGTATGAAGGCTCCGACGTGCATGTCTGGGTGGCGAACCCGCAGGACGAGACGATCCAGGAGCGCGCGATCCGGATGGGCGCGGTGCAGGACGGCACGGCGCAGGTACTGAGCGGATTGCGGCCGGGCGAACAGGTGGTGACGTCCGGCTCGCTGTTCCTCGACCGCGCCGTGACGGGGGACTGATGGGTACGGTGCAGGGAAGTGTGGGGGTGTCGAGCTTACTCCCCCTCCCCCCAGCCTTGGTCCGCTTCGCGGCCCAAGCCCTCAAGGGGAGGGGGAGTAGCTCCTTTCACCTGCCATGAACGCGATCATCGCCTTTGCGCTGAAGCAGCGTGTGCTGATGATCATCCTGATGCTCGCGGTGTTCGCCGGCGGCATCATCGGATTCCTGCGCCTCAACATCGAGGCCTATCCCGACCCGGTGCCGCCGCTGGTCGATATCGTCGCGCAAAGCTCCGGCCAGTCCGCCGAGGAGATGGAGCGCTACGTCACCATCCCGACCGAAATCCAGATGGCCGGCATTCCCAATGTCACGGCGATCCGCAGCATCTCGCTGTTCGGATTGTCCGACATCAAGGTGCAGTTCACCTATGACTTCACCTACGACCAGGCAGAGCAATGGGTGATCAACCGCTTGGCGCAACTGCCGCCGCTGCCGAACAACGTGACGCCGCAGATCTCGCCGGAAAGTCCGATCGGCGAAATCCTGCGCTACCGCGTGGTGGGACCGGCCGGCTACACCGTGACCGACCTGAAAACCATCGAGGACTGGATGCTGGAGCGCCGCTTCAAGGCGGTGCCGGGGGTGATCGACGTCACCGGCTGGGGCGGCAAGACGAAGATCTACGCGGTGACGATCGACCAGGACAAGCTGCTGCATTACGGCCTGACCATCCCGCAGGTGCTGACGGCGCTGAACAACGCCAACATCAATGTCGGCGGCCAGACGGTGAATTTCGGCCCGCAGGCGGCGGTGGTGCGCGGCGTCGGGCTGATCCATGCGGTGGACGACATCGCCGACACCATGCTGTCCGCCAACAACGGCTCGCCGGTGCTGGTGCGCGACGTCGCCACGGTGACCGTGGGCAACCAACCGCGGCTCGGCATCGCCGGCCAGGACAACGACAACGACATCGTGCAGGGCATCGTGCTGATGCGGCGCGGCGCCGAAAGCCTGCCCACCATCCAGCGTGTCGAGGCGCTGATGCGGGAGATCAACAACTCCGGCATCCTGCCGCCCGGGGTGCGGGTGGAACGCATCTACGACCGCTCGGAGCTGATCCACCTGACGACGCGTACCGTGCTGCACAACATGCTGGCGGGGATCGCCCTGATCTTCGTGCTGCAATGGATCTTCCTCGGCAACCTGCGCAGCGCGCTGATCGTCTCCGCGACGATACCGTTCGCGCTCGCCTTCGCCATCGGCCTGATGCTGCTGCGCGGCGAATCCGCCAACCTGCTGTCGATGGGGGCGATCGATTTCGGACTGGTCGTGGACGCCACCGTGATCATGGTGGAAAACATCTTCCGCCGTCTGTCGCAGCGGCCGGAGCGGCGGTTCGTCTCCTCGGTGGTGCTGCAACGCGCGCGTTCCTCGATGGAACTGGGAGGCAAATTCGCGGTGATCGGCCATGCCGCGATCGAGGTGAATCGCGCCATCTTCTTCTCCGCCGCGATCATCATCGCCGGCTTCGTGCCGCTGTTCACCATGTCCGGCATCGAGGGCCACATCTTCGGGCCGATGGCGAAGACCTACGCCTACGCCATCGCCGGCGGATTGCTCGCCACCTTCACCATCGCGCCGGCGCTGTCGGCGCTGCTGCTGCGCGAACAGGTGGAGGAGACCGAGACGCTGGTGGTGCGCGTGGTGCGGCGGGGCTATCAGCCGGTGCTGCGGTTCGCGCTGGCCAACCGCATCCTCACGCTCGGCGCCATGGTGCTGCTGATCGCCTGCGCCGGTCTCGCGGTGCGCACGCTGGGGCTCGAATTCCTGCCCAAGCTGGAGGAAGGCAATCTGTGGATCCGCGCCACGATGCCGACCTCGATCTCGCTCGAGGAAGGCAACGGCTACGTCAATCGCATGCGGCAGATCATGCGCAGCTTCCCCGAGGTGGTGACGGTCGTCTCGCAGGATGGCCGCCCGGATGACGGCACCGACGCGACCGGTTTCTTCAATGCCGAGTTCTTCGTGCCGCTGAAACCGGCCGACACCTGGCCCGGCGGCATCGACAAGGCGGCGCTGACCGACCAGATGAACCGCGCGCTGGAAGCCGAATTCCCCGGCGTGGACTTCAATTTTTCCCAGTACATCGAGGACAATGTCGAGGAGGCGGCGTCCGGCGTGAAGGGCGAGAACTCGGTGAAACTGTACGGCGGCGACCTGGATACGCTGGAGCGCACGGCGGACCGGATCAAGGACGCGATGGCGACCGTGCCGGGTATCGCCGATCTTGCCGTGCTGACCTCGCTCGGGCAGCCGACGGTGCAGATCGATATCGACCGCGCCAAGGCAGCGCGCTACGGGCTGGCGCCGGGCGACATCAACGCGACGATCCAGGCGGCGATCGGCGGCCAGGCGGCGGGCAACCTCTATGAACCGGGCAGCGACCGCAATTTCCCGATCATCGTGCGGCTGGCGCCGAAATACCGCAGCAGCCTGGACGAGATCCGCCGCCTGCCGATCGGCGTCGCCGCGCCCGGCGGGGGAACCGTGTTCATTCCGCTATCGGACGTCGCCGCCGTGCGGTTGATCTCCGGCCCTTCCTTCATCTACCGCGAGGGACAGGAACGCTACATCCCGATCAAGTTCAGCGTGCGCGACCGCGACCTGGGCAGCGCGGTGCTGGAAGCCCAGCAGAAGGTGGCGCAGAGCGTGGTGCTGCCGGGCGGCTATCACCTCGAATGGGTCGGCGAGTTCGGCAACCTGGAAGAGGCGCTCGGCCGCCTGGAAATCGTCGTGCCCATCAGCATCGGCGTCATCTGCCTGTTGCTGTTTGTGAATTTCGGTTCGATCGGCGAGATGCTGCTGGCGGCAAGCGTGATCCCGATGGCGCTGATCGGCGGCATCTTCACGCTGTATTTTACCGGCACGCCGTTCAGCGTGTCGGCGGCGATCGGCTTCGTCGCGTTGTTCGGCATCGCGGCGATGGATGGCATCATCGTGCTGAACTATTTCAACCAGGCGATCGAGGCCGGGCTGGATCGCGAGGCCGCCATCCTGCGCACCTGCCAGACACAGCTTCGGCCGGTGCTGATGACCTGCATCGTCGCCTGCGTCGGGCTGTTGCCGGCGGCGTTGTCCACCGGCATCGGCTCGCAGGTGCAGCGTCCGCTGGCGCTGGTGGTGGTGGGCGGCATCCTGCTGGCGCCGGTGCTGATCCTGATCGTGCTGCCGGTGCTGATCGACGTGTTCTCGCGCCGCACCGCCCCATCCGAAGCGCCCGCGGAGTAGCAATCCATCTCTCCCGCGAGCGGGCGAGGTGTTCCTACGGCGCCGGCGGACGCCACAGTCGCGGGATCCGACCGGGTCAGACGCTGGAGCGGGCCGGCGTCCGCGACGCGCCGGTCGACGCGCGCAGCCGATCCACGCTCCATTCCCCGCCACCGGCAAAGGCCAGGTACAGGAAGACGAAGCAATACAGCGCCGCCGCGTCGCCCCCGTTCAGCAGCGGGAAAAAGCTCTTCGGCGCGTGGAACATGAAGTAACCGATGGCCATTTCGCCGGACAGCAGGAACGCCACCACGCGGGTGAACAGGCCAAGCGCCACCAGCGCGCCGCCGAAGCATTCCAGCACGCCGGCAAACCACAGCAGTGCCGGAAACGACGGGTGCATGGCGCCCGGTGGGAAGTTGAACAGCTTGGACAAGCCGTGCTCCATGAACATCAACCCGGTCATGACGCGCAGAATGCTGAGCATGCGCGGTTCCCAATCAGCCATCGACAGACTCCTCCATTGCCACCGTTAACCTCTCCCGCGACCCGGAGCGGAGCCGAGTAGCGGATCGACGCGGCGCGCAGCGCCGGTTGAGGATGATCGGGTCGGCACGCTGGGATGGAGCTGCCGCGTATTGACCCGATCACCTTCACCGTCGACGCCTGGCGTCACGACCTCCGGGTCAAGTGCCCGGAGACTGCCTCTCACGCGCGTCGTGCGGGAGAGGCGAACTCAACGCTGCGGATCAAGATAGAGCTGGCTCGCCAGGTAGCGCCGCAGCCAGAAGCGGCACAGCACGCCGATCGTGGCGGCGATCGGCACCGCCAGCATCACGCCGAGAAAGCCGAACGCCGCGCCGCCCGCGAACAGCGCGAAGATCACCCAGACCGCCGGCAACTCCACCCGGTCGCCGAGGAACCGAGGATAGATCACGTAGCCCTCCAGCACCTGCCCGAACAGCAAGACGCCGATCACCACGATCACGCCGCGCCAGTGCGGGAATTGCGCCAGTGCCAGCGCGATCGCGGTAATCCCGCCGGTGATCGAGCCGACATACGGGATGAACGACAGTACGCCGGCCGCCAACCCGACGATCAGCCCGAGGTCCAGCCCCGCCAAGGTCAGCCCCAATGCATAATACAGCGCCAGGATCAGGCAGCACATCGCCTGGCCGCGCACCCAGGCGGACAGGATGCGGTCCACCTCGCGCGCCTGCGCCCGAATCACTTCCGCATAGCGGTACGGCAGCCAGGAATTGACCCGGTGAATCACATTCTGCCAGTCGCGCAACAGGTAAAACCCGACGACGGGCGTCACCACCGCCAGGCTCAGCACATTGAAAATCGCCACGCCGCTGCCGATCACCCCGGTCAGCGTCGAGGCAACCACGCTCAACATCGTCCCCGCCTGACTGCTCACCAGGTCGCGCAACTTGTCGTTCACCACGTCGGAGCCGAAATTCTCCTGCAAGTGGGTGATGACCTCGCGCGCCCAGGCCTGCAGCAACTGCACGTATTGCGGCACGCGGCCGATGAACAGGCCGATCTGCGACAGGATCAGCGGATACAGCAGCAGGCCGAACAGCAGCAGGGCAAACAACACCGCCAGGATCATCAGCAGGGCCGCGAGGCCGCGACGCACGCCGAGCCGGGTCAGATACGACGTGGGCGGATCGAGCGCATAGGCGAGCACCGCCGCCGCCACGAACGGCGCCAGTACCGAGGCAAAGAGCTGCAACACCAGCCAGACGGCCACCAGCAGCGCCGCCCCCAGCGCGATGCGCTGCCCGCGTGTGGGCGGCTGCGGCGGGGCTGGCGACGGTGGTGGCGGCGTCACCGCCGACGACAGCGGGGGCGACGACAGTGGGGGCGGCGGCAGCGGGGGCGACGCCGGGTCGGCTGGCTCGGGCGGCAGCTCGACGGCGGCGCTCATCCGCGTCGGTCCCCTCGGTTCATTGGCGACGAACGGTAATCCAGACATAGGCGGCACCCGAAGCCAGTGTGGTGGCCGCGACCGCCCAGATCAACACCAGCATGGCGATCGGCGCCGCCAGCCCGAAGCCGGCGAGCAGCAGCGTCAGCGCCACCAGCAGGATTTGCAGCGCGGTGTTGAGCTTCGACACGTAGAGCGGCCGGATGGCGACGGCCTGCCCGAGCACCGCCAGCACGATCACGCCGCCGACGATCACCAGGTCGCGAAACACCACCAGGGTCGCCAGCCAGTCGGGCAGCTCGTTCACCGCGGCGAGGGTCACATACATCGTCACCAGCAACGCCTTGTCGGCCACCGGGTCGAGCACCGCGCCGACCATATTGCCGCCCCAGCGGCGGGCCAGGTAACCGTCCACCGCGTCGGAAATGCCGGCGGCGACGAACAGGAAGAAAGCGTAGGCCGGACGGTGGTCGATGACCAGCCAGAAGGCCGCCGGAACGGCGCAGAGCCGGCCGAACGTTATGACGTTGGGCAGCGTGAGCAATGCACCCGACGCGTTGCGGCTGACCTGGGTTCCGTCCGGCATCCGCGGGGATTCCTCCGTCTTTTGCCGCCTATGCGCCCCCGCTGGGTTGCGCCGGAAGGGCCGGCCATGGTTCTGTCCGCCAGTGTTTTCCGCCTTAGCGTATCGAGGGCCGACATGACCAGTGGGGACCCGCAATCGCAGGCGGCCAGCGGCAATGGTTTGAGCTACCGGGCGGCCGGCGTCGATATCGACGCGGGCGAGGCGCTGGTGCAGCAGATCAAGCCGTTGGCCCGCGCCACCGGGCGGCCCGGCGTGCTGGGCGGCCTCGGCGGCTTCGGCGCGCTGTTCGACCCGAAGGCGGCCGGATTCCTCGATCCGGTGCTGGTGGCGACCACCGACGGTGTCGGCACCAAGCTGCGCATCGCCATCGAGACCGGCCTGCACGCGACGGTCGGCATCGACCTGGTGGCGATGTGCGTCAACGACCTGGTGGTGCAGGGCGCCGAGCCGCTGTTCTTCCTCGACTACTTCGCCACCGGGGCGCTGGACGTCGCGGCGGCGCGGACGGTGATTGCCGGGATCGCCTCGGGCTGCGCCGAGGCGGGCTGTGCGCTGGTCGGCGGCGAGACCGCGGAAATGCCCGGCATGTATGGCGGCCGCGACTATGACCTGGCGGGCTTTGCGGTCGGCGCGGCCGAGCGCGAGGCGCTGTTGCCGCGCGGTGTGGCGCCGGGCGACGCGGTGCTGGGGCTGGCGAGCGACGGCCTGCACTCCAACGGGTTTTCCCTGGTGCGCCGGGTGGTCGCGGCCAGCGGCCTCGGCTGGGACGTGCCGGCGCCGTTCGCGCCGGATCAGACGCCCCGCCCGACGTTGGGGCAGGCGCTGATGACGCCGACCCGGATTTATGTGCGCTCGCTGCTGGCACTGCACCGCGCGGGGCTGCTGAAGGCGGCGGCGCATATCACCGGTGGCGGCCTGCCCGGCAACCTGCCGCGCGTGCTGCCGGAGGGCTGCATCGCGGCATTGGAGCCATGTTGGACCGTGCCGCCGGTGTTCGCTTGGCTGGCGCGCACCGGCGGCGTGGCGGCGGACGAGATGCTGCGGGTGTTCAATTGCGGGATCGGCATGGCGCTGGTGGTCAACGAGGGCGACGCCGAGGCAGCGGCGAAGCTGCTGGAGGCCGAGGGCGAGCAAGTAACGCGAATCGGCAGGATCGAGGCGGGGACCGGCGAGGCCGCCGTGCGCATCGCGCTGCCGATCGGGTGGCTGGCATGAAAAAACCTCTCCCGCTGCGCGGGAGAGGTCGAGGCGCGCGAGCGCCGAGGGTGAGGGTGCCGCGGCACGCACGCATTTTGCACCACCCCGCCCCGCAAGTTGGCCCTGGGGCGCCGCGGGCCCCTCACCCGCCGCTTCGCGGCGCGTCGAACCGCTTCGCCGCGGCCCCAGCCCACGCAGCGGGAGAGGTGGTACGCGCCCCATGACCCGCCGCGTCGGCGTCCTGATCAGCGGCCGCGGCTCGAACATGGCCGCTCTGCTCCACGCAGCCCGCGCCCCCGGCTACCCGGCGGCCATCGCCCTGGTGCTGTCCAACCAACCCGCCGCGCCGGGGATCGCCCTGGCCGCCGATGCCGGCGTGCCCGTCGCCACCATCGACCACCGCCGCTTCGGCAAGGACCGCGCGGCGCACGAGGCGGCGATCGACGCGGCGCTGCGGCAGGCCGGCGTGGAGATCGTCTGTCTCGCCGGCTACATGCGACTGCTGACGCCGTTCCTGGTGGCCGCCTGGCAGGGCCGCATGCTGAACATCCACCCCAGCCTGCTGCCGGCCTTTCCCGGCCTGCACACCCACGCCCGCGCGCTGGCGGCCGGCGTGAAGCTGCACGGCTGCACTGTGCACCTGGTCACCGAGACGATGGACGAGGGCCCGATCCTGGCCCAGGCGGCGGTGCCGGTGTTGCCGGGCGACAGCGAGGAGAGCCTGGCCGCGCGTGTGCTGGTGCAGGAGCACCGGCTCTATCCCGCCGCATTGGCCGGCTTCGCGACTGGCCGGCCGGGTGCGGCGGCGCCGGCGGACTCGGCGCTGGCCAACCCCTTGCCGCTGGGCGCCCAGGTCGAATAGAACGGGGTCAAATCCAGTTTCCACCTCGTCGCCGGGCGTGACCCGGCTACGCCTGCCCAGCCGGAGACCGCATGTCAGGACACCACGGCACGAATACGCAATTCACCGGCCCCACCACGCCGGAAGCCTTCCTGGCGGATCGCCAGCGGATGTGGTCCGGCTTCACCGGTGCCGCGATGGCCGGCACGATCTTCGTCGCGCTGCTGCTGATCGCCATGGCGGTGTTCCTGCTTTAAGTGCCGCACGGGGAAACGAGCGCTTCAAGCCGCGCCGTGGCAACACCCGTGGCATGGCCGGCACCGGCCATGAGACGGCGTTGCGATCCGCCCGTCGATGATTCGGTTATTGCTCGACGAGGTCGAAGAAAACCTCACCCGCTTCGTGGGCTTGGGCCGCGAACTGGACCCGGGCCGCGAAGCGGATCGACGCGAGACGCGAGGGCATCGAGGGTGAGGGCGATCGGATCGCCCCGCCGTACCCCTACCTTCCGCGCAGCGCCTCGGCCGCGTTCCGTCCGGACCGGATGGCGCCCTCGATGGTTGCCGGCAGCCCGGTCGCGGTCCAGTCGCCGGCCAGCACCAGGTTCGCCAGCGTAGTCCGCGCGCCGGGGCGCAGCCGTTCCTGCACCGCGGTGGCAGCGAAGGTGGCGCGCCGCTCCTTCACCACCCGATACGGCGGCATCTCGCCCTCCAGCCCCAGCGCCGTCCGCACGTCGGGCCAGACCGCGGCGGCGATCGTCTCCGCCGGCCGGTCCACCATGCGGTTCGCGGCGCTGATGGTCACCGACACATGGTCCGGCTTGACGAACACCCACTCCGCCGTGCCGCCGACCAAGCCGACGAACCCCGCCTCGCCCGGATCGGCCGCGACGCGGAAATGGATGTTGAGGATCGCCTCGAACGCATCCGGCGCGGTGAGGTCAGGCAGCAGCGCCGTCGCCACCCAGGGCGGCACCGCCAGCACCACCGCGTCGTCCGCCGCCAGCGGCACCGGCCCGTCCGGCGTCTGCAACGCCACGACGCGCTCGCCGGCAATCTCCAGCCCGGCGATGCGCCGGCTGAAGTGGATGGTCGCACCGCGGGCGCGCAGCGTGGCGATGGCCGGATCGACCAGCGCATCGGACAGGCCGGCGCGCGGGAAGCGAGGCAGGCAGGCCGAGCCGCCCCGCAGCAGCGTCTCGCGCAGCACGGCGCCGAGCAGCCGGGCCAGCGCCTCGCGCGGCGGCGTGTTGAGCGCGGCGATCGCCAGGGGCTCGATCAGCCGCCAATACAGCCAGCCATGGCGCAGTGCCATCGCGACGGTGGTGTCGTCGGTGCGACGGGTCAGCGCCAGCAGCGCCAGGTAGTCCGCCAGGCGAGCCTGCGGCACCCGGCGGGACGGCAGCAGCAGCCACCACGGGATCGGCCCCGCGTTGGGCCGCAGGGTCCAACGCACGCCTCTGGCCAGGTCGATGAACGGAAACCGTGCCTGCGCCGGTCCGCCCAGCTTGCCGGTCGCGCCGATCGCCTTGAGGTAGGCGAAGGTGGCGCGGTTGCCGGACAGCAGCAGGTGGTTGCCATTATCGATCGTCAGGCCGAGTTCGCGGTCGAAATAGGAGCGGCAGCGCCCGCCGGCCGCGGGGCCGGCCTCGTACAGCGTGACCTCGCGCCTGGCCTCGGTGAGCGCCAGCGCTGCGGACAGGCCGGCCAGCCCGGCGCCGACAATGTGGGTGCAAGCCATGGGTCCGCCGGTCGCTGCGTGATGCGACCGCCCGCGTCAGGCGGCCGGCGGCACGCCGTCTACACGACGGCGTGCCGCGGTGCGAGTCGTGTTACTCGGCCGCCGCTGGCTGCTGTACCACGCGTGCAACCCGGCGCGGGATGTGCAGCCCGAAGGCGGCGGTGACCGCCGACATCAGCGTGAACAGTGCCAGCCCATACAGGCCGCCCGAATAGCTGCCGGTGACGTCCTTCAGCCAGCCGACGATCGCCGGACCGAAGAACCCGCCGACATTGCCGACCGAGTTGATCCAGGCGATGCCGGCCGCTGCCGCCGTCCCGGTCAGCATCATCGACGGCATCGACCAGAACGGTCCCTTGGTGCCGTAGAAGCCGGCGGTGGCGATGCACAGCCCGGCCAGCGCCCACCAGGTGCCCATGGCCAGCCCGGCGATCACCAGTCCGGCGGTGGAGACCATGCAGGCCCAGAACAGGTTCCAGCGGCGCTCGCCCATCCGGTCGGAGACCCAGCCCCAGCTCACCATGCTGATCGCGCCGCAGATATAGGCCAGCATGGTGGCGTAGCCGGTCCCCATGTTGGTGGCCCCGAGCGACTTGATCATCTGCGGAACGAACAGCACGACGCCGAGGCTGGCGGTGACGATGCCCAGGTAGTTGAGACACAGCAGCAGCACCTTGGGATTGAACAGCGCCTGGAGGAAGCTGTAGGTGCGCACCGATTCGACGGCGTGCTTCTCCGCCGCCAGCCGGTTGGTCAGCCAGGCCTTCTCATCGGCGCTGAGCCAGCGCGCCTGTTCCGGCTTGTCGGTCAGGTAGAACAGCACGCCGATGCCGAGCAATACGGTCGGCGCGGCCTCGATGAGATAGATCCACTTCCAGCCGGCGATGCCGAGGAACCCGTCCATGCCCAGCACGGCGGTGGAGATCGGCGCGCCCAGGGCGACCGAGATCGGCAGCGCCAGGGTAAAGCTGGAGACGATGCGGGCGCGATGGTGATCGGGGAACCAGTAGGTGAACAGCAGGACGATGCCGGGGAACAGGCCGGCCTCGGCCATTCCGAGCAAGAAACGGACGAGCAAGAAGCTGTTGGGGCCGACGATGAAGGCGGTGGCGCCGGAGGCGAGGCCCCAGGTGACCATGATGCGGGCGATCCACAGCCGCGCGCCGACCTTGTCCAGCACGATGTTGCTCGGGACCTCGAACAGGCAGTAGCCGAGGTAGAACGCGCCGGCGCTGACACCGTACGCCGCGGCGGTCAGGCCGATGGCCTGGTTCATGGTCAACGCCGCGAAGCCGACATTGATGCGGTCGAGGTAACAGAAGAAATACACGATCATGGCGAACGGCAGCAGGCGCAAATACACTTTGCGCATCGTGCGTTGCTCTAGCGAGCGATCCATCGGCGTCGACTCCCCTTGATTTGTCGTAAAACCTCTCCCGCTTCGCGGGAGAGGTCAAGACGCGGGAGTGCCGAGGGTGGGGGTGATCGGGTCGGCACACGGCATCTGCTTGCGGCGTGCCGATCCGATCACCCTCACCCGGCGCTGCGCGCCGCCCTCTCCCGCTTGGCGGGAGAGGCAATTAAACGTGGAAGCTTTCACCGCAGCCGCAGCGGCCCTTCTCGTTCGGATTGACGAAGGTGAACCCCGAGACCAGTGCCTTCGTCTCGTAGTCCATCACCGTGCCGATCAGGAACAGCGACGCCTTACGGTCCACCAGAACGGTCAGTCCCTTGTCGGTAACCACTTCGTCGGTCGACGCTGGCGCATCGGTCCAGCTCATGTCGTACGACATGCCGGAACACCCCTTCGTCTTCACGCCGATGCGCAGCAGCTTGCCCTGCTCGCCCTTTTCATACAGGCGGCGCAGGCGGTCCGCCGCTGCGTCGGTCAGCGTCATCAGCGGCGGCAGGGCGCGGGTCTTGCGAGGTGTTGCTGTTGTCGTGCTCATGGCTCGTTCTATGTCGTGCTCGATCAGAACATATTCAATTGCAGCCGGGCTTCGTCGCTCATCCGGCTTGGATCCCAGGGCGGGTCCCAAACGGTCTCCACGTCGCAGCCGGAGACGCCCGGCACCGCCATCACCGCGTCGCGCACCTGGATCGGCAGTTCCTGGGCGCTGGGACAGGCCGGCGCGGTCAGCGTCATCTCCACCTTCACGCTGCCGTCGTCGCCGATGTCGATGGCATAGATCAGGCCGAGTTCGTAGATGTTCACCGGGATTTCCGGATCGTACACGGTGCCGATCGCGGCGATCAGCGCGTCCTCGGTGGGCCGCGGCGCGGTCTCGCCCTCCGGGGTCCAGGCGGTGTGACTGGCGCTCATGTCATTCACTGGTCGCCTCCTTGCCGCCGGCCAATGCGGCGATCAGCGCATGCCACGCCAGCGTGGCGCATTTCACCCGCGACGGGTATTCGTGCACGCCCGCCAGCGGCTGCAACCGTTCCAGCGGCCCGGCCAGGGCGGCGTCGCAGGCCGGACAGGTGCCGGTGCGCGCCATCGCGCGGAAGGCTTCGAACAAGGCCTGCGTGTCGGCCTTGCTGCGGCCCTTCACGGTCTCCGCCATCAGGTCGGCCGAGGCGACGCTGATGGCGCAGCCACGCGCGTCGAACCCGGTGTCGGCGATGCTGCCGTCGGGCGCCAGCTTCACCCACACCTCGATGCGGTCGCCGCACATCGGGTTGTCGCCCTTGGCGGAAGCATCGAAGGATTCGAGGCGGTGGGCATGGCGCGGGTGCCGGCCGTGATCGAGGATCACTTCCTGGTAGAGGTCGCGCAGGTCGTCGAAAGTGTCGGCGGTCATAAGAAGGCTCCCGAAAAGAGACTCCCCCTCCCCTTGAGGGAGGGGGGCGGTGTGTGGATACCGTCCGGCCGCTCTCCTAGTCTGTACGAAGCCCTGCACTCCCCTCCCCCCGCCCCCCTCCCTCAAGGGGAGGGGGAGTCTCT